>ENA-OUOG01001924-OUOG01001924.1-marine-metagenome-genome-assembly--contig:-NODE-1924-length-22798-cov-2.823071_pt1 | contig 22798 bp, 23 predicted proteins | sample MGYA00248635_ERZ508505 | MGnify/ENA primary metagenome ERZ508505 (study PRJEB26176, sample SAMN06267871) | marine metagenome | isolation source: Saanich Inlet, British Columbia, Canada | place: Pacific...
TCATCAAAGAGAATGATGCAATATTTGGAATGAAAGTCGTTGAAGATGCCGGTGACTCTGAAAATCTGAAACCAGGTCAATTAGTTACAGTACGCCAGTTAAGAGATGAAAACTCTCTACTTAAGCGTCAAGATAAGACCCTAGTTTCTGCTCGAGAGGCTATTTCAGCAACGGCAACTCCTATACTACAAGGTATTACAAGAGCATCTCTTCAAACCAAATCATTCATTTCAGCTGCATCGTTCCAAGAAACCACGAAGGTGCTTAATGAGGCTGCAGTTAATGGTAAGGTTGACGGATTAGAAGGACTTAAAGAAAATGTAATTGTTGGACATAAGATTCCTGCAGGTACTGGTCTGAGAGATTACGATCATATCATCGTAGGTTCTAAAGACGAGTATGAAGCTACCCAGCGTAATACATTCGTTGACGAAGAGGCGCTTAAAGCATAACTAATGGCTGAAAAAGACCAGAGTATAAATGTAGAGATTGATGAAAAAACCGCCGAGGGAATTTATTCTAACTTGGCGGTTATCAATCACTCGGCTTCTGAATTTGTTATTGACTTTGTGAGTATTATGCCAGCTACTCCTAAGGCAAAGGTGAAAAGTCGTATCATTCTTACACCAGAACACGCTAAAAAGTTAGTAAAGGCATTACAAACGAACATTCACAATTTCGAGAGTTCTCATGGTGAAATAAAAGAATACCAACAGCCTTCCATTCCTATTAGCTTTGGAAATATAGGAGAGGCTTAGCAAGTAAGAAAAAAGGGCGCCTAACAGGCGCCCTTTTTTTATTCCTCAAATTCTGAGGTGAAGTGAAATTGTATACTTGGATATTTCTGCTGAGCCATTTGAAGCGAAAATGAAGAATCGGCCAAAAACACAAGTTTGCCTGATTTATCGGTAGCTAGAAATTTTTGCTTTACCCGTTTGAATTCCTTGAATTCTTCGCTATTTGGAGTTTTTGTAGCGATCCAACATGCTTTATGTATTGGGAAGTTTTCATAGGTGCATTTTGCACCGTATTCATGTTCTAGTCGATATTGAATGACTTCGTATTGAAGTGCTCCTACGGTTCCGATTACTTTACGTCCATTAATCTCTAAGGTGAAGAGTTGTGCGACACCTTCGTCCATTAATTGGTCAATACCTTTAAAGAGCTGTTTTGCCTTCATTGGATCGGCATTGTTAATATAGCGGAAGTGTTCAGGTGAAAAGCTTGGTATTCCTCGATAATTTAGGGATTCACCAGAGGTGAGGGTATCGCCAATTTTAAAGTTTCCGGTATCGTGAAGACCCACGATATCTCCTGGATAGGAAATATCTACGATCTCTTTCTTTTCTGCGAAAAACGCATTTGGACTAGAGAACTTTAAGTTTTTTTTGTGGCGAACGTGTAGATAGGGCTTATTTCGCTCAAAAGTGCCTGAAACAATCTTAATAAAAGCCAATCGGTCTCTGTGTTTTGGATCCATATTGGCGTGAATCTTAAAAACAAATCCACTGAACTCCTTTTCTTCAGGCCGTACCAAGCGTTCTTCTGCAGCTTTTGGCCTTGGGCTCGGCGCGATATCAATAAAGCAGTCAAGTAGTTCTCGAACCCCGAAGTTATTTAAGGCCGATCCGAAAAACACCGGTTGTTGTGTGCCTGACAGATAGGCTTCTCTGTCAAACGCAGGGTAAACACCCTCAACGAGTTCAAGGTTTTCACGTAGCGTGTTCGCCGCTGCTGATCCCACTAGCGTGTCCAGTTCATTACTGTCAATATCATTAATAGCGGTGGTATCGGTGATATGTGTTTTACTGCTTCCGTCAAAAAGATTGACATTTTTTTCGTAACGATTATAGATTCCCTTAAAGTCATACCCCATTCCTATAGGAAAGCTGAGTGGACTGACTTTGAGCATTAACTTCTGCTCGACCTCGTCTAACAAATCAAAAGCATCCTTTCCTTCTCTGTCTAATTTGTTGATGAAGACAATCATTGGGATATTCCGCATTCTACAAACAGAAACTAATTTTTCGGTCTGTTCTTCGACTCCCTTCGCCACATCGATAACGACTATCACGCTATCTACGGCGGTCAGTGTTCGGTAGGTATCCTCAGCGAAATCTTTGTGACCTGGAGTGTCGAGAATATTGATTTTTATGTCTCGGTATTCGAAGGCGAGAACCGATGTTGCCACAGAAATACCTCGTTGTCGTTCGATCTCCATAAAGTCACTTGTCGCCGATTTTTTTATTTTATTGTTTTTAACGGCTCCGGCTTCTTGAATAGCCCCTCCGAAAAGGAGTAATTTCTCGGTCAAGGTTGTTTTACCTGCATCGGGATGTGAAATGATCCCAAAGGTTCGTCGTCTTAGAATCTCTTTTTGTAGTGACATAGATTAGCTTCTGGAGGGCAAAAATAGGGATAATTTTAAGTGGGATTCGGAGGGTATTACCGATAAAGAATTGACTAATTTTGAAACATGGAAAAGGAATACGTTATCCTAGTAGATTCTCAAGATAATGAGCTAGGTACTATGGAGAAAATTGAGGCCCATAAGAAGGCATTATTACACCGGGCCTTTTCGGTTTTCATTTTCAACAAAGATGGAGACTTGATGCTTCAGCGTCGAGCAGCCCATAAGTATCATTCACCGCTTTTGTGGACTAACACCTGTTGTAGTCATCAGCGGCTTGGTGAATCTAGTGTTCAGGCTGGAATACGCCGATTACAAGAAGAGATGGGTTTCTCTACTGACTTAAAAGAGAAATTCCATTTTATTTATCAGGCTCCTTTCGATAATGGACTTACTGAGCATGAGCTCGATCACGTGCTTATTGGTTATTATGATGGACAGCCCGAAATCAATCCTGAAGAAGTGAGTGAATGGAAATGGATTACTCTTGATGAGCTTTCCAATCATATGAGTCAATATCCTGATCAGTACACCTCTTGGTTTAAGATCATATTTAATGAATTTTTAGAACAACTAAAGGCAGAGAAATGAGAGTAAAAGTAAGTAGACAAGCGCATTTTAATGCCGCACATCGGCTCTATCGAAAGGATTGGACAGATGAGCAGAATCAAGAAGTTTTTGGGCTTTGTAATAATCCAAATTTTCATGGACACAACTACGAGCTTATTGTAAGTGTAACCGGTGAAATCGATCCAGATACCGGATATGTTATGGATATGAAGGTGTTGAAAGATTTGATTAAGGCAGAAGTGGAGGAGGCTTTTGATCATAAGAATCTAAACATTGAGGTGCCTGACTTTAAGGATCTAATCCCAACTGCCGAGAATATTGCCGTGGTTATCTATCAAAAATTACGTCCGCACATTTCAACCGAAAACGATATTGAGGTAGTGTTATACGAGACACCACGAAATTTTGTAACCTTTAAAGGGTAATAAATTTTTTTGTTTAACTTTTTCCTTACCTTAAACAAAATATAAGATTAGAATGGCAAGTATTAAAGCTTTAAAGAAAGAGATCAACTACGTTTTAGGCGAACTCATCGAAGCAGTATATCAGTGGGAGTCAGAGACGAAGAATCTCAATTCTGAAGCTGGAAATCAGATTATCGACCAATGTATTGAGGTTTACGATGAACTTATTGATCTTGTAAACGATAAAGAAGAAGCATCCTTGAAAAAGGATTATTACAATAAGGTTCGAGATTATCTTGAAAAAAAGGCGAATGAGATCGCTGATCAGATCAATCAACTATAAGTTGTGAACCGCCAATTATTGACTTAATTGGCTGTTAATTTTTTGTCCAAAACTTGAGTTTTTGATGTCTTCACTAAAGCTATTGAAGATAGAATCACGCCACTTAGGTGTTAACTCGTCGCCTTCTTCAGCGATTAAGTAGGCCGCAACATAGTTTTCAGGGTGTGTGAGTGCATAGTTTACGATGAATTGGTAACGTCTCAGATTATTGGTATTGCTCGCCTCAATAAGTGAATCAACAAACTTCTGGTTTTTTGCTTTCTCTGATTGCGATAGCTGTAGTAGTTCAAAATCTTTTGTGGCGAATTTGCTTAGCATTTGTTGAACTTTCTCGAATTCCGTCTGTTCACTTCCCGCAGTGATAACTGCTTTATTTTCAAAAGCGTTTAACTCGGTTTCGATATGAATATTGCCTGGTTCTGCAAAGAAGGGTATACGATCATTAAATTCAGATCCATCATTTTTATCTAAATAGGCGTAAAGTAATTCGGGCTGTGACAAATTGTGACCTAAAGAGTAGGTCGATGTCCCATTAGCTTGCACAGAATCTAGGTTTAATAAACCGCTTTCTGTTAATTTTTGAAGGTATAAGGTTCCTTTCTTTAGTCCTTTAACTTCGATAGTTATTGTTGTATTTTTTGTGTCGGGCGCGCAAGACGATAAGGCTATTAGACCGAATAAACTGAACAGGATTTGCTTCATATAGCTAGTGAAATAAGTGGTAAATATCGTTAATTGAATTGATTCTTTAAAGGGTATAGGCGGCTTGTAATAATAAGGCACAAAGATATGCACCTATAGTTCCTGCAATATATCCGCAAATGGCAAGCAAAATACCAACTGAGCTTAGGCTAGGGTGAAAGCTGGCAGCGATAACGGGTGCCGAAGCAGCTCCACCCACATTTGCTTGACTGCCCACTGCAACAAAGAAATAGGGGGCTCTAATCCACTTGGCTACTAGGAAGAGTACTAGTGCGTGAATTCCTATCCAAATTGCACCAAGCACCAATAACTGAGGTTGTTCACCTATGGCTTTAAGATCGATTTGCATTCCAATACTTGCCACTAGTAGGTAGATAAAAACACTTCCGAATTTACTTGCTCCAATTCCTTCTAAAGATCGCATCTGAGTCTGTGATAGAAATAACCCAATTAGCGTAGCAATTAAAACCATCCATAGAAAAGGTGATGTGATGGAATAAAGGATATGCGACGGCTGCGTAAGAGCTGGAAATAGTTGTGGTAGCGAATTACTGATTTGTTCACCTGCGAAATGAGAAAGTGAAACGGCCCCAAAGGATATACCTAGTAAAATCATTAGGTCAGGAGTGGTCGCAATACGCTTCACTTTTTTCTCATAGCCTTCCATTTTCAATACAAGCGATTGAATGGCGCTAGTATCGGCTTTTAGCCACTGATCAATACGGTCTTTTTTTCCTACGAGCACTAACAAAACGGCTAACCAAGTATTGGCTATGATCACATCGACAAGCACCATAGCACCATAAAGATTCTTGTTGTATTGAAACACTTCAAGCATTGCTGCTTGATTGGCACCACCTCCGATCCAACTCCCTGCAATTGTGGCTAAACCTCGCCAAATCGCATCTTGTCCTTGTAATTCAAGAAGCCCTGGCCAAATACTCCCAGTAATTAATAGAGCGATAGGACCACCTAAAATAATACTACCTGTACCCACTGAAAAGAGGATTAGGGCTTTAGGTCCTAATTTTAGGACAGCCTTAAGGTCGATACCCAGAGTCATAAGAACTAAGGCAGCGGGCAATAAATATCTCGAGGCGACAAAGTAAATGCTTGACTTAGAAGGGTCTATCCATTCAAAAAATACAAAAACGGCGGGTAGTAAGTAGCAAAGAAGTACCCCAGGTACAATTTGATAGAAGGTTTTGAAGCGCGGAAGCGTTTGGGTATAGAAAACGAGCCCAAGAGTGAGCGCTAAGATTCCAAAGATGATCGTGTCTGACTGCATTAAATATTTAACCAGTAAGTTACTTTAAGATTTATAGAGCGATTTCTAGGTTCCCAATTACTTGAGAAGTAATTGTCATTGTATACAAGGAATAAGTCAGAAAGCGGAGCAAAACGCCATTGGAGACGCGAGTTGATCCCGAAGTTGTCGCGCTGGTTACTATATTGTATGAGCGTCGACCAAAATAGACTTCGATTAAAGGTGTAATCGATTCTTGGGCTTACTAGGACAATGGTTGCCGCACCATAATCTTCAGGTAAATCGATTCGGTCTATATTCGAATTTAACCCGATGTTTAGCTTAGGTTGAATTCTAAGGTTCATCCGTGCTTCGATCGATTTACGACTTCCATTAAAAAATTGTCCAATATCGGTTTGTAGGTTGTAAGAGAATATTTTTCTGCGATCGGACTGAAATTGCGCCCGTACACTTGAATACGAATATTCGCTATTGGCAGGTAACGCCGTTGCATCATCTTCTCCGGTTGGATTGAATTCGTCGGTTAGATACGTATAGCGATTGTTGAATGAAAATTCAATTTGACCTTGATTGATGAGCCGTCCTTCGTACCCAAAATTTCTGAGGAAGTCTGTTTGTTTATAGTCTAAGCTTACCACGTGGGTGTAGTTTTGGAAGGTGTCAAAACTGTGGCTGTTAAAAATTCCTTTTTTGGGCCAAATACGATAGCCAATTCTGCCGGCCCATTTAAAGATATCAGTTCTTGGGATGAAACCTAGATCGGACACGAACTCCCTATCGATATAGGCAAGGTCTACAAATCCATTCCATATCCGGGTATTATACTGAAGGTTAGCACCCATCGAAAGGTTTCCATCACTGTCGCCGGGTGATATTGATTTATGGGTGTAGAATTTGCCTACATAAGTGTTGTCTGCAGAAGCTAAGTTATAATCAATACCCATTACCCGATTGTAGGCTAAACTTTCAGTGTCCTCTACGGAATTGCTTTGTCGATTAATAAAAAATGCAGCGATATTGGAGCGACTGAAAACCTTGTGCTGCATGGCAAACATTGAATTGTTGTTCGATGGTATACCATTTGATAGATCACTTTCGGTTTGAATGGATAATACCCCCAATCGGATGTTGTCGTTTAGTTTTCCTGTAAGACGCATACCGGCAATAATTCCGTTTTCAATGGTGTTATCTTCTCGATCTTTTGCTATTCCAATCCGCCTTGAAAAAAATGGATTGGCATCTCTGCCGCCTCCAAAACCTCCGAATAAGTCATTATTGTCAATAAAAAATTGCCTCCGCTCTGGTAACGAAATTTCAAAGCGCGTGAGATTGGTGACAAAATTATCAACTTCAACTTGAGAAAAATCAGGATTGAAAGTCAGATCAAGGTTCATAGCCTTTCCGACAGGAATTTTAAAGTCACCTCCAAAACTAGACTGGCTTTCTCTGGGTTGTAATTCTTCAAAATTTTTGGCAGAGGTTGCTGCTATAAATGGGATTAGTGCGATTGAAGTACTGGAGTTTTCCAGTGGTTCTTCAAACACCATATCTCCCATGAATGCGAGATTGGCTATGATTTGGTTTTGCGGAATGCGCATCCATGTGGTATTTTCATTAGTTTGCATATCAAAGCGATAGGCATTAAACCGCCACTTTTTAACTCCGGAGCTGAATTTAAATGAGTTCATAGGAATAACAAACTCGGTACTGTAATATCCTGGCCCCACAAAAGACTCTCCTCGCCATTTTACATCCCAGGAAGTGGTAAAAAACCGAAAATCTGATCCGCCATTTGTAATGAGTGCTTCGCGTTGTACACCAAACGGGTTTAGTCCAAACAAAAAGGCATTTTGGCCGTCATTGAAGGTGTCAAAAATGATGGAGATGTTATCGTTTCCCCCTGCGCGAAAGTCGCGCTGAAGGGAGTTTACAATGAATTGGTCGTTTACCGTATGCATTTTGATTCCCACATAAAGGAAGTCATTATTGTAAAACATACGAATTTCAGTGTCCTTAGTAGCTTGTAGACTATCGGTTGGGAAATACTGGAAGAAATCAGTACTTATCGGAAGATCTTCCCATAAGGTATCATCGAGCTTTCCGTCAACTTTTATGGAGCCTTCCCTATATTTTACCTCGATTTCCTTGGAGCTATCCGATTGACAGTACAGGATTGGTCCTATGCAGAAAACAAGTATACACTGAATAATATGCCTCATTAGGTAGAAACTAAAAGTCTTAAAATTAACAGATTCTATCGGGCCTCAGTGTTAAAATATATATTTGTCTAAAATTTCAAGAAGATGATTCGACTTCAACTACCGCTATTGATTGTATTGTTTTGCTCAACTACCCTATGGGGAAGATCACTTCCAGAAGCTATTGAGACTGCCAAACCGATATACTCGGCCACTACTACGGTTTGGGGGCAAACAGGACATAGGGTAGTAGGGTATCTTGCCGAAAGCAAGTTATCTCGAAAAGCACGGCGAAAAATCAATCAAATTTTAGACGGAGAAAGCTTAGCTTTTGTATCGACCTTCGCCGATGAAATAAAGTCGGATGATGCCTTTCGCAAATATGGGCCTTGGCACTACGTAAATATTCCTCTAGATGCGACATACAATCCTGCTAACCGAACGGATCAGGGAGACCTTGCTTATGGAATTGAGCAGTGTATAGCCGTGCTTTCAGATCCGAAGGCATCTAGGTCTGACCTGCAATTTCATTTGAAATTATTGGTGCACTTAATAGGTGATCTGCATCAGCCTTTCCACATTGGACGCGAAGAAGATCGTGGAGGTAACGATATAAAAATTAGTTGGTTTTCTTCTAAAAGCAACCTCCATCGGCTTTGGGATTCTAATCTGATAGATTCCTACAGCATGTCTTATCGTGAACTCGGTGATGAATTACTCTCGCAATCTAGTGCCAAGCAGATCGAAATGTATGCTAAAGGAACCTATCTCGATTGGATTGAGGATTCACACCAGATCGTAGCAGAACTCTACAGCTCAGTTAAGCCCGATGAGCGATTGGCATACCGTTATAGCTATGACTATAATCCGGTTGTTTTTGAGCAGCTAAAAAAGGGCGGATTCCGTTTGGCGACCTTATTGAATCAAATTTTCGACTAATTGCAGTTAGCGGCGTTTGGATATTTTATTTCCGGTAATCTGCCGTTGGCGTGAACATTTAAATCTACCCTTTACTTGTTCTCGTAATTTAAGATGCTTGGTAGTTCGGCCTTGAACTCTTGCGCGCCACATTCTGAAACTCGATGGTTTCATTTCGCGTCTCATCAGCTGAATAGTTTCTTGCTCGCTCAGTCCAAATTGATAGGTGATGGCTTCAAATGGGGTTCTATCTTCCCAAGCCATTTCTATAATTCGGTCTATCTGAAGTGGGGTTAGTTCGTTTTTCATAGCGAATCAAAGATATAACGAAATGTAAGATTGATACGAGCCGCTGTAATTCGTTTTGACTTTGGTAGTTGGTGTTTGAAGTCGGATTGTGTTCCTCCACTCATGATTAATAAGCTGCCATGTTCGAGAGCTATTCTTCGCTTTTGCTCTGGGTTATTCTTGTGCTTTAGATCAAAATTTCTTTGGATTCCGAGGCTAATCGATGCTATAATGGGGTTAGGCCCGAGTTCCTTTTCGTCGTCTGAATGCCATCCATTGCTGTCATTTCCATCTCGGTAAAGATTAACTAAGCAACTGTTAAAAGCATGTCCTGATACCTGTTCTACTTTCCGCTTTAATTCTAATAACTGAGAATCGAATGGGATAGGAGGTAAGGTTAAACCCGAGTAGGAGTACCCTTTTGAGCCTTCTGAAACCAAGAAGCAAAGCCGCGGTTGATCGTAGATCTTTCCGAAAACCTTGACCTTATCTTGTCTCCAATACGGGCTAGTTTGTAAGCTTGTGAATAAGAAATCTGATTCTTCTTTGTTTAAAAAGTTCGAATAGTAGCTTAGTGATGCCGTTCCAATACTCAGATCTGTCATGCCTCAATTATATTTTTCATCTGATGCCGGTAACGAAGTGGTGCCACGCCAGTGAATTTTTTAAAAGATCTACTAAAATGTGAGAAGTTTTGAAATCCACATTCAAACGCAATTTCGGTAATAGGTAAGTTGTTTTCGGCTAATAACTTTGAGGCATGTACTAGCCGGTATTCGTTGACAAATTGAGTGAAGGTCTTACTGGTAGTTTTTTTGAAATAACGGCAAAACGAGGGTTCGGTCATTCCAGCTAAATCCGAAATTTCCTCTAGTGAAATTGTTTCTTGATAATGGTTTTTGATGTAATTAAATATCTTGTTTATTCGATCATTATCGCTTACCTCTGTAGAAATACTAAATCCTTCTGCGTTTAGTACCGTGTACTCATTTGAAGTGCTTAGGTCGTGTAGGATGTCTAGTAACTTTAGTAGTCGTTTAAAATCAGGTAGATCGAGCATCGCTTCCATAGCCATTCCAACCTTTTGCTTAGTGACTCCATGAAATGCAAGTCCCTGTTTTGATAATTCAAAAAGGTCATTGATAGCAATCATTTCAGGTATGTCGAAAAAATTGGGTCCTAAAAAATCTTCTTTGAATTGAACTAGGGTCTCCTTTTTATTTCCTGTGAACCGGTCTGTAAACCCGCAATGAGGCAGGTTTTTCCCAATAAGAATAAGATCTCCATCGGAAAAGTAGGACATATGCGAACCAATTTGACGTTTGCCTGCTCCTCCATTGATGTAAACTAATTCTATTTCAGGATGGTAATGCCAACTCTTATAATGATTAATATTTCGCTCGTCAAAGCTCTGCAGTGCGAATGAATTACCAAATACAGGCGTAATTACCTCGAATGCCAGCGGATGTGTTCCCATACAATCAAATTCTTTTACCTCCCAAAATTACACTTGAATTGCTTAGAAATAAATAAAATGACAGGTATTCTTTGTATTTGATGTTAAAATAGTGCATAAACTTGATAATCTACGTATAGCTCTAGGCTTAACTCTGGAAGTACTTTTGTCTTATCAATCAGAATCATCAATCAAAAAACGAATAGTTATGAAAAAAGTATTTTTTAGTCTTGCGCTTATCCTTGCTTCGGCAAGTGCGTTTGCTGCTCCTACAACTGTGGTTTCTTCTACCAGCTTTGGTGTTGAGTCTTCGGTACTTTCTTTAGATCCTGTTTTTAAAAGAAAAGGAGATAAAATGCTGATTAGCTTTTTAAATGCTGATCAAGTAATGGTAGAAATTCGAGTACTGGATAGCCAAAACAATGTGGTTTACAAGGAGCGCGTTGCTGGAGATTTAATCGTTGAAAAAGCTTTTGATTTTTCTAAAGCCTTCAATGATTCGTACAAAATTGTGGTTGCCTACAATCAGTCTGCTTTCGAGCAAATTGTAAAAGTGCAATAGTTTAGTTAATTGTTAAGGTAAAAAAGGCCCTTCAATCGAAGGGCCTTTTTTTTGGATCTAATTTTAAGATTATTTAATAAGATCTACGCTGCGTTTAATGAAAGCGCTAAGCTCAGCTCCTTTTAAAACTCCCTTAGAGAGGCGAGCAAGATCAACGGCCTGCTTAATTAGCTTTTCTTTCTTTTTATCTGTTTTACTCTCTAAGATTTCGGTTGAAAGCGGATGATTCGTATTGATCACAAGGTTATACATGTCAGGGAAGTTTCCAGATCCCATAAATCCGCCACCTCCGGTTTTTTGCATATCCTTCATTCTGCGCATGAATTCTGGTTCGGTGAGCATAAAGGGCAGAGCGTCGCTGCTTAATGCTTCGGTCTGAACTACATAACCAGATTCTTTAGTCACCTCAGTGACCTTATCTTTTAATGCAGTGATTTGTTCTTCGGAAAGCTTCGAGATTCGTGAGTCCTCTTTCTTGATTAGATTCTCAACGGCATCTGCATCGACTCGGCTAAAGGTTATGTTTTCTTTCGTTCCTTCTAGTTTCTGCATTAAATGAGGTGCAATCGGGCTATCAAGAAGTAACACTGTATATCCTTTTTCCTTCGCTGCTTCGATATACGAATATTGTTCTTCTTTATTCGTGGCATAGAGCAGTACAAGTTTGCCATCTTTATCCGTGTGAAGCTCTTTTATTTGAGTCTCTAGCTCTTCAAAGGTCAAATAGGAGTTGTCTACGGTCGGATACAGCGCAAATTTTTCGGCCTTTTCAAAGAATTTTTCTTCGGAAAGCATTCCGTATTCAATGACAACTTTGACATCATTCCATTTAGATTCAAAGCCTTCTCTGTCTTCTTTGAATAAAGAGGTCAGTTTATCGGCAACCTTTCTGGTGATATAGGCACTGATTTTCTTAACAGCGCCGTCGGCCTGAAGGTATGATCTCGATACATTCAGTGGAATATCTGGCGAATCAATCACCCCACGTAACATGGTTAAGAATTCGGGAACGATACCCTCTACATTATCAGTTACAAAAACTTGATTTTGATAGAGTTGAATTCGGTCTTTCTGAATATTCAAGTCGTTTGAAAGCTTCGGAAAGTATAGTATACCCGTCAGATTGAACGGATAATCAACATTTAGGTGTATGTTAAACAGGGGCTGCTCGAACTGCATTGGATACAATTCGCGATAAAAATTTTGGTAATCTTCTTCTTTGAGCTCGGAAGGCGCCTTTGTCCAAGCCGGATTTGGGTTATTAATGATATCATCTACTTCCTTTGTTGTTGCCGGGTCTTCCTCTTTTGCACCTTCAGGTTTTGGGAGGGTCTCAACGCGAGTGCCCATCTTAATAGGAATAGGCATGAACTTGTTATACTTTTCAAGTAGACGTCGGATGGTGCTACTTTCTAGATAGTCTTTTGAATCATCTGCAATATGCAAAATGATTTCTGTTCCACGATCTGCTTTGTCGCTTGGCTCAAGTGAGAATTCGGGTGATCCATCGCAGCTCCAGTGAACTGCAGGAGTATCGGTATAACTCTTTGTTATAATTTCAACTTTATTCGCGACCATAAAGGCAGAATAAAACCCAAGACCGAAGTGTCCGATAATACCACTATCCTTTGCGCTGTCTTTGTATTTATCTAAAAATTCTTCCGCACCAGAGAAGGCTACTTCATTAATATATTTTTTAACCTCTTCTTCGCTCATACCAATACCTTGATCGATAATGTGAAGGGTATTGTTATCCTTATCTATTTTGATTTCAATTTGCGGGTTTCCATATTCGACGGAAGCCTCTCCGATATTACATAAATGCTTGAGCTTTAACGTAGCGTCGGTTGCATTAGAAACGAGTTCTCTCAAGAAGATTTCTTGGTCGCTGTACAGGAATTTCTTAATTAAGGGAAAGATGTTGTCTACCGAGACATTGATTTTACCTTTTTCCATATTAAATACATTTTGATTTCCAATAACTAGTCAAAAAGAATACCAAATAGAGAAGTGTGTGACAAACTGACAGCGGAAAAAAGAAATGAAAATTTGTTTAATTTTTCTTTTTAATTAATAAACAAAATGTATCTTTGGATGGTTGTGGAGATTTTGCTATGAAAAAGAACGCACAACAAGTTTGTTTATTTATTGGTTAGGTTGTTGAAAACGCGTTGGCTAAATCAGTCGGCGCGTTTTCGTTTTAATTAAACTTTCACTTCGTTTATTGTTTATTGTTGCGTAATTTTGAATAAACAAAATAGTTATGGCAAAAGCAGCAACCAAATCGAAAATAACACACGCTAAGCAAGACATTATTAGTTTCTACATGAACTACTGCTTAGAGCACGAGAAAACTCCTCGATCAGTCTTTAAGTTCTGCAAAGCACTTGAAATTGAAGAGTCTGCTTTTTATGCCCATTTCGCTTCACTAGAAGCTTTGTCTGCTTCAGTATGGCTTGCTTTTCACGAAAACACAATAGAAACGCTTGCAAAAGACAAACAATACGAAAACTATGATCGCAGAGCGCAATTGCTATCATACTATTTTGCCTTTTTTGAATTGCTCACACTCAATAGAAGCTATGTGCTGTTTTCCTTGAAAGAGACTTCAGGTGTTGAAAGTCTTAAAAAGCTAGCGGTTTTATCTGAGCTTCGCAAAGGATTCTTAGCCTTCATCAAACCATTTATTACTGCTGGAAACGAAGAAAAGAAGTACTCGTTTACCAAGTTCAATGAAGGTATTTTTTCAGAAGCCGCTTGGGCGCAGTTTTTGTTCCTTCTAAAATTCTATCTCGAAGATCGTTCACCTGCTTTCGAAAAGACAGACATTGCTATTGAAAAATCGGTCAATACGGTTTTTGACTTATTTGATAATACCCCGCTCGAAAATGTTCTTGATTTCGGCAAATTTTTAGCTAAAGAGGTGTTTTCTAAATGAAGACACTCGATTCTATACCCACCTCGAAATTAGAACGAGCCAGTAAGTTGGTTGGTACAGGTGTTAAGATCGGAGGAAATTATCTAAAGTATTACGGTAAAAGTCTGATCAATCAAGAAGAGGCTAAAGAGCAGTTAGATCAGGATAATGCGACTGACATCTACGATGGTCTGAAAACATTAAAAGGCAGCGCCTTAAAAGTTGCTCAGATGCTCAGTATGGAGCGTAATATCTTACCTCGAGCCTATGTGGAGCGATTCTCATTATCGCAGTTTTCTGTTCCTCCACTTTCGGGTCCACTAGTGCGCAAGACTTTTAAGCGTTACATCGGAATTGATCCTGAATCACTTTTTGACTCATTTGATTTTGATGCCATTAATGCAGCCTCGATCGGACAAGTCCACAAGGCTGGTATAGGCTCGCTTGAGTTAGCGGTAAAAATACAGTATCCGGGGGTAGCCGAGAGCATCTCTTCTGATTTGGCATTGGTAAAGCCCATTGCGCTTCGCATGTTTAATTTGAGTTCTAAGGAATCAGAAAAATATTTCCAGGAGATTGAGGAAAAACTAAAAGAAGAGACCGATTACAATCACGAGCTTTCTATGAGTCTTATGATTACTCAAAAGGCGAGTCATATCGAAGGTGTTCGTTTTCCGAAGTATTATCCTCAGTGGTCTTCCGAGCGTATTCTCACTATGGATTGGATGACGGGAGAGCCGCTTGGACAATACACTAAATCAGATTTTCCTCTAGAAATAGGAGCTCAATTAGGACAGGCCTTATGGGATTTTTACATGTTTCAGATTCATGGTCTTAAGGCTGTGCATGCTGATCCCCATCCGGGTAATTTTTTAGTGAGTCCTGAAAACCAGCTTATTGTAATCGACTTTGGGTGTATTAAAGAAATTCCAGATTCGTTCTACACGCCTTACTTTGAACTAGCTGATGCGAGTTGCCTGAGTGATTCTAGGTTATTTACCGAAAAATTGTACGAGCTTGAAATGCTCATACCTTCAGATAGTGACGCTGAGATTTCGTATTTCACTAAACTGTTCACAGAAATGCTGCAGCTCTTTACTGCTCCATTTAATGCTGATAAATTTGACTTTGCGGATCCTGAATTTTGGGAAGGTATAGGTAAAATGGCTGAGTTTTTTTCACAAGACCAAACTATTCGCAAAATGAACGCCAACAGGGGTTCAAAGCACTTTTTGTATATGAATAGAACCTTTTTTGGTTTGTACAATTTGTTGTATGATTTAAAGGCAAAGGTCGATACGCAGCGCTACAAGCGGTATTTGTCAAATTAACCTTAATTTTAAGGTTGCTTAACTAATCAAATCACGTATGAACGCTTTTATTAAGGGTTTAGGTTACTACGTTCCAGAACAAGTAGTTACCAATGATGACCTATCTAAGATCATTGAAACTAGTGATGAATGGATCACCGAAAGAACAGGTATAAAACAGCGTCGCTACGCGGTTAAAGGAAAGGACACTACAACTTCAATGGGTGTTGAAGCAGCAAAAGTTGCCATTCAGCGAGCTGGAATTGATAAAAATGAAATTGATTTTATCATATTCGCCACCCTTAGCCCCGATTATTACTTTCCTGGGCCGGGTGTTCTTGTTCAACGTGACTTAGGGATTGGTACAGTGGGTGCGCTTGATGTCCGTAATCAGTGCTCTGGATTCGTTTATGCCCTATCCATTGCGGATCAATACATCCGTTCAGGAATGTATAAGAACATTTTAGTGATTGGTTCTGAATTACACAGTCACGGATTGGATATGACGACTCGCGGAAGATCGGTCTCGGTAATTTTTGGAGATGGGGCTGGAGCTGCGGTTGTGTCTAGAAGTGAAAATGACAATCGAAAAATTCTTTCTTCACATTTGCATTCTGAGGGTGCTCATGCAGAGGAGCTCTCCCTTATTGCTCCTGGAATGGGTAAGCGCTGGGTGACTGATATTTTAAAAGATAACGATCCAGATGATATCTCATATATGCCCTATATGAATGGTCAATTTGTCTTCAAAAATGCGGTGGTTCGATTTGCTGAAGTGATTAAGGAAGGACTCTCACATAACGGCCTTCAGGCTTCGGATATCGATCTATTAGTTCCGCATCAAGCTAATCTTCGTATTGCGCAATTTATTCAGTCCAAATTTGGGCTTTCTGATGATCAGGTGTACAACAACATCATGCACTATGGAAACACTACGGCGGCCTCTATTCCTATAGCACTTACTGAGGCTTGGGAAAAAGGAAAAGTGAAAGAGGGCGATCTAGTGGTACTCGCTGCCTTCGGAAGCGGGTTTACCTGGGGTAGTGTAATTATGCGTTTTTAGATCTTCCGAGGAAGAGTAATATAAAAGTGATCAATCCATTTAGCGGTAATAATTCGTAACCCAGTTTGTAACCGCCAAGTAAACTAGAAGAATAGTTGGCGATTAGGGTAATAAGTACTACCGAACCGAGGGTGATTGGAAAAACATACGTATCCTGTATGTTGTGTTTTGTTAGTAAACCAAAAGCAAACAGCCCTAACAGTGGTCCATACGTGTAGCCGGCAAAAGTTAGTAAACTGTCGATCACATTTTGATTGATCCAATGACTAAAGGTTATAATAACCAGAATCAAAATAACTGCTAGGCCAAAATGAACTTTTTTTCTAGTTCGAACGGCTGTAGCTGCTTCTTTTTTTTCTAATCCTAAAAAGTCGAAACAAACCGAAGTAGTGAGAGCGGTAAGAGCACTATCTGCACTGCTGTATGCGGCAGCGATCAGTCCTAGAAAAAAGGAAATTGAAACAAGAGGTCCTAGATTTCCATTTAATGCGATCTCAGGATAAAGCAGGTCTGTTCTCGGAGATCCGTTTTGAAAAGGTATTTGAATCTGTTTTAATTCGGCATACGAAAAAAGGAGCGCGCCTAAGAAAACAAACAGTGCAGTTACTGCCACTAGAACAATGCTGAAACTGATCATATTAAGTTGTGCCTGCTTTAGATTTTTACAACTCAGGTTTTTTTGCATCATGTCTTGATCAAGACCGGTCATACTTACGGTGATAAATATTCCGCCCAAGATGGACTTTACAAAGTAATTACTCTGTAGTGGATTGTCGAGTACCCATATACTGCTTTTAGAGGTGAACGATTCGCTTTGAATATATTCCCAAAAGCTCAGTTCAAGACTGTCAAGAAGTAGGTACACACTGAGACCAACGCTAATCAACATAAATAGCGTTTGTAACGTATCAGTAAGCACGATAGTCTTAATACCACCTCTGTAGGTGTAGGCGTAAATTAGGGCGACCGAAATAACAACCGTGCCCTCCAAGGGTACTGCGAGGGGTTCAAACACGTAGTTGTGTAGTACTAGTGCCACTAAATAAAGGCGGAAAGAAGCTCCAATTATTCGCGAGACTAGAAAGTAAAAGGCCCCTGTTTTTCTGGCCTTATCTCCGAACCGATCACTTAGATAGCTGTAAATAGAAGGAAGTTCAAGTTTGTAATAGACTGGTAAAAGAATGTAGGCCACTATAAGGTATCCGATAAAATAACCGGCGACCACCTGCAAATAAGAAAAATGGCTTTCGCCAACCCAGCCGGGAACTGATATAAAGGTTACCCCAGAGAGTGAGGCGCCAATCATGCCAAAGGCTACTAGGTACCAAGGAGCTTTAGAATTTGCTTTAAAAAATGCGTCTGACGAATCATTCCGTCCGGTTATATAGGATAGGATGAAGAGTAGACCAAAATAACTGATCAGAAGAATTAATATTTGAGTGGGATTCATGCGTTGACTATCCTATTTTTGGAAAATGGAATTTGGCTCAAAGTTATTAGAAAATGCGGTTAATGAAATTTCTCAGCTTCCTGGGATAGGTAAACGCAGTGCACTTCGTTTAGCACTTCATTTACTGAACCGTCCGGTTACACAATCCGAAGATTTAGCCAGAGCTATTCTTGCACTTCGGGAGCAGGCTAAACATTGTGAAATCTGTAATGCCCTTTCCGATGAATCGATTTGTCAGATTTGTAGTGACCCGAGAAGAGATGCGACGCTTATCTGTGTGGTAGAAGATATTCGAGATGTTTTAGCCATTGAAGCTACTTCTGAATTTAAAGGACGTTATCACGTACTCGGAGGTAAGATATCACCAATGGATGGTGTTGGCCCTTCTGACTTAAGCATAGAGTTGTTGCTTCAGAGGGCTGGTCAAACCGAAGTTAGTGAACTTATTTTTGCGCTGAGCTCTACCATGGAAGGCGATACCACTAACTTCTATATTTACAAGCAATTGGCAGAGTTTGACTTGAAATTTACCACTATAGCTAGAGGGATTGCGGTAGGTGATGAGTTGCAATACGCCGATGAAATCACCCTTGGGCGAAGCATAAGCAATCGGATACCGCTAAAATATGGTAATGGATAATTATTAACTTTGCATCCATGGCGAAAATTGAAATTCGACTACCCGAAATGGGTGAAAGTGTTGCAGAAGCTACGATTACCTCCTGGGTTAAATCAGTTGGTGATCGGGTAGAAGCCGATGAGGTAATTGTAGAGGTAGCCACCGATAAAGTAGATTCAGAGGTAGTTAGTGAATTCTCGGGTATATTGGTCAAACAATTATTTTCTGTTGATCAGGTTGCAAAGGTGGGTGAGGTGTTGGCAGTGGTTGAAACTGACCAGTCTGTGCCAGAGACGTTTGTGGCGGATACACCTGATATAGAAGTTGCAGTTTCTAATACGGAGTCTTTGCCGGAACAAAGCAGCGGTGAAGCTGTTGATAATAAACCTGTTTCAGTCGCTATAGAATCTGCCGTGAATGAGGTGGTGAGTTCACTTCAGCCTAGCGGACAGCCTAAAGGTTTTATCTCTCCTCTAGTCCGAAGTATTGCAGCCGAAGAAGGTATTTCAGAACAAGAATTGGGACAAATTATAGGTAGTGGTCTTGATGGAAGGATTACCAAACACGATATGATGGCCTATCTCGAGCGGCGATCGAAGCCTACTGTAGCCGCTGACACAGTAGCGGAGCTTAAAGCTAAACCTACACCTGTTCCACCCCTTCAAAAACCTGAATTGTCAAGTTCGATAAAAGCCGATGCTGATGATCAAATTATCGAGCTTAGTCGAATGACGCGACTTACAGCCGACCACATGTCGCATAGTTTACAAACCGCTGCCCACGTTCAAAGTTTTATTGAGGTTGATATGACACGGGTGGTGGAATGGAGAGCGAAGGTAAAGACTGAATTCGAGCGCCTGCACGGAGAAAAATTAACGTTTACACCGCTGTTTTTTGAAGTCGTTGCTAAAGCCCTAAAGGCATACCCAATGATGAATATTCAGTTTGACGGCAAGAATATTATAAAGAAATCTGCTGTTAATATAGGAATGGCAACTGCCTTAGCCGATGGTAATCTTATTGTTCCAGTGATTGGTGATGCAGACACTCTAAACTTAGTGGGATTGGCCAAACGAGTAAATGATTTGGCAGCTAGAGCTAGATCGGGTGCTTTAAAGCCCGATGAGGTAATGAAAGGGACCTATACTATTACGAATATTGGCTCGTTTGGTAGTGTGATGGGAACTCCAATTATTCCCCAACCTCAAGTGGGTATATTGGCCATAGGAGCGATCCGCAAAATTCCTGCTGTGGTAGAGACCGATCAGGGCGAGTTCATCGCTATCCGTCATAAGATGTTTTTATCCCATTCTTATGATCATCGCGTAGTGAATGGCGCTCTTGGGGGCTTGTTTATAAAATATATTGCTGATCTATTGGAGCAGTGGCCTGCCGACCGCAAGGTTTAAGCAGGATACAACCTTAAATTCGATTTCATGTCGTTAAAACTTTTAAAGCCGCTGTGTTTCTTTGATCTAGAAACTACGGGTATCAACATTGTCAGGGATCGAATTGTAGAAATTTCTATTCTAAAACTATTTCCCAACGGGACCAGAAAGCAGCAAACTTGGTTAGTTAATCCTGAGATGCCCATACCCGCAGAAGCTACTGCTGTTCATGGTATTTCGAATGAAAAGGTTGCTAACGAGCCTACCTTTAAGCAAATTGCTCATGAGGTGTATACGTGGATTAAAGATTCGGATCTAGCTGGCTTTAATTCTGATCGCTTCGACATTCCGATGCTGGTTGAAGAGTTACTTAGAGCCTCTGTAGATGTAGATCTTAAAAAAATGGTCTCTGTCGATGTACAGACTATATTTCACAAGATGGAGCAGCGCACGCTTTCAGCTGCTTACCGTTTTTATTGCAATAAAAGCCTTGAAGATGCCCATAGCGCCTCGGCAGACACCTTCGCGACTTATGAAGTGCTTCTAGCTCAATTAGATCGATATGCCGATTTGCCGCGAGAGGTTAAATCACTTGCAGAATTCACCTCCAGAAAAGACAGGGTTGATTTTGCAGCTATGATTGTCTTAGATGAAGATGGGCAGCCGATATTTAATTTTGGAAAACACAAAGGAGTCCGTGTGTTAGAGGTACTTGACAAAGAACCAGGCTATTTTGGGTGGATGCTAGGCGCAGATTTTCCACTGTATACCAAAAAGATTTTGACCCAAATTAAGATGGGCACCTATTTTAATTGATTAAAACTCCGTGTTATGAAACTAATTTGTATTGGAAGAAATTACACTGCCCACATAGAAGAGCTGGCAAATGAGCGCCCTAAAGATCCGGTTGTTTTTATCAAAGCGGATTCATCAGTATTGCCGAAAGAGCAAGATTTTTACATTCCTCCATTTAGTTCGAATGTGCACTATGAAGTAGAAATACTGGTAAAGATTACTAAAGTTGGAAAGCATATTGCGAAGGAATTTGCTCATAAATATTACCAAGAGATTGGTTTAGGAATTGATTTTACAGCGCGGGATGTTCAAGATGAGTTAAAAGCCAAGGGGCTACCGTGGGAAAAAGCGAAGTCGTTCGATGGATCGGCAGTTATTGGTAAGTGGGTAGATAAATCTACATATGAAGAATTAGATGCACTTTCTTTCAGTCTTCACAAGAATGGTGAGATTGTTCAAAGTGGATCAACTGCTCTGATGCTTTGGAAAATTGATGAACTCATTTCGTATGTTTCGCAATTTTTTACGCTCAAAAAGGGAGATGTTCTATTTACAGGAACACCTGCTGGCGTTGGGCCAGTTGCACCTGGAGATACGTTGGAGGGTTTTATTAAGCAAGAATCTTTTTTTAAGATAGGGGTTAAATGAATGGGCAACTCGTTGCAGAGATTCTCAGTATTGGCGATGAAATCCTAATTGGGCAAATCACGAATACCAATGCGGCATACTTGGGCACAGAGCTAACCCGTTTAGGAATACAAGTAGATTATATCAGTACTTGTCGCGACACGGAGAAGGCAATAGTGGACGCATTGACCTTGGCTAATAATAGGGCGTCACTTATTATTGTTACTGGAGGACTTGGTCCGACTAGAGATGATGTTACCAAAAATGCTATTTGCCAGTTTTTTAATACAAGCCTTGAGTTTAACGAGTCTGTTTATGATCATTTAAAGCATTTGTTTGCAACCTACATTAAGGTTCCAATGAATCAAAATAATAGAGATCAAGCACTACTTCCGAAGACCTGTGAGGTGTTGTTTAATGAACATGGAACTGCCCCTGGAATGTGGTTTGCCAAAGATGGTGTTGATACCGTTTTTTTGCCCGGGGTTCCTTTTGAAATGAAATCACTATTTGAGAATAAAGTGCTTCCTAAGCTTCAGTTACTTGAAGGAAGAAGGGTGATTCTAAACAAGACATTGCTGACTTATGGTATAGGTGAGAGCGCACTGGCTGAACGTATTGAAGATATTGAAAACAATCTTCCGCAAGGCTTCTCGCTTGCCTATCTACCCAACTTTGGACGGGTTAGATTGCGAATATCTGCAAACGTTTCTGCAGCTGAAGAAAAGACTGCTCAACAAGAAATAGATCGAATTGCTGAGGTGTTAAAGGAGCGATTTTCGGATGCCTATAGTGGAGAGGAAGCCGATGGAGGCCTAGAGGCAAGAATTGGAAAGGTTGCTTCCGATAAAAAACTAACTATTGTTGCTGCTGAAAGCTTTACTTCTGGCAGAATTGCAGGGGCAATCACTTCGATTCCGGGTTCATCTGCTTATTTTTTAGGTTCTTACGTGACGTATGCTACGGATATGAAAGTTAACGTTTTAGGTGTCTCTGAATCATTGATTCAGAAGTATAGCGTGGTAAGTGCTGAGGTTGCTTCTGCCATGGCAAAAGCGGCTCTCGAGAAAAGTGGTGCTAACCTTGCGGTTGCTACAACCGGTAATGCTGGTCCTTCTAAGGGGGATTCAACAGCGCCAATTGGTGAAGTGTTCATTGCACTAGCCACCAAAGCAGGGGTTATGGCCAACTCGTTTAGTATGGGAACACATAGAGAACGGGTTGTTCAGCGTAGTGTGAATAAAGCCTTAGAACTCATTTACACAGAATTGCTAAAATTATAAGACGGCTCTTGTGCAATTCTATTTTAACTACTACATTTGCACACTCTTAAAACAGGATTAAAGAACAATTGCGATGGCGAAAATTTGTGAAGTTACTGGAAAGAAAGTGATGTTCGGTAACAATGTATCGTTCTCGATTAACAAAACGAAACGTCGTTTTGATGTGAACATCAGTAAGAAACGATTTTACGTTCCAGGCGAAGATCGATGGGTAACCCTTAACGTTTC
>ENA-OUOG01001928-OUOG01001928.1-marine-metagenome-genome-assembly--contig:-NODE-1928-length-22772-cov-8.286363_pt1 | contig 22772 bp, 18 predicted proteins | sample MGYA00248635_ERZ508505 | MGnify/ENA primary metagenome ERZ508505 (study PRJEB26176, sample SAMN06267871) | marine metagenome | isolation source: Saanich Inlet, British Columbia, Canada | place: Pacific...
AATACCAGCTCGCCCTCAACACCGGCTGGCAATAATGTCCCGTCCCCATCCATAATGCCGACCTGGGTAAGAAAGGTTGGCTGGCCGGTAGAGGCATGATTCTTAGGGTCTTGCCAATCTTTGGCACGCATGCAAATAGCAATCTGCGGGACTTCGGTTTGCCCGAAACAGGCTTCCATTGCATGATTGAAAATGGGCATAGCCTCGGCCACCACGTCGGGGCGAATACTTGCCCCACCAACAATGAAATGGCGCAGACTGGATAGATCCCTTTTCCCAATATCTGCCTCTTCTAGCATCATATAAATGATCGTTGGCGGCACAAACATGGTGGTCGCGCGTAATGTTTCAATGGCACGCAGGATATTGGCAGGGCTGGCCTGTTCCATAAAAAGTTGAGTTCCCCCCACCGCAAAAATCGGCAGGATAAGGGTGTTTGCCCCATGCGTCATTGGTGCCGCAATTAAATGTCGATCTTGGCTGTCAAATTCATAGGAAACCAGCATGGTTGCGATACAGCTATTAAAAACACGGTAGCTTTGCATCACCCCTTTGGGCACGCCAGAAGACCCGCCGGTAAATTTAATCGCCTGCAAATCATCCGGGGCGAGCTTGTGGCGTTTTGGAACCTCACCCTTATGCCGGGCAGTCAGATCCGATATCCAGGCGGCCGGACGGTCTGTATCGCCACTCTTTTTTGCCCCGATGAGAGCAGCCTCTGCCGCCCCAAACTTATCTGCGCAATTGCCATCAAAAAAAATAATGCTAGGCTCGGTCAGGGCGATGATACGGTCCAGCTCTTCGCTGCCATTGCGCGGATTAAGCGGTACCCACACCTTGCCCGCAGCATATGCGGCCAGCCAGGCTACCAGATGTTCATAATTATTATAAGCACAAATGCCCACACGGCTTTGCGGTTCAGGGTCGATGGCTTGCAAACCGGCGGCAAGGGCATTTACCACCTCTGCCAACTCTGCATAGGTAATTTTCTGAACCTTACCATTTTCCAGTATTTCGACGGCTATACGCTTTGGCCAACGCCGGGCAGAGCGAAAAAAATTATCAACAGGCATCATTATCCGGCTCATCAAACACTCCTCATCACCGCCAATCGCCGCACCCCTGCCCCATGACAGCAGGATAACTTTTACAGCATATCAGGGGATAAAAATTTGCGCGATAAAAAAACCGCCCCTTATCGGATGGCGGTTTCAGTGATTTAAAAAAGCAAGAAGTTTTTTAAAAGAAAACCGTGACCAGCGCGTTATTTTAAAACAGATTTATCGGCCGAGATAAATGTTTCCATCCCTATCAGATATCGCGACATTTCAATAATGCTTTCCTCAGAATAGCCAATGCGAATTTTGTCGTCTGAACCGATCACCGCAAAGCAGTTATCAACCGTTACATGCTCTGCGATTTCCAGATATTGAAAAAGGTTCCTGCCAGCATGAGGTTTTTCAATATCTGCCGGCTCAAGCTCTGATAATTCCAGCATTGTGATCCGGAATTTCTTTCCCTTGAAACTATCGGCTAAAAAAATTTACCCCGTAATTTGTACAATTTTCATAAAACTCATTCTTTAATTCATTCTGTTTAGTCATAAATGTTAGAATTAGGGACAGACGAACGGCTACTGACTGATTTTGCTGGGAATATTATTTCTAGAATTTGGTAGCGGAGGAAGGACTCGAACCCCTATAAATGCTTACGGGCACGCGGATTATGATAAAACTGCTTCAACTTTTTCTATTTAATTTCAGTGATTTATAAGCACATAAATTAGGTGTGTTAAAAAGTGTGTAACTATAATTTCTTTTAAAATAAGAATTAACTTGATATCTACTTGAATTGTGCTTCTTATCGCATGTCGTTGCTGAGCGATTAACAGAGGGAAATATGTTAAAATTTTACTATGCCAAAAACTCTGCTGCTTTTGCGCCTCATATTTTGCTTGAGGATATCGGAGCAGATTATGAGGCGGTGCAAATTGATATGAAATCAGGTGAGCAGCGATCAGATTCTTATCTGGCCATCAATCCAAAAGGCCGCCTACCATCGCTTGCCACCGACAAGGGCATTCTAACGGAAGCACCAGCGATCCTTCTTTATCTTGCTCAGATTTTTCCAGAACATAAATTGGCGCCTAGCACCCCATTTGAGCTCGCCAATGCGCTGGCATTTAATCTCTATATTGCATCTACGGTACATGTTGCACACGCGCACAAACATCGTGGTCACCGCTGGACTGATGATGAAGCGGCGCAGGAATCCATGCGCGCTAAAGTCTGTGAAAACATGACCGAATGTGCTCGTGTGATCGAAATGAATTATTTCAAAGGCCCTTGGGTTCTTGGGGCGGAGTATTCGATTTGCGATCCCTATCTGGCGCTCGCTACGCGCTGGTTCCGCGATGATGGTGTCGATCTTGATGCTTTTAAATTGATTAACGCCCATGACAGCTTGATGCGCCAGCGGGCGTCAATGCAACGGGTTCTTGCGCTTCATAGCTAGACAGGTCTGATTTGACACAGCTTAGAGAGAAGTTTGCGGTTTTACCTGAAAAAGAATGGTAGCGGAGGAGGGACTCGAACCCCCGACACGCGGATTATGATAAAACTGCTTTAACTTTTTCTATTTTAAATCAGCATTTTATAGGCACTAAAATCAGGTGTGTTAAAAAGTGTGTAATGTACATTTGTTAACGGTTACCACAATTCTGGTTTAGATAGTGCAACAAACCAGTCTGTAATTCAAAAAACATATTCTATTTCACAACTGAGAAAAATTAAGAAACCTCGTTTATTGCTAGCTTTTGCCTAAGTATAAATTTTGATTGAATTGCTATCCAGTTCCACACCATCACTAATCGACACACCAAATTTTAATGATAGCTGTGCAAATTTTTTTACAATTTGAGAAGCCTCTGCACCTATTGCAAATCGGGGCCTGCCGCGACGATGACGCTTCTCTTTCAGTCCAAGTGATACGGGATGAATTTTAATTCCAATCAACCTATCACCATCAAATTCGCAAACGGGAACGATTGTTTGCCAATAGCGCTCATCAGCTGGGAAGCCTTTTGTGTCATCTTTCGTTCTTTCTTTGTAAAGTTTGGTAGGCGTTAGCTGATTACTTACCTTAAAACGATCATATGACTCACCTGGCAAAACTCGCACCATTTCGTTTTGCCCAATGAAGTTACCTAGACTGTAAAAAATCGGCTTACCCTTATATATTTCCATGCCGCGCAACAGGTGCGGTCCATGCCCAACAACAATATCTGCCCCGGCATCGATAACTGCATGAGCAAACTCTATAATGAAATCAGCCGGTTCGTCTTTTTCATTCGCATGCTCATGGGCATGAATGCTGACAACCGCGATATCCGAGGCCAGTTTTGCTTCTTCAACCCAACGAATGATTGCGGTGAGGTCCTTTCGATTTGGGTGCCGAACATGCCGCAATTTATCTCCCACACGGAAATTCATTCCGTTGAAAGGGAAGATACCTTCCAAAGCTTCAAAGGCAAATCCTGTTGCAATGCGGAACTGTCTGAGTTTCTCCAGCCCAAGCCCGTCCGCCATCTCTTTTACGACATTCATTTGCTCGGCGTTGACTTCGTAAACACTGTCTGGCCAGAGAGGGTTTAAACCGGGGCGCCCTTGCATGGCATGGGTTTGGCGTGCGGCCTCTTGACCCCTAGTGTAAGTAGAACCGCAAGCCACCATTCCGAAAGTCGCCGTTGGTGTTGTCAGATAAGCAGCGCGTCGGGCTTCTTCCAAATGCCGACCTGCTCCAGCATGGCACAATCCACGCTTATCAAGTTCGTCAAGCGCATGCAGAAGGCCCGAGATTGAGTAGTCTAGCGTGTGATTTGTTGCGGTCGAAAACATACTAAACCCGGCTTCCACCAGTTCGTCCAAAACCCACGATGGGGCTCCGAAGTGTGAGCCACCGCTGTCGAAAGCTGGATCGCCCCTGAAGTCGTTTGGAAGAACTTCAAGGTTTGTGAATGCTGCATCACAACTTCGGATCAGATCGAAGAGCGGTTTCACATCCGGATCAGTATTGCTCAGCAATCGGCGTTGAAGAATGCTATCGCCTGTCAAAGCCAGAGTAGTCAAGGTCGTTTCTCCTTTTCGCTACAAGCGTCCTTACAAATCGTCGCCATGGAAGTAATCATTCAGAATTCTCGAATAGATCGACTTCAACTTTTTAATTTCGGCGATGGACACACACTCGTCAACCATGTGCATTGTTTCACCAGTCAACCCGGCCTCCACAACTGGGCAATGAGTAAACAAATGCCGTGCATCAGAGATGCCGCCAAGGGTGGTTAGCTGGGGGGTTAATCCAGTTTCCTCGCGCACTGCCCGTTGAATAAGAGCCGAGAACTCGCCCGGCGGTGTAAAGAAACATTCACCAGAAACGTGATTGTCACTGTGGATTGAAACACCAAAGTCACTGGCAACTCGATCAACTCTTTCTGCAACCCATTCAAGGACCTTTTCAGATGTCCAATTGTCATTGAAGCGGATATTTACCGTTGCCTTACAGGCGCCTGGAATGATATTGCGGGCCGAGTTTCCAGTATCAACAGTCGTGATCGCAAGCGTTGATGGCGCAAAGTTTTGGCTACCTTCATCGAGTTTGTCACCTCCGAAAACGTGCAGTAGCTCAACAAGAGCGGAAAGAGGATTAACAGCTTTTTCCGGGTAACCTGAATGCCCTTGCACACCTGTCACTGTCAGGTAAACAGTTACAGCTCCGCGACGCCCGATCTTCAAGGCATCTCCTATTTCCTTAATGCTGGTCGGCTCGCCGACAAGGAAATGATCGGCCTGAATGCCCTTGCTCTCCATCCAGTCTACGATCGCTTTGGTCCCATCAGGAGATCCAGTTTCCTCGGCTCCAGTAATCGCCACAACAAGACGCCCGTCAGGAGGAGTAGTCTCGACAAATTCAGCGGCTGCTGCAGCAAACGCGGCAACGCTTGACTTCATGTCGGTTGCTCCGCGTCCGTAAAGCATGCCATCACGAATCTCCGCACTGAAGGGATCACAACTCCAATCGTTCAGGTCTCCCACGGGAACGACATCAGTGTGGCCGCTATAACCAAAAGTTTTGCCATTCTTGCCTGCACCCCAAATGGCAATCAGATTAGGAATGCCGTTGCGGTCGACTCTCCGGCAATCAAAACCATAACCGCTAAGCAAGCCATCGAGAAGCTGAATAGCCCCGCCCTCAGCGGGAGTTATGGTCTGGCAACGAACGAGATCTGCCGTTAACGAAACGGGATCAATCATCTTTTCTCTGACAGTTGCGGGATGAGCGCTCATACTGTTCCCCTTTCCATCATATGGCAAGCACTGCTGTGCCCGGGGGAGAGGTCTTGAAGAGAAGGTGCTTTGGATTTGCATATATCAGACGCAAACTCACAACGTGGGTGAAACGTGCAACCGGTAGGAGGTTTGATAGGATTTGGATAGGCCGTCCCGAGATCAACACTAGGCACGCCTGCGCCCGCCTCCGGGGTGAGGACCGATTTCAGCAGTGCACGCGTGTAAGGATGCTTGGGGTTGGAAAAAAGCTTGCGGGTATCTGCAATTTCTACAACACGCCCAAGATACATCACCACAACACGGGTGGAGATGTGCTCTACAACGGCCATATCATGGGTGATGAGCAGGTAGGTCAGCCCCATTTCCTCACGCAGGTTCAGAAGCAGGTTCAGAATTTGTGCTTGAACTGATACATCCAGTGCCGACGTCGGTTCGTCACAAACGACTATTTCAGGATTGAGGATCAGAGCCCGTGCAATAGCCACACGTTGGCGCTGACCCCCAGACAGCTGGTTCGGATAGTTATGGTATAAGTTGCGGGGCAACCCGACGCGCTCCATAATTGTCTCGACCTTCTGGTACTGCTCATCGGCATTTCCAACGCCATGCAGTTTCATCGGACGGCGAATAATCTCGCCTATAGTCCGGCGTGGGTTGAGTGACGAATACGGATCTTGAAAAATGGACTGCAGTTTGCGTGAACGTTCCAGATTCGAGAGTGACGCAATGTCTTTGCCCCCCAAAGTCACTTTACCGCTTGTCGGCTGCTGAAGACCCAGAAGCATCCGTGCCAGTGTCGATTTTCCGCAGCCGGATTCTCCGACGATTGCGACAACTTCACCTTTGCGCAGATCGAGCGAAATGCCATCCACAGCACGCAAGGACTTGTAGCCCGAAAACATACCCTGACGGATCGAGAATACGCATTCAGCGGACACAGCGCTCAAAATGGGGTCCTCGTCCTTTTTGACATAAGCTCCATAGAGATCGCCGTCACCCTGCTTGCGATGCCCCAAGCTGGATGTGCCATCGCGCAGTTCTTCGCTTGTGAAAACACAGCGGTATGCATGTCCGTTTTCAGCTTCACTTAGTGAGACTGGTCCATGATGGCAGGCGACCTGTGAACGCATACATCGGTTAGAAAAACGGCAACCTGTAAACTTTGTTTTTAGAGAAGGTACGAGACCGGGGATTGAACCCAACTCTCCACCCGGTTCAATCTGGCCAGGTACTGGAATACTTTCCAAAAGACCTTGGGTGTAAGGGTGAATTGGGGCATTCAGCACGGCATTAACTGCGCCGGTTTCAATCACTTGACCGGCATACATGACTGCAATTTTGTCAGAAAGACGAGCAACTACGCCCATATCGTGACTAATTACAATTAACGCAATATTCAATTCTTTCTGAAGGTCTTTAAGTAGATTTAAAATTTGCGCTTGAATGGTCACGTCCAGCGCAGTCGTCGGTTCGTCCGCGATGATCAGTTCGGGGTCATTCATCAGCATCATCGCAATCATGACACGCTGTCTTAGCCCTCCTGAAAGCTGGTGGGGATACTGCGACAGGCGAATTTCGGCAGCAGTGATGCCAACTTTTTCTAAGAGTTCGATGGCACGCTTGCGGGCTTCACCAGCTGACACTCCTTTGTGCAACTGCATGAGCTCGGTCATCTGTCGCCCGATGGTGTAGACAGGGTTAAGTGACGTCATAGGCTCTTGGAAGATCATTGCGATCTTGTTGCCGCGCATTGCCGCCATTTCTTCTTCGCTTGCGGTAAGAAGGTCTTTTTCGCCAAGGCGCAGTGTCGTGGCTTCAGTGCGGGTTCCTTTGGGCAAAAGACCCATAATCGCCATAGAGGAAACCGATTTACCTGAACCGGACTCACCTACAATCCCGAGCGTTTCACCGCGATTAACCTTAAAGGAAACATCCTGAACCGCGGTCATTTCGCCTTCTGCCAATTTCAGAGTAACCGACAGGTCTTTGACTTCAAGAAGTGCTGACAAGATCTTTCCCCTCAATTCCGGCTTTCAGGTGCGGTGATGTCACGAATACCATCGCCCAGCAAGTTTACGGCCAGTACCAGAAAGAACAGTGCAGCGCCGGGGATTATAACAAGGTATGGCTTGAAATACATCATGGTCTTACCTTCGGCGATCATGAGGCCCCAGGAGGCTGTCGGCGGTTGTACACCCACACCAAGGAACGACAGCGAAGCCTCGTGGATGATGACCACGGCCATCTCCAGAGAGAAAACCACAATGACCTGGTTAAACAGGTTGGGCAGGATTTCGTAAAATATGATCTGACGATCCGTACTTCCGATCGAGCGAGCTGCCGATACGTATTCCAGCGAACGGATCTGGCGGGTTAAAGTACGTGTAACCACCATGTAGTATTGCCAGTGCAAGACCCCCAGAACGATAACAAGTGTCGTAACCGAAGAACCAACGAAGAACACAAGCGCCATTGCAAGAAGCAAAGAAGGCAGAGCAAGTTGGCAGGTTAGCAAGAATGAGGCGGCTTGGTCTACCCGACCGCCCAGATAACCAGCGCTAAGACCGATGGTAACCCCGATCAAGCAACCAAGTGTAGCGGCACCAAAACCTATGCCCATCGAAATGCGAGCTCCATAGATCAGACGGCTTAGGTAATCGCGGCCCAGATGGTCAGTGCCCAATATGTGTTCCAACGAACCAGTCTCGCTCCAAACAGGAGAGACAAGACGGTTCGAAAGATTTTGAACGTAGGGATCATGAGGTGCGACCAGAGGTGCTAAGATCGCGATGAGCGCAAAAGTCACAATCACAAACGCGCCGAACTGAAAGCCCAGGTGACCTCTCGCTTTTTGGATCATCCGCTCTTTCGGTGTAAGGTCGATGATGTCGTCGGCCATTGTGCCCACAGCATTGGCGGTTGAGGTCATACCACTCACTCCACGCGCATGCGCGGATCAAGCCACGCATTCAGAATATCACCCAGGATCGACAGGATAATGAAGATCAAGGCAAAGAAGAAAACCAGCATTTGCACAGTCGGAATATCCGCACCAAGGATTGACTCATAGGCCAGACGCCCAAGGCCATTCAAAGCAAATACGGTTTCGGTTATCACTGAGCCGCCAAGCTTATACCCAAGCTGAATGGTCAAAACGCTAACTACAGGAAGGAGTGCGTTGCGCAGGGCATGGCGGAACAAAATTTGACTTGGCCGAAACCCTTTAGCGCGAGCAGTGCGGATATAATCCGAACCGAGAACATCGATCATACCGGTCCGTGTCAGGCGAAGCACCTGTGGAACGGCGCTCGTCCCGAGAACAAAGCAGGGCAAGATGAAGTGCTTCCATGTCGAATCTCCAGAAACCGGGAAGATCGGGAACATTACACCCAGCAGGATAATCAGAATAAGACCCAACCAGAAGTTTGGGATCGCTTGCGCAGCCGTGCCAAAGCTTAAGGCAAAACGGTCAAGCCAGCCATTCGGGTTCATCGCGGCCAGAACGCCCAGCATCAATCCGACGACAACAGTTACAGTTAGTGCGCCAAGAGCCAGAGTTATCGTGACAGGGGCGCGCTCAATCAGCAATTCGAATACCGGTTTCTTCCAGTAGTAGCTGTCACCAAAATCGCCAACCACGATATGACCGAACCATTCGACAAACCGGACATACAATGGTCGATCGAAGCCGTATTGAACCCGGATTTGTTCGACAGCTTCTTGGGTGGCGTCTTCGCCTGCGACCATTGAAGCTGGATCAGCCGCGAGGTTCAGCATCAGGAATGTCGCGAGTGACACTGAAAATGTTACGGCAAGACCAAGTGAAAGACGCTTGAGGATAAATTTCAGCATAATGGATTCCCCGACAGCGATGACAAAAGGGGGACGGGCACTCATCGCGCCCGTCCGGTTGGTAGGCTTACTTCCAGCTAACTTCGTTAAGGCGCGGCAACCCATCGATGGGAGAGTCGAAGCTTACATTCACAGCGTGCACGTAGTTTTGTGAATACTGGAACAGTGGTAGTAAATATGCTTCATCTGCAACCTTCTTCAAAGCCTTTTCATAGAGCGCTTCACGTTTGGAAGGGTCTACAGTTTCTAGAGCCGCCTTGAACCATTCTTGAACTTCAGGGTCGTGGTTCAGGTTACGGTTAGAACCCTCCGAATAGTAGTTGGAGATCGCACCGACGTCAGGGGTTGCGTAGAAGCCCCAAGCGTTCTGGAATGCTTCTAACTGCCCCTCTCCACGCGATTTGGATAGTGCAGAGAGCTTTACATGATTCACGTTTGCAGTCACACCGATTTCGGCGAGGTCTGCCGCCACAGCTTCCATAATCGGACGTTCACGATAGGTGGTCATATTGAACTCAAATCCGTTCGGGTAGCCGGCTTCAACCAGTAGCTCTTTCGCGCGCTCGGGATTGTAGTTGTACTCTGTCAGGTCAACATCGCACCCGAACATACCAAGATTGCAAGTCGAGTGGATTACACGGCCCGAACCTCCAACAAGGTTATCCACGATATCTGCACGATCCACAGCATGGTTCAGGGCTTGCCTTACTAAGCGATTAGTCAGAGGACCTTCCGGATCGGTCACGCCTGCGGCGTCGAGAACAAGGAATGAAACGCGCGTTGAAACGCCGGTTGTGTGATCGACCATCTGTAGGTTTCCAAGATCACGTGCAGTATCATCAGGAACATTGAAAGACCAATCCACGCCACCCGAGAGCAATTCAGCAGTCACCGTGCCCCAATCAGGGATCGGACGCAATGAAATGGTCTCAATGTTACCTGCGGCCTTTGGCCCGTCACCGTAGTAACCATCAAACTTTTCAAGGGTTACGCCAGAGCCCATCGCAAAACCAGAAATCTTGTAGGGACCAGTACCTATAAAGCTTTGGCTTTGCGCATTTGTGTTGTCGTCCGCATAGATTCCAGCTTTTCGGGTCAGAACAAAGACCGCGATGTCGCGCAGCATAAGGGGATACGGATTTTTAGCCGTAACTCGCACGGTGTTTTCATCAATCACGACGGCACTTTCAAACCAGCCGCGAATGAATGCGCCCCGTTTGGTTTTTGCTTCAGGATTTGCAATCCATTCGAACGAATAGACGATATCTTCAACAGTAACGTCAGATCCATCGTGGAACTTGATGCCATCACGAAGCGTAAAATCGATCGTGCGGTCGTCCAACCAGTTGTAGCTTTCAGCCAGCGCACCTTCATACAAACCCGTATCAAGGTTGACCTCCACCAACTGATCCGACGTCAGATAGGACAGAATTAAGTTTTCGCGTGATGTAGAATAAAGACCGTCCAGTGTTTGGACTTCTTTGTTGAACGCTGCAACCAGCGTATCATCGGCTTGGCCTGAGACAGCAGGGGCTGCGGTCGCAAGAACGATTGCAGAAGCCACTAGCATAGCTTTGACAGACATTAGGTTTCTCCCTTTTTCAAAAAGTTAACCAATCCTAGATTCACTAATTGCATCAATCTAATGAATGTTTATTATGGATGGTATGCACAGTAAGAATATCAATGCTATTGATCTGAATCTCCTCAAGGTTTTCTCCGCCTTGGCTGCGGAAAGAAGTGTCACCAAAGCGGCTAATTCAGTCGGGTTAAGCCAACCCGCGGTTAGTCATGCTCTTAGACGGCTGCGCGACCTGTTGGATGATGATCTGTTCATTCTCACGTCTGCCGGAATGCAACCCACGGACCGCTGTCGAGAGCTTGCCCCAGCGGTCAATGCCAGCCTGCAACTGCTAAAAGATGCTCTTACAGTGGAAGCTGACGATAATCCCGCCAATCTAAATGCATCGTTTCGCTTAGGAATGAACGATCTCTTCACTACTCTCTTTGCTCCCGGAATTTCAGCACAGGTCACAGAACAAGCACCAAATGTTTCTATACGTTTTTTACATACCCTTGAAATCAACAAAAGCTTTAGTGACGCCTATTCCGATCTGGATGCCGGAGCAATTGATCTAACAATTATCCAAGATTTTGATACACCATCTCGCTTTGATCGTGAACAACTGGGATCGAGTGATTTTGTATGCGTTGCACGCGCTGGACATCCAACTTTCAGACCAAATCTAAGCATGGAAGAGTTTACTTCATTTAACCACATTATGATCACTACGCTTGACGCCGAATACGGGCGGATCGACGAGGCATTATCAAAAATCGGAATACGCCGAAACATACGCCTTAGGGTGCCTCACTATTCTGCAGCTTTGAGTACAACAGCTCAAACAAATTTCGTTTACACCATGCCTCGGATTTTGGTCCCATACGCTCAAAAGGCTTTTGGTTTACAAATATCTGAACTACCTTTTCAAGCGCCAGTGCGAAAAATTTTTCAAGTTTGGCACAAGACAAGAACTAAAGATTTCGGGCATCAGTGGTTAAGGTCAATCATCTCCGACATTTCCACTCAAACCGGTATTGGAGGTGATGTGCATATACATAAAAACCAAGACTGAACAAATTGAGAAATATCCAGCGAATACTCCCAAAAATTTTGGTGTAATCAGAAATTAAAGTGCAAAAAAACCAAAAATCAACAGCACTCGCATTTTATGTCTAAGCCCTGAGGTTATGGGAGGTGCGGCGCCCACCTTTATTCCAACATAAGTCCGCTTACTCTAACTACAGCCCTTATCGTTAAGCCAATTAAAGAGCTAATGCTTTTGCAAGAACGGTGTTCGTTCACTAGGGTGAAGACACAGTGTTCGACTCCAGAAACCTACCCCACTCAAACGTGAAAAAGTGTGTAAGAGGTGTGTAACGCAAAACACGCGTCAAAATCATTTTTGAAATGCTTCAATGCATTGAAAATGTTAAGAGAAACGGTATCGGCACAGGGACTTGAACCCCGGACACGCGGATTATGATTCCGCTGCACCAACTGTAAACTCCGCGTATTTTTAATAGGTTAGACACGCTGTTAAGACGCCAGTCACACCTCAGTCACAACTGAGGAGTATGTTATGGCGAGCTTTCGCAAAAGAAATGGTCTCTGGCAAGCACAGGTCAGAAGCATCCACGCAGGTGCTACTTCAAAATCCTTCCACCGCAAATCAGATGCTGAAAGATGGGCAACACAGCAAGAAGCTTTAATGCAGACAGGCCAATGGGCGAGGAACAAACCCAGCGACTATAGTCTCAAGGAGATGATGGAACGTTACCTTGCTGAGGTAACACCCACCAAAAGAGGCAAAGATGCCGAGGCAAGACGCCTCAAACGTCTATTGAATGAAAAGCCACTCATGTCTCTTCGTCTTGATAAGGCAGAGCCGCACATCTTTGCGACCTTTCGTGACCGTCGCATCAAGGATGGGGTAAGAGCCTGTCAGTATGATTTGGTCTTATTGCGTCATGCATGGAACATGGCTCGCATAGAATGGGGCTGGCCGCTGGGACACAACCCCCTCACCCTCATAAGGATGCCAAAGAACAACCCGCCAAGAGAACGACGCCTTAAAGCTGGAGAGTATGAGAGGTTGGAAGAAGCGGCTCAATCTTCTCGTTCATGGTATCTTTGGCCGATTATTGTCATAGCAATTGAGACAGGCATGAGACGGGGTGAAATCCTTGGTCTACGCTGGGAGCATATTGATGAAGAGAAGAGATCAGTCTTCCTGCCCTTGACCAAGAACGGCTCATCAAGGCGTGTGCCCCTAAGTGACAAAGCTTTTGAGATGTTGATGTCTATTGAGACCACCAGCGAAGCCCCCTTTCCCATAACTGATATCGCCTTTCGACAAGCATGGGATAGGCTAAGGCACCGTGCAGACATTACCGACCTCACCTTCCATGACCTGCGCCATGAGGCTATCTCAAGGCTATTTGAGAGTGGTTTGAAGATACATGAGGTAATGGCGATAAGTGGGCACAGAACCGCTTCTCAACTATTTAGATACACTCATGTTAACGAGCAAATCTTAATGTGTTAATTTGGTTTTTGCTAAGCTCATCATCGCTGTCCCGGACTTTTGCAGGGAAATAATATAGGCACATTTGTTATACTGGGTGTTATACCAGCGGAGACTTGAGACTCCTGGGGGCTTTGAGTGACCCCGGTGGTTGAAGACAAACAGTCTTTTAAAAAGACCGTTAAAGGGTTTGTTGGTTGTTGTTGTCACCCAAAAGCAATTTGATGCATCACACGCCCAGGCATGAAGGTGAAAAAGCCTGTGAGAATAAGAGCGAAGCCATAAAGGGCAATCATCACCTGCTTATGACGCTTGATATTTCCTACGCGCACGAAATAAATCGCTAAGCCAAGAGAGAAAATGGTCCAGATACTCAGCAAATGTATCGGGCTGTAAGCGCCCCATAATTTGATTTCATGAATGAAGAATGAGGAGATAGACACAATGAGCATCAAGCCAACCCAGATGCGCCCTAACAGCTTGTGGATTGCACCGCCTTTTTTCATGTAAAGTTGAATGCCACCGAGAATTATAGCAATCATTGCCGCAATGGCATGAAGTGGTATAGGGTGAGGTTCGGCGAGTAATAATGACATAAATAGGCAGCCTCGGCGCGTAACAATGAAGATTTTAAAATTATGTCTACCCCTATCATTACCATCTCTACTTCTAATGTCACCTTCTTTTGCAGGGACTGTCACTGTGGAAGTCCGCAATATTGAGACGAAAGGCGAAATGCATCTTGCGATTTATGATGATGCTGATGTCTTTGAAAATGATAATGGTGAAAAAGGCGGTGCTGCGAAAGGCATTGTCGAAGGGGTTATTGAAGAGGTTGGCACAGGCACAGCCACCTACACCTTCGAGCTACCAAATGGCACTTATGCCATCGGCATTTTTGTTGATGCGAATTACAATAATAAGATGGATAGAAATTTCTTTGGTGTACCAAAGGAGCAATATGGGTTCAGCAATGATGCTAAAGGTAGCTTTGGCCCGCCCTCATTTAAAGATGCCTCTTTCACTGTCTCAGGTGATATGAAATTGAAGATAAACCTATGACGTCTCGCAAGAGTGAAGTTGCCTCCGATAGGCAAAGATAACCAGCCTTCCAAAAAGTCCGTTAAAGGGTGATGTTGGTTGCGGTTGTTCTGAAAAATATTGCCCCCGACGGGATGTTCTTGCACATCAATCGGGATAACCGCTCACAGACACCCTTTTAATGGCGATTTGAGAGTGGCAGAGAGTCGCTGGTTACCTCGGATTCACCGTGGCACCTCTCAGCCCAAAGGCGCTCAGTGACTCTTAAATCAAGTCTTTTTTGAGGAGTAGTTATTGATGTTGTTTGACCTTCAAACGAGGCTCTAATCCGACCTTGGCCTTGAACTGCTCAGACAACACCTTCATCGCCAAATCTTTGTCTGACTTTCGCACGATGATGCAGTCATGAACTGGAAGGGACGGGACTTCATAGTGGCGCATCAGCTCCAACATCGCACCAATGATTACCTGACCCTCAATGAACATAAGATTAGACCGTCGCATCCCAGCCCCTAGCCTATCTCGCATTATTGAAAAATATTGTCAGGTTATTACCATTTTATCTCAGGCAATGGGGTATGGGCTTATGCACGGAGGCAACACCTCGCTGACAAAAGCAGGGGTGTTTATTATGCCGAGGGGAATCCAAAAAACCTGATTTCCCACAATTTACCAACACCACAATCTGCCTCAGTGACTTTCGTCTCTGGGGTTTTCTTTTGCCTAATTGGCAATCCCAACTTTCAAGGAGACATCATGAATAAGACAACGACACAACATACAAATCACCACAACTTCCCATGCACCGAAATGGGGAACATGGAACGCTTTATCTGCCAACATGGAGATAAAGTTCGTTCATTTGGTAACAACAGGGATTGGCTGCTCTGGGATGGCATTCGGTGGCAGAGAGGTGGAGACACTCTGGTATTTCCTTTGGCCATGGAGACCATCTCCGGCATTGCTCAGGAAGCTAAAAGCGCAAACAACGACAATGAAGCAGATGCTTTGCGCAAGTGGTCAAAGACATCACAAACACAAGCCAAAGTGCAATCAATGCTTTCTTTAGTTTCGAAGAGCGAGAAAGTGGTTGTAAAACCAAGTGACTTTGACCAATCACCCATGCAACTTAACTGTCTCAATGGGATTGTGGATTTAAGTTCAGGCTCATTAGTGGACAGAGACTCTTCAAACCTTGTTTCTAAGATGACCAATGTCTCATTCGACATCAATGCCCAATGCCCAGTCTTTGAGAGTTTCATCTCAGAGATTTTCTGTGGTGACAACAAGCTAATCAGTTGGGTTCAAAGGGCACTAGGCTACACATTAACTGGCTCTGTTCAGGAGCAAGTGCTGTTCATTGCCTACGGCACAGGTGCCAATGGCAAATCAACGCTCTTTGACCTTCTTAGGAAAATCTTGGGAGACTACTGTTCTACATCTGACTTTGGGCTATTCCTGAATAGCAAGCAATCTGATGTCAGGACAATGGAAGCAGTCGGTGAGTTAAAAGGAGTTCGATTTGTAAATGCTGCTGAAGCAGAATCCAACGTAAGGTTTAGCGAAGCAATCATCAAAAAGCTTACTGGGGGAGATGCACTTAGAGGGACAAAACTTCATGGGCAAGCTTTCATTTTTGAGCCTAACCATAAGATTTGGCTGTCGAACAATCACCTTCCTTTTGCAAAGGACGGCTCTAATGGCTTCTGGAGACGAGTAAAAATTGTACCCTTCAATAGACGCTTCAGTGAGCAAGAGATGGACACAACGCTACCACAGAAACTGTGGGAAGAGCGTGAGGGAATACTGGCCTGGTTAGTAAAAGGAGCCGTTAATTGGCATCATCACGTTTTGAACTCAGAGGGGAAAACAGGCTTGGGTTCATGTAAAGCTGTTGATGAATGTGTTGAGCAATACCGTTACGACAATGACTACATCTCTCGTTTCATAGAAGAGTGTCTAACTGTAGGAAAGGGTGTTGGAGATACCAATGCCAGGACATTATTCGAAGCTTACACCAATTGGCACATAGCTAACCTAGAAGGTGAACTTATCTCTGAAGCTACCTTCAGTAGACGAATGGAAGAGCGTGACCTTCGAAAGAAAAGAACGAATGTGGGTAATCTTTACAAGGATGTTGTAATTAGGAACACAACCACGAATCCATTCTAAAGGGTCGATGTAGGGGTGTAGTCTGAAGTGGTAAGTTTCTGAGATTAAATTCATTAGAGAACTTTAGTCTAAGGGCTACACCCCCTACACCTACACCAATAACAACAACCATCAACAAACCCTTTAACGGTCTTTTTGAATTGGTGTTTGTCTTTACCCACTGGGGGTGTCTTAGTTTAACTCACTGGACTTGATTTTCATCATCAAATTTCATAACGTCCGCTTAGGCATTTAATTACCAACTTGTGCGCCTTGTCATCCCGACTAAAGCACTAAAGCGGAGGTTAGCATTGTGGCTACGTACAACAATACCTTATATGATAACAAAACTAATCCAGCCCCCAAAATGGTTCTGAAGCAGGAATTGCTCACTACTGAGCAGACCGAATACGGTATTCGTGTGACTAGACTAAAACGTCAGTTCAATGATGGAGCTTTCGTCGATACCTTTGAGAGTGAGCCTGTCTTACTCAATCGTGTGAAGGTAGAGAGCCATGACTGATACAAAATCAACGAAGTTTGGACGGTTGCGGCAACACAAACGTAGGGTCATAAGGTATCTAGCGTACAGATTTGAGAGCAAAGGTTGGCAGTATCATTTGCCTCACACTAATCTGCCAAGGCGGTGGTCCAAAGAGATAAGAGGCCAAGTCATCTGGGCTTATCCACTGGAAAGAAATGGTCGCTTTAGACAATTCACCTTTGAAAGGCAGTTTGACTCCATTGCACGAAGAATGGCTCTGCCAAAACCCCTGCCTGGCAAAATCAACAACAACCAATGAACCCTTTAACGGACTTTTTAAAATCTTGTTTATCTTCAGCCACCGAGGGGAGCTTTTAGGCTATTAAAAACTTGTTAATTCAAAAGAATTGACTGCTTATAGGTTTCCAACTCGTCTAGCTCAAAGTTTCTCAGCTCGATTTTTGAATTATCATTTAGCTTAAGAAGTAAATTGCCTTCTTCTTGGTTCACATTTTTTTTCAAAGCTTCGAAGCTGGCAATGCCAAAGCTGCGAATGTCCAATTTGTCACCTTCATTTGGATTGAAATCATATATAAAATCATGACTATTTTCGTTTAAATTAAGATGAACAAAAGTGTCTGCACCAGCTCCACCTACAAGGATGTCTGTGCCTCCCATTCCGGTTAGAGTATCTCCACCAGGGCCGCCAAAGGCTCTCTCATCGCTTTCTCGCAACGTTATAATGTCGTCCCCTTGACTGCCTTTCACATGAGCGCCAGGTGCAAATGTGTGAATGTCAGAATTAGTTTTTAGATACCATTCTAATGCTGAGCCATAATCTCCATTGGTTACCGCTTTCAATGCAGCTTCGTTATGTCTTAGGACATAAAACTCATTAAATCCTGGAAAGCCTAAGGTCGAAGGGTCGATGAAATTTGGGCCAGTGGATATCGGCCTATCTAAGGTAGCAGTGAGAAACCTATCGCCAACCATTGCTTTTTCAATGAGCGCAGTAAACGTAATTTTACCATCGTCATGAATAAGAGGTACCCATTTCGGAATAAAATTATGGGCTGCCATCAAATTAAATGTGCCAGTCATGATATTGAGATAGTGCCCAGTACCATCATTCAATAAAATGGCATTTCCGTCAGTCATGTATAGGTAATAGCTTCTCTCTTTGCCCTTAAGGTGATGAGCAGTTCCACCGCCATCTGGGCCAAGAATGTCAAGAAACCCATCACCATTGACATCCACCAGCATTGTGTCATGAGAAGCTGACTTAGTTATCGACCAATTGAAAAGTCGATCATCTGTTTCATCACGGAATTTGCCTTTGCCATTATTTATGAGAATTTGATAAACGCCCATGTTATTTTTATCAGCCCATAAGATGGCGCTGCTTATGATATCCAGGTCACCATCAAAATCTATATCAGTTAACTGGATGTTTATGTCATGAGATAAAAAATGTTTCTCACAACAAAAGTTATTTTCCAATTTATGAAATATCTTTCGCTCAAAATAGGGGCGCACATTTAGCTCCCTATCTTTTCTTGTCGTTGGATTGATAATTTCAAAACCGCCATGACGGCCAGCATCGCCCACTATAATTATATCTGATTTTCCATCAATGTTGCCTACGGCAATGGAACTTCCCGATGTTAAATATTTGCCACCATTTTTTGGTTTTATATAGCTGTGACTAAACTCACCATTATCATTTGTATATAGAGACAAGTAGCCGTTCACATTGTTGTAGGTAACAGCCAAAATATCCAAATCGCCATCCTTGTCATAGTCAATCATTGTGCTTTCATGACTATCCAGCCATGGACCGACTTCTGTCCTATCTTTCAACCCATTGTTGAAATAATAAGAAGGGGCTGGTTTTACTGGAAAGTCGTAAAATCCCACTGTGAAAAGTTCATCAATGCCATCATTATCAAAGTCGGAAACCCAAGGCGCAGCCGAGCCTTCAATTACAACCCAATCACTTTTTGTTATCATTCCAGTCTCATCGAATGTTAAAAGATATAATCTGACTGGGTTATTATTCCCATCTGATGTTTTATCAGTTGACCAACCAGTAAAGGCTAATTGTGGATTGCCACTACCGTCAAAATCCCCCTGCGCTCCGTAGTAAATCATACCTTCATAATTATCTGGCCCTTCTGAATGCCACGCAGCGTCATAGAATTGTTCATGCAAATCTTCTCGGTTGATCTGTAGATGAGAAAAATCAAAGTTTTGATTTAAGATGTAATTTGCGCCTTTGTAATCTGATTTGATAGTCTCCGATAACTCGCTGTAAGATGAATAGCCTTGCGAATGACCGTTGTCCTGATTAGCGAAAAAACCGACGATATCATCTATTTTTTTATTAAAATTCAAGTTTGGTAGTTGAAGTAGAAGTTCCTCTGAAACTTCTTGAAGATTAATTTTAAACAATCTTTTCGCTGGCGAATTTGTGTCGAAATTATCATCGTTCTTGCCATTTGAGTCAGAGTTGACTTTGATTTTTTCACCAGATTTGAACGTTAGGGCATGTGCTGAGCTAAAACCCAAAATCAGTGATGTCAGGAAAACTAAAACCTTTGGTGTGCATGACATGCTAAACGGAACCCTTCTCTAATTGACTTATTATCGTAAGAACAGAGATGCATAATGGTCAAGTATCGGAAGAATGGAACGTTTGGTGTGGATTTTGGTTTGAGAAGTATTGGTTGGTAAAATTTTTTGTTCAAAGCATCACCAAACAACAACCAACCCTTTACCGGTCTTTTTGAAACACTGTTTGTCCTTACCCAATGGGGGTGTCTTTTCGAGGGTATGCTACCAAAACTAGCCCCTGCCCCTCTCAGTCACAAATCGGCTCACCAAATCACCCGAGATAACGGCCGTAAACATAGGCTGAATATAGGTTACACGCTGTCACCTTGGTCACATCTCAGTCACAACTGGGTCACAATTGTTTTGACAAATTGGCCAAATAGGTGCGAATCTTAACCCAACAACAACGAGGTTGTGACAAGCATCTAAAGGCCGAAGAACCTATTTTAAACAACGATTTACATGGGATAAAAATGGTAGCGGAGGAGGGACTCGAACCCCCGACACGCGGATTATGATTCCGCTGCTCTAACCAACTGAGCTACTCCGCCATCTAGGCATTGCGTGGGCGCTATTATGGTCGGTCTGACCGGCGCCCTTTCGCTTGCGTTGGCTGTTTTACTGGGTTACATGCTATTAGGTCAAGCCCGTTATCGCCCGAATGTGGAAATTGCTGATATTTAATCCGGCAGGCGCGGCTTTCATGAAATTTATGAAGGATTTCTGCGATGCTTGAGAGCTTTATCACCGCCTTTGTGATTTATTTCGTGGTTGTCGATCCGATCGGCAACGCCCCTATTTTTCTGGCCGTCACCACCCATCTGGACAAAACCAGAAAGGCCCGCGTTGCGCTTGAGGGAACCGCTGTTGCCACAATCATCATGCTGTTCTTTGCCATTTGCGGATCTTGGATTTTGGGCTATCTGAATATATCGGAGGCGGCCTTTAAGATTGCCGGTGGATTAATCCTCTTTACCGTTGCGCTCGATATGCTGACCAGCCGCCGCCAGACGCGCAAAGAACAGAACACCGCCCGGGATAGTGACGCGGGCGCGCCGCCCCCTGCCCTTGGTGAAAGTGATAATGTGGCGATTTTCCCACTGGCTATTCCGTTGCTCGCGGGGCCGGCGGCGATCATGTCGGTAATGGTGGTATCAGCCGATCTTGACGGCAGCGTTGCCCTGCAAGTCACCGGCTATAGCGCCCTGCTCGCGGTAATGGTGCTAACCGGCATCATCCTCAGCCTCACCACGCTAGCGGAGCGTATTATTGATCCTCGCGCCGCCAATGTATTCTCGCGCATAACCGCGATTATTCTGGCCGCCCTGTCGGTTCAATATGTAATCGACGGCGTAACTCTGCTTGGGTTTATTGCGAGTTAACTATTAGAATTTGCCGCAAATTGCGTTAGTCTGGTGTTAATCCGGATCCAACCAGTGAAAGCCGGATCCAACCAGTGAAAGAATGTAATGCAACAGGATATTTTGATTATTGGCGTGTTATTTCCAGCCATTCCTTTGATGATGATTAACTTTGGCAATCGCTATACCGTCCTCGCGAATTTGATCCGTAATCTGCATGATGCGGTTATCCGTGATGGAACGTCGATTGTGGACGCCGCGCGGTTTTTGAAACAGATAGCCTCATTGCGGCATCGCCTGCGCCTTATCGGCTTTATCCAGACTATGTCTGCGCTTGGCTTTATGTTGGCATTGAGCGCGATGATCGCCAGCTACCTCGACAATATGGTGCTGAGCTCTTGGCTGTTTTTCTCGTCGATCCTGTTGATGATGGTGGCGATGATCGTGTTTATGCGCGAGATCCAGCTCGGCAATACGGCGCTTGACGTCCACCTATCCGATCTTGAAGACCATCAGGAATGGCAGCATTTGCTGCACCCGCCGAAACAGAAAAGGCGGTCGCGCAAAACCAAGGCTACCGCGAAGAGTTAACGCCCAACAGACGAAAGTATTCAAACATGCCTAACAACGATAAAACCATCATTGCGATTGATCAGGGAACGACTAGTTCACGGGCCATTCTGTTTGACGCGAACGGCCATATTCTGGCCCAAGAGGGCGCTGAATTTGCCCAGATATTCCCGCATGATGGCTGGGTAGAGCATGATCCAGAGGAAATCTGGAACACCACTGTGAATGTCACCAAGGCGATGGTTGATGCGGCGATTGCCATGGGCCGCCCAGCCAGCGCTATTGGCATAACCAACCAGCGTGAAACCACAATCATCTGGGACAGGGCAACCGGAAAGCCCATCCATAATGCTATTGTGTGGCAGGACCGCCGGACCGCTGATATTTGTGCGGGTCTAAAGGCGGCTGGCCATGAAGACATTATCACCGCCAAAACCGGTCTGTTACTCGATCCCTATTTCAGCGCCACAAAGGTTGCCTATATATTGGACCAAGTTGAGGGCGCACGGGCGCGGGCGGCGGCTGGTGAGCTCTGTATGGGGACGGTGGATAGCTTTTTGCTGTGGCGCCTGACTAGCGGCGCGGTTCATGCGACCGACGCCACCAATGCTAGCCGCACAAGCCTGCTCAATATCGAAACAGGTACGTGGGACGATGAATTGCTGGAAATCTTTAATGTGCCAGCCGCCTGCTTGCCAGAGGTCCGCGATAATGCCGGTCATTTTGGCGATTGCGATCCGGCGTTGTTCGGCGCCCCTCTCCCGATCCTATCGATGATTGGCGATCAACAGGCTGCCGCCGTTGGTCAGGGCTGTTTCAAACCGGGGGCACTTAAATCGACCTATGGCACTGGTTGTTTTGTGATCGTGAATACCGGCGACACCCGAATCAAATCGACCAACAAGCTTTTATCCACCATTGGCTATCGTCTTGATGGTGAGATCAGCTATGCGCTGGAGGGGTCTATATTTATCTCTGGGGCAATTGTGCAATGGTTGCGCGATGGCTTGCAGATCATTGAAAACGCATCATCAACAGAATCAATGGCCTCGGCCCTTAGCGGCAATAGCGGGGTCTATATGGTGCCCGCATTGACCGGATTAGGGGCGCCGCATTGGTCACCACATGCACGCGGAGCGATTTACGGCATCACCCGCGATACCGGCCCCGCGCATTTTGTCCGCGCCGCATTGGAATCGGTGGCCTATCAAACCAATGATCTGTTTACCGCGATTGCTGGCGATGGCATCGATGTGACGATTGTTCG
>ENA-OUOG01001930-OUOG01001930.1-marine-metagenome-genome-assembly--contig:-NODE-1930-length-22735-cov-9.796407_pt1 | contig 22735 bp, 11 predicted proteins | sample MGYA00248635_ERZ508505 | MGnify/ENA primary metagenome ERZ508505 (study PRJEB26176, sample SAMN06267871) | marine metagenome | isolation source: Saanich Inlet, British Columbia, Canada | place: Pacific...
TCACTGTCTTGATCTTTTTGACTGAAGGTACAGCCATTTTGATCTGCGGGTTCATTTCTAGGTGAATCTGGACAAGCATCCAACTCATCTTCCACGCCATCAAAATCAGTGTCTTGAATTAACGTAATGCGATTGTTCTTGTTTAGGGTAGTGGTGCTGTTTCCACTAGTGTCATAAATAGTGTTGACCAATTGAACAATCAACTCTTCTCCTTTTATAATTTTATCCTGTACCGTAAAATAAAGAGATAATACTTTTCCATTTTGTTCCAGTTTCTCAGGAACTGAACTGACCAATGTTGTTGTTGAGATTTTTGTTTTTAGAACGAAGTCGTTTACAGTAAATGTACTTGACGCACTTGTCGATGAATAAACCATCTCATTAAAGATTAATTTCACCATTGCATTTTCACTCACCTCTATGCTTTCCACAAAGGGGTTTGTTGTATCATTCAGGTAAATTGAATTGGTAGACTGCTGGCTTTGTACTGCATTTCCGGCTTTGTCAAAAAGGCGATCATTTTTGAAAGAAACAGTAAGTAACTCCTCTCCTGAAACCTGATCTGTAATTCCCAACACCAGTTGTATTGTTTTTTCGTTTACCGAGATTGATGTAATAGGAGCGCTGTCAAAACCTGCAGTTCCTCCAGATAGGTTTAGTATAAAATCATCTGGAGAGAAAGAAGAAGAAGCCGTAGCGCTAGTGTAAATTTTATCGCTAAAGATTAAGTCTATTGTAGTATTGTCCTCGGCAAGTTCCAATGAGGTTAATACAGGTATCTCACTATCAATGGTGAAACTGGCTGTTGATGTATAGGAAGCTCTATTTCCGGCCTTGTCTTCTGCGACTATAGTAACCGATGTAGTCGTATTGATTCCCTCTGGTATAGTGAGTGTATACTTCCAATGTGTTTCACTATTGGTGGCCGACATTTCAGTTGAAGAGACAATTCCACTCATGCTGAACAGCGGGGGACTAGTGGTAGCTTCATCTAAAATAGCCGTGTAGATAATGTTTTCACCACCTCTAAACAGTGTAATCTCTTTGTTCCATTCTAAGGTTATTGTTGGGCTGGTTGTATCTAACGTTATCGTCTTACTAACTGAATCTGTGTAGGCATTTCCGGCGAGGTCTTCGGCCTCATGCACCGCAAGAACAAACTCGCCTTCAGGAAATTCAGTAGGAACGGTCCATGTATATTCCCACACTTTGGAAGAGGTGGCGGTCATGGCATAATCGATATAGAAATTGGATTCAGCATCAGCAATAATTGCTAAGCGAACTCCATTAGCCATGTTCTCATCAAAGGTTGCAGTGACCACTAGGGTCTCATTTGCGTTTAGATATCCGTTTTCTTGATTGGTGGTGAGAGTTACTTGTGCTGATCTATTATCGACGATATAGGTTAGCGAAACAGACGAAGTACCCACGTTTCCATCGAGGTCATATCCTAGTGCTGTAACGCTAATTGTTCCGTTGAGCTCTGTAGGTACAATCCAGTCATAGATCCATAGTGTAGACGAGTTTGTTGTCGACATGGATACCGTACTTTGATCTGAAAAGGCGAGTATTGGTGGAGCGTTGAGCGCCTCATCAGAAATTACTGTAATTGTTACCGAAGCGCCACCCGTTATTTCTTGTCTAGTTTGATTATCTGTTAAGATTAATACTGGTGCAGAAATGTCTCTCAATTGAACACTATTATTTGTTTGTGTTGAAGAAAGTACATTACCATCAATACCCGTTAAAGTGTTGCTCACAATGCCAATGGTGATAATTTCCTCTCCAGAAACCTTCCCTGAAAGTGGAAGTTCTACTAATATTGATTGGCTTGACCCAACACCGCCTAATCCTGAATGTTCAATGCTGACGGGAATAGTCGCAGTAAGTGATGCAGTACCTCCGCTAATTGACAGTTCAATTCCATTAAGGTTAAACTCACCCATACTGGCATAGGATCCATCTACCCATTTCCAGCCACCACTTGGTTCACTGTAGATGGGGTCATTGGTGTCTTGATATAAACCAATCCAAACTTCACCGGGCGATTGGTTCTTTATGAAATAGAGTTCACTTTCTGTATTAATGATGGCTAAATATCCACCAATAGCATCGACGGCTGTTTTTGCGTCGGGCCAAGTATAATCCGTATTGAGTTTAAAGTAACTATGGCCGTTGTATGTTCCAATGTAGGTTAAATCTCCTAATGTTGTTCTGTTCGAATCGGTTTCAACTAAGGAGGGATATGGAGAGGTGGAACTTCCGTCATTGATTTTTCCTCCTGTCAATATTCCATAATTTTCACTACCACCACTATTATTGGGTTCGCCATTTCGAAAGGTTGAGTAGGTGTTTATAGACTCAGAAAAAGAGACCAGTACTTGTGTATTTACTTCAGTCAAAGTCATTGTGCTTATGATAGAAGGAATTTTATCATAGAGGGTAAAACTTACTGAGGTAGAAGAAACTACATTTCCAGCGGTATCATAAATAGAATTTGCTTTTGCCAACACACTCAGGGTCTCATTTCCATCAGGAATTCCTTGTAAGGGCACACCCAATTTGACTGAGGTTCCACTCACTGTAATAGAGGAAGGGGTAGCACTCGATAGACTGGCCACACCTCCTGTAAGGGTCATTTCAAAATCATCTGCAGTAATGTCTAAAGCAGAGTAGTAAATGGTCAATACCCCATTTTTGGTTGTTGAACTCCAACCTGACCAACCCATGAAGTAAAAGCTAAGTTCATTAGACCCCGCATAGTTGAAATCATTAAAACTTCCTGTTTTCTCAATCGTAAAGTTTTGGAAGTCATGGGTGAGCTGAACCACTCCAAGATCTGTGTTGTTAAGTTTTATAGTGGCGTTTGCATTTGATCCTCCCCAGCCTTGGTCTTTTGCTTCGAAAGAAAAGGAGACCTTAGAAACCACATAGCCATCGGGAACACTCAGATCAAAGGAATGTTTCCACGGATCCCAACTGGAAGTTGGTGTTGTTTTTGTCGGTAAGGTAAATTCGGTACTGCTTGCTGTTGAGCTATTAAAACTAATGGAACTAGAAGCCACAATTTTTTCGTTGAATTCAATGGTTACCTCATCTTCATTTTGGTCAAATACAGCCGTTGTGATATAAGGTGGGGTGTCATCGATCAAATCAATATAAACAGTATTTTCTTCGTAGTCTAGGGTATTACCCACACGATCATAAATCGGATTTCCTGTATTGATATAAAGCCGTTCTTCACCATTTAATGCTCCATTGATATTTAGGGCCAGAGTATAGGTTGTTCCACTCACGGTAACCGATTGTGGTTGGTCGCTTTCCAATTGAGCGGTTCCTCCTCTTAGGCTGAGATCAAAATTTTCTGGGGTTATGGTCCCTGTTGCTGTTTGATTAACGTACGAAGCAAAAATGGGCTCATTAAAAGTTAGCTCAATACGATTAATGGTAGAATCATAATTCAAGCTTTCAATTCCTGGCGCGTCATTGTCAATAATGAAAACGGTACTAGTTGTTGTAGTGCTGTAATCACTTTGTGCTTCTTGAGAGGATAATTCCTCGGGGTGGTAGGCATAATCACTTTCCGATGGAAGCTGCCATTTCAAGTATAGATTTGCACCTCCAACACCTTGCATATAGCGAACTTGGATGCTGTAGGATTTACCTGCAACTACATCCAAAGAAGCTGTTGGTGAATAGTTTCCATTATAATTATATGCAACCACATTTCCGTCGATCATTAAATCAGACTTATCGTCACTTTGTAATTGGAAATTATAAGTACCAGTTTCTTTGGGAACAAAATATCCGTTAAACCTCCACGCATACCAACTACTATTCCACTTGGGAGCTGTATTTGGATGAGGGAAGGAGATGGCTGTTAGGGCATCAATTTCTCCAGAATGCGTGATGGTAGTATTCGAGTTTGAGGTATCCATTAAGGTTTCAAAATCAGACGCATTATTAGGATGATGTCCGTATTGGGATTGATCCCCGGTTCCGTCATGTGTTTTGTAGGAAACATAATGTAGTTTTTCGTTGACATTAGCAGGAAATCCAATTGTAGCCGTCACTGTATCGTAGGTTTGGCTGGTATTGACGGTCCATACATATTGCCAATTGTTTCCACTGTCATATTGCAGGGAAGCATTCTCTACGATGGTCAACAAAGTACTGTTATAAGTATCGCTGGCAATAATGGAAATGGTAGGAGTGGAACTGATGGAATCTGAGAACGTTGCGTCAAAGGTTATCATATCTGAGAAGGCAACTATATTGTCTACGTCAGAATCTGTGAGTATTACCGTTGGGGGAATGAAAATTTCCTCTAAACGAAGGGTCAAGCTATCGGTTCCTGAATAAGCATTTCCAGCCAAGTCAGTCCCAGAAACGGTAACACTAACCTCAGTAGCTACAGACGATGACACCGTCCATGTGTAGGCCCAAACGGCTGAAGATGCTGTGGCACTCATGGCCACGTCTGTCGCTTGCCCAGCACTGATGTTGATGGTTGGCGTCGCTGTCATGGCTTCGGAGAAGGTTGCGGTCACCGTAATACTATTTCCATTGCTGACTGAAGTTGTTGGACTCGCATTGTGAGAAAGAACAACAGTAGGCGAAACGGTATCGATTACGCCCGTATAAAGTTGGGCAACTTCAGCAGCAGAAAGTGCTTTACTCCATATTCCAACATCATCAATTTTTCCATTGAATCCACCCATAACATCCATGTTATCTCCATTTCTTTGCCCTCCAAGTATAAAGTCAAATTGATTGGAATAATCTATTGATGCGGCAAATGTATTTTTTATAATTCCATTCACATAAATTCTTGAGAAACCATTTTTAAAAGTATAAACTACATTATACCATGTGTTTGTAGTAACAAAAGAATTCAAGGTTGCTTCTGAAAACCTCTCTGAATTGGTCCATGTTGTTGCTCCAAGGGTATTGTTTTCATTATTTTTTAAAAACAGAGCTGCAGTAGGACCGACATCCCAATCATTCGAATTAATGGAAAATAATCCTTGGGAATTAAAATTTTGGTAATCTCTAGGTCCAGAACCCGGCTGATTTGGATAAAATTCATTGGTATTAAACCACAATGAATAGGAGAATTCATTGTTTTTAATTGGATTAATGTCACTAAGAATCAAATATTGTGCAGCTTCTTGTACTCCATCAAAAATATAGGCACTATTATTTTCTCCATTCCTATCAGAACTTAAATTTGGTCCATTAACGGCTAAATTTAAATCATTCCCACTCTTATCATTGGCATTCCCGTTGAATGGGTACCAGGCCACTAGTCCATTTGTTGGTAGATATTCGGGTAATTCTTGCGTAATACTAAAAGTCAAGCTATTGGTCTCTGAATAAGCATTTCCAGCCAAGTCAATCCCAGCAACGGTAACACTTACCTCAGTTTCTACAGAGGAAGATACCGTCCATGTGTAGGCCCAAACGGCTGAAGATGCTGTGGCACTCATGGCCAGGTTTGTCGCTTGTCCAACACTAATGTTGATGGTTGGCGTCGCTGTCATGGCTTCGGAGAAGGTTGCGGTCACCGTAATACTATTTCCATTGCTGACTGAAGTTGTTGGACTCGCATTGTGAGAAAGAACAACAGTAGGCGAAACGGTATCGATTACGCCCGTATAAAGTTGGGCAACTTCAGCAGCAGAAAGTGCTCGAGACCACAAGCCTACATCATCTAACTTAGCATCTAATTCTTCGATGGCATCTCCTTGTCCTCCAGTTAAAATGGCTCCCAAAAGTGTGCGATTGTGTGCTGGATCAGATGAAAAGTTGGGCGGTTGTGATAAGACACTCGACTCAACTAAAACTCCCTCAGCATAAATTTTCATGGTATTAGTAGAATGGTCATAGACTCCGACCACATGATTCCATTCTGAGTTCAATGAAGTGTTGATCGAATTCCATGTATTGTTGGGTTTTGAACTAAAGCTAACCTGATTGTTAGAGGGTGAATGGTTGAACTGAAATTGTTGATTGTTTGGATGACATAATATTTGCGCACTCTGACTTGCTCCAGCTGTTGGGTTTAACCAAAATGAAAACGAAAACCCTGAATCTGTTAAATTAAATGTACTGTTTGATCCAATATCAATATAATCACCATCTCCATCAAAACGATAGGCAGAATTTGCAATACCACTTTTACCAGTAACTAGGACAGCCCCAGTGACAAGACCATCATCTCCATTCCCGCTCTCATCATTGGCATTTCCATTAAAGGGATACCAACCAATGAGACCATTTGTTGGGAGGTAGTTTGGTAAATCTGATGCAGTAATCTTTTCACCAATTTTTACACTAAGGTAAATTTCTGAGCTTACAGCTTCATCATTATTGTTGTCCAACGAATCATCTGTAGCGGGCGATAATCGCAATTCTTCATCCCCATCAAAAGTTCCTGTGTAGGAAACGACAAAAGTCAAGGTTTTTTCATCTGTTGAAACTTCAAGAGACAGAGGAGTGCTACTGACCAAAGAGGCAGTGCTATACCCCAAATCAGCATTTGGATCGTAAATACTGAGGACAAAATCTTCTTTGACTAAATCGTCTCCCTCTTCGTCTTGATTAACAGCTTGGTTAAGGGAAACGATTAAGGAGTTATTGGTTGAGTTAAATTCAATATCATTTAAGTCTAATTCGTTGTTTCCACGAATAAAAGGATAGCCATCATTGAGGTTCCCAGAGATCATCCAAGCTTCTTCAAAATCCCAGTTTGCATATTTACTTGCATCTTTTGCATCTACATCCGTTAGACCAGCGACCAAAGAAGATCCACCTTCACTGTTACTTTGATTGCTATTGACCGTATCCCAGTAGTTGTTGTTTCCACGTGTGCTACAGGAAGAACAAGAAGATTGGTAACCAATAAATCCTCCAAAGCTTGTATTGGAAGAGGTTAAATTTACGGTACCCGTGCTGAAATTGTATTGAATACCCGTTACAGTACTGTCGGTTTGATTCCACCCAACAAACCCACCAACTACATTGTATTCTGCCGAAACAGTTGACCTAGAATAACTGTTTTTGATGTTTGAGTAGGCATTTTGCCCTACTAAACCACCCACCATATAATTTCCATTAACACTTCCAGCGCTCCATGATTGATCTATGGTAGATGAATATTCTAGATGACCAACGAGTCCTCCAGTTTTTTGGTAGTCACTTTCGCTATTACCTCCACTATTTCCTTTTACGTCTCCTTCAAAGCTGGTCCAAGCAAGCATACTTTGATCGTAAGCTTTACCGGCAACTCCACCAACAGCAATATTTCCCGTAATGTTTCCATTTACATGTACTTCATCAAAAGAACTATAATGCATCATTCCAACAACACCACCAACATCTTCATGCCCGCTTACAGTTACGTCATCCAGCCATAAAAAGCGAACATCACCATTTTGTATTTTCCCGAAGAGGCCTACATAGTCTTCCGTGGGGCGATTAACGGTAAGATTGTGTATTCTATAATGCTGACCATTATAACTTCCTGTGAACGAAGTGTTTTCATCTCCAATAGGGTTGAAACCCTCAAGTAAATCAGTAGAAGAACCTTGATCATTCCAGTTTGCAGTTGCCGCTGCATTAATATCTGCTGTTTGAATGAAGTACTTGTCCCAACGGTTACTATCTTCGGATATCCATTTTAAATTACTCAGTGAACTAATTTGATAAGGATTAGCTTGAGATCCATCACCAGCTGAAGGAGCTTCACCTCCAAATGTCCCGTCAGGGCAGGTTCCCCAAACGGGCATATTGGCATCCGTTAGTAACGAGTTATTCCTAAAAACATCCGGTTCAGACCCAATGTTAGAAACACACCAGTCAGATAAATCTTGATTAAATAAGGTTGCATCACGAAACATACCTTCCATTGTGTTTACTTTTGAAGTATCCCAATTGCCTATGTCTTGATTAAATGCAGTTGCACCTTGGAACATACTTGACATGTCTGTCACATTGGAAACATTCCATCCGCTCAGGTCTTTGTTGAAATTGCTGTCGGAAAATACACCAGACATACCTGTAACATTTGTGGTGTTCCAACGGCCAATAGCCTGATTAAATACAGTCGCTCCGTTGAATAAGTTATGCATAGAAGTTACACTAGAAACATTCCAGTTACTGATATCCTGATTGAATGAGCTCGCACCAAAAAACATATAATTCATGTTGATTACTGAAGATAAATCCCAACCTCCAATAGCTTGATTAAAGCTTGATGCTCCTTGAAACATACTCTCCAGATTAGTCACATTTGAAGTATCCCAATTACCAATGTCTTGATTGAATGAAGCTGCTGCAATAAACATTCCCCACAGATCTGTCACATTCGATGTATCCCAACTACCAATGTCATGATTGAATGAGTTAGCGTATGCAAACATTTCTGTCATGTTTGTAACACTAGATGTGTTCCAATTTCCGATATTTTGATTAAATATTTGTGCACCAAAAAACATTCTGTACATGTTAGTTACTCCTGAAGTATCCCAACTACCAATATTTTGGTTAAAAACATCAGCTCCATTGAACATGTCCGTCATACTGTGAACCTGAGAGGTGTTCCAAGATGAAATATCTTGATTAAATGCTCTCGCTTGGAAGAATGTCCAACCCATGTCGGTCACATTTGAGGTATCCCATTTTGATATATCTTGATTAAACAATTCAGCTTGACCAAATAAAGTTTGCATTGTAGTCACATTTGAAGTGTCCCAAAAGCCAATCGGATCATTAAAAGTACTATTGCCATTGAACAGATTAGCCATATTTAGCACCCTTGTGGTAACTAAATTATAGTTCTGTGCTGTTATCTGAGCAGCAATTGTCGAGTCATCAACCACTGTGTATAAAGTTCCATTCAAAGTATAAGATTGTCCAACAATAGCAGCAGCAGTAGCTTTGATGGTCACACTGTTGGAATCTATATAAACATAGGGAGAATCATCAACAGTAAATGTTATACTGTCTGTTCCAGTATAAGCGGATCCAGACAAACTTGTTCCAGAGATGGTAGCTGTAATTGTAGATGATGTAACCCCTGAAACAGTCCAGACATAGGTCCAAACAGAGTCCGAGGCTGAAGCACTCATTAAAACATTAGACAAAATACCTGATAATGAAATTGTGGGTGTGGCGGCCATACTCTCAGAAAAGGTAGCTGTGATGCTAACCAGATTCGAATTGGAAACAATAGCATCTGAATCGCTGTGCGTTAAAGTTACACTAGGAGCTGAACCACAGCTTGCTCCCCAAATAGGATCTGCTCCCGCATTTCCAAATTTGATAGGCTCAGATTCAATATTTGAAACACACCAGTCCGATAGATCCTGATTAAATTGAGAAGCTCCGTCAAAGATTTTAGTCATACCAGTAACATTACTTGTATTCCATCGGCCAATATCTTGGTTAAACGCTGAAGCGAATTGAAACATCCCATACATGTCTGTTACACTAGAAACATCCCAGTTGCCGATATCTTTATTGAATTGAGATGAACCACTAAACATGGCAAACATTGTAGTTACATTAGAAGTATCCCAATTTCCAATGTCTTGATTGAAAATAGTTCCAACGGCAAACATTTGACTCATTGTAGTAACAGAAGAGGTATCCCAAGATCCAATAGATGAGTCAAAAGAACTTGCCCCTTTGAACATTCCAGACATATTCGTTACACTAGACGTATCCCAAAAGGCTATGTCAGAGTTAAATGAGGTTTTATTGTATAACAGCAGAGCCATATTTGTCACCCTAGTAGTCACTAAATTATAGTTCTGTGCTGTTATCTGAGCAGCAATTGTCGAGTCATCAACCACTGTGTATAAAGTTCCATTCAAAGTATAAGATTGTCCAACAACAGCATCATCTGTGGCTTTAATGGTCACACCATTGGAATCGAGGTATATGTATTGTGAAGCATTATTTACTACTGTAATTTGTTGGGCAGGCAAATTATCAGCTATGTTTCCAGCATTATCTATTATTTTATTTGCTACGATAGTTATGTCATAATTTCCCGAGGGCACTTTAGATGCTTCAATACTTTTGTAGGATTGGTACGTTCCGTTAAATTGGTCTCCATCAATAAGTTCCCAGCTAGAAAACCATTGATGCCCCCCCACAATTGCACTATTATATATGTAAGCCCCAGAATGACTGGTGCTGGGTGTGGCTATTCCAGAAGTGTCCGATGCCTGAAGGGTAACCGTAATGGTAACATTACCTGAAGAGAGATCAATGTTTGTTGGTGAAATGGTGATTGAGCTCAGTGCAGGTTTATCAAAGTCATATTGAGCATAAGATTTAATTCCAAAAAGAGAAAAAAATGAAATGCAGAGGAGGTAAACTTTAAATGATTTTGATATGTGCATAATTTGATTGTAATTATCTATAAAAATAGTAAATAAATTTAAATCAGAAACCATGCCAACTACTAAAATTGAGGGAGTTATGATTAATGGTTTTTTTTATAGCTTTAACAAAAATTCAAACAAAAATGAACAAACGAATTCTTACCCTAACCACACTTTTTTGCTTTTTCTCTATGCTAGTTTATGCTCAAACTGCAGAGGGGCCTTTTGATCAGTTGATCATTCGTGGAGTAACCCTAATCAACGGGAATGGCGCACCACCACTAGGTCCAGTAGATGTTGTCATAGAACAAAATAAAATCACTAAAGTAGCTACAGTAGGCTATCCCGGTGTGGCCATTAACCCAGAGAGACGTCCTCAACTTAAAGAAGGGGGGAAAGAAATCGACGCAACAGGAATGTATCTTTTACCTGGATTTATTGATATGCACGGGCATATTGGGGGAAAATCGCAGGGAGCCGACTGGGACTATGTTTTCAAATTGTGGCTAGCACACGGTGTAACTACAGTACGAGAGCCCAGTGGAAGAGGTCGTGATTGGGCCCTGGATTTGAGAGAAAAAAGTGAAAAAAATGAAATCATAGCCCCACGAATTGTTCAATATACGGGTTTTGGTTCTGAAGCTAAATACGGGATCAACTCCCCCGAAGAAGCCCGTGAATGGGTGCGTGAGAATGCCAAGTCAGGCTCTGATGGAATTAAATTTTTTGGTGCAGCACCCGAAATTATGGAGGCGGCTTTGGATGAAAATAATAAATTGGGATTGGGCTCTGCATGCCATCATGCCCAGTTGAGTGTTGCGCGTTGGAATGTATTGCATTCGGCACGCGCAGGTTTAACCAGTATGGAACACTGGTACGGTTTACCGGAAGCGCTTTTTGATGACCGTACGGTGCAGGATTATCCATTGGATTACAATTACCAAAATGAACAGCATCGTTTTGAACAGGCGGGGAAATTATGGGAACAAGCCGCCAAGCCCTATTCTGAGCACTGGAATCGTGTCATGGAAGAATTATTGGCGCTTGACTTTACACTTGACCCAACGTTTAATATCTATGAAGCCAGTCGTGATTTACAGCGCGCGCGACGTGCCGAATGGCATGAGGACTATACCTTGCCAAGTCTATGGCGTTTTTACCAGCCTTCTAAAATTTCCCATGGATCCTATTGGCATTACTGGGGAACGGAGCAAGAAATCTCTTGGCGAAAAAATTTCCAATTATGGATGACTTTTGTCAACGAATACAAAAATCGGGGAGGGCGAGTAACCACAGGTTCCGACTCTGGCTTTATCTTTCAGCTCTATGGCTTTGCCTATGTTCGGGAATTGGAATTATTACGTGAAGCTGGGTTCCACCCCTTGGAAGTAATTCGTTCGGCAACTTTGAATGGGGCAGAGGCCCTCAAAATGGATGATCAGATTGGATCAATTGAAGTGGGAAAATTAGCCGATATGATCTTGGTAGAGGCCAACCCCCTCGAGAACCTAAAAGTATTGTATGGAACTGGTGCCATTAAACTCACCAAAGATAACGAGGTTGTTCGTGTTGGCGGTGTAAAATACACCATCAGCAACGGAGTGATTTATGATGCTAAAGCCTTGCTTCGTGAAGTAAAAGACATGGTCGATGCGGCAAAAGTTGAAGAAAACTTTGTATTAAAGCAACCTGGTATTTCGGACTAATGAACCGCATTCAATCCTACAAAAAAAACCGGCCATATGCCGGTTTTTTTATACAAGATATTATTGTTTAATAAGCGTTCAGACGTGCATAACGATCCAAATGATAATTATAATCTCCAAACAAACGCTGCGCAACACGTGCTCGTTTGAAATAAAAACCAATATTTACGTCATCGGTTACGCCAATTCCTCCATGCATTTGCATGGCTTCGTTGGTAACGATTTTGATCGTTTCCCCAAGTTTTGCTTTGGCTAAACTGGCCAATTCATCTAGATTTACTGCACCTTCGTCTAGACCCTGTAGGGCTTTGATGACAATGCTTTTACACAATTCGATTTCACAAAAGAGTTTTGCTGCTCGATGTTGTAAGGCTTGGTAAGTTCCAATGCGTTTTCCAAATTGTTGGCGTTCTTGAAGGTAGGCCACAGTTTGACCGAAGGCTTCCGTAATCATACCCAACATTTCAGCTGCCAAGCAAATCGCAGCAGTATTGTTGATGAGATTCAAGAGTTCATCTCCTTTACCTGTTTCACAAATGCGTTGCGAGCTGCCCACATTAACGTCTTTGAATTCAACCTGAGCATAGGTACCTGCATCCAACAATACTTCGGTGGTTATGGCCATTCCTTTACAGTTAGCATCGACTAAAAACAAGCCAACTTCTCCCTCATCTGTTTTTGCAACCACAACAAAACCATCTGCCCCAGCTCCATCAACAACCATTTTTTTATGCCCATTGATTACATATCCCTCTGCTGTTTCTATTGCAGTTGTAGCTATGTTGGAAGGGTCAAAGTAACTTTGTTCATCTTGTGCAAAGGCAAGCCGTTTTGTTCCGTTCATCAAGGCGGGAATCCATGTAGATTTTAACCCTTGATTGGTTGAATTTACTAGTGCTGTTCCAGCAAGTACGATGGAAGAAAATAAAGGTGCTTTGGTTAAGGATTTACCCATTTCTTCCATGACCTGTCCAAGACCGACATAGCCAAAATCTAAACCGTTGTATTCTTCTGGAATGGTCAATGCTGTCCAGCCCATTTCAACAATCTCTTGCCAAAGCTCTTCGTCAAAAGCTTGGTAGTTATTATCACGCAGTGTTCTAAATTGCTCGACTGGAGCATTCATTGCTAAAAATTCATTGGCAGAATCTTTGAGCATTTTTTGTTCTTCGTTTAATATTAGTGCCATAGGATATGCGTTAAGAAGGTAAGTTTAAAATACGTTTTGCAATAATGCCCAATTGAATTTCGGAGGTTCCTCCTTCAATAGTATTTCCTTTCGATCGACAGAACAAGCGTGCTTGCACCTTGGCGTCTTCGTTTTCGCTTTCCCAAACCAATCCATCACTGCCTGTAATGGCTGTTAGTAATTCCATACGCGACACATTTTGTTCTGTTCCATAGTACTTGAAAAAAGAAGATAAAGCACCAGCATTTACCCCTGTTTTAGCCTCGTCCATTATGCGCTGTATGGTCATTTCAAAGATGGAATCATTCATTCCTTGAACCGCAATCTCAGAACGTAAAACAGGATCTGCCAATGTGCCATCGCGAAGAGGTAAATTTTCTTTGGCGATTTCATGTAATTCTCGTCTAACATCGGTTTCCCCTACACCGCCAATCATTTGACGTTCATGGGTTAAAAGATATTTTGCGATGGTCCAACCGTCGTTTAGAGTTCCGATAAGGTTTTCTTTCGGGACTTTCACATTGTCGAAAAAAGTTTCACAAAATGGAGATTTTCCACTGATTAATTTTATGGGACGAGTACTCACACCTTCAGAGGCCATGTCAATCAATAAAAAACTAATTCCATTGTGTTTTGGTGCATCAAAATCGGTACGTACCAAGCAAAAAATCCAATCCGATTTGTCTGCATAAGAGGTCCATACTTTGGAGCCATTGATGAGGTAGTGATCTCCCTTGTCTTCAGCTTTAGTTTGCAGTCCGGCCAAGTCACTTCCTGCATTGGGTTCACTATAGCCTTGACACCACCATGTTTTTCCGGCAGTTATTTCGGGTAAGAAGCGCATTTTTTGTTCCTCGCTGGCAAATTTATGCAAGGCAGGACCTAGCATAGAAATTCCAAAACTAAAAATGGGTTTTCTGCAGCCCAAACGCGTCATCTCCTGAGTGAGAATATTGTTTTCCACATCAGAAAGACCGCCCCCTCCATATTTGGTATCCCAATAGGGCACAATCCATTTCTTTTCCAGCATTTTTTCAAACCAAATCTTTTGGTCTTCATTTTGAAAAGTGGCATTACGTCCGCCCCAGAAAAAATCGCCAGAATCCTTGACGGGTGTGCGCATGCTCGCTGGACAATTTTCTTCCAACCATTTTCTTGTTTCAAGTCTAAAATCTTCTAACGCTGTCTTCATCGTCGTTTCCATTAGGTGTTTAGTTGATTAAAATAAGTGGTCAATTTTCTTTTTTTGTATCGCTTGTTGGGCCACTAATCCATACAGCGCTACTATTTTGTCTAAGTCTTTAAAACGGGGGTCTTGGGTATGTCCAAGGGAATATCTGTAATAGATTTGTTGCACAATTACAGCAATCTTGAATAGCCCGAAAACAAAATAAAACACAATATTATCTACGGGGCTACCGCTCTTTTTCGCATACATTTCGACCACTTCTCCTCGGGTTGGGTTTCCCAATTGAGTGGTCAAATTAAGTTGATTTGATGCCAAAATATCGGGATCTGTATGATGAATCCAATAGCCTAGGGTGGTCCCTAAATCCATTAAAGGGTCACCAATCGTGGTCATTTCCCAATCCAAGACTGCTTTTATATTCAGCTCTTTATCAGGAGTTAAGACTAAATTGTCGTATTTAAAATCGTTATGAACTAAGCTTGCACCAAATTGTTTGGGCATATTTTCATTCAACCACAAAGCTGTTTTTTCCATTTCTGGATGCTCTTGGGTTTTTGCCTTTTGATAACGTTTGCTCCATCCCACAACTTGACGCTCAACATATCCTTCAGGATTTCCCAAGTCACCCAAGCCAATGGCTTTATACTCCAGTTGATGTAATTCTACCAGAGTGTCCACCAAATTACTGGAAAGAGATTTGAACTGTGCTTCTGTAGGCATTTGATCTTGTGGAGTAGCGGCCCGTAAAATGGTTCCTTCTACCCGTTCCATAAGATAAAATGGGGCATCTAAAACCGTTAAATCTTCACAAAATACAATTGGTTTAGGAGCTTTTCCATAATTGCCTTCAAGTGCTGTGAGTATCTTGAATTCTCGGGACATATCGTGTCCAGATTTTATGTTTGCGCCAAATGGTGGCCTACGGAGTACATAGTCTGTTCCGGCAAAATGGATCAAATAAGTCAAATTTGAAAACCCAGAGGGAAACTGTTGTACCCTTAGTTCATCACTTTCTTCTCCCAATACTTTTTTTAAATAGCTTTTGAGTGCTTCCTCGTTTAAGCCCTCACCCTTGCGGACATCTTTCGCTTTATCTAAACCTACTCCCATTTATGTTGTTTTAAAAACGCGTTCAAAATAATCGCCTAGTTCATTGACAATCGCTTGCGAGTCGTCTACCTCAATTCCGGCCAATATTTTCGCCAATCGTTTTTTGTATTCCAATTGCATCATTCGCCCGATTTGAATGCGTTGTGCCTGTGGTGAACCCGCTCCGTGAATACTTTCTGTTAGGTAGCCCACAGCGTTCCGTCCCATGGTCATGTTTTCAATTAAGCGTAAAATACGAATCCGTTCTTCGGTTGAGAATTGGTCATTTCCACGTAAATATTTGTGCAATAGTTTCCCTATTTCTGGGTGATTCAAATCTTTCTCGGATGGGAGTGTAGACACAAATCCACCAGCTAAATCCTGTGCAATCTGGGCTATTTCATAGGGCATTTTGGTGACATGATGTTTGCATACATTGGCCAACATATCGTCACATTGATAATTTCCAGCCTTGGTAGGATACCCCTGATGTGAGGAGGCAATCCCAGTCGCATATACGGTTTCGTTAAGATGCGACATTTGTACTAGTTTGTCTTTGATGTGCGATGCATTGGGCACTCCATTCATCTCAGTAACGGCAGCTGCAGCACCAATAAGGACATCTCCAACTCCAGATTTGCATACATAGCTTCTGCGGTGAAAGGTGGTAAATCGTTCTACCAGCATGGCAGCGAATTCATGTTCCCCATTCATGTAGATGTTTTCGTTAGCAATAAAAACATGGTCAAATAAAACCATGGCTTCTTGTCCGCCATATTGCGCATTTCCAACATCAATATTACCTTCTTCCATGCTACGTGTATCGCAAGATTGTCGGCCATATACATAAGTAATTCCCTCTGCAGTAACGGGTAAAGAGCCCACAATTGCATAGTCTTTGTCTTTTTCACCCAAGCGCATGGTGGGCATCACCATTAAATAATGTGAATTGATACAGCCAGTTTGGTGTGCCTTTGCTCCACTAACATATACACCCTCATTTGTTCGTTTGGTGACATGTAAAAACAGATCAGGATCAGTTTGTTCATGTGGGGCTAAATTTCGATCGCCTTTTACATCTGTCATGGCGCCTCCAAGGACCAGGTTTTCTCGGTGCATCTCGGTTAAAAATGACTTGAGTTTTTGGTGGTAATTTGTTCCCAAAGCTTCATCCATTTCAAAGGTCACAGAGTAAAGCGCATTAAATGCGTCCATTCCTACACAGCGTTGAAAACAAGTTCCGGTGAGTTGCCCCAATTTGCGTTGCATTTTATTTTGAAGCACTAAATCTTTGGCAGAAGTGCACACGTGTAAGAACCGGCTTACGCGTTCTCCCGTAAAGGGTGAAATAACACTTGCTAAGTCAGGATTTTCAATGGCTAAATCGTAGGTTTTGGCAATTGCATTAATCGAAGGTCGAATCATGGGATGATCGACAGGTTCTTTCACTTTTTCGCCAAAGAGGTATACCGTTAAATTTCGATTCCGTAAAGAGTCGATATAGGATGCTCCGTCTATGATTTTATTTAAGCCCATTTTTATGCACGTTTGTGTTTCTTTAAAATAGCACGAGCGAGTCTACTCTTGTGCACTTCATCTGCGCCGTCATATATACGGGCTGCACGTTCGTGTCTGTAATAAAAGGATAGAATGGTGTCGTCTGTTACACCCAGTGCTCCGTGGACTTGAATGGCACAGTCCACTACTTTTTGCATAACGTTGGCGCAGTAAAATTTGATAATAGAAATTTCGGCACGTGAGTTTGAAGCCCCTATGGTATCAATTTTATTTGCAGCATCTTGAATAAGTAATCGTGCAGCATTGATTTCTGCCCGGCATTCGGCGATCCAATTTTGAATGGTTTGCTTGTCGCCCAAAGTTTCTCCCGGAGCGATTTCACGACTTATGGCACGTTCACACATCATATCAAACGAACGCTCGCATATTCCCATCCAACGCATACAGTGATGAATACGTCCAGGGCCAAGTCGTTTTTGTGCAATGGCAAAACCTGCGCCATCTTCTCCTAAGACATTGGTGAGGGGAACACGGCAATTGTTGAACTTTATTTCTGCATGACTTTCCCAACCTCCTCCGGGATGTCCCATGATGGATACGTTACGGATAAATTCAAAGCCTGGAGTATCTACAGGAACAATGATTTGACTGGCTCGTTCATGTCGATTATCCCCATCGGGGTCTGTGACTAACATGGCAATGGCAAAGCTAGCTCCGTCGCAACTTGAGGTAAACCATTTGTGCCCATTGATGACGTATTCATTGCCTTCTTTTAAAGCAGTTGAACTCATTTTTACCGGATTTGACCCTGCATTGTTGGGTTCGGTCATGGCAAAACAGCTTCTAATTTCACCGCGTAGTAGCGGTTTTAAATAGGTTTCTTTCTGCGCTTCAGTTCCAAACTCGATAAGAATTTCCATGTTTCCCGCATCGGGTGCCTGACAGTTAAAGCAGTAATGACCATAAGGACTTCCGCCCAAAATTTCAGAAACTTCACCATGCTGTGCATTGGTTAAGCCAAGCCCTCCATATTCTTTTGGTACTTGTGGGAGCCATAAACCACGACGTTTTACTTCTTCACGGAGCTCATTTAATTTGGGTAGTTTTTCTTCCCACTCACAATTTAATATCCAAGGTTCCAAAGAGTATAGTTCTTCTTTAACGAAGCTTCGGATTTGGTCTTTTATTTCTTCAAAGTTCATACGTCGTTGGTGTTATTCGTAATTAATTTATAATTGTTTAAGCTGGTGCGTTATATGCAATGGCAATAAATTCGGCCACACAGGCAGGTTTTTCTTCTCCTTTTAATTCAAAGACAATCTTCATTTTGTATTTGGCTCCACCAGGAATTGGGTCACATTCGAGTAAAGAAACACGTCCACGTAAGGAGGCGCCAGATTTGGTGGCATTGGGAAAACGCACTTTATCTAGGCCGTAGTTAACTCCCATAGCTATGTTCTTAATTGAAAAGGCATCATACGAGATTTTTGAGGCAAGCGACAAAACCAAAAAGCCATGTGCAACGGTTTCTTTGTAAGGAGAAAAGTTGGCACTTTTTTCTTGATCGATATGAATCCATTGTCGGTCTTCTGTAGCTTCTGCAAATTGATTGATGCGTTCTTGTTCCATGGTCATCCATTCGGTCAATCCAAGTTCTTTTCCAATATAACTTTGGAGTTCGCTCAAGTCATTAATAGTTGTTGAATAGGGGGTATTTGTGGGTTGTTCCATTGGTTTGTTTTACATTAACATATGTCCACCATCTGCATTGATGACGGCTCCCGTGGTATATGAAGCAGCTTCTGAAGCAAGATAAACGGCTAGTCCAGCCATTTCGCTTGTTTCTGCTGCTCGTCGCATGGGCAGGTGATTATTGACTTGTTTCATCATCATTTCATTGCTCCAAAGAGCTTCGCTAAATTTGGTTTTTATCAAGCCTGGGCAAATGGCGTTGGACCTTATGCCGTATTTTCCCCATTCAGCTGCTTGCGATTTGGTGAGCATGATTAAAGCTGATTTACTGATGCTGTAAATACTTAATCCACCTGTTGGTTTCATGCCTTCTACAGAGGCAATGTTTATGATGCTTCCTCCTTTGCGTTCCTTCATGGAGGCAAAACACAATTTGGCTAAATCGAAACATGCCTTTACATTGACATCCATCACCTTATCAAAAATGACATTTTCAATGGCTTCTAGGGGGGCATAGACTGGATTAGTTGCCGCATTATTGATTAAGATATCTACACCACCATAATGGGCAATTGTTTTCTCTACAAGCGCTTTGCGTTGGTCTTCTCGCCCAACATGACAAGCAATTCCTATTGCCTCAAAACCTTGTGCTTTGATAGCATTGGCCACTTCATCTACCGTTTCTTGGGAACGACTACTTACCACGACCTTGGCTCCATATTCTGCCAAGCTTTCTGCAATGGCTTTTCCTATTCCTTTGCTTGCTCCTGTTACTATGGCAACTTTTCCGTCTAATTCAAATAATTTTCTTGTACTCATGCTGTTTTTTTAAGATGGCATAGCGCCACCGTTAGCGTGTAAGGTAATTCCGTTGATGAATCCAGCTTCTTTGGAGGCTAAAAACAAATAAGCATTCCCCATATCTTCTGGGGTTCCAATCCGTCCAACAGGGATCATGGCAATTCCAGCTTTAACAACTTCAGGCGGCATGGATGCGGTCATTTCTGATTCAATAAATCCTGGAGCAACGGCATTAGCCGTAATGCCAAAACGACCTACTTCACGACACAAAGCTCGTGTAAATCCTGCTACGCCAGCTTTGGTCGCTGAGTAATTTGTTTGACCAAATGCACCCACAAAACCATTGATAGAAGAGGCAGAAATGATACGTCCATAGCCCGCTTCTCGCATGTGGGGAAGTACAGACTGTGTGGTGGTAAACAAGGAACTTAAATTTACATTGATTACCGTATCCCATTCCTCTTGTGTCATCTTTAAAAACGAACGATCGCGAAGTACACCAGCGTTATTGATTAATATTTCAATTTTCCCATAGCCTTCAATGATTTCTGCCACAGCAGCATCTACAGCTTCACGGTTGGTAATGTCTACTTTTTGAAAAAAGATTTTACCTCCATTTGCTTTTATTTTTTCGGCAGTTTCTGCACCAGAATCACGAACATCCCACAAGGCAACGGTTGCTCCAGCTTTACAGAAAACCTCGCATATTCCTTCGCCAATTCCTTGCGCGCCACCCGTGATAATGGCGACCTGTCCTTCTAAATTCAACATAGCTTTATTTTTTAATTCTATTTATTTAATTCTGTTTCAATATTTCGAACAACAATATAAAATTTGTTTTTTATCTAAGCAGCAAAAAAAGTCATATTGTGGGTCACTTTTTAATTTAATGAGTAAATGCCCAGGGTTGGTTCAGTCAAACTTCCCAAATATAAAAGCTGGTCTATTTGCAGAACGCTTGTTATACTATCATATTTTCCCTCGGGATCTTGGAGGTTGTAAACAACGGCTCCATTTTCGTCAAACCCAAGTAGCATTGAATAGCGACCAGGAATGGCCGAGTTTCGAACCGCCTCTGGTAAGCGTAAAAGTACAGATCGTAAAAAAGGTTGTTCAAAAATGGGTTCTATCGCTATGGCTCGTTGGCTGGGAATTGCCACCCAAAAAATACCATCATTAAAAGTGACATTATCAGGGTAGCCTGGAAGTTCATTGTTGAATATTTCGAGGGTATTTTTTTTAGCTCCCTTGAGCCAATATTTTGACAAGCTTAATCCAAAAGTTTCACTAAAAATGAAATAATCTTGGGTAGCGTTTAACGCTACTCCATTAGGAAAAAACAAATCATCTTTGAGTAAAGTTGTTTCTCCGCTTGACAAGTCGTGGGCAAAGAGTGCGCCTGAAGCACGTTGCTCCCAAGCTTCATTTTCAACAACATTAGGATTTCGTTGTGTCGCGTTGGAGAAGTAGACAATGCCTTCTTTACTAATGTCAAGATCGTCTACAAAGAGTAATCTTTCTCCTTTGTATTGATCAACTAAAACACGTAGGGTATTGGTGCTGTCTAACGCAAGTAAACCCTTTTTTTGGTCAGCAATTATGAGTTCGCCCGTAGGGGCTATCTTCATGCCTAAAGGTCGTCCGCCTGTATTTGTAATGACTACTTGATTGTTTCCTTTGGCATCAAACTGAAGAATGTCTCCGTTGGAAAGTCCGGTGTAAAAATGACCTAAGCTATCTGCCACAATCGATTCTGGCCCAGGATGCGGAATCGAAACAAGGGCAGTTTTTTTAAGTAAATCATTGGTTTTATAAGGACCAACTAAACCGGGGAAGGGGGGCGTTTTTCGTGCAATTGGATCTAGCGCAATGGGATAGAAGCAGAGGTATAGAATTCCAAGAAGGAAACAGATAAAGAAAATGCGTTTTAATGGTTTCATAGGGTTGTAGATTTTCTGGTTTACAATAATGACATGATTGTTTTGTACAATTCCATTCGATCACCAGAAAGGTGTTCTAGCCCATCTACCGGAAGAATTGTTCCACTAATGTAGCTCGCCAATGGACTGGATAAAAAGAGTACAGCATTGGCCACATCTTCTGCTTGGCCAAAGCGATTCATAAGGTTTTTGGCTTCACTTTCTTTTAAAAAGGCTTGCATCATTTGAGGGTACTTTTCCAACCCAGAGGTAGCAATGGTTCCTGGAGCTACTGCGTTGACACGAATGCCAAATTCAGCCCATTCCTGCCCTAAGCTTTTGGTTAAGTTTTCTACCCCTGCACGGGCAGCTCCAGTATGGGCCATTCCGGGAAAGCCACGTGCAACATTGGCGGTAATGTTGACAATGTTCCCTTGTTTCTGGGGAATAAAAAAGCTATTGGCCATTTTTTGACTCATGTAAAAGGTGCCGTTTAGGTTATTGTTGATCACCGCTGCCCAACCTTTTTCAGCCACAATATGCGCTGGAGCAGGGAATTGCCCTCCAGCATTGTTAATGAGAATGTCCAATCGTCCGCTTTTCTCTCTAATTTGTTGTGCAAGTTTGTCAATTTCTTCTGGTTCCCGAATGTCGCAAGCAATGGCATGACATTGTCCAAGTTTTGACAACTCTTTTGCGGCAATTTCTAGGGGTTCTTTTTTACGGGAAGCAATATAGACTTCTGCACCATAGTGCAAAAAAGAGGCGGCTATGGCATAGCCAATTCCGCTTCTTCCTCCTGTGACCAGAATAATTTTATTGTTAAAAAGGTTTGCTGCAAACATAGGTTTATTGGCTTAATGTTTATGGCCTTCAATCCTAGTATTGATGTAAATAGCACAAAGACTAGCGGTTTTTCAAAGCCTTTTCAAGATAATGTTAAAAATAGAAAATGTAAAGTATTTTCCCCTGTACTTAGGTGTAGGAGATACAATTTAAAGTTATTCAATAATGAGTATTCACTGTTATCCGGCATTCATACCTCCGTCCATAACCAATGCATGACCATTGACAAACGAAGCTTTATCAGAAAGCAGCCAGGCAATAGTTTCGGCGGCTTCTTCTGGTTTTCCGAGTCGCTTAAGTGGGACACGGTGTTTTGTAACAAAATCCAACAGCTCATTCGGCAGAGGATCAATAATTTCTGTTTCTAAGAAAGAGGGACAAATCGCATTTAC
>ENA-OUOG01001931-OUOG01001931.1-marine-metagenome-genome-assembly--contig:-NODE-1931-length-22732-cov-3.629221_pt1 | contig 22732 bp, 32 predicted proteins | sample MGYA00248635_ERZ508505 | MGnify/ENA primary metagenome ERZ508505 (study PRJEB26176, sample SAMN06267871) | marine metagenome | isolation source: Saanich Inlet, British Columbia, Canada | place: Pacific...
TTCTCTCAAGACTTTTACATTTTCTTTCGCGTCTAAAGTTGAAACATTTCTATGAAGTCTTTCGTCTCTCCACATTATACATTACTGACATTTTAATAGTTGAATGTCTTGACCGCCGCTGCGTTAAAACCTTGGTGAATGGTGTTAAGTGTGCCATTCGTTGCGTCAGGTGTGATGTATTCAACGAATATGTTGTACAACGCGTCTGCGGTAGAAGATGTGCCGTTGTTGATATCAGAAGAGGGTTTAATAATGATCGAACCAGCAGTTGTTGTCACGTCGGGTGTAGAGTTCCATGGGTTTGTGCTTGTATTACCAAAGACGGACACTGAACCAAGTTTCAGGTTGGGACTCGATCCCCCAGCCCTACTTCCACCACCAACTTCAAGAGACATGTTACTAAACTCCGTGGCGTCCTCCACTAAGTGAGCCACGATTTTCGCGTAAAAGATGTTTGACGAAAATGTGAGTTTGATGGCTGCGTTAGCTGGTGTCGTTCCTGTAGTTATAGTCCCATTGTAACTGTAAAATTTCTTGGTGACTCCACCCGCGTTTACGATGAGACCATCTGTTACTGTAGCTCTGTTTGTCGTAAAACTTCCAGCGGCGGTCACGTTTTGGGATGCGTATATATTTCCAACCACATCCAACTGCTTGTTTGCGGCTGGAGTAATAGTGCCAATACCAACCCTATCGTTCACTGCATCAACATACAGTGTATTTGTATCTACAGAAAAATTACCTAAATCTGAAATTCGAGCCTTCTCTACGTTATTGATTCCAAGTGAGATGACTTGTCCAGTTTTTGCGTTTATTTTCGTCTTTCCAGCGCTGTCTTGTTTGATGGCGTAATCTGTTGAGTTCATGTTATTTGTTTCTGCGAATGTAGCGTCACCGGTTGTTGTTCCGTCGTAACCAATTCTAGCTGTTCCGATATGAGAACTATGGTCCAATCCAGCAGAAGCGTATAGATCACCGCTATATACGTTACCGATAGCTCCAATACCACCAGAGACCACAAGCGATCCAGTGACATTAGAAACAGAAGCTGTGCTATCTGTTACTGTAAGCGCACCCGTGTATGCCCCTGTTGTGCCCGAGATGGCACCGCCACTGTAACTCGCACCAGTCACCGCACCAGTAAATGTCCCACCGACTGCGGAGATATCACCACTGAAATCCGCGGTAGCGGCTGTCAATGTTCCGGTGAGTGTAGGGCTGTCAGATAAGACGACATTCGTAGTTCCCGTGCTTGTGGTGACACCTGTGCCTCCGTCGGCGACTGCCAATGTTCCAGTGATACTGGAAGCGGCAAGGTCGACAGCCACCTGTCCAGTTTCTATAACGAGACCACCATTCGTTTTGAGATCTACAGCCACCGTGGGCGTGGCGGATTCAGCAGCCGCACCGGCAGTTATACCATCACCTCCCACTAGGGATGCCACGTAATCCCCGGATGTGTCAGTTCCGAGAGTGACATCAGAAGCGAAGGACGAAACCTGTAGGTTCGACAGACCACCACCATCACCCGATATCAGACCAGTGGTGGCTGTGATTCCACCAGCCGCGCTCGTGATTGCCCCGGAAGCGTATACGTTACCCAATACATCGAGATTGGCTCCGGGTGTCTTCCCTATACCGACTTTCTTGTTTGTAGCATCGACAAGAATGGCGTTTGTGTTCACACTCAAGTTTCCTACTGTGTTTAGAACACCATTAATTTGAGCGCTAGTTGCGGTGAATCCAGCACTCGATAGGGTCCCAGAGAAGGTTCCCGTCGTGCCAGAAATGGCTCCACCCGAATAACTGGCACCCGTCACGGGTCCTGTGAAGGTGCCGTTAACACCAGATACGTTACCACTAAACGTGCCATCAATGGCTGATATAGAGTTAAAAGTGGTTGGGACAATATCAGCTGAGCCGTCAAAGGCTACACCACCAATCAACCTCGCAGTAGTTAGGGTAGCCGCGGAGCCAGTTGTGTTTTGGTTACCACCTATATCAACACCGGGTAGATTAATGTCGGTCGAGCCGTCAAAGGCGACGCCACCAATCAGTCTCGCAGTAGTGAGGGTAGCCGCGGAGCCCGACCACGCCCCACCAGAAAGTGTTGCCGTTCCATCTGTTATGCTAGCACCGGAGACCGCACCAGTAAACGTTCCGGTGGTGCCAGATACCGCGCCAGTAAAGGTTCCAGCCACCCCAGAAACATCACCTGAAAACGTGCCAGTCGTGGCCGTAAGTGCCGCGACGTTGGCGTCACCGGATACGTCAAGCGCGACAGTGGGTGAGGTGATCCCTATTCCGACACGGTTATTCACACTGTCCACTTTGAGAGTGTTTGTGTCCACGTCCAGAGATTGTGTGATTGATAGATTAGCGACATCTATCCTACCGTTCACATTGAGATCGTTTTGAACTTTCAAGTCACCCAGTATATCTACGGTGATGTTATTAGAATCTGGTGCTATCGAGGAATCTGTGTGAGTATTTTGTGTATACCCCACAGACAAACGTTTGGGTGTTTCATCTCCGTGATGGATAATGGCGACGTTCTTATCTGGATAGTTCATCACGATACCAATGTCTAAAGCACTTTGTGTGTTACCATTTGCGATGCCGATGATGCGGTCTTCGACAACAAGGTCTGTGTTCTTTATTTCTGTGATGGTGCCATTCGAGAATTGCACATTACCTAGAACTTCGAGATTAGATGTGATGACCATCTTGTCCCCACTCTTGGTTATGGGTGAATCGATGAGAACATTGCTGGCTCCAACTATGGGAACACTATTTTCTGAGAGTGATTGGATTTGAACATTGGAAGCGGCTTTGAACGACGTCGTGGGATTATTAAATTCAATCGTATAAGTTGTCGTATTACCGAATCCTGTGACAGATTGTAAAGGTGGTTCAACGGCTGTAGACGCAGAAGAACCCGACTCGGTTATTTCCCCAGTGTCTTTATTGTACATTAGAAGCACAATCTGAGGATCAGAAAAATCCTCCCTGAATCGGATGGGTGAGAGATACACGGCTCCGGGATTGGTAACTTGCATTTCAGTATTACTGGCGTTGAAAACAATGGTATTTTCTGCCTGATCATCTAATGCGTATTTACCAAAACGGATTTTGGTGGATCTCTCCACCGTCGGCAAATTCTTAACCATTTAATATAGTCTGCTATTTTAATTCGCGTAAAGGAGTCCCGCCATTCCATTTTCGATACGTAGAATGTTATAGTTGACTGCATAAATGGGGTGATTTATTGGCATACTTTCACTGACAATTTTCACAGATTCCAAGCGACTGAAATTGAGGGTTCCCGTTGGTTGTAAGGAACTGGTGGACAGACAGAAACAATACAGGAAAAAGTCTGGTGAAGTGACAAAATTTGTGTGATAGTAGTTCATGACATCTATGAAATGTGGTTTACCCCATCGAGGTGTGCACAAGTCGAGACCGTTGATGGTAATTTTCACCTTGTTGGTTGGGGATGTTAGGGCTCCGTCTGTCGTGGTATCGGAAGATGCGATATACTTGATAGGGTGATTGAAATACAGTTCTTGGGTTGTGTGGTTGGACGGTATGTTCTTTTGAACCTGTGTGATGAGGAGGTCATGTCTCCTAGAAGCGATGTTACCTCTCTCTTCGTTATCGAGATAGTAATAGTTGGCGAACATCTCGATGTTGTAATTGGAAGCCTCATTACCCCAGTAAATACGAACCTCGACGTTGTGATAGTTCAGAGCCACTAAGGGAAGGGCACACTGGGGTCCTTCACAGAAGAAGAAGCGAAGTGGGTAGAAGTATGAACGAGCGCTCACACCTGGATGAGTGCCATTCGCAGATTTGGAGACGTTTTGGGCGAAAGTATCGATAGCGATCTTTTCAGTGAACACAGAGTCTTGTGTATCTATCACAGATCCGCCGATGAGAAGCTCGACTTTGTCGATGATCCGGTCCCATCGCTGACTGTCGAGAGCCTGTGTTGTATCATCTAGGGTTAGATAGACATATCCCAGAAGATCACCAGAACGTTCAAATTGAACACTTGACATGGAATTATTTTTCACTGCTCCATAAATCGTTTGTTTTTCAATGGACTGTGAAAAATTAGAATGTCTCTTGAAAGTGGAACTAAAAAACGATATCTCCGGTTTACCAATGATATATTTATCCTGAGCACCGACGGCGATAAGTTGAGTTATGCCAGCAGACATCGTTTGTTACTTTTAAATGAGAAAAATTACAAATTGGGTTTCATACACGTGAATTTCAGGACGAGAAAGTTGGGGGTACCCGTGGTATTGGGTGTAATCAGATCACCGGCTTGGTTATAGATATTTACGGTGAAGCGACCAATCTGACGAATGGGGGTGATATATTGTGTGCTCACATCGTATTCATCCTTAAAATTGTTGATGTGGTTTCCGGTGCCTACAGTGGTGACATCAGAAATGAGGCTCGCAAAAGCACCCTTCACGTTACCAATTGTGCCAGCACCGTTCAAGGTTCCAACCGCCCTGTCGTTGAAGTTGCTGTCCAGCTCTTTGATGGAAATGTAAATATGCTGGTTAGAAGCCTTCGTGTGAATGTGAGAAGCCACGAGTTTAGCCTGAACAACATTTTTCAGGGGGTTTTCGAGATAGCATGTAAAACTATTGGCACTGCTCTGCCCGGTAGAATCAATAGTTATCGTGTGATACTCGTAATTAAGATCTGGGATGGGAAGAACCATTTATATATGCTTAGATTAAAGATCCACCGATTCCCCCGGAGATGGAGTAACCGGCGTGATCACCTACGAGACCCTGAACACCACAGACCCCACCAGGTGTGAGAGACTTTGTGTAAGGGCTACCGTTGGGGGATCCAGGAACGCAATCCTCGCGGTGCTCGAGATCGAAGATGGACTTCTTACTGATGGCGTTAATGGTGATTGGCCTGGGCTGGTAGTTGCTCGACCTACCCTGAATGATGGTCAGAACACTGATGAGCGACATGAGGACCACAATGTACATCAAGGCGTTGCGGTTGGTCTTATTGAGACTGAACATTTACTATATGATTATATTTTTTTAAAGTGCGTTAAAGATATTTTTTTTAGTTTCTTCATAGAGAGTAGATGGACGAAGATATCATTCTTGATAGAGGACATACTACTGTTATGAAATTGGATGCTGATGAGCAGGCGCTCATGGATGAGATTGAAATATCTGTGCCAAGGCCCAAACCTGTTCCACGTCCTCAAAAAAGTGCTTTTGGGTCGCGACCCCCTGTGCAACACCAGGAAGCTATGGATGCTTTCGTGAACCCCAACAAACAGTCTGCCCCGACACAACCCACCAACACTGAAGAGATTGATTATGGTGAGGATGACGTGGCATTCGATGACGACGATGTGGGCTCTCCAGGAATACAGGAGGAGAAACCTTCCAGTGGGTACACTTCTATCGATGAGGAGAAGTCTGATCTTCTCAACAAACTGGCTCGCCTAGAGAAGAAGGGTTTCTCCGTAAACAAGCGTCTGACTGCGTATTCCAATATTGAGGAACTTCGCGCTGAGGTGAAGAGAATCACTTACAGCATAGACGTTGAGCAGTCGATCCGATTCTCGAGACGTATGTTAGTGGCCTGTGTGACTGGTCTCGAGTTTTTGAATAAACGATACAACCCCTTTGAGATTCAGCTCGAGGGTTGGTCAGAATCGGTCATGGAGAACGTAGACGACTATGACGGCGTCTTCGAAGAGCTCTATGTCAAGTATAGATCCAAGGTTTCCGTCGCCCCAGAGGTGAAGTTGATCATGATGCTTGGTGGTTCCGCGATGATGTTCCACTTGACGAACAGTATGTTCAAGACTGCGATTCCCAACATGAATGATGTGATTAAGCAGAACCCCGACCTTGTCAAAAACATGATGCAGGCTGTGCAGAACACGACAAGGAACCCTGGGGAACCTATGCCTGAACCACCTATCGGGGGCACAGGGAACTACGAGATGAAGGGACCAGGGTTGGACATTTCCAGCTTGATGGGTGGTGTCATGATGCCACCTCCACCCCCGATGAACACCAATCTCAAGCAGAACCCCACCCCGACGATCGAGGAGGAGGATGACGAGTTCTCTGACATTGTCTCTATTTCAGGGGAATCCACTGGAGGTGAAGTAAAGGAGGTGAACGTCGATCCCTCCAAACCAAAAAGAACACGACGAAAAAAGAAGACTGAAATAAATCTCTAAAGTATATATAAATGATAGCGTATTGTCCGCTGGAGGAATTGGAACCTCCCCCTCGACAACAGGTCGTTGTCGAACAACCCAAGCCCCAGGCTCCTGTTAAGGATATGGGTGATGAAGACACAGAATTGAATTACGTCATCATAGCGTTCATAGTTGGCGTGATCATGTTAGCCGTCTCTGATTCTATCAGGGCGTAAATGGTAATCTACTTTGGGGTTTTCCCTCATGGTAAATTAATCATACACTTACCTTTTGGGAAATTATCTTTTTTCTCCTCCACGTGTTTTCCATGGATTTTGAATCCACCGTTTCTGTATACTTTTGTTCGTTTGTAATACATAGCTGAAAAGATTGACCATGGGTCGTGGATGTCATATATGTGGGGGTTGTTCTTTTTTCCTTTCGTCTCTCTCATGATGCGTCCGATACTTTGAGTGATGTCAGACTTTGGGGACGCCAAAATTACAGTGTCCAACGTGGGAATGTCTAGACCCTCGTGGGCTTGACTGAATGTGGCAAAGATGATCTTCTTCTTCGAGGATTCTTGAAGATCCGCTTCTTTCATGCCACCCATATACAGTCCAGATGTTTTGGGAAAACATTGGTGAAGAAGTTCACAATGCAATCTCCTGTCACTAAGAACGAGTAGCTGTCGAGTCCCAGCTGAAGCCTTCTTCACCAACTCAACCAACATCTTGTTCCTGGCTCGATCCTCGACCAAATATGTGATCATGTTGGGCATTGAAATCTTACCATTTCTCATAGAGGGTGGGGGATTTTTATAGTTTGGAGAGTCATAAATCACAGGGAACACCTCGACTTGCTCTTGATTCTTTCTCTCAACAGCGAAGAATGTTGGACCCATGAACCAATGTAGAACCTTCGTGAGGCCATCCTTCCTCTCAGGTGTCGCAGAAAGGCCGTAAATATGTTTGGGACACATTTTGAATAAACTCTGACTAAAAACTTTGGCGCAAATGTGATGAGCTTCGTCCACGATGAGTGTCCCGATACTGTCGAAGTCGTCATAGGAGTATTCTTTGAGGGAAAGGGATTGAAGCATGGCAATCACAAAATCACATTGAACCTCCCTCTTGTCCTGTTGCACAATACCTATCGTAGCTCCTGGACAAAACTGTTGAATTCTCTCTTTCCACTGATCAGCGAGAAACTGTTTGTGTACGATGATCATGGTGCGATACCCAAGTTTACAAGCTATGGCCAGGGATACCGTCGTTTTGCCATAACCACATGGTAGAGATAGGACACCGTGCCCTGCCTTAATTGCGGCATCAAGTGCTTCATTCTGGTGAGTAGCGTCTCGGAGTTGTCCGGAGAAGCGGGTGGTGATTCTCGCTGGCTCCGGTCGTGTGTCGTGCTTTGGTGCCCCCAATTTATCAGTTCCGTAGAATCTTGGAACGCAGATTCCATTCTTAGTTGTTCTGAAAACTTTGAAAGGCGGTGGAGGAAATCCAAAGTCCCCATTTACGATAGGTCTTACAGTAAGTTCCTTTTTAAAATTACCCAAGTCAACTTCACCTGACTTAATAATGTATCCACTCCTGGTCAGGGATCCCATATTTACTTATTTAAAGACTTGAAACTTTAATTGACTATATGCCGGTCGTAAACATTGACGAAAACATTAAGAAGATTTCCCTAACCATCGAGCAGATGACACAAGAGATATTCAGACTTCAGGGTATGCTCCAGACCTTTAGGGACCTGAAGAAGGGTGGTCTCGAGACTATTGACCTTCCCAAGGATCCCTCTCAGGTCAAGGACGAAGAGCTCGAGAAGATCGAAGAGGAGAGCACCCAGGAGAAGCCTGAATAATTTTCAACATTCCAAACTCCCTTAAATTCTACATCAACTTCTATAGCGTCTCCCTTTATTAGAGATTGAATTGGACGTCCCTCGACGTTACACATTACTCTCCTATAACGGAACGGTATCTTAATTTTGAGGACGGTACCATCGAGGGGGTCGTCGACATTTTTATTTAAGACGAGATGTCTCTTTGACGTGTGCATTTTTTCAATAATTTGACAAACATTCACGGGGACTGTTACCCTTAAATATTTCTTATTATTGAAATCATACATGGGTTCATATACTCGAGCCAAGAACTTCATAGATTCTTGTTACGATAGATTAGAATTAAAACTATAAGTAAAACAAATGAAATAGTCAACACCTGGGAAAGAACTAATGGTTTCAATGGCTGACGAGTTCCGAAATATTCATGACTGACAGTTCTGGACACTTCGATGGCAGCTTCGATACTAGAAAAGGGTGTATTCCTGGGTGACATCATTCCACAGAGGACAACATTTGGACATTTCCCCATAAAAGGGACCTGTCCATGTAAACCCAAAACACCCGAAGACTGTGAAAATTCCCACTTTTCACCGTTCCACTCACTACCCCACCCAATCCTGATATCCTTTGGTGGAGGTAAACCCAACTGATGTATCACTTCTCTCTTGATGACATCGGGTTCACTTGCTAAGATTTCTTTAGACAGATCACACAAAACACATGACACCGTGTTTGAACCTGGTAAGTTTGATACGAGGATGTTCCACTTTGTATTGACGAGTGTTTCAAACTCCTCACCCGCGTGCACGTAGTCGTCGTAGTCGAGAAGAACACATATAGATCCATACGTCGCACTTCGTATTTTCTTCTCGGCGTCTGAACCCCAATTGTCACCGATAAGTTTTAGTGCTGGGCTGTTGTCTATACATAAAAATAACATTCCGTCACCTATGGTGGTATTGTCACTGAATGTGGCTTCGTATCCGTCGTCCATATATCGAACATTTGTGAGTTCCACCCCAAAAACAAAATTGACACCTGACTGTAAAAGTTTCTCCTCGATGGTGTCATTCATCACCTTACCCGAAACTTTTTGAGTGTACATATTTGAAAAGACTAGATGATCTACAGTCTTGACGAATTCAAAAACTGACATATGACCCCACGTGACACCGTCGATGTTGATTGGTAAGTGTTCCATAATTTTTTTACCTGCTTCGGAAAGTTTCGCGTCGAGCGCTTCTTTCAGTGATATTGTTTTGTATTTCACCGGTTGAACTGTCGCCCTGAAAAACAAATCAATTAGTGTGAGGTAATCTTTCGGTTGAAAATTCTTCACGAGAAACTGATAAAAATCCGGTTCAACCCTTTCAAACAAGTCATTCCATTCGAGATTCATCTCTTTCAGGAATGATTGTGTGTTTATAAAACCCCTGTCAAAAAGGGCTCTGTGAGCGTGGATATCTCTGGTCTCTAATTCGGGCTCCCACCAAGAACCCCCACCTGACGTTTTTCGTTCATATATGGTGACATCATGGTCACCCGACCTCATGATCTCCCACGCCAATGACAGACCAGTGGGTCCAGCGCCGACAATGTGAATCTTCATTCTATATATAACTCACAAATTAAATGAAACCGGTTCTCCGACGTTCCTCAGGAGTTTTGAGTAGATACATGATGACCAGGAATATAACGGTCGATAGAAGGGCATACTCAATATCACCAGTCGCACTGAAGGCTATCGCCATCAGGGAAGCGAGGCGAAATGCCTTGTTGTCGAAAAGTTTCCCGAGTTTCTCAGGGATTTGAATCGCATTGGGAGCGAACAGTCCCTGATACAAGATGATAAGGGAAAGGACGAGTGGTTGTGCTTTGATAAAAACTTCAGCCGGTTTTGTTACTGGACTAAATAGGTTTTTAACTCCTGTTTTCATATTGTTATATTATACTTATAGAAAAAAGTGTAGACCTAAAGTAGGAATATGTTGTGTATACTTAACCAAGCTCCAGTAGGTAAACCGCCACCACCAAGGTTATCTTCAAAGCAGAAGTTGAAAACATGGAAGTTTGCCACCAAATATGTATGGAAGGAACGATTTTCAGATGACAAGGCGGAACTTGGGAGGTGGACTAAACAGGAACTACTCGAACTTGGACCAACATTTGTAAAATTAGGACAGATAGCTTCCACCCGTGGTGACTTGTATCCACCAGAGTTTACACGAGAACTTGAATCTCTTCAAGATAACGTTCCACCATTTGATTACAATCTAGTCAAAGATAGTTTGAACATGGACATTTTTAAACATTTTGAAGAGACTCCTTTCAAATCTGCCAGTATTGGTCAAGTTCATAAAGCTGTACTAAAAAATGGTAAACGTGTTGTTGTAAAATTAAAAAGACCTGGCATCTACGAGACTATGGAATCTGACACGAACACAGTCAGGAAAATATTGAAGTTTTTCCAAATGATAGGTGTTGACACAGGGAACAGCTCAGACTTTGTTCTCAATGATTCGATACAATATCTTCTAGGAGAAGCCGACTACCGACAGGAGGTTGATAACGCCATCAAATTTAGGAAGTCCTTGAGAAACGTTGATTGGATCAAGATACCCCGTGTATATAAGAAGTATTGCACTGATGAAATGATTGTAATGGAATATGTACCAACAGATAAGATAACTGAGATCAAGGACAAGAAGATCAATAAGAAGAAAGTATGTGAAGCACTTGTAAATTCGTATGTAATTCAAACCATGGAAAGTGGTCTTTTTCACGCTGATCCCCACCCGGGTAACTTGGGTATATCCAAAGATGGTAAATTGGTATTCTATGACTTTGGACTGTTAATTAAGCTGAGTGAGGAACTTCAGCTTGGGTTCAGTGACTTGTTCATTTGTATCATTAATAGAGACACTAAAGGTATTGTGGACATCCTCATCAGACTGGGTGTAATTGTGCCAACATCATCAGATGTGTCTGACATTGAACTTTTTTTTGAGAATATTCTTGGATACCTACAAACTCTCGATGGAGGAGCTATCATGAAAGACGACCTCGCTGTTGAACTCGCCATGGAGAAACCATTCGTCGTTCCTACCAGTTTTGTCTATCTGGCAAAGTCTTTTTCATTGATTGAAGGAATTTGTCTCCAATTGGATCCAGACTTCAATTATTTCACATACCTCGAACCGATGATCCAACAACAATTCATCGACTCGATCGACATAAATGAGATTATCACGAGAACAACGGAGATTCCATCTAAAATTGGGAAGATAAGCTCGACTGTTCTCGGCCTTGAGAGGTCGAGAGCATCGATGAGAAGGTCGATGGTCAAAACGCGACAGGAAATACGAATCGTTCAGTATAGCGTGATTTGTGCCCTCTTAGCTGAGAGGTTTAATGATACACCGATAGCGGCGATGTTGGTTGCTTTTGCCATGTGGATCACTTTTCGTAAAGATCGATCGATTTAGGCTTGGCTTTGGTCTTAGTCTTAGTTTTCTTGAAAATATCCTGATGTTCCTTGAAAATTTCCTTGACACGTCGCTGCTCATCACGCGCGATGTCACCGATCTTATCTTTGATACGCTCAACCTCGGAGCTTCTCTGCTTCTGAATTTTCTTACCAACCTTCTTGAAATCGTCAGTCTTTGTGAACCAAGTGGGGGATGTCGTAATAGCAAACATTTTGTTTATTGTACTCTAAGGACATTTAATTTTTAACCTTTTTAATTTTTCCTCGAATTCTCTACGTTCCCCTGGTGAATCAATAAGTTTACCGGTGTTTAAAGCTTCTATCTCGGGACCTGTCAGTTGCATAGAGTTGACTCTAAAGTCCATAAACGCCTCCATCGTCAGAGGGACGAGTGGTTGGATCAGGTCGTATATAGCTGTTGCATACTCTTGAATTTCCTTCTGTGCGTGGTGATCCATTCTCAATTGCAAGAAATGCATCAAGTTGTGAAGATCCATCTTCCACACAAAAGAAGTATACGTGGATTGTGGTAAAACACCTCGAGCCTGCTCCCTGCATACCCCCTTTTCGAGAAGTTGTTCGTAGAGCTTGAAGGCATCCTTGTACTGAGACGAAAGTGTGTGCTTCAATTCTTCACCTATGTCGACAGTCCCCTCAGAACCCTGGTGGTTCACGACAGATTGTCCACGTAGGATCTCCGGTTCGTAATATTCTTCATCAACTATGGAGTAGCGCGCGGACATTTCATTCACGGATGCGGTCCTGTGTCGAAGCCACTGTCTCGCGATATACAGTGGTGCTTTGATCCTAAATTTGAAAACCACCAATTCGAGTGGGGACGTATGCCAGTTACGAACGAGATACCGGATGAGACCTCTGTCACCCCTTGTCGTCTTTGTCCCTGTCTGGTAACTCACACGAGCTCCATCGACTATAGCCTTATCGAGATTCTCTCGAGGCATGTGATCCACGAGTTCAACAAATCCATGGTCCAAAACTTTCTTCATTGTACATATCTATCCGTTTATTTCTTTAATCAGGTCACCGAGATTTGTAAAATATCTCTTCAAGTCCTTCATGAATCTTTTATTATTCTCCAAACACTCACACTCGGGTTTGTTCAGGTATATCCAGGCGAGATTTGACTTTGAGTATTTCGTTCTCTTCTGATTTTCGTTGGGACGACGAGCTATGAGTTTTGTTGTTTTCTTTTTAGATTTAGGGAGCACCTCAATCCTGTTCACGAAGCTGAGTGCTTGCATCACAGTGTCTGCGAGGTCATCCTTTTTCTTGGACTTTTGGAAAACTTCCAACCAATCTAAGTTTGTTGGTCCATCTCTGATGAACTCTTCACATCTCTGTATGGAAACCTTTTTCCTTTTATTATATTGAGCCTTACCCGGGCCTGCCACATCTGGAATCTTGTGACGAGCGTCATACAGGATTGTTTCCGCTTTTGGACATCTGATGATGAAGTAGGCGTGAAGGAAATGCATGACAGATATCATCTTCTTGTTACGATCGGGTTGTTTCTCTATGAGAATCGTATCCGCTGTCAGAACCCATGGTCGAGCGTCTAAGTGGTCTCTCAAAGATACGTAGATGCCGTTCTTATGTTCAGGTGGTATACCATCGACATCCCACTGCTCGACACGGTTATGCTTTTTGTCATTCAGTAGACACAGCGCCAAATTCCTTATACCCACATCAATACTGAGTATCATTAGTATAAAGAAGAAATATTTCTTTAAACTAGGATGAAGTGTATAGCTCATAGAGGTTACTCTAATATGTTCAGGGATAACACGATCGAGTCTATACAAGGCGCCATCAATAGGGGGTACGACGGGGTTGAGATTGATGTCCAGTTGTGTTTGACTGGTGAGTTGGTCCTCTTTCATGATGTGTACGATGGTGATGAATTCATCTCAAATTTGTCGATAGATGAAATACGGACACGTGAGATCATCACACTTCAAGACGTCTATGACAAAATCCCCGAAATTGAAGATACTTTAGTCATCTTGGACATTAAAGGTTCAGATTTACAGGTTGTTCAAAAACTGATTGACTTTTTCCAGAACAGGAAAACGGATGATGTCTACTTTTGTAGTTTCAACAGGAAGATCGTGTACAATTTACCACACTCCCTGAACAGAGGATCGACGTTCGAGACCGTTTTCCACGAGACTGAATACGACCGGGTAACATCTGGGCTAAACGTTCTCATCGTTCATTGGACGTGCTTGGATCACACTCTGATCTCGTATTGTAAGAGGAAAAACATACAGGTGTATACTTATACACATAAAGAAGACAAGGAGCTTGAATACATGTATAAATATAATGTCGATGGAATTATCACGAACGGATTCTAATTACTTACGAGCCAGCAAAGCCAACATGGCCGGATCCATACCACCACCCTTCTTCGACATCATCATCATCATCATCATCATGATTATCACAGACGCCCCAGACCCTACAGCGAATGGTATCATCCCCGCTGTGAGAACACCAGCCGCGGCGTCACCAGCTGAATCGACGACAGTAGCAGCGCCGTCACCTATACCCTCGGCTGCGGTAGCCACACCGGCCCCGATACCCTCAGCCGCGTCTGCAACAGCTTCACCAGCACCCTCAGTTTTGGCGGATGCGTCACTTTGGGATTGAGTCACGAGTTCCCGAACCGTCTCATTTCGATTTATTGTGTTCGCAATTACGTTACCTATTTGTTGTGATGTAAATTCAACGATAGCGTCTTGATTTATCGAACACGTCCTCCGATTATTAGTTGTCAGGTTAAGTACTGCCTTCTGGTAATTATCAACAAGAGTTATGTAAGCCTCACTCGGGAAATTGGCGGGTAAATTGTTCAAGGTTTCCAAATGAGTTTCAGCCCACCCCTCCAATCCTAGTGGGTCGAATACAATATCCTTAACTACTAGTTTCTGGTTCGTATACATCTTACTTACCGTCTCATTTACCGTTTCATTTGTTACCTTATTTTTTATTTCAGTAGTGATATTATTTTTGATGTCTGTGTAAGTTTCTGATGTGCTCTCACCATTCATAAAATCTGCGAATCCGGATTCACTACCTGCTGAAGTGGCAAGTTCGTTTTCAAGACTATCTATAACCTTATCTAGCATTTCAGTCGTTTGTTCAGCTGATAACTCGTTGATAATCGTCATTTTTCCTTCGTAACGCATACCAATCTCACCATCACACCCTAACATTAAAACATTCGAAATTTCAGCACTCTGATTTGATATCATTTCATTTCCCTGACTATTAACAACTTTATTGAGAGCTTCAAACGTATTTCTGTTTACTATGTTATTTTCGACGAGTGTGGTTGATTGTGTTTTACTTCCACCACCACCCATTTTAATTATACTGAGAAAAAAAATATTTGTACATCTCAGAATGAAGGAAATGAACAGACTGATTTGGATGATATGCATCGTTATAATATCTATTTGGGCTTTGCAGTTGTATAAAGATAGATGTTTTAAAATCGAATACTACACTGATTTCTCTGACAGGGCTTTAATATACATACGTGAAGAAAAAAAGTTAAATCCTGAAAGGATTTTACATTTTTTCACTCAGCTCTCAGGTGAAAAACGATCTCCCGAACTTGACAAAGAGGTGTACGCAAGTGTAAGTGCAGATGACCGTCAGAACCTACTGATGCTATTGAGACAAGCGAAGGAGAAAAATACATTCGTCAAAGACAAATAAAATATCGTTACATACTAAGCATGTTACTCTTATCAGTGGTCATTGTGGCTATCGCAGTTTTGCTATTTTATGTCAGGAGGGAGACATATGTGGATATAAGGCAAACGAGGGGGGTAGTAGTCGATATCATAGACGATGCACACGAAAAGGGGGGGTTCACAGAGGATCATATAGAACGAATGGAGAGCTTATTGGAACCCATCATGAAAAGAAACAAAAAAACTTACGACGCGGTCTTAGATTATGCCCGTCAGGATAGAATCCGGGATGTGGATGAGATTATTGATCTCTATTTTAGTTCACTTACGAGAAAATAATACTCAAGTAAAGTAATGAAGAACAGCGAAGTTTCCCTAATGTTACTCTGCATTATCACTTTAGCGGGTGTTCTAAAGACTTATGTCAGTAAGAATAGTATCGACAGAAAGATAGGCGCTGTGAAGAAATTTATGAAATAACTGAGGAGAAAAAACCCAGAACGTATCGTTCACCTTTTGTAACTGGTAATACACCATGCAACAGCTCGCTACCCCTATAGTGCACAGCATCTCCCCGTCTCAGATTAAGAACAGGTATATTTGAACACTCGTTAATAAATTGTTCACGTTGTTTGATATTCATATCACCACCATGTTGTTTGAGTATCTTATTTGTGTTATTTTTATTAAAGATATATAGATCTCCACCTTCAAAATCTCTCGTATCGGATAATAGTATGTTGATTGTCGTTGGTGCGTCGATCTCATCATCGAAGTGCATGATAAGATCGTTCCTTTCCCCGGGTTCATATCTTCTCAAGAAAGCGTAGTTTAGTCGTAAACTATACTTCGAAGCCAGAGAGGTGTAATATTCTTTGCAGAGGTTCCAAAGTTCTTGATTGATTGGGGTGTCGTTGTCATAAATGGGTATTTCTTGCATAGGCTTGTCGTCCACTTCTTCAGGGATTTCCAGGAAGTTATATTTTTGTGATGTTTGGATTATCTTTTCACACATGTAACTTGGCACGGTGCTCCTATGAATTGTTTTGTAAGACGTATAATTATAGAGCACCACAAGAACTATGACAGCTACGACGAAAAGATACATCACTATATTTACATCAGGAAAAAAAATCCTCATTTAATTTAGTGATGTCAGTGGACATATATTCACAGGCTTATGTCAATAAAGGGTGGGGTGATCCAGATGGTGACAGCACCTGTAGAAACTGGGATGATGGTGGAAATCGCAATAACTATGATGGTAAATATGTCTGGCGACATAAGAAGGGACGTGCGGGTGCGAGACGACACTGGATGGTGAATACCAAAGTGAATGCTGGTGGCACAATGACCAGATCTGACCGAGATACTCATTCAGGAGAGGATTGTGTTCGACCCACAGAAACTAGTAATGATGGTCACAACCCATGTAAAAATTTGGGAGAGTCTACACTACTCAGAGACACTCCACAAGATTTTGACGATGGGGCACATTTTGGGTTGAAATGTGAAGTTAACAAATCTTCGTTGGAACAAATAATCACTGACCAAAGAGAATCTCAATCCCTCTTAGCTCCCGCGGTCATTAACACCGCTGGTCAACGAGTAAATTTTCTCGATCAGATTTTATTTGGAACAGTTACAAAGTCTGGTAAAAAAGCTGGTGGTGATGGGTTCTGTTTCGACTCAGCTAATTTGGACAAAGTGGTTGGTGCCCAAGGTCAGACATGTTATGAATTGATTCAGGCTCTTATAAACAAAGAAACCGTAGATGACCTTGGATATGACTACTGCACGAACAACCGTGAAGATATCAGGTGTGCTTGTATAAACGTAACTGGTGTGGATTTTCTGACACGTTGTAAACAGAATCCCACATGGGCGGGTTGTCCGCAAATCCTCCAAAAAATTGAGGATGTAGAGACCCTGCTATGCCCATTTGGAAGTGATGTACCGTGTCCACCATTTGAAGCGTATGGTGGAGGCACTCCAGACTGTCTTTTACCGGGGGTATGCAGCGGCACCCAAGCTGGTTTGGTTGATTCCGATATGATATTCAGGCCCAGAGAACCCGCACAAACTTGTGCATCTGAGATAAATGTCTGTAATCAGCTCATGCAAATCGATGACATCTCAGTTATCGGAGACCTAGAGATCAATCAGAAATGTAACATTGATGTTGATGGGTTGTTACGTGACAAAGCTGCATTAGAGGCTGCTATCGATGCTGCCAAAAAAGCTGATGATTTGTGGAAGGAAAGTGAATTTGAGAGGCAGCAAGCTCGTCAGGCTAGAATGGCTGAATATGCCAGAGAAGCGGATCGAATCCGCGATGACCTCATGGATGCTCAGGGGGAAGACCGGGATGCCACACGAACCCTTCTCGGTCAGCTTGTAGCCCATAGGTCTGCGAATACAGAGAAACGAATAGGTCAGAGAATGGCATGGGAAAATACATTTAAAAGTCAAGAAGCTCAGAGACAATTCGAAAGGGAGCAATATGAAGCCAGTAAAATCGCGGGTATGGACCCCAAAACGATCACTTTCTTCGCTGTTGGATTATTCTGCTTGATATTTCTGATAATTTTCGCAGTAAAAATCTAAATCTATAGTAATGAAGACGAGTTTGATATTTGCATTCCTTTTACTTATACTTGTAGGTGTTTTGTACAGATACACTGAGAGATATGAGTATGATAAACCAAACTTAAAAAAGAATGAAAAAATCTCCAAGATCGTGAAGGAAAAAAACATTACACAAGAAGATCTAGATCTAGTGAAAAAGGTATTAAAGAGATGAAATAAAATTCATGTATGTGGTGTTGGTGGTGTTGTCATCCATTTGATGGATCACCCCTACAATTGCCATATAGACATGACGACAGGCGAAACACTTTTACAACGACGGGTAATTTTTGTTCTTGGAGTTGTATGAAGTCTTATGCGTTAGATAAGTATGGTGTGAATAGGGGTGGAATTATTTGTGGAAACATCATAATGATGAGACGGCGAATGTATAACCAGTCGGGTCATGTGAAACCTGCCCCTTCTAGATACAGCCTCGATGTATTTGGGGGTAATATGACGATAGAAGAGTTTCGCAGAAATCAAACGATAGATACAGTCGAAAAGAAGGAAATTGTTTCAAAACCATACAAAGATAATATAATACCCTTTGTTTCAAACACGAAAAAGATGGATGAAATAAAGAATGCTAATTCTAACAACAACGCGCTAAAGCTAAAGAGGAATAAACCATTGAAAAGAAATCATAATAACCTTGAGTCAGCTCTGGGTCTTATCATCACCCCCAAATCCTAAAAGTCTTTTTTGTTTAGCAGTAGGTATAGAACGTGGTAAATTATCTGTTTTTCTGCTATGAACCCATTTTTCACCGTCGTGTGCCATCCAACATATGTCATACCTCTCTATCATTTTCCTACACAAAACACAGGGTAATGATATAGCGTCTCCATGTATGTTTTGTCTAAATACGACCAGGTGTCCATGCTTTCTATGTAGCCAAGTTGTGAATTGGTGTGGCTTATATCCAGACTTTAGACATGCGTGATATAACCTCCGTATCAACTGTCTCTCTGCACACATATGACTATTACTAAGGACAGAGGGTCCTTTGGACATGAAACTTGTCACTGTACAGTATTTCATACTTGACAGTTTAAACAAGATTCACCTTTGTACACAAAATCACACTTTTCACATTCACTTAGGACCTGAATTCTCTTTTTTGAGACCAATCCTTGTGAAAAACGAGTGAGTTCCTTTACTGTGTATATTCCGTACTGAATCATAACCTCCAGAGAAGGAAATCTCATGTACTAAGAGTACTCATCTTATCCTTAATTGAAGCACTGAAGACATTTTGGTAGCTGACCCTTCAGCTTAAGCATAGAAGCAAAGCCGTCTATGATAGGGGGAACCATCGTTTTCAAGATGATTTCAAATTCACTATCTTTATCACCCTTGTCGATTTGTTCGATGAAGTGGTTGAGAACACCTATGACGAGTTTCTTCTTCTGAGGCCCAAGGAGTTTCTTAAATTTAGCGGTTTCCATCATGAGGCGGGTGATGATAGGGGGGAGGTCTTCCTTTGTGATACCATCGTCGACATATTCGGTTTGAAGTTCTGCGATAGTCTTGAGTAGACTGTCACTGTCGATCTTTCCAGCAAACTTTTCTAAAAATAAATCCATATATAGTACAGATACAAAATAAAAATGGATTTGAATGAAATAATATCCAGCGTAGCCTTCGGTATCGGCTTTTTACAGATGTATGACCAGGTCAAAAGGCAGGGGGAGAGAGTTGACGAGATTGTGGATAAAAAGATGCTCTACATCGCGTTGATTGCGAACTTATTATGGGTTATTTACCAGTATAGAAAGTTTGGGATGAACATTTCCACGATATACACGTCTGTTGGGTTCATCGTCCAATTATATGTTCTCAAAAAGATTCTGGAAAAGGATCTTAAAGATTGAGATCTTATCTTATCCAGTAATGAGCTCTCTCATTCGTGCATCTGTTAAGCCAACTGTCACTCCCAAGAAGATCTCCCCGAAGAAGACGACGTCCTCTGCGAGGGGTCCTAGTCTCACACGGGTTGAGCGACCTAACGATTACCTCTCCGTCGCTGAGCGTGTAAACGGGCGCGCCGCGATGGTTGGTTTTACATCGGCTCTCGTTGATGAGATCATGACGGGTAACTCTATTAGCACACAGTTTCATGATAACATCGGTCTTTCTGTCGCTGTTGCCAGTTTGGCGTTCCTCGGAACAGCGGTGAATCCTAAAGACGAGGGTTACATTCAGGGTTTTTGGAAGCCTGAGACTGAGCTCCTAAACGGGCGACTCGCGATGGTTGGTATCGCTTCACTTCTCTTAACAGAGTCGCTGCACCCCCATGTTCCTCTATTCTAGAGTCTGGGTTTGTAACCATGTAGCCCAAGAATTCAATCATTTTAACTTTTTCTTCCATTGAAAATGTTCCTGCCCTGTGCATCACATAGGCCAAGAACATGAAGAGGATATATGTGTTGAACACGATCTGTTTCATCCATACTTTTGAATTACATTAGTTTTGGTTTTGCTGGTCGCAGCAAAAAGAAAGAGGCGAGAAGCATGAGAATAAACACAGCCATGTTTATTCCACCGTAAATCTTCTCAGATTCCTCGACAGCCTTGCACTTGTTGTTCCAGTTGAGAACCGCAGCGCTTCCAACGATACCAAAGACGGCGAAGAGAAGCATCATCAAACCTGTGAGCTTTGTTCCAGCGACGCGAGTTGTCAGTAGAGTGCAAGGGATAGCTATAGCGATCGCGAGAGTGGCTACTAACCACTTGTTCAGATTTTCTTGGAGTTTGACACCTTTGAGTTCGGTGCACCGACCAAACATGTCAATACCGAGAGACGCGACCACTAGATAAGACGACGCCAACATAGATATGAGAAGGACCTGTCCATACGTCAGACTCACGGTCATCTTCCGACCAAAAGTATTGGTCATTCCCTGATAGGCTGCAGTACCCTGCATTTGAGACATGGCACCCATACCTCGAGCCATTCCAGCTTTCATGAAGCGAGACATTTATTATAGTTGGAGAAAATTTTATTTGAAGACTTAAGTTGATATTAATGTTCGAGTAAGATAAGGAAAAATGCTTCAAGGAGATTTTGAATCCCTAATACTTGAATGTCAAAGACTCGAAGATGACCTAAAAAATCTTCCCACAAACTTTCGACTTGCTGGTCAATACATGGCAATTGAACAGGAACTCGAAAACATCAAAGAATTAAACGAAGAGTTTAAAAATATGGTGAATCGTCAGAGGGCTGCCATAGACAAACGAATTATGCGCACCCGTTTGAATATTTCCATACTTTCAAAAAGGGTTGAAAAATGTAAAACTAATTTTCAAGAATCTTGAGAACTTCATTGACTGCTGGGTGTCTGATGATGTCATCGTCTTCCATGCTGACATGTTCTATGTAGTCAGCGTCGTACACACTCATCCTGTAAATCAAATTTGCCAAACCATTATCACTACCGAGATCTGATTGTTGTAAGTCACCGGTGATGACCAGTTTTGTTCCTTCCCCCACACGTGTGAGAAGCATCTTCATCTGATTCGGTGTAGAATTCTGCATCTCGTCTGCGATGATGAGTGTATTCTCAAATGTTCTCCCCCTCATATATCCCAGTGGTTCTATACGGATTTGTCGATCCATTTGACTATGGGACAGATACTTTTCAAAAATATCATACATCGGCTTTGTCCATGGTTCCATTTTTTGGTCCATGTCTCCAGGTAGATAGCCCATGTCTTCATCCGCGGCTACAATAGGTCTCGTAAGAATAACCTTACCCCTCGAAACACTGTTGATACGTTCAATCGCCATCTGACACGCCAACATTGTTTTACCAGATCCGGCTGGCCCGGAAGCAACAATGATGGGTTTATTAGATCTGAGAGCGAGAACATATCTACATTGACCAGGTGTTTTGGGGAAGTTCATATATCTTATTTAAAGTTTTTTTCCTTAAATATATAAATGGATTTCCACTTTGTAAAGTTAATACATGAGGGAACATATCTAAGTCTTGTAGATCCAAAAGAAAAACCCCGTTTCATATGTTTCGCCGAGAGATCCAAAGCTGATAAATGTGTTGATTACATGGCCGATTTTAGGTATAGAAATCGGATATGGCCATCGTTCGACATGTCTTATGATAGAAGAAAGTTGAAGATGGGAGAGAAGGTGTTATTTCCTTATGGAACACCACGTATCATTAAGCGTTCATTGGCTATCGAGTCTTTTGACTTTAACACGATTGACAGAATTGCTCGTCAAACAAATGTATCATACTACTGTATTTTAAACTTCGACGTGATATTTTCCGGTGATTCAGAAACGATATCCTTATCGGGGCAAGAAATGGATGGAATAGCTGACCCCGACGACTTTGGTGAATGGATGGATTTTAGCTTAAAAACAAAGTGAGTGGTAATTATAAGATGTGTGGTATTTTAGCATTTTTTGGTGAAGAGGTGGACGTTTCACCATATTTGCTTTCTCATCGAGGACCAGATGATTACGAAACAAAGACATTGGGTAAATGTCGTATGGACTATTATCGTTTATGTATAAACGACTTAACGAAAGCGGGTATGCAACCTTTCATAGATGATGGGCGTATGTTGATTTGTAACGGTGAAATTTACAATCATAACAAATTTAGAACTGGATCTGAGAAGAGTCAGAGTGACTGCGAAGTTCTACTCCCTCTCATAAAAAGTTTCGGTATGGTTAAAACTATGGAAATGGTCAATGGTGACTTTGCCATCATATATTCCGATGGGAAGAGAATCATGGCGGCGAGGGACCCAGTCGGAGTCAGACCTCTATTTTATACACGGTATGCAGAT
>ENA-OUOG01001932-OUOG01001932.1-marine-metagenome-genome-assembly--contig:-NODE-1932-length-22727-cov-7.772185_pt1 | contig 22727 bp, 24 predicted proteins | sample MGYA00248635_ERZ508505 | MGnify/ENA primary metagenome ERZ508505 (study PRJEB26176, sample SAMN06267871) | marine metagenome | isolation source: Saanich Inlet, British Columbia, Canada | place: Pacific...
ATATTATTAATATAATTAAAGAGTTAAAAAGTTAAAAAATTAAGTTATGAAAAAGTTATTATTAGTATTAGCATTGGTACCATTATTAGGGTTTAGTCAAGTCGAATCGATATCTAACAAAACTCTAGATGACACATTAACCAAATTAATTAAAAATCCATTTGCAGAAGAGTGCGATCCAGCTTTTGTGCTCGACTATCGAACATTATATAATGATACAATAACCCCAGTTGACGAATTTATCGAAACTATCATTACTGACCGTTTTGGCTTCCGAACATATTCATTAGATGTAACTGAATTATATGATACAATAACACCTAAATATCAAATAGTTGAGGTACAGCATCCATTTATTGATACATGGATAATTTTAGCTAATTTATGTTCTTTAGAAAAATATGCAGTTCAAGCTGATTTTACTAGTAAAATTTTAACGCAAATGGATATTGAAAATTAATAGGATACCTTAATATCTTTAATTGTTAAGCCCAACTCGGCTTCACTTGACGATTAAAAGCTTTTAATAAAACGTAATTCTGTAATGCTTCATTATGCTTTTTTAATTTAGAATCCCAGTTTGGCATATATGTTATAAACTTAGCATTTGAATCTGATATTGCAATATACGGATTTTTCCTTATGAATTCTTTACTATTTTTATCAGAAGTATTGTCTGATGAATATAAAAATACGTGGGTACCTGATTTATTTAGTTTAATTAATTTTATCGTAAATTTAGTATATAAATTTTCTTTTGTCATGTTAGCAGGGCTATTATCCGTTGAAGGCTCATTAAATACATATGCAGTTTTACCTATTAAACTATTTAGATTGCCAGAATTGCCTCCTAAGTATTTAAAATATTTTTCATAATCTGCACGTGCCTTTTCTTTTACATTTTCTTCATCAGAAAAATTAAACTGTTCTGCCAATCCTTGTAATTTTTCTACTTCAGATTCGTTTAGATTTTTAATTCCGAATCTAAGTAAGTTTTCTGCTAATTTATTTTTCATATAATCCTTATTCAATTTCTTTAATATAAATATCCAATTTAGAAAAAAACAGTAATATTAGGATATATGCAAAATATTTCTTATATTATTAATATAATTAAATAATTAAAGAGTTAAAGTTATGATTAGATTTGGTTACTGCTGTAATAATATGACCCTAGGCAAAGAAAATATTCGTACGGGTCGAACAATGATTCAACGTAAATTTATTGAAGGAGGCATGCAGTTAGCATCTGACCGTAGTTTACTTAACGCAAAAGATTTGCTGCCTATCTTAAAATGGAATGTAGCAAATGGTATTCACTTATTTCGTATTGGTAGTGAAATGTTTCCTAGATGGAATCATTATGAGATAAAAGACTTACCTGACTATGATGAAATTTGTCGTGTATTATTAGAAGCTGGAGATTATGCTCGTGCCAATAATATGCGACTAACGACACATCCAGGTCCGTTTCATATACTTGGTAGTCCAGACCCAGTAGTAGTTGAAAATAGTATTATTGGTTTAGAACGACATTCTGAAATGTTTGATATGCTTGGCTATGATCCTAGCTTCGATAATCTTATCAATATACATGTTGGCGCAACATATAATGACAAAACAGCTACTATCGAACGATGGATCAAAAACTATTACCGACTTTCAGAATCATGTAGATCTAGACTAGTACTAGAAAATGACGACAAAGCATCCATGTATTCCGTACGGGATTTATATGAAATGGTGCATAGTGTTACTAATATTCCTATTACGTTCGACTATTGGCATCATACTTTTAATACCGGCGACCTTACCGAGAAAGATGCTTTCTTTATGGCTCGAGAGACGTGGGAGAAGCATGATGTTATACAATGCACACATTATTCTGAGTCTAGACGCCGAGAGCAACAACGACTTATAGAAGGCATTTGTGAAAAACATAATATACCATGGGAGGATTTACCAAAGTGGCCGACATTTGCTAAAGCATATAAAGATTTTAGCAAGATACGAGAACAAGCTCATTCAGATTATATTTTAGATACTCCTGATACATATGGTGTAAATGCAGTTGATATTGAGGTTGAAGCTAAAGCAAAAGAGCTAGCTTTATTGAATTTAGATATTAAGTGTTGCCAAACACCATTAATATTAGATTAACATATTTATATTAAATAGTATTAATTAATTAAAAAGGTTACAATGCCACAATTTCGTTACAAATCAAAAATAACAGATGATATCGAGGATGCTAAAAATATTATTCAATCAACAGGTAAAATGTTATTAAAGGGTAATATTGATAAACAATCTGCAATTGACAATTTATCAAGAGCATTCCGTAAATTAGAATCAGCAAAATATTATATTGACAGAGAATAAATGAAATGGATATTTCCATATATCGTATTACTAACTTCATTTGGCTTAGCAGGTACTGCTGCATATTACAGTGTATTTGGGTTAAGTAAATTATTTTCATCTCAAGCAACTGCAGTTATCGTTATGGCTTCTATACTAGAGGGGTCTAAACTGATAACTGCATCTTATTTGCATAGGCATTGGAAATCAATAACGTTTCTGTTAAAGACGTATCTTGTTACCGCTGTTTTTATATTGATGTGTATTACATCATTGGGTATATATGGATTTCTAGTTTCAGCATATCAAGAAACTGCTTATGAGCTTCAGAACCAAGAATCTAAAATATCGATATTACAATTGAAGAAAAATCGTTTTCAGGAGCTTAGTAGCGATATTAAAAAAGAAAAAGAATCTTTAAATAAAAATATTACGGATCTAACCTCTGGACTTTCTAATAACGTTATACAATATACTAATTCAGAAGGCCAAGTTATTACCACAACATCATCGGCAACTAGAAGAGCATTACAATCAGAGTTAAACAGAGCAATTGATAGACGCGATACTTTATATAGTCAAGAAATTGTATATTCAGATTCAGTTGGTAACCTGGATCAACAAATACTAAAAATACAAACGGAGTCTAGTGTTGCTGCCGAAATAGGACCTATTAAATATGTAGCACAACAAGTTAACCAGAGTATTGATACTGTTGTTAATTGGTTTATATTGCTTTTTATATTTGTTTTTGACCCATTAGCTGTAATGTTATTAATATCAGCTAATAAAGCTCTGAGTTCAACTAGGGCAAATAATAAACCAGAATCTAACTATGAAGTAGATGCTAAAGAGCTTGAGGAAGTAGAAGAAGCGTGGGATGAAGATCATGCTATGGATCAAGTTATAAATAGTATGATTGACGGTTTAGATGAAGATGAATATCCAGAACCTAATGAAGCCTTAAAGAAAGCCGCTCAAGATTATAAATCAAATGAGCCATTAGTTGACATCTACAAGGAAAAAGGCACCGAGGCAAAAAAGCCAAAACGAGTTCTATTAAAATCAGAAATAAATAAATAAATGAAAAAATCAAAAGTTACGAAAGCAAATACAGGCTATAAAAAACTACAATGTACATATTGTGATCGTGTAGTTCAGCGTGTTGATAATAATGCAGTTAAAGTTATATGTTGGAAATGCACTAACGATTTAGTAAATGGGAAATCATTGGAATTACGAAAATAATTTATTATATTAATAATATGTTAGACGCAGAAAAAATAAAACAGAATTGGGAAATATATCGATCTCGAGTTAATGACTTATTTCCTACGAGAAAAGATCAATTAAATAAAATGTATAATGACTTTGAAGATCGTATCGCAATGATGCCGGCTTCTTCTATGGCACATTTTCATAATGCATTTGCTGGAGGATATATAGATCATGTACTACGAGTAATGGATTGTACAGAAACATTATATAATACATGGCAAACATCTGGTGCAGATATGTCTGGTTATACTAAAGAAGAATTGATGTTTGCAGCAATGCATCACGATTTAGGTAAAGTAGGATTTCCAGGAGATGGTAATGAAGTTTACCAAGTAGAAACATCGGATTGGCATCGAAAGAATATGGGTAGGCTATACAAGCACAATGAAAATATTCCTTTCACTATGGTACCAGATTTATCTATTTGGTTGTTACAAAAATATGAAATTTCAATGTCTTGGAACGAGTATCAAGCTATTAAGATTCATGATGGAATGTATGACGATTCAAATAAACCATATTTTGTAGCAAGATCAGAAAAAGCTAAATTAAAAACTAATATGGCAATTATTTTACACCATGGTGATCATATGGCTGCTCAAATAGAATACGAACGATGGAGAAATCATAAAGCCGGAGCTCCTAATCCAGTAGCATCAAAGAGCAAGTCTACTAAGAGTAACGCTATGAAGAATTTAGCAGAAAACAATCCTAATATAGGCAACTCTATTGCGGATATATTTAAGGATATGTCATGAGTATTATATTCATAATATTAGCAGTAATATTCTTTGCAGCAGCAATATACCTAGGTACAAGAGCTTATATATTAGCTGGAATTTTAGCAGATCAAGAAGATTATTATGAGCAAGTTAGTAAAACAAACCAATACATGTACGCTAGAATAAAGCAATCATATGATGTAATGCAAAACATTGATCGATTAGGAGCATTTGAAAAAGATGATGAATCTGGATCTACTTTTGAATTATTAAAACAAGTAATAGACGAACTAAAAGAAGAATTCGATGCCGAGGAAAAGAAAGAAAAGTAATAATTATTACACAAAGTTACAAGACGTAGCAATATGTGCTTATAATAAATCTGAGAGTTCAGTACAGCGAGAAAAGATATATAGAAGATTTATTTATCCTCCATTTATGAAGCTTACTGAAAATCTAATTAATAAGATGAAGCCAACATATATTCTAAATAAATGTTCATTTCAAGATTTACAAACAGATTTAGTTACATATTTAACTGCTAGGTTAGATAAATTTAAACCAAATGCTGGTAAGTCATATTCATATTATACAAGAACATCATTTAATTATCTTATTGCAGAAAATCAAAAAGCATACGTAAAGCTAAAACAAGACAGAGAACCAATTGATTTAGACGAGCAAAGAAATATACCAACAGAACTTCATAATAATGATATGCGTGAAACCATAAAGTATTTCATGGATGAATTTGTTGAATATTGTTATGATAATTTAAATTATATATTTACAAACCCAACTGATATACATGTAGCTGACTCTGTGTTACACTTATTCGAGCAACGAATTAACATTGAAGACTTTAACAAGAAGGCTCTTTATATCTTTATCAGAGAAAGAACCGGACTTCCGACTACAAATGTAACACGTGTTGTTAAAACATTAAAAAGTCTATACGAAACAAAATTCCAGGAGTATTCTAATAATGAGTTCATGAATTTGCCTTTTTAATATTTATTATTAAAGGACATATATGGATCGAAATGATGAAATATTCAAAGGTACCAGTTTTTCTGACCTCATGCATGACGTCTATCATAATTCCAAAAAAAAGGATAGACAGATAAATCAACTAATATCTCAGTTACAACCATTAATAAAAAATGCATCAGATGCTACTATAATAGTACCACTTATTAAAGAATATCTAGACGTAGCCGTTAAGAATGATGACCATTTGGTTAAATTAACTGCTATCGTTCAACGTTATATATCAACTACGCAAACAATTACCGGTGCTGACTCTCTTCTTTCAGATGATGAAAAACAACAATTGATTAATATTGCTCAATCAACATTAACTCATGAGCTAGAAGATGAGATGGATAAAATCGAAGAAGAGAATCGTGAAGTAACTCAAAAAATTGAAGCAGCTAAATCTAAACTAAAGGATAGAAATGTTAACTCGTGATAGCTTATCTGATACAGCAATATATGTAGCAGAAGTAAAGAAAAAAACGAGTACTGGTAATACATATAAACGTAACGAAGATGAAATATATCCTCGAGGAAAACGTGTAGCTATTAATTCCGAAACTGGTGATGCAAATCAAACACGAATTTCTTCGTCTGATATGTTATTTGCTATCGATGTTCAATTTACAATTAATGGTCGTTTAAAATTTATAGAAAATGTAAAGCCGATTAATTCTAGTATAAAACAAATTCCAGTTACCGGAGAATCGGTTTTAATATTTCAAGCAATAAGTCATGAATCAACAATAGAAGAATCATATCCGCAGTGGTATTACATGTTTCCTATAGCAATTAGTTCAAATACTAATAGTAACATAGTACCAACGATAATAGAAGATTTTGAAGTTGATGAAAAATTCGAAGAAACTGCAGTGTCTCCATTACAGCCATATCGTGGAGATTTTATGCTCGAAGGAAGATATGGTAATAGTATTCGATTTAGTAGTACCATAGACTTTAAAAATGATTATTCAGAACCAGGTAAGTGGCTTGGTAATAATAATGGCGATCCTATACTCATTTTATCAAATGGTAGGGAATATAAAGAAGACAAACAATTTGTTACCGAAAATATTAATACTGATAATGCTTCTTTATATTTAACGAGTACGCAAAAATTACCCTTAGTTCTAGGAACTAAAAATCAACCTAATTCATTAACAGGATGTGTAACAACTAATGGTAATGAAACTAATTATATCGGATCACAATTTATAGGAGTATCAGATCGTGTTATATTAAAAGCCCGTAAAGATCTAGCAGTTATTGATTCGCCTATAGGTATTGTTTTAAATTCTACCGGAGCAATAAAATTAGGAAGTGAATCTGCAGCCGAAAGTATGGTACACGGAGAAGTATTATATGAAATTTTACAAAACATTATAAATCAATTAAATACGTTGATTCAATGTGGTTCTTCTAGTGGCACATTTATAAATCTTACATATGCTAATAAAGCACAACGACAGTTACAAGAACTATTAAGTTCACAATATAAGATAGATTTTAAACCTAATTAATAAAAATATTATATCATGGCAATCATTCCACCATTAGATCGAGTAACAAAAGCACCAGCATTAGGAGTTGATAAGTTACAACAACAATTTAATAATGTATTAGACTCAGTTGTAGAACAGGCAAACCAGACAATTAAAGATTCTGTAAAACTTCCTAATAATGTAAGTTGCGATGATCCTAGAGTTAAAAAAATAAAACAATCTTTAGAAAGTATACAGTCATCTATAGATGCAGTTCGAGAAAATATACCTAAAATACAAGAAGCTGTGAGTGCGGTTAATACTATTGTATCAACAGCCCAAGGAGTCAAAGCCACAATCGCAGCCGCTCAATTAGCTAATCCTATAACAGCACCATTATTCATAGCAATGCAATTAGAAGCAATACAAAATGAATTGATTGTCAATGCAATTGAATCTATAAAGCCATTACAAAATTTACCAGGTCAAATTGAATCTAAATTATCATCACTAACGCCACCATTGGTTGCAGCAATATCGAAATTAAATACGGTTTGTAATGATACTGATATCGAATTAACACTTCCTACAGTATCAAATGACTCAATATCAGATTATAATGATTTAATAGAAACTGAGTTTTATAACGAATTTAATGTATCGGATATTGATATATCTGGCAGAGCTGATTCGATTCGACAATTAATTGATCAACAACGAGATTTATTAAATTCATTGCAAGAAGCACCATCTCAGGTTTATAAACAAGACGGAGAACCGCCGGCGGAACTAGGTAAAATTGGCGACTATTATATAAATACGATTAATAACGTATCATATGGTCCTAAAATATCTACTACCGATTGGGGAAACCCCTTAAATTAACATTATACATATTTATAATAAAAAAGAATACCAATGGAATCTAAAGCACTTGTAAAAGCACTAAAAATAGCCGTACGAGAGGTTATTAAAGAAGAGTTATCAGAAATTCTTCGAGAAGGATTACAGTCGACAGTTACAGAGTTACAGACAGAATCAGTTAAAAATAAACCGATACGAACTAAAAAAACTAATAATAAACCAGTATATACCGATAATCGTTTTTCGGATATATTAAATGATACAGATCCTTTACGCGAAGAAGGTGTACCTAATTATAGAGAGTTGATGAATGAAGAAACTAATAATATGTCATTCAGTTCAAAAGACGCTCAAGGTTTTGGTATGATTCGAACTGGTAATACTCCGACACAAATAATAGAAGATCCAGAGTCTGGAAAGAACTTGCAAGTCGATCCAATTGTTTCAAGAGCAATGAATCGTGATTATAGAAGTTTAATGAAGGCAATGGATAAAAAGAAAAATAAAGGCTTTGCACTATAATGGCATATCGTATACAAACAGTTAATGATTCAACAATAGAACCTGAGATCGGCTTAGGTATAGATTTATCATTCGGTAATCCGGGTGTATTTAAAACTTTGTATACAACAAAAGATCAAGCTAAAGCTAATATTAGAAATTTATTATTAACTAGAAAAGGCGAACGATATAATTTAATTAATTTTGGTAGTGGATTATTAAACGTAGTATTTCAACCCAGTACACCTGAAATTAAAGAATTAATTGATTTAGAAATTAACGAAGCATTAACTAATTGGTTACCATATATAATAGTTCAAGATTTAGAAATATTAACTATAGAAGACGATCCAACTTTATTGCATACTATTAAAATAACTATAAAATATACAGTTGATGGGTTTAGTACTGATGCTATTACTATAACAGCTAATGAAGATTCATCTACTATAACGATTGATTAATTATGAATGTAAATAAAGACATAACATATATAAATAAAGATTTCGGTCAATTTCGTAAAAATTTAATAGATTTTACTAAACAATACTTTCCAGATTCTTATACTGATTTTAATGAATCATCACCTGGAATGTTGTTTATGGAAATGGCTTCATATGTTGGCGATGTATTATCATATTATGCTGATAATAATATTAAAGAATCATTATTAGCACAAGCAACAGAGCGTAGTAATGTATTTGATATTGCAACCGAGTTAGGATATACTCCAAAAAATGCAATACCGGCTTATACTGACGTCGATGTATTTCAGTTAGTACCATCTATTGGATCTGGGGATAATGTTCGTCCGGATTATAATTATGCATTAACTATTAAGCCAGGATTTCAAATAAAACAAAATGATGGTCCTGCTGTTTTTAGAACATTAGATTCAGTTGACTTTTCTTTTTCTTCTAGTATCAATCCAACTGAAGTTACTATATATGAAACTGATGATGCTACAAAACAACCAATTTATTATTTATTAAAGAAAAAGGCTAGAGCAGTTTCAGGTACAATTAAAACTACGACATTTACATTTAATAGTCCGATAGCTTATGATAAAGTAGTTTTACCAGATCGAAATATTATAGATATTGTATCATGTGAAGAGTCAGATGGTGATAATTGGTACATGGTTCCTTACTTAGCACAAGACACTGTTTTTGAATCGATTCCTAATTTAGCAGAAAATGATCCGGAGTTATCAATATTTAGATCTGCAGCGCCTAGTCTATTAAAATTGAGAAAATCATCTAAACGTTTTATTACTAGATTACGTAGTGATAACTTATTGGAAATGCAATTCGGATCAGGTGTGTCTGATAATAATGATGAAGAAGTTGTGCCAAATCCTAGTAATGTAGGAAACGGTTTAGCAGGATTTCGTAGAGCAATTGATGTTGATATAGATCCTTCGAATTTCTTATTTACTCGAACATATGGACAAGCGCCAGCTAATACTACGTTAACAGTTAAATATACAGTCGGTAATGGTATAACAGATAACGTGCCAGCAAATGTATTAACGGTAGTAGATTTTATAGAATTTGAAGATGATGTTAATAATACTAGTAATGCTGGTATAGTTAATTTTGTTAAATCTTCTGTTGCAGTAAATAATCCTAACCCAGCAACTGGTGCTAAAAATCAAGATACGCTACAAGACATAAAAAATAATGCACTGGCAAATTTTGCTACTCAGAATCGATTAGTAACGCGTGAAGATTATATAATACGTACATATTCAATGCCAGCAAAATTTGGTAGTGTAGCAAAAGCATATATTGTACCAGATGATCAAATATTACAACAAGATCAAGTTGAAAAGAGAATACCTAATCCATTAGCAATGAATATGTATGTTTTAGGATATAATGCAAATAAACAATTGGTAGAGTTAAATCAAGCAATTAAAGAAAACTTAAAAACGTATTTAAATCATTACCGTATTTTAACGGATGCTATAAATATAAAAGACGCATTTATTATTAATATAGGAATTAATTTTGAAATAACAGTGCTTCCTAATTATAATAGCAATGAAGTATTATTAAAATGTGTATCTAGTTTAAAAGAATATTTCAATATAGATCAATGGCAAATTAATCAGCCTATTATAAAGTCAGCAATTACTAATATTATAGGTAACGTTCAAGGAGTGCAAACCGTAGTAGCAGCAAAGATTAGAAATTTATATGATTCTGATAATGGATATTCTGGAAATGTGTATGATCTTGCCCCAGCTACTAAAAATGGAATCATTTATCCATCATTAGATCCTAGTATATTCGAAGTAAAATATCCTAATCAAGATATTCGAGGAAGAGTAGTAAGTTCTTAATATCTTTATATTTATACTAAAAGGATATAAAATGGGCGTAATACGAGATAATCGAACAAGTATTGTAGCAGGGGGACTTATTTCAGCGAGTTATGTTTCGGATGTATATAATGTTTTAACTGGAAATACTGTTGAAAATATTGCGTTTTCTGGTTCGTTAAATATTACCGGGAGTTTAATTGGAACATTAACAGGTACTGCTAGTACTGCTTCATATGTCGAAACATCACAAACAGCTTCATATGTTAATTTAGCACAAACAGCTTCATACGTTGAAAATGCAATTAGTTCTTCATATATTAGCGGTTCAAATGTAATTACAACATCCGGTTCAATACAATATTTGCAAGTAACTTCAAAGTTTATCTCAGAAGGAACTGCATTTATCTATACAGCATCACTTCCAGCAACAGATCCATCTGTAAATGGACAACTTTGGAGAAGTGGTAGTTATTTAATGATTAGTACAGGTTCGGGAAGTTAATTATGTTTAGAATATTTTATGCAGATAGTGATGCTACTATGTACGAGGCAACGAGTCTCGAATCATATAATACTGGATTAGACGAAATACTCGAAGTTGGAAAACAATTAGATACAGACGGAGAAACATTAGTAAAATCTAGATTTGTAGTTAAATTTAATATGTCAGAAATTAGAGATGTATTAACAAAATATTCTGCAGATTTAGATTCATGTAAATTTGTTTTACAATTGTTTACTACCCACGCAGTTAATCTTCCAGCAAATTATACATTAGATGCAAAGTTAATGGCACAACCATGGACAAATGGTACTGGACTTTCTAGTGATACATATTCAACCGCAGATGGTATATCATGGGCGACACCTCATGCATCATGGTCATATTCACAAAATATCGGACCTACTATATCAGGATCTAGTTGGATATCTAGTAGTCAAGCAGTAAATACAGGAGCTCCTAGTTTATATGTATCTGGTAGTGGTGAGGGTGGAAGTTGGTTATGGCAATCTGGTTCTGGTGTATTTAATACATCGTCTTTTGATTCATCATATTTCTATCAACCTGGACTAAATGAAGATGAATCTTTTTCATATAGACCAACAGATATTAATATGGATGTTACTGGAGCAATAAAAACATGGTTATCTGGATCTGGTAATATTTCAGTAGACAATAATGGATTCTTAATTAAGTTTTCAGAAGCAGATGAAGCAGATGGTACTAAAACTGGAATTATTAAGTTTTTTAGTAGAGAAACACATACTATATATGTCCCTAAATTAACGATGTACTGGGATAACAGCACTTTTACTACAGGAACTCTAGCTCCGGTTAACTTAGAGTCATATCTAACTTATAGCAAGACTAAACCGTCGTATAAAGACACAGAGATTACTAAGATTAGAATATATGCTCGAGATAAATTTCCACAAAAATCTCCTTCTAATTTATTTCCATTACAAACAGTTAAATATTTACCGACTACTACATATTATGCAATTCGAGATGCGGCTACAGATGAGTACATAATTCCGTTTGATAATATTTATAATAAAGTAAGTTGCGATAGCACAAGTAATTTCATACATGTAGATATGAATAGTTTTATGCCAGAACGTTATTACCGCATAGAATTAAAAATTGAAGATGGATTTATGGAAGAGTATATCGACGACGAAATTTATTTTAAAGTAGTTCGATAATGGCAATTAAAAAACAAAATCTATTAGACCCGATAGCGTTACAGCAAACATCTAAATATATTAAAGATGGGTTAACCGTTGTTTCTAATAATACTGATATTGTTCCTAGAGATTTAAATGGAAATGTTATAATTAAATCTGGATCATATATAGTTATCGAGCCTAACTCATATAATATTGATCAACAGTCAATGTTAGATATAATTGATACTCGTTTTAATTATTTTAGTTTTCCTGTACAAATTGTTGATGATCTTGTTGATATTGATACAAACTTTGATTTTGATAATGTGTCAGCAAAGTATATAATTCCACGACCTACTGATAGTAAAGGTCAGCCACAAAACTTACAAAGAATTAGTACATCGTACAACAGTGATTGGTATTATAATAACGGCGAATTATCGCAAGGATATAAAGCCTTACAATTTACCGGAGGTACACAAGAAAATGTAAATAGTTATACTATTACTAAAGATGTGTTTAATACATTAAAACAACAAAATAAAACTTTAAAATTTACTATTCAACTTCAATGGAACTCGCTAGTAACAAATTCACGCGTTGGTTTTGTTACACAAATTACGAGAACAAATGCTAGAAATTACAACCCATTACCAGTACCATTTACAATATATAAAGAACAAGGATCAGCACCAAATGGAATAATTAATTCTAATACAAACCCATATGGGTTTAGAACAACTAATTATCCGTTTTTGCGATTGACATATATTGTTGATATTAATAATACCCGGGAAGGCGATACTTATACTATAAATACACAATCAGGTGGACCTAGTTGGATATTAGCTCAAAACTGTATATGGGATATAGAAATTGAAGATATACCTAATTCAACAAATAACTTATATCAAAATATATATGATATCAATGAAGATACTGTTATATTAGATGATGATGGCGCTGTGCGTGTACGACGTACCTTAGCAACTAACGACGAAATAATAGTAGAATAAAATGTTAGATCAATATAAAAATATAGAACAAATATCATTAGCACAAAAATCTGTTTCTGCGCAACGTATTGATACTGTTCAATTAGAAAATATTAATAGTAACTTTACAAACCCAGTTTATTTTGATAATGATATTATTAATAAATCTACCGTAGAGTTTCATTTATATTCAGGCGATGTTTGGGTTACTGGAAAACATAAAAATCAATCGTTATCAAATACGCCAGTATATTTCAATAAAACAAATAATACTGAGATACGATTTGATTCGCAACCATTTGTTTTAGATATTTATGAAGAACTACAAAATTTACAAATAACAAATGGAAATTATAAAATTGCTATTAACTTTTTCGAGAATTTAATTGGAGGTTTTGATCAACAACATTTAAGAATCGACGAAATATCTCCAGATCGTACTGAAATACGTTTAAAAGCAATAGATGTTAATAATTCAGATTTTATATCTCAGATTGCAAATTATATAGAAACTGTTAATCAAACAACTCCAGCTGGATTCTTCGAAACCTATTTGTTAAACTTTAGCAGAAACCAATGTGTACAATTTGTTAATAGTGTTGTAATTGGTGAATATTTATATATTAAATTATATGAACCATTACCAGAAATATTTGAAACTAACTTTAGATGTTGGGTAGTTAAAGAATTAAAACCAACGTATATAGATAATATTAACGTTGAGTCTATTATAGAATCAAAATCATTTAATGTTTTAAGTGGACCGAATTGGCAAGCAAATTATTCATATGATACGTCGACTGAAACAGGATTACAAAATTGGAATGACTTATTAGGTTCATCTACATCTACGTCGCAGCAAATTATCGATAATTTCTTTTCTGGTAGTTTATCTGGAATGAAATTAAATATTGACTATTCTGATTTTAATAATTTTATATTTTATAGTTCAGCAACAGAACGTTTAGATAATTTTAAATATAAACTACAATTAATTGAATATTATACATCGCAAAGTTTAGTATTAACTGGGATTTCTGGTAGTACTTCTACAACGAATGCACAGGATTTTGCAAACTTAAAATCATCATTAATTGGAGGATTTGACAATTTTGAGCGATACTTATACTTTGAGTCATCATCTAAATTAACTACTTACGATATTCCGTTAATTAATGCAAATGTAGCAATTGTTACTGGTAGTTATATACAACCAATACCAAAATCAAATACAACTAAACCATATACATCATATAGTGTAGAGTCTAGTCAATTTAAAACGTGGTATAATGAATTGTATACATCTGCATCATTGTACGATAATTTAAACGATAATTCATTATTAAAAACAGTACCAGCTCATTTACAGTTACAATCTGATAGTGTAGATTTAATTACATTTGTTAATATGCTTGGTCATCATTATGATATATTATATACATATATCAATCATATGACTAAAATAAATAAGCGTGAAGAAAATCCTAAATTAGGAATGGCTGACGATTTATTATATTCTGTTGCTAAACAATTTGGTTGGAATTTATCTAACGGACAGCAAGGTCAAAAGCTTTGGGAGTATACGTTAGGTACATCTGAAACTGGTGTTCCTATTACCGGATCAAATTCTATAGGCGAACCATCAGTATCAGGTCAAAAGTCAACATCTACCATATGGAGAAGAATTGTAAATAATTTACCATTATTATTAAAGTCTAAAGGTACAAAAAGAAGTATACAAGCATTATTATCATGTTATGGAATACCACAAACATTAATGACTATTAATGAATACGGTGGACCTAGATTGGATAGAGCACCTATATATGAAAAATTAAATTTTGATTATGCATTAGACTTAATTACTAATCCAGCTGGACTAGTTACAATTGATTATAGTCAGCCAATTGATTCAGTTGAGATTAGATTCCGTACGGATAATGTAATAACGAATCCATTGTTGCCTAGCACAATGAATTTATTTACAATTGGAAGTAATACGGTAACATTAGATTATACGTCTGGTACGATGGGTACTATACAAATTAACGGCAATAGTTCAGATAATATTGAATTATTTGACGGTGAATGGTTAAGTGCAATATTGCGTACGGATGGATCTAATTTAGAAGTAGTAGCTAAAAAATCTAAATATGGAAAAATTGTAGCAGCTGTAAGTGCGTCAGATGTAGCTTCTTTTGCTAACTCAGGAACATTAACATTAGGCGGTACAACTGGCGGTAGTCGTTTAGTCGGTCAACTTCAGGAATTAAGATTATGGACATCCAGTTTACAAGATTCGGCATTTAATAATCATGTAAAAGCCCCAGGTGCATATGATGGAAATGTAAATGCATATGATGAATTGGTTTTTAGAGTTCCATTAACACAAAAAATTAATCATGCTACAACTAGTAGTTTACCCGGAGTAGAACCTAATAATTCTGGAATATCTGCTTTATTTACGAGTTGGACTAATAATACACCATATGACTCAATTGAAGAGACATATTATTATGACGGTATATCATTAGGTGCAGGTACATATGATGATAATAAAATTCGTTTAGAAGATAATGAATTAATTGGAAACTTAGATGTTAAATCTAGAGCAGAACGAAGTCAATTTGATAAAGCTCCGTTAGATAGTGCTAAGTTAGGAGTATACTTTTCTCCGCAAACGATGATTGACGAAGATATTATTGCACAATTAGGTTTTAAATCATTAGACGATTATATCGGAGATCCTGGAGATGTAAATGCAAAATCATATCCAGACTTAATACAAGAAGCTCAAATATATTGGAAAAAATATAGTCAACGAAATGATATAAATTCTTATATAAGAATATTCACCTTATTCGATTTATCATTTTTCAAGCAATTAGATCAACTATTACCAGCTCGTGTTAATAAATTAACCGGGTTATTAGTGCAACCAAATATATTAGAACGTAGTAAAGATACTATACTTCCTAAAGTTGAACGATTTGATAATGCATATAATACTATAATTACCGAAACCCAATTAACTGCGTCTGGTGAATATTTAAAATATGATGGTGATATTTCTGGGAAAGTTTTGTCAATTGTAGCACAAGACGACGATCAATGGCAAGGTTATTTAACTTCATCTGTTGCTAAAAAATATGGAGGCACTACATATGTTTACGAAAATTTAATTAGATCGGGAAGTACTTATATAACGTCATCAACTCCGTATTGGAGAAGTAGTGGAGAACAACCAATAATTATTTCATCTAGTTTATCTGAATTCAAACAAATACCAAATCAACCAGGAACTGGGGTATATGGTGCATATTCATATGGTAGTGGAATATATGGAAGTGGGCCTACTTTGAAATTTGCGCAAGTTCAAGATTATCTACCAACTGGAATTGATAATCAAAAATATAATGGATCTAAATTAACTAGTCCTGATTTTAATATATCATCAACTCAGACTATTGACGGAGGTCCGGTTGTAGAATCTAGAGAAGCAAATGCAAATCAATTAATATACACAAATCAACCAGGAACAAATGGTAGTTTTATATTAACGTAAAATTTAACTGAAATATATTTATAATAAATAAAAGGTAAATCAATATGGGATATTTAAATAATAGTAGTGTAACTGTCGATGCGATCCTTACATTAAAAGGACGTGAGTTGCTAGCAAAAGGAGGTGATGCTTTTAAAATTACACAATTTGCTGTTGGTGACGATGAAATCGATTATACATTATGGAATCCAGATCATCCATTAGGAACAAATTATTATGGCACAATTATCGAGAATATGCCAATTACAGAAGCAATTCCAGATGAAACACAAGCATTAAAATACAAATTAGTATCATTGCCAAAACAAACAACAAACATACCAGTTGTTTCAGTTGGTAATTCATCTATTACATTACCAGGTCCTGGTACTAGTAATATTATTGCTCCAAATACTGCTAACTTGCAAGGCGGTAACTCTAATTTAGGTTATACTGCAATATTATCAGATTCGTCTGTAGCAGATATACAAGTAACAAGACAGATACAATCATCTGTTCTTCCTACTACTCCTAGATTTATTGGAGATAATGAAGATGCTCAGAGTGTAGCAGTAGCAGGATTTGAATTTAAGATTGTTGCTAAGACATTATTAGTTGAATCTAAAACAGCAACTATAACAATTATTGGTAATGAAACCGGTGGATCGACTACAATTAATGTAACTGTGGCTCAAGCTTCTACCGCAACAATAACAGGTGCAACTTCTTAAAATAGGAAAACATGAAAACAATTAAACAATTAAAACAACAACCAAGATTAGGAGTTGTACCACGTGGAAGAAATGTTGCGACTGCGAGATCAGTTGCGACTGCGAGATCAGCAGATAACGTAGAAGCACCAATACAAGTCGATCTTAATGCTAATCAAATAAATCAACAAGTTCAACAATTAGCACAGCAATTAGCTGCAGAGATTGTAGCGGAACAAAGACAAGCTCAAATTCTTGCACGAAATGGACGAACGTTTACAAAATTCGACGAAGTTAGTGATATTATTGACAATCAAACAGAAACTGTTACTGCAGGATTATGGAGTGGAAATGTAGCTAGTTTAACTACATATTTTACATCATCAGCACAAACTAATTCACAACGTAAATATTATGTAGACGTATTAGATGGAGCTCCTAGTGTTACTGGTTCTGCAATTCAATTTTCAGTAGCATATGGTAACGCATTAGGAAGTGGATCTGATTCACAAGGTCAACTTAATGATTCGCCATCTAGAGCAATTTATTCTCAATATCGACAACTTTTATTGAATCCTACCGATTCTCGATTTACCACAGCCGGATCAGGTAGTACTGATTCTATTTATGTTGTTAATTTTAAACGTAATCGATTAAAGGAACGTTTAGATGCAGGTAATTTTGAATTACCATTAAGATATATGTCAGCTTCCTTAGATGCAAATGCAACAGGTAGTAATGTAGCAGTTAGTAGTAGTGTTGTTGTTTCATTGATTGACGACTCTAGTATATCTGCTGCAACAATTGGAGATTCAGGTCGTGTATATAATATAGTATCTGGTTCAATTGATGGTGGTGTTCATAATCCAACTAGTCCAACTTATTATGGTTTAGTATATCCTGATTTTGGTACATTGGTATTAGACGGTAAAATGTTAGATCAACAATTAAATTATCAAACAAATACCGGATCAAGTTCAGAAGGAAATAATCACTTCCGACTATTTCATTCAGTATCAGGATCATCATTATTAACAAATCCAGCTACAAGTGATCCATATGGTTTCTTAGCAAGAAATTCAGAGAAAGTTACGAGTACTCATTATTTTGTAAGAATCAAAAATGCAGAATATAATTTTTCAAATAACCCGTCATATACGACAGGAAGTGATGGATTAATTCAGCAATCTACATTTATAGGAGATCCTAAAGTATATATTACCACAGTTGGGTTATATAGTAATCAACAAGAACTTTTAGCTGTTGCGAAACTTTCTAAACCTTTATTAAAATCATTCCAGCGTGAAGCATTAATTAGAGTGAAATTAGATTTCTAGTAAGTATTGATATATTTTAATACGTATTTTAGCCTCGTTATATTTATATTAAATGTAACGAGGTTTTACTATTATGTCGGAAACACAAATAAATAATGAAGATATATCAAATGGATTGTATCCGAGTGTATTTAAAAAAATAGATTCTACAGATATTCAAATTAATCCATTTCAAGCACATAAAACATTTACTGTTTATAGTGGTAGCGCTACTGGTAGTATGTTACCATTACAAGGTGTTTATATAGATCCTAGATATCTTCCAGCATTAGATACTGAATTGGTATATAATGACTTATCTAATATTGACGGTAGTTTACAGAGTATTACATATTTTTCAGTTAATCATTTATTTTACAAGAATAAAAATCAACCATACAATAACTTTGGCCAAACTAATTTAAACTTAACTAAAAAATTCTTATATGAAACTGCTAGTGTATTTTCATTTCCTCAACCAAAGATAGGGGAAGGTATAAAATTAGAATCATTTCAATTAACAGTACCAGATACTGCGTCATTTACATCAGATAGATATGGTAATATTAATGACAGCACATTTAATACTTCGTCTATTATCAATCAATTAAAATTATATGAAGGTTTTAATGAATATTTTGACACTACTCGTATTAATTATAAATCTAGCGGTGTAACATATGTTGATGGTATTGTTGCATCAAATGGTGATATGATGCCTATAGGGTTATCTGCTAAATTTGATGGTGCTGGGTATATTGAAACTGAAATTCAAGGCGAATATAATAGAGATGCCGATTATGCAATTTCTATGTATATTAGCGGATCTAATACCGGTATTAATGATCAATTAATACTTACTAAAGCAACTAGTTCAATAACACCTCAATATCCATTTAAATTAGAATTAAGCGGAAGTAATCAGATTAAATTTAGTGCACAAGGATCTCCAAGTTTTAGATCAATGATAACTAGCTCAGCTGATGTATCATCTTCATGGACTCATGTTGTTTGTCAAAAAACGGGAAGTTCGATTCAAATGTATATTGACGGTACACTTCATGCATCAACAACGAGTGAATTATTTAATATAGATAATCATCCTCTTAGTGCAAGTTCTAGAATTGATAACTTACAAAATTTAAGTATTGGTGGGTATGGTATTGCGAATTCTAATTTACAAGGACAATTAGATGAAATACGTATATATAATAAAGCATTAACAGCAACTGAAGTTGGTTATTTAGCTGATCATACCGAAGGTGGTGCATTTTCACAAACTCCAGTAATTGGTAATATTTTTGAAAAACAAGGACTAGGAGTAATATCAACTATTGATTATCGTTATCATGATATATTAAATTACCCATTTACAGCATCATATAAAAGCACGGTTACAATTCATGAACTGGGAGTAACTGCTAAAATAGATCAAGGTGATTTTAATATGTCGACAAACGTTACATTAACGAAAGATGATAATCAGACATATCGTGGATTTGTTTCTGGTAGTGATTTTTCTCCATATATAACTAGTATTGGATTATATAATGCAGCCGGCCAGTTATTAGCAATTGGTAAATTAGCCCAACCAATTAAAAAAAGAAATGATGTTGATGTGAATTTTTTAATACGAATAGACTTAGATAAGAATGTGATAAAATGATAAAACTAAAAAATATATTATCTGAATTAAAAGATCAAGATATAAATCAGTTATTAAGTAAAATTAATAATAAGGAATATAGATTTTTTGATCAAGGAGATAATGGTCGTGTTTATGAAATCGATGGGGAAGACAAACTTTTTAAAATTACAAATGAGTCTGACGAATTTGCAGTTGCTGAAGTTATAGTAGGTCGTAGAAGTGAGTTTAGTACTTTTATACCAATATATTATGTTGATGCTACTAAACAATTGTACATAATGTCTAAAGCAAGTTCATTATCTAGTAATGATATAAATAATATTGATAAGTTTATAAATGGATATAAAAACTATGCAAGATCTACCGGCGGCGAAGTATCTGTATTTGATTATATAGATGCGGACGGTAGCCGAGACGTAGACCCCGAATTAATATCATTTTTACGAGCGTTACAGCGAGATATTAATAAAATGGGTATAGTGGACCTAGATTTAGATTTAGACGTTAAAACCGATAATATAATGCGTTGGCAGGGTCATTTAGTTTTAATTGATTGGTGAATTATATAAAAACATATTTATATAAAATGGATAATGAATGAAACGATTTGAAAAAATAGTATTAGAGCAAATAACTTCAAAAAGCAAGTTAGGTGATTGGGGTATAATTAACGACAATTGGGAAAGTATTAATCCTAAGTTAATAGATATTAGTAAAAAATTGGTTAATGACGAATCAATTAATGTTGTATCATTTATATGGTGGGTTATAAATGAAGGCACATCATTTAAAACTGTAGCTAGTAATTTGGGGCAGTCTAGGCAATATGGAAAAAATTCTCAATTTAATACTGGAAAATATATATATGTTATTGATGAAAAAATTGATGGTGAAAAACGTAAAAGAAAACCAATTGAATATTTTCCAGTTTATATAGTGCCAGTTACAACATCTGATATTCCTACGAGTACATATAATATCGGAACATCTCCAGTTGTATCAATGCAGCAATATACGAAATGGAAAGCAACGGCTAAAGCAAAAGAAAAAGCAGATGTAGAAGTATCAGCAATAGCATCTGTTGGAAAAAAGAAACCAGAAGTTGTTGTGCAGAATGTTATAAAGGGTACAGAAACAATCGATACTAATAATTTAGGAAAAGGTACTCCAGATGCAAAGGCGTTTCAAGAATTATTATGGCAATATGGTAATAAATATGAAACCCAAAAAGAGCTTCCAGTATATACGAAATTTGCAGAGTATCGAACTCAAGGTGCAGATGGTGGATGGGATGGCAAAATTGGCCCTGCAACAAAAAACTATATAACTTTCTTATATGCAGGATTAAAAGTTAATACATATGCAGAATTAATAAAAAAAATAAGATCAGATTTAAGTCAAGTACAAACCGAATCAACGAACTATTTTAAAGGAATAGGTATGAATATAAAATTTAAAGATATATTGCGAGAACAGTTACTTAAAGAACAAGAAGGGTTTGATTTTGCAGCGGCTAATGCGGCAATCGGTTCGGGAGCGAGTGGTAATACATCTGCTACTAAAAAGAAAGCGGCTAAGAAAGCAGCTGCTAAGAACGCAGCAGCCAAGAAAGCAGCTCCAGAAGCAGCAGTTGGATTAGATAAAATAGTAAAAGCAAATGCTATAGTATACGAAGCATGGCAAGATATGTATAATATATTTACTAAAAATCCTGATAAATATTTTGGTAAATTTTCTTCTTGGTATAACGATAGCGAATATGCCGCTGCGAAATGGCTTCATAACGCATTTTTAAACGGTTGGTTAAAAAATGAGAAAAATCCAGATAAATCATTGTATAAAATTAGAGATGAAATGATAAAAGATGGTTCTACTGACGCGCAAAAAGTTGTTGATAATATTAATAAATTAATTAGAATATATAAATTTATATCTGAACTAATTGAAGAAGGAAGACAAGGATATATAAGCGGTGGAAATCAACAATTTAGCTATTACAATACAATTGATAAACGGTGGTATTATAAAACGCCGTTTAAATTTAAATGGTATTATATGTAAATAATAAAAAAATATAATAGGTATGAAACGATTAAAACATATGATAACGTCATTAGTAACATCGTTAATATTTTCGATAATATCAACATATATGTTTATAAAACATAAATTAAAAAAATAATAAAACAAGTTACATGAAACGAAATCATTGGCATACTGCTGGCAGTAAAAAACGACAAGCAGCTTATAAATACGGTTATAAATCAGGATT
>ENA-OUOG01001936-OUOG01001936.1-marine-metagenome-genome-assembly--contig:-NODE-1936-length-22695-cov-5.590017_pt1 | contig 22695 bp, 13 predicted proteins | sample MGYA00248635_ERZ508505 | MGnify/ENA primary metagenome ERZ508505 (study PRJEB26176, sample SAMN06267871) | marine metagenome | isolation source: Saanich Inlet, British Columbia, Canada | place: Pacific...
ATCAAAGCCTATTCGTGTATTACTATCCTCTAACGAAATCTAATGAAACCCACCATCACGACTCTATCGCGTCGTGACTCTCTCTATCGTCGTGTTCACGCGCGTGTCGTCCCCGAAAAAAACGTTAAACAGCTCGTTGTCGCGCACGTTTGCGGCGTCGTCGTCGCGCGGCTCCGGCCGCGTCATCGCGCCCCAAACCGCCTCCTCGTCGGCGGCGAAGGGGTAGTAATACACCAGCTGGCCGCACATCTCCTCGCCGTGCCCGACGCCGTACGCCACGGACCTCGTCGCGGCGGCCGAAGCTACTCCGGTCGCGTTCGTTCCATTCACCCCATCACCGCGGAGGCCTCCGCGCGTGTCGAACGTGCAGCGCACGTAGATCGAGTCTTCCGGACGCATAAAAACGCGGCGAACCGACGCGGTTCGGTTCGCGACGTTCCATTTGTCGTCTGAGGAGCCTTTTTCCATCCGGCGAACCGGAAGCGAGAAAAACGACTGGTCCGCGCCGTACCCGGCGTAGCCCTCCAAAACGCCTATCGGCTCCCGCGTTTCGATTCCACCCTGCGTGGCCGATGGATGTACTAGCCCGAACTCGTACCGCCGAAGCATGCCGTGGCCGTGCATGTGCGCGGCGACGAGCGTCACGGCGCCGCGCGTTGCTTGGTCATCCGTCTCTCCTACTTCTCCCGCCGCCGCGAAATCGGGAGCCATGCGTTTGGAAAACGGCCCGACTACGTACTCGAAGCGCACGCTTTTTTCGTTCGCGGGGAGAGACATGCGCGTGTGCATGGTGGCCAGTATGCCCATGGGCGTCGTGCGCGAGGCGTCGCGGACGTCTCCGGCGAAGCGCAGGGAAAAACGCACGCCGCTCGCGTCGCGCCAAGGCAAAGGTCGCCAAGGCTCTTTTTCTCGCCGCGAAACCTCCGGAAGCGGCGCCAGGTAATGCACCTGGAACAGGATGTGCGTGATCCCCGTGCCCTGGCCGACGTGCACAGCCAAATCCGTAGGCGCCTCGAACGCGTCCGCGCCCTTGTCGTACGCGTACACGATCACGCGACACGGCGGCGACGCGGCGTCTGCGTCGGACGCGCGCGCGAATTTCCACGCCGCGCACTCCGGCCCGAAGGTCACCCCCCCGTGCTCCTCCCGCACGCGCGCGTCGCACCCGAAGACGGTGATGTGGTGCACCGAATCTTGGCGCGTCGTCACGGGCTCGAACCTGGTGATGGCCACGCGCTGTTTGTCCGCGCGGGGGATGGGCGAGGAGTAACACGCGAACCCGAGCGTGGCGTGCGCCCCGCGGCTCGCGAACACCCGCGCGTCCGTCTCGACGTCCGGAAGGAGCATCGACCAGTCAAGAGCCGTGGCCTCCGCGGGCGGACGAGGCTCGGCCGCCGTCGGCGAGGACCGCTCGGTCGGCGCCGACGTCGCAGCTGGAGGTCGCGTGACCTCGTCCACGCCCCCGACGTCGACGAGGTCCCGCCGCGTCCGGAACCGGCTCGCGAGGAACGACGTGCCTTCTTCGTGGACGAGCACCTCGAGACACAGGAAGAGGATGCCGAGACCCACCGCGGGAACCGTCCACGCCCACGAAGAAGGCTTGCCGCGCGGCCGAGCGTCCGCGGCACTCCGCGCCGGGAGCACCCGCTCGAAGCCTCCCCCGGCGTCGACGCGCGTCGCCATCGCTCCCGCGAGCCCCGCTATGAGGCGACGCGGGAATCGAGGAGATTTCGAGGCTCGACGATTTCGGGCCCGCGTCTCGTGCGTGCCGTCCGCCTGGGTCGTTCATGACGAGCGCGAATCTTCGCCGAACGTGCTTTTCGCGTTCGGACGCTTTCGATATTCCAAAGTCACTTTTTTCCCCGCTGGGACCCTTCCCTCGACCCCGCCCCCCGCTGGGGCACGTCCCTCGACCCCGCCCCCTTCTGCATCTGCTTCGTGATGTACGCCCAAGTCTCCTCCCACGCGGTCTTCGTCTCTTCGTCCCACGCCTCCCCGAGGTTGTACTCGAGCACCTCCAGCAACGCGCTCCCCATCGCGACGTAGTGCCCCGACCTGACTTTATACAGGTCGCTGTGCCTCGCGCCCAGCTCGCGCAACGACGCCTTCACCGCGACGGAGTCGCCCAGCAACCCCACGGTCCGGGAGACGGTGTCCGCGAACAGCTTGCAGTGCAGGCGCACCTTGGCGTTCAGGAACAGCGTCTCCAGCGGCTGGTCCCGGAACGGGAACAGCTGCAGGAACGCGGGGGACCGCCGCAGGAACCGCTTGAACACCGCGAGGCCGACCGTGGTGGACTCGGATTGCGATTCTTTGAACTTTTCCCAGGACCGCTGCACGACCTTCACCCTGCGCGTGCTCCACCTCCGGGGTTTGAACGCGACCAGACGTCGCAGCCGCCGCACCGCATCGCCGAAGGGACTCATGCGATGAAGCCGCGGACGCCGAGAGCGCGCGCCGCGAGACCCGCGCGTCCCGGTAATGGCGACCCCTCGCCCTTTCCCCGCCTGGATAACTGTTTTTCGAACGATTTTTTACGCACAGCACTTCTTTCTGTCTTTTGGCCGGGCAAGTTTCGTCGAGAATGAAGGACTCGACGAGGTTTTCGGTGGCGTGCAGATTCGGTGGTGTCTCGGTAACGTCAGTCACTCGCCGACGCGCGCGTGCCACGCGCGCTCGAGTGTGCGTCGCCTCAGCCTCGTCCCCGGACGCACGAGCAGAGGCATGTCCGACCCCACGGGCGGCGTCGCCGACGGCGGGAACGATCGCGTCTCCCCCGAGTCCATCAAAATAATCGCGCAGACGGTGGGGATCGAAGCGTTGCCCGATGAAGTCGCGCGCGCGCTCGCGCCCGACGTGGAGTACCGTCTTCGGGAGGTGATCCAAGACGCGCTGAAGTTCGCGAGGCACTCCAAGCGGTCCGCCATCTCCACGGAGGACGTCAACGCGTCCTTGCGGCTGCGGGACGTCGAGCCCCTGTACGGATTTCCCGCGGGCGCGGGGCCCGTGCCCTTCCGCGAGGTCCCGGGACAGCCCGAGCTGTTTTTCCAGGAGCAGAAGGAGCTCCAGCTCAAGGACGTGCTCGCGGCGAAGCTCCCCAGGCCCCCGGTCGCGGTCAACGTCGTGCCGCACTGGCTCGCCGTCGAGGGCGTGCAGCCCGTGATCCCGGAGAATCCCAACCCGGATCCAGAGCGCGCGCGCGCCGGCGTCGGCGCCGGCGCCGACGCGCCGCGCGCCCGTGACTTCCGCGCGCCCGTCGCGCCGGACGACGTGGTGGCGCCCGTCGGCACGGCTCCGCGCGCGCCCCGGGACGCGGGCGACGCCTCCGGCTCGCAGCCCGGCGTGGTGGTCGAGCCCACGTTGACGCACGAGCTGAGCAAGGAGCTCCAGTTGTATTTCGACCGGGTCACGGCGACGGTGCGCGGCGGCGGCGTCGGGCCGGAGGCGCCCGTGCTTCGCGCGGCGCTGGAGTCGCTGCAGACGGACAACGGCATACACCAGCTCGTGCCTTACTTCGTGCGCTTCGCGCAGGAGGAGGTGGCGACGTCCCTGAAGAACCTGCCGCGGCTCACCGCCGTGATCGCGGCGGTGCGGGCGTTGGTGTCCAACCCGCACGTGCACGTCGAGCTGTACCTGCACCAGCTCATGCCGAGCGTGGTGACCTGCCTGGTGGCCAAGAAGCTGGGCGGCGAGCCGAGCGATTTGGACGACCACTGTTCGCTCCGCGAGCGCGCGGCGGAGACCATGGCGCTGGTATGCGCCAAGTTTGGCGAGCAGTACCCGACGATCCAGCCGCGCATCACGCGCACGCTCGTGAAAGCGCTCCTCGACCAAACGAAGCCTCTCGCCACGCGCTACGGCGCCGTGGTCGGCCTCGCCGCGCTCGGGCCGAGGGTCACGCGCCTGCTCATCCTGCCGCACCTAAAGCAGGTGCTCGAAACGCTCGAGCCCATGCTATTGGAGGGCGAGGAGGAGTCGAAAACGGACTCGAAAACGGACGCCGCCAAGTCGGAGGAGAAGGCGCGCCGGCGAAGGCGCGACGCGGCGCGCGTGCACGACGCGCTGAAACGCGCCGTCGGGGCGTGTCTGCACGCGGCGCTCGCCGTGCCCTCGTCTTTGGCGAACGCGGCGAGCGAGCCCGAGCGGCGAGCCGCGCGAAAAATTTCATCAGTGACAGCGTCCGGGAGTGTGGGTCCTCGATCGTCGGCGGAAAAGGGCGCCGGGTCGGTTGCGGGTTGGAAAATCGGAAAGGCGCCCGGGACGCTTCGCGTGGACGTCGCCGGCGCGGAGACGGAGATCGCCATCGGCGACGCGGTTTTGTCGGACACGAGCGAGGACCCGAAGGCGGTGGCGGCGAAGGTGGCTGCCGCGGCGGCGCTCCTAGGGGACTGCGTCGTGCCCTACGCTGCGGTGCCGGAAGCCGCCGGCGCGTTCATCTGATCGATGGAACGCTCGGGAGCGTCCGTTTTTGTTTTTTTCATGAAGCGATTGTAAAGCTCATAAAATAAAGCGGCATGTCGTTATTACAGCGATTACGTTCGTACAGTACGCACTCAAGGCGCTCCTTCACGGTCGCGCCTTGAGGGTGTTGCTGAGCCACTCCATCCCCTCCCACAGCCCCTCGCCCTTAAGCGCGCTCGTCTTGAAGATGGCCCACTGCCTGTTTTTGATCTCAGCGAGTCCTAAACCCTCGGTGATCTGCAGCTCGGAGAGCGCGCCGGGAACGTCCTGCTTGTTTGCGAAGACCAGCACCGCCGCCTCCGCCAGCTCCTCCTCCTCCAGGATGGCGTGAAACTCCTGCCTGCTGGTGCCCACGCGCTCGGGGTCCGAGCTGTCCACCACGTAAATCACCGCCTGCGTGTTCGGGTAGTAACACCGCCAGTACGGCCGGATGGATGTCTGCCCGCCCAAATCCCACACCTGGAACTTTATGTTTTTGTACGTCAGCGTCTCGACGTTGAACCCGATGGTCGGGATCGTGCTCACGACCGTCCCCACCTGCAGGCGGTACAGAATCGTGGTCTTGCCGGCGTTATCTAAACCGAGCACCAAGATGCGCGCCTCCCTCTCCCCGAACGCCTGCCACAGACGCGAAAACAAGATTCCCATCGTTTTTTACGTCGCGCCGCGGCCGAGCGCGCCTGCGGGTTTTCGGAATTTTCGGCGTTTCGCGCGGGTTAACGGTGAGTCGACGAATCGTTTCGCGTTCTACGCGTCGGGCACGGAGCGGGTATCGGGACGCGCGCGTCGCGCGAGGGCGGTCCCTAGACGACGGAAAGACGATTCTTCATCTCAGGTCTCCAAACTCAAGAATATCCTCACGGGACATAGGATGACAGTTTGAATCACGAGAATCGTCGCGCGGTCGGGATCGGGGTCGCGCGCCCTTTGGCGCGTTCCTCGGGCGGCGCCCGAAAGGGCTCGAGAGGTGGCGATCTCCTCAGTTCTCCAAGGTGATATTCTTCCGCATTGTCACGGACCTAGGTAGAACGAAAGTTTAACAGTTCCTCACTGGAGATCGCCGCCGGAGGCGGCCGAGTCGGGTCCGCGACGAGCGTCGGGCGAGAAAAACGAAAAACCGAGGGGACGGCCGGAGGATCCCCGAGACGGCTCGCGATGCGCGTCGCGCGCGCGCCCTCGGGCGCGCGAAGAGTCAGCAGTTTCGGTAGTTTCAAAGCTGAGCCGGCCTGGCCTACTTGATTCAAATACCACAGGAAACATGATCATCGTCCTCTCCGCGGGGGGCTCGGCGTCGGTGCTCGGGTCGGGGCGCGACGACGCGAGGGCAAAAGATGCGCCCCGAAACGGGGCTGCCGGGGTCGACAGCCGATCGGGCGGGGTCGCGCACGCACCACTCCGGGAAGCCTCCGTCGCGATCAGTCGCCGATCGCGAACGACCGAGGCCGCGCGCGCACGGGCGACCGCGTCGACGCTTCGGCGCGGCGCTTCGCGCGCAGAAGTGACGAAGGGTCTCCCTCGCGCCGTCATTTCATCACGGAGAAGCCGCGGTCTCGGGCCAAACTGGACCATTTTTTTCTCGTCGCAAGCAGACGCAACCACCGCTGACGAGGACGATCTCGGCAGCGCGCGAAAGCGCAGAGTCACCAGCGCCGTCGACGCCGTGCCGCCGTCGAGGCCGGGGACTCGATGTGGACGTCGCCGTCGACGGCCGCGGCTCGAGGCGCGCGCGCCGTTCCGCGCGCTCGTCTCGCTCGAGGAGACGGACGCGCGTCCTCGAGCCCCCGACCCCGCCCGGTTCGCCCGGCGGTGCGACGGGTGCGAGGCGCGCACCCGCCGACGCGATGGCGCTGGCGCTCCGCCTCGGACGACGCGGCTTCGCTGGTCCACCCCCCCGAGCTGGACGCGCTCGCGGGCTCGTCGTCCCTGGAGACGGTCGATCCGACCGTCGCGCACGTCGACGAGGCCGCGCGCGTGTGGTACGTCCCCTCGTTCCTCGACGCGGCCTCCGAGGCGGCGGTCGCGACGTGCTGCGCGAGGCTTCGCTCTACAAAGAAGATGAAGCCGGACAAGTCCTTTGCGCGCGGCCGGCGCGCCGCGATGGTGCCGGCGGCGGACGACGCGTACGCGGTGTTTTCCGGCGCGCGCGTGCGCGATACTCTGCGCTCCATCACGGGTTCGCTCTGCACAGACGGTTTACGGTGCGGGGACTTCCCGATCGAGGCGCGTCTGTACCTGCCCGGCGCCGAGATGCGTTGGCACAGAGACGTTCGGCTGTACAAAACGCCGCAGTTGGAGCTCATCTTCACCGTCGCAAACGACGGCGACGGGAAAACGCAGTGGGTAGGGTCGGACGGCGCGGTGCGTTCGATTCGCCCCGAGCCAAACTCTGTGCTACTCTTCGCCGCGGACGGCGCGTGGCACAGAGTAGTGCCCGCGACGACCGGCGAACGAACCATCGTCAAGGCGCTGTATTGCCCGGACGGAAACACGGCGAAGACGCCCGCGTTCGGCGAGTGCCTCGAGAACGCGCCGTGGAGACGGTAGCGCGTGAAAAAAACTTTTGCGGAAAAGTCGAGAAGACGAGGTCGCGCTGTGCGTCCAATAGTCCCTAGCTATATTTCGGAACACCGACGCCGTTGGTCTCGTCTCACTCCACGCGCCGCGCTCGGCGCGCCCCTCCACCACCGCATGCTTCGCCTTCGCGCGCTCGCGGCGCTCGCGCTCGGGGGCGCCGTCGCCGCCTCCGCCGAGCCGTTCGGCGCGGACTACGACCCCTTCGAAGACGCGCTCGCGCCCTCCCCGCTCGGGTCGCCCGACGTGTCGTACCTCGAAGACCCGAACGCGTGGCTCGACCGCCTTCGCCGAAGCGCCGAGGACATCGCGGCCGCGCGGCCGCTGGTCAACGACGCGTACCGCGGTCTCTTCGAGGACCTCGCGCACGCGCGCCCGGAGCGCGCCGCGCCGTGGCCGCGGCTCTTCTCGCGCGGAGGCTCCGCGGGGGACGACGAGAGCACCCCGCGAAAGTTCCGGCTGCGACCGGAGACTGCGGAAAACGAAAAAGACCAGTCTCTGTCGGCGCGGCTCGCCGCGCCCGCCGCCGCGGGCGACGCCGTGCTGGGCGCGCTGGCGGTTTCCGAGGAGGTCCTCCGGCGCACGGCACCCGACGCGCTAGACGCCGCGTCCGACGTCGCGCGCGTGATCCAGGAACAGACCTTGCTGGCGAAAACCTTCATCGACGACGCCGAGACGAGCGACGACGCGGATCGTGTTCGCGCCGCGCCGCGAATGAAAATCTCGGCGTCGTTCGCGGCGGACCCGCGCGGTCCGTTCGCGTCCTTCCCCGCCTCCGGGCCGGGGAGCTTCCCGGATTTGGAGACGATCCGTTTAATCGCCGACCCGGGAACGTACGACGAGACCCGTTTGTTCGATTTCCCGTTCGGAACGATCGGAAACTCGAACGGATTCGGCGGCGTCGCCGGCGACGTCGCGGCGCGCGCCGCCGCCGCCGCCGAGCGCCTGTACTCGTCCTCCTTCGACGACGACGCGCGCGCGGCGCATTCGGTCGCCGCGAAGCGCGCGCTCGCTCGCTTAGTGGACCTCACGCTGGAGGGCCAGGCGAACGCGCCGGTGGGGAGACACTTCGTCGATCCAACCGCCGTGGACCGAGCGAAGACGCTCATGGAAGACGTCAAGGCGAACGCGCGCGAGCGCGCGTTCGCTTCGTCGCGCGACGAATCCGCCAAAGACTATGCCGAAGACGAAGACGACGACGTCTCCGCTTCGCCGTACGACGCGTCGTTCGCGCGCGGCGTCGAGCTCGCCACCTCGCTGCGGGAGGACGACGCCGAGCGCGAAGCGCGCGTGCGCGCCGAGCTCGACCTCGCGGGCGTGCTCGAGAGACAGGCGGGGGAGGGGACGTGAAGCGTACTTCACTTGAAAGGGACAAAAAATTTCGGCCCGCTCGCCCGTGAATTTAGACTGTCGCGGAAATGCGCTTCGGAATTGCGCAGAGCGAATCAGGACCGATCGTGCTGAGTCGGCTGCGCGAGAATTGGTTGTTCGGACTCGCTCACGCTGCGCATCCGGACGGACCCTCGGCGCGGGGCCGGCTCGGCGCCGCGCACACCACGAGCGCGCCGACTTGATCGCTTTCCCGCCGGGCGACTCGCGCGACGCGCTGTGGCGCGCTCACGCGCCCATGATGTCCGCGTACGACGACATGGCGCCCCCCGGGCCCCGCCCGGGGGAGATTGCCCGGAGTTTAGTTGAACCTGCGGTGGTTGGCCCCGACGGGGCCAATCGAGCGCACGTTATCGACCTCCTGCGACAGTCGCGCGTCCGCTGGCTGAAGAACACCGAGGTGTGCGATATCCTGCTGAACTATCGTCAGTACGAGTTCGAGCTCAGCACGACCGCGCCGATCACGCCTCCAGGTGCGTAGCGGCTCGCCTCGCGCGCGCGCGGCGCGACCCAGATCCGCAACCCGCCAACCGATTTGCTCTGCGTTCGCCGCGCTCGCGCTCCGCCGTTTTCTTCCCGCCGCGGAATTAGGCGCGCGGGGCTGCGCGGCGCGCACGCGCACGCGCGTATCGGACCCGCAAAACGCGCGCGGCGCGTCGCGCGCGGCGTCGCCGACGCGTTCCGCGCGCGCGACGCGGCCGTAATCGCGAACAGCCCCCGCGAGCCTCGCGGCTCTCTGGGCACCCTCGAGGGCCCTTACCGACGCCATCGACGCCGCGCGCTTTGTCGAATTTTTCCATCACGGTTTTCACGAAAAAGACGCGTGCTTTTTCCCGCGACGGCCTCCGCCCTCCGCGTCCTCCCCTCGCGCTGACGCGCTTTCCGTTTCGCTCGAACGACCCGTCACGCGCGGAACCCCGAAAACGCGCGCGCAGCCGGCACGCTGTACCTGTTCGACCGCAAGACTGTGCGTTTCTTCCGCAAGGACGGGCACGACTGGCAGAAGAAGAAGGATGGCAAGACGGTTCGCGAGACGCACGAGAAGCTCAAAGTCGGCAACGTCGAGCTGTTGAACTGCTACTACGCGCACGCCGCGCGCGACGACCGCTTCCAGCGCAGGTGCTACTGGCTCCTCAACTCGGACGAGGGCGTCGTGCTGGTGCACTACCTGCACGTCACGCAGAAGGCGGCGATGCAGGAGGCGGCGGCGTTCGGACAGCCGTCGGGGGGTTCGGGAAGCGGCTCGCCGCGGGTCCCGGTCCCCCTGGGTCCCCCCGGGGCCGGGGGCGTGCACCGCGTGCGCTCGGGAGGCGACGTCTCGAGCCTCGGCGCGCCCGGTGCGTACCACCACGTACCGCAGGCGGGACAGCAGGGTCACGGGTTCGCCACGCACGGGTTTGCGCCGCACGGGTTTGCGCCGCACGGGGGTTTCGGGGCGCGCGCGCCGTACCATTCCCCCGGTCACCTCTTGAACGACTCTCACCACGCGTTCGTGGGCGGCAGCGCTGTGGGTGTCTCGCACGCGAACGTGGCGGCGGCGGCGGCGCACCAGTACCAGCGCGACGACCCCTGGTTCAACAGCGCGCTGGAATCCGGCGACGACGGCGGCGGGTACGACGCGCAGGGCGACGCCGAGCTGGACTTTTTCCTGCGGGACGCCTCGATGGACATCGGCGACGCGAGCGACGCGCCCGCGGAGAGCTCCGACGGGTTCGGGTACGCCATCCTGCGCGACTTCGTGCACCAGGAGGCGCTCGCGGGCGGCGGCACCGAGAGCCGCGACGCGCACGTCGCCTCGTTCAAGCGTCCGAGCCTGGGAAGCCTCGGGAGCCTCGGCCAGGTGGAGCGGAGGAACTCCGAGACCCTCTCCGTCGGCGGGGGCGACTCGCAGCTCGGCGTCGCCGTGGCGGCGGCGGCGGGCGTCGGCGGCGACGGCGCCGCCTCCGCGCCCAAGCAGGAGCCCCCGCGCGACGGGGGCGACCACGCCACGGGCGCGTCCATGGGGCCCGCCGCCGCCGCCGCGGCGGCGGCGGGACGGGACGTCGGGACGTCCTTCCCGGCGTCGGACGCCGACGCCGTCAAGCGCGCGCCCTCCCGCGGCGCCTCCTCTAACGGGGGCCTCGCGCTCGCGCACGGCGCCGCGAACGCGAACGGCGGCGGTCGCTCGACGCCCCCCCCCGCGCCGGGTCTTCGAGACACTCGTGTCGTCCCGGGGAGCTTCGAGGACGGCGTGCGCACGATGCAGGAGCTGGAATCGCGCGTCGCCGAGCTTCAGCAGTCTCTGACGCGCGTGGCAAATGTCACCGCCGAGGAGGCGAGCGGGCAGCTTTCCCGGCTTGAGCGGGACATGAGCGCGCTCGAGAGCGGGCACCGCGCGATGGCTTCGCGCGGGCACCGGCGGCGCGAGTCCGTGGACCGCCGGGGCGCGTCCTCGTCGCGCCCCGTGCGCTGGGACGCGCGCTCGGACGACGACGACGACGGCGGCGCGGACGAGGAGGATGACGACGGCGAGGACGATGACGACGACGAGGGCGACGCCGGCGACGACGGGGACGGGACCATCTCCTCGCTCGCCAAGGCGGCCGCGGCGACGCGGCGCCCGGGCGCGCCGGGCGGCGCCTCCGCGCGGGACCGTGCGCGCGGGGGCTACGCGCCATCTCGCCCGCGTCCCTCGGGAAGCGAGATGGACCTCACAGACCGCGACGACGCCGAGGACGCCGCCGGGGGGGACGGGCCGCGGTCGCCCTCGCCCGCCGCCGCCGCCGCGCAGCTTCGCGCGGCGGCGGCGACGGCGCACGCGCGCGCCAGCCGCGGCCACCACCGCTCGCCCCCGGTGGTCCCCGCGAACCTCTCCGGCGCGCAGATCCTGTGGGAGATCGTGGACTTCTCCCCCGAGTGGGACGGCGAGAGCGGCGGCGCCAAGGTGCTCGTCTCGGGCTCGCCGCGGCCGGGATGGCCGGAGGGCATGTACCTTTGCTGCGTCTTCGGGAACGTGGAGGTTCCCGCCGAGCAGATCTCGCCGGGCACGCTGCGGTGCCGCGCGCCGCCGCACGCGCCCGGGCGCGTGCCGTTCTACATCTCCTGCCTGGGGAGCGGCAAGCGCCCCGTCTCCGACATCCGCACCTTCGAGTACCGCGAGGCGGGCGCCTCCAACGCGCGCGACCGCCGCGCGGCGGAGGTGAGGCTCGCCACGGGCGTCACCGAGCGCGACTTCCAGCTCCGACTGGTGCACCTGCTCATCGGCGCCGACCGCAGCTCGGTCAAGAGCGAGGGGCGCGGCGGCGGTGGCAGCAGCGCCTCGCCCGGTGGCGGCGGGAGCGGCGGCGGGAGCGGCGGCGGGAGCGGCGGCGGGAGCGGCGGCGGGAGCGGCGACGCGCGCGGCTCGGGCGGCTCGGGCTCCGGCGGGAACGACGCCGGCGACGTCGTCTCCGGCGACGAGCCGGCGTCGGCGCCGAGCGGCGACTTCGGCAGCGGCGGGGGCGGGAACGGCGACGCGGTTTCCTCGGAGCGCGCGGGGCCTCTCCCCGCGCGCGCGGCGCCTCCTCCCGGCGCCTCGTTCGTCAAGAAGACCCTCGCGCAGCTTGGCCTGCCCGGCGACCCGGTGTCGTCGCCGGAGACCCTCTCGGACGAGGACGTCGCGCGCGCCTTTCGCGCCGCGCTGGACGCGCGGCTGCGGCACGCCATCTCCGCGGAGGCCAAGAGCCTCCGCGCGCGCGCCGGCGTCTCCGGCGGCCTGGTCGCCGAGCCTACCCCCTCGGCTCTGCTGACGCAGCAGCGCATCCCCGCGCCCGGGTTCGTCAGCCTCCCCCTCCCGGCGCGCTCGGCGTACCAGCGCGTGGACGCCGGCGGCGTCGGGATCATCCACTGCGTCGCCGCGCTGGGCATGAACTGGGCCATCCCGGCGCTGTGCAAGAGCGGGTGCGACGTGAACCAGCCCGACCGGCGGAGAAGAACGGCGCTGCACTGGGCGGCGGCCAAGGGGCACGAGGACACCGTCGCGACGCTTCTGGCGTCTGGCGCGAACATCCGAGCCACCGCGCGCTGGGGCGCCGGCGGGTACACCGCCGCCGACCTCGCCGCCGCGCTCGGGCACGGCGGCATCGCCGCGTACATCAGCGAGACGTCGCTGGCGGCGAGCCTGTCCAACATCTCGCTGTACGGCGGACCGCAGGGCGCGGCGCGCCGGTTCGGAGACCGAGCCGGTGCGCTCGCCGCCAGGCGACCCGCGGGACCGAGCGACGCGGAAGGCGCGGGCCCGGGATCGGGGCTGGGCGCCACCCGCGTTGGGCGCGTCGAAGCGCTGGGCGCGTCGCGACCGCCGCCGGCGCCGACGCCGAGCGGTTTGGCTCTGGCGGGTGTCTCTTCGCCGATGGTGGCGGACGTCGACACGCCCGCCGAGGTCCGCCGCGTGGCGGGCGCGCGCGGCGGGCGGTTCGCGCGCGCGCGCGCCGGCGCGGTTCCCCCCATGCGCTCGCTGCTCCTGGCGACGGAGACGGAGGTGACGGCGACGGATTTCGACAGCCGCACGGACATCACCGACCTGGAGACGGACGTCGGCGAGTCGGGCGCGCCCGGCGGCGCGCGCGGCGGCGACGAGGAGCGCCGCGAGCGCACCGCCGCCGGCATGATCCAGCTCGCGTTCCGGAAGCACGCGTCTCGGCGCCGCAAGCTCCGGCGGCGCGTCGGCGGCGGCGCGCCCGGCGGAGCCGCCGCGGGCGCCGGGCTGGGGTCGGTGGAGGAGCTCGCCGAGCCCGTCGCTTTGGAGAAGAAGGAGAAGGCGGCGGCGGCGGGCGGGGACTCGGAGGATGACGAGGACGAGGACGAGGACGTGAAACGCAACGTGAAGAAAGTCGTGAAGAAGGCGGAGAAGGCGGCGATGAAGATCACGTCGTCCATCCGGAGCCTCAAGACGAGCAAAACCGCGGGCGCGGATCGCGAGGCGCGCCTCCCGGATGCGCGCGCCGCGGGAAAGCGCGGCCGCGGCGGGAACGAACTCCCGAGCGAAGCGCGCGATGAGGCGGCGACGAGGCTCGTCGGCGACGTCTCCTTGTCTCCCTCCTCGGGTGTGCGGCGCTCGCCGAGCGAGGAGGCGACGGCGGAGGTTGAGCGCCGCATCAGCGAGCTTCGCGCGCGCGCCGGCGCGCTGCTCCAGGACAGAGAGCGGGGCGCGTCCGGTCCGGTCCACCGCCGCCGCGTGCCCGCGAAGGATATCATGCGGCTGGTCAAGGTGCACGGGCTCGCGGGGTCGCGCGACGTCGTCGACGAGTCGCGCGAGACGCGAGAGGGCGAGAAGACGTTCGGGAGGGACGCGAGCCTCGGCTCGCCGCGGAGCTCACCGTCGCGCGCGAGCCGCAACACCAAGGACTCGGACGGCGGCGTGGGGTCCGACGCGATCTCCGCGGATGACGAGGACGACGAGGAGGAGGAGGACGCGAAGGTTGCGGTCGAGCGCATCCAGGCGATCATCCGCTCGCGGCGCGCGCGCGAGCAGTACCTGCGGCTGCGGAGCGTCACCATGTCGCTGCAGGAGCGCATCGCCGCGCGCGCCAGGGGGGAGGTGCCGATGGGGGAGGACGGCGACGGGGAGGACATAGAGGTGGACGACGACGACGACGAAGGGGAGGAAGAGTAGCGCGCTTCGGGACGGTGGGGTACGTTGGGTACGCGTGTAGACTACGTATGTCAGTCGAGACTAGACCAGACTATCGACGCGAGAAACTCGAAGCGTGGCGAAGAGCACGTGTGAAAACCGCGGGTGACGTGCGCGCTTCATCGACCGGCGGACGATGTTCGTCGTCGTTCGCGAAAGCAAAACCGTTCACGAGTGGGGATGAGATGTGCGGGAGTGCGACAACGCAACATCCGCCGTCGTACGATGTCGCGATGTCGTCTCGTCGTTCGCAAAAGCAAAAACCTTCCACCACTGGGGATTCCCGGGCGATTCCTCAGCCTAGTACTAATCCAGCCCATCCGTGCTTAAGTTCGATGTTCTGATGGGTATCGCTGTATTCACGGAGGTATGAGCGGAAGATACCCATGAAGCGCGACGTCTGAATATAAACCTCACTAGGTTGCAAGAAAATCGACGCATGGGTCGGATTTTGATGCAACATCGAAGATTGCATTTTCGACGATGGTGTGCAGGTGTGCCAACTCGAACCTCCTCTCCCTCCCGAGAGTCGTCACTCCCGCGAGCGCCGCGAGTCACCACGCCACGCCATGGTCGACGCGGAGGCACGAGGTGCGTCTCCGCGATGTGCCGTCTCCCGTTTCGTCGCGTCTTCTTCCCACCGTCCCTCGATCCCGGCTCGGCACCGCGCCGCTGACGCCTCCGCCGCATCCTCGCAGACGACCCCGCGCCCCCCCCCCCCAGCGGCGACCCCGCGGACACGAGCGAGATCGGCAGGCTCGCGGTGTGGTCGGTGACGAGCGCCAAGCCCGGCAACGGCGTGGAGCTCCTGCGCGACGGCAACCTGGACACGTACTGGCAGAGCGACGGGGCGCAGCCCCATTTGGTGAACGTGCAGTTCCAGAGGAAAGTCAAGGTGCGCGAGATCGCGCTGTACGCGGATTACAAGCTGGACGAGTCGTACACGCCCTCGAAAATCTCCGTGCGCGCGGGAAACTCCTTCCACGATCTGCGGGAAGTGTGCGTGGTGGACCTGGACGAGCCCGTGGGGTGGACGCGCGTTCGGCTGGACGCGAACGGCGGCGGCGAGACCGAGATGGACGCCGAGGGCGGCGCGCCGCTTCGCGCGTATTTCCTGCAGCTCGCCGTGCTTTCGAACCACCAGAACGGCAGGGACACGCACGTGCGGCAGGTGAAGATCTTCGGCCCCCGGCAGTCGCCCATGGCCATGTTAGGCAACGGCGTGTCCTTCACCACCACGGAGTTCGCGCAGTTCGCGACGGTCAGGTAGTAGCGCGCGAACGCGAGAAACGTCATCACCCGTAGTCGTAGCAGATTTGAAGAATCACCGTTCGCCAGTACGCACACTGCGTCTCAGCTCTGCCGCCTTGCCAAACAACTGCGCTCGGAAACCTCGGAAACGAAAATATCTGTCCGTCGTGCGGTCGCGTTCGACACTCTCCCCCGCGCGGCGACCATGTCCGGCTGGCCGAACAAACGCGCGCGGGCGTACCTGGGCGGCGACCCGCCGGGTCTCGGCGAGGTCACCGCCATCGGCTCCGGCCGCGAACACGTCTTCTGGTGCGTCTCGTGTCGTCGCCTCCATCGATCGCGCTTCGAACGACCAGACAGAAGCGCTCTCCATCGTCGTCCTGGAAAGTTCAACACATGATGTCGAGCGACAGCGCGCTGACGGTCCGCTTTCTCGTCTTTCTCCTCCTACTCGCGGACACGGATCTCCGCCAGGGCGTGCCTGTGCTCCCCCATCGTGCTCGTCGTGCGCTCCATCACGACGTACCTTCTGCCGTGCTTCGGCGTGTACGTCGCGCGCGTGGGCTCATCGTTCCTGTCCAACGTGCTGTGCTGCCTGTGCAAGTGCTTCGGGTGCTGGCGCTGGGTGGACGGCGAGTTCGAGGGGGACTCCGCGCTCGGCCTCCCCGCCGCCGATGCCAAGGACATCAAGTGGGTCCGCGCCCGCGAGCTGAGCGTGGCGAAGCAGGCGAAGGGGGGCATGAAGCTGTTCCGGGGCATCGAGCCGAACGACGTGTGCCAGGGCGCGCTCGGCGATTGCTGGCTGGTGGGCGCCATGGCTGGCTTAGCGGAGTACCCCGCCGCGGTGCGCAACTGCTTCGTGAACGTGGAGGCGAGCGAGCTGGGGAAGTACAAATTGCGACTGTGGTGCGGCCGCGCCGAGCGCTGGGAAATCGTCACCGTGGATGACTCGTTCCCGGTCAAGAAAAACCAAACCGGCGACGGGTACCACACCGCGTTCATGCACCCGAACGGCGGCGAGCTGTGGGCCATATTAATGGAGAAGGCGTTTGCGAAGTTCCACGGGTCGTACGGCGCGCTGAAGGGCGGTTTCGCCGCGTACGCGTGGCACACCATGACTGGCGATTACGTGTTTCAGTTCCACCACGATCGGCAAGCCAAGATGTGGCGCAGGAAAGACCTGGTGTTCGGCGGCAAGGATGTGGGAGGCGTGAAGGACCGCACGAACCACTGGTTCGGGGCTTCGAAAGTCGCGAACGCCGATGTCGACGACGAGGAGGCATTTTTTGGCGTTATGCTGCAATACTCGCACAAACGCTCGCTGATGGGCGCGTTCTTCCACGTCAAGGGCGGGGGCGAGCATCGGCAGGACAACGGGCTGGTCGCGGGGCACCTCTACTCCGTGCTGGACGTGCGGCGCGCGGGCACCATGATGGGCATGGGCGGAGGGCACAAGCTCGTGAAGCTCCGGAACCCCTGGGCTAGGGGCGAGTGGCGAGGCGCCTGGAGCGACGGCTCCAAGGAGTGGTCGCGACACCCCGCCATCGCGCACGAGGTGGAGTACACCGACGCGAACGACGGGTCGTTCTGGATGTCTTACGAGGACTTCTCGAACGTGTTCACCGCGGTGGAGGTGTGCGACCGCACCACCAAGAACGACCTCTGCCTGGACGTCGGCGAGGGCGACGGCTGCCTCGGCCCAACCGCCGGATGCGTCGCCGGCTGCGCCGGCTTCTGGTGCCTCTGCCGGGGCGCGCGCACCATCTACTTCGGCAACGCCACCTCGGACAAGACGGAGTCCAAGGCGGGATGCTGCGTCACCAAGTGATGACGCGAGACGACGCCGCCGTGATGGAGAGACGCGTATGTCAGACGACGGTTCGACGTCGTCGAACGCTTTCGTAGAATAAGGTTACGTACGAGTATTTTTTTACCTAAAAAAAAAGCTACACGTCGAAGAAGGACGCTCCGTCGCTCTTCCACGCCATGAGCCTCTCGGCGGGTTTCTCGGCGCGCTCCGTCACCGCGCGCATGAGCGCTTCGTGCCTCGCGGCTGCCCTCGCCTCGCCCAGGCACACGCGCGCCTCGCGCTCCAGGGCCTTGTCCCCGCACACGGACGCCAGCTCGAAAAATTTCTCGTGCGACGTCGCGGCGTCCGCCGCCGCGCCGCGCGCGCTCTGCATCTTCCCCAGCGCGCGCCACCCGCGCGCCTCGGCGACGATGAGCTCCAGCTCATCCGCGTCGAAGCTCTTGCGCTCGCGTGAAAGCTCGCGCCGCATCTCGCGCCCGAAACGCTCGGCGCCCTCCGGCGCCAAAAACTGAAGCAGGTCGCGCTCGGCGCCTGCCAAGTCGCCGGCGTCGCGGCGCGCGTAGGCGCGCGCCTGTCGCGCGGCGCCCTCGCCCCGCTCGTCCCCCGAGATCTCGCACGCGCGCAGGTACGCCGTCTGCAGCTCCGCCGCGCGCGCGAAGTCCCCGGCGGCGTGACGCGCGAGGCCCAGCTCGTGCCGCGCGGAAGCCTCGAGCGCGCCGTCCGCCGCCGCGCCGGCGCGCTCGCACGCCGCCAAGCACTTTTCGAGGCTTTCTTCTTCGCCGCGCGCGTCGCCGGCGCGTTTGAACCGGTGCGCGGACGCGTACAGCACGCGCGCGAGGTCCGCGCGCGACGCTCGCGCGCTGGAGGAGAAGGTGAACCTCTCTCTCTTTTCTGAAAAGTTTTCTGAAAAGTCACCCTCACGTCGCGTCGAGGCTTCCGAGTCTCGGGACGCGTCGTCCGCCGCGGAGGCTGGCGCCGACGGCGACGCCGGCGCGACGCCGATGATGTCGGCGGCGGATTCGCATCGCGCGGCTTCGCGTTCCGCGGTCTCGGCCGCTTTTTGGAACGCCGCCGCCGCGGCGACGTGCGCGCCCTGCGCCTCGCGCTCGCGCGCCAGCCTGCGCGTCGCGAGAACCTCCGCCTCGACGTCGCCCGCGGCGACGGCGTCGTCGAGGTCCCGCTGGTGGAAATACGAAGCCTTCTCGTGGTCCTTCTTGTCGCGGAAGAACGCCGCGAGCGTCGCGCGCGCGGCGGGGACGGCGGTCGAGGGGTCCTCCGCGCTCTCCGCGCGCACCAGGACGTCGCGGACGTACCGAGCGTACTCCACGGGCAGCTCGTCGGGTTTCACGTAATCCTCCGCGTGTATGTCGATCCTGAGCTCGAACGCCTCCTCCTCGGTCAAGGCGTCGTCCCCGTACCCGTCGTCCGCCGTGGCCAGGCGATGGAAATCCACGAACGCGTCGGGACACCCCGCGGTCAACGCGCCGACGCACAAGGCGTGCTTGGAGTCGTCCTCCCGCGTCTCCCGCATCGTGATCTGAGCGGCATCCCTCGAGAAATCGCCCGTGGACGGCGCCGAGGCGTCCATGGCGAACCCGGCCACGCGCCGCTCGCTCTGCGAGATCCGATTTGGGAATGGCGCTGAACGCTTGTCGAATTTTGTCTTGGACTTCGAGACGTCTTCCTCAGTTCCTGTCAAGTTTCGGGGTACGAGGACAGTGTCGCGCGCGCCAGCCCCGTGCGCTTCGTTCGCGAAGTTCGCGATGGCCTCTGATGACTGGTCGCTGACCCCCGCGACGCTCGCGCGCGTAGCGGCGACGGAGACCTTCGAGCCGACGCTCGAGCTCACCGCCGACGCGGAGCGCGCGCTGGAGTCGCACCCCGAATTGAGCCTCGGCATCGACTGCTGCGGCGTCTGCGCCAAGCCGGAGGCGTCCATGGGCGACGCCGCGGTGGAGTGCGCGGCGTGCCGCGCGGTGGTGTACTGCGGCGCAAAGTGCGAGGCCGCGGACGCGCACGCGCACGCCCGCTCCTGCGCGCTCCTGGGCTTCGCCGCGGACCTGTCGGACGTGGCGCGTGCCGACGCGCGTCACCGCGCGGCGGTGGAGGCGGCGGCGGAGGCCACCGTCGACAACCTGAAGCTTCTCGGCGAGGAGACCGCGCGCAAGCTCATCGGCCCGCGCGGGTATCGCCGGGGCGAGGACGACGACGAAGACGGCAGGGACCAAGCCTCGAGGGACGCGGTCAAGCTCCGCTGGGGCGCGCTGCTCAAGCTGGCCAAGACCACGAAGTCGTCGGGCCATAACGACGACGACACTACTCAAAAGCCAAACGGAGGTGACGAAAAAAAACGCGCCGCGGCGCTTCGCGCGCTCGGCGACTCTCTGAGCTTCCCCCTCTCCGTCGTCGCGGCGTCGTGGATGTTCCCCATCGTCTACTACACGCTCTCCATCGCGGGCGGCGTCGGGAAGCACGCGCGCGACGACTTCAACGAGAAGAAAGAGGGCGCGAACGAGCGCGACGCCGACGCGGAAAAAAAACCCGCGCCGATTCACCTCCTCGGCGCCGCCGCCGCCGCCGCCGCGAACGCGCCGCTCGGCGCCGACTGGTGGCCCTGGCTGGTGGGCTTCGGGTGCAAGCTCCCTGCCGCGCCCGGGCTGGAGTTGGTCGCGGTGGGCAAAGGCGTCAAGACGCCGTCGAGACAAAACAAACGCACTAAAACGCCATACGGCGCGATGTCGTTTATCGACGCGTCGTACGCGTCGTACGTCGCCGAGAAGGATGCTCGCTCGCCGTACTTGATCTTCGCGGGCGATTTGATGCGCGAGGCGGACGTCGAGTCGATCGTGGCTTCGGCGCTCAGGTCGCCCGCGCCGCTCGTCACCACCGCGCGCACGGAGATGGAGCTCGCGATGGAGTCCGAGCTGATGCGCGACGCCGGGTACGAGCTCGTCGGCGTCGAGAAGAATCCATTCGCCGCGCCCGTGCCTTCGCAGTCGCCCGCGATGGCCAACGACGCGCAGCGCGCAAACGAATGGCTCGCCGTGTACGTGCCCGCGCGGGGCGCGCCGCGGGCCTCTCCGGGAGCGCGGGAGGGGAGGAAGCGAGAGGGGGACGCCGGGAACGCCGCGGCGAAGCGGAGGAAGTAGTCGGAAGACGCATCCGGAAGCCGCCCGCGCGAGTCGTTTCATCGTTTTTGTTACATCGTCGCACAACGTCTTCCCTTGCCGAACCGTCCGACGCCTACACGACACTCGTCACTCAGACTGAGGCACATACGGAGTTTCGTCCCGATCGTTCGCCTAGCTGCTCCTCGGGATGGCGTACTCGTCCCTCCCGAAGTCCATGACCACCTTGACGTCCGGGTGCGGCGGGGGGTTTCGCGCGTACTTGCTCCCCCCGTACGCCGTCGGGACCGTGTACGGGTCCGGGTGCGCGTACTCCGCGAGCTTCGCCTCGCCGTCCGCGATGCACTTCTCCACCACCCCCAGGTCTTTCAGGTGCAAGTTGGCCTCGAACTCCTTGCGGATGCGGTCGCGCTCGGTGTAGAAGATGTCTCGCTGCACCGCCCAGCTCAGCATGGTCTTCAGGGAGTGCCTGCGGTGATGAGTGAGGGATGCGGGGTCAGCCGGAAGGTCTCCTCGGGGTTCGGTGCGCGTGCGAGCGTCTCAAACGAGACGCGAACGGGACGGAAACGACCCGAGTGGAGAAAATCACCCGCGGGGAAACCCTATCGCGTCGCGCGCGGGGATGGAAACGACGCGGGCCGGCGCGCACCTGTACAGACGCGTCACGCGCGTCGTGTTTGAAAGCGCGCTCATGGTCGCTGGATCCGGCGTTCGGAACGTCGACGCGCGCAGCCGCAATGGCAACCCGGGGGGGGAGGAAAAAGAGAGGTCTGTTCGACGGGCTGATGACGGGAAGCCCGGTCCGAATGAACATTCAAGCAACGCGAGACTTCACGATTTTCGCGTGCGTTTCCTTTTACACGAAAACGACGAAGATTAGTAAAACACCGCCGCGCCGCTCGTGTCCCCGCGGACGTCCAGCCCCGTCCTCGCGGTTCCGCCCGCGTCAAAAGGCTCATCCCCCCGCCTCGACGCCTTGCGCGCGTCTCGCCGCGCTTGGTAGCTCCCCGCGCCCAAACGCGGGAAGGGCTCCGCCGCGAGAACCGGAGAGCGGTTCAAATCAAACGACAGGGGCGAGCGCGAGACGGGCGAGCGCAGGGGCGACCCGCGGGGCGGGACGAGCTCTCTCTTCGGCGAAGTCGCGCTTTTTTCTCTCGGCGAATACGCCGAGTACTCGCCCTCTCCCTCCGCTCGCTCGGGGCTCGGGCTGAGCGTCCACGCCGGCGAGTCCTCGGCGTCCGCGGCGTCCGCGCGCGCGCGAATCGTCTCCGCCAGGCTCTTCGGGGTCGACTCCGAAACCGCCGGCGGCGTTGCCGAGGGCGGCGTCGCCGAAGGCGCCGAGCTCTCGGCGCGCGCGTTTTCGGAGACTAACTCGTCGGCACTTTCCGCGTTCAGTCGAGAGCGGCGCTTAACGCCTTCGTCGGGGCTCTCCAGCGAGGTCTGCCACTCGCGCTGCCACGAGCCCTGCCACTCCCACTCCGGGTCCGGGTCCGTGCGAGACGTCTCAACGCCGCCGGCGTCTCCGCCGAAAGCGGTTCGCGATACCCGCGCCTCTCCCAGGACGCCCGAGATGCTCACGCCGAGGCCGCGGCTGTAGACGTCCGGCCGGTACGCGCGCTTTTGCGCGCTTTTGTCGCCGGGACCCCAGGACGCGCGCGCGGGGGGACGCGCGCGCTCGAAGGAGGCGCGCGCGGGGGACACCGACGACGGCGCTCTCTCGGGCGTCGCGTTTTCCGATGCGTTTGACGAATGAAAAAGAGGCGCCTCGAACGAACGCGACGCGCGCGCGACGAGCGCCTCGAGCGCGGCCAGGGAGCGTGGTGTCGTCTCTACGCCTTCTCCGGGATTGGGACTTTTTTTCGGGTCGGGTGTGAATGAGACGTCCGATGCCTTCGCCGCGTCGTGTGATACGTCATCCTCCTCGTCCTCCTCCCCCGGGGGAGGCTCGCGGCGCCACATGTCCCGCGCGTGCTCGCTGCTCATGCGCGCCGCCGCCGTGCTCGGGCGCTCGCTATGGCTCGCGCCGTAGAGGGACTCCCGCGTGGGACTCGGACGCCAGCGCGCGTTCACCACCGCGCCGGCGCCGGCGGAGTCGCCGCCGTACCGCCGCGCCGGCGAATGTTTACTCCTCGCCGCCGCGACGGCGACGTCGTCCCCGAACGTCGCGCGCGCGAATCGAACCGGCGATAAACCTTTGTTTGTCCGCGTCTTTAAAGAGCCGGCTCCGAGCGGAGACTCTTCCGGCGCGGGGGGAGACACCAAAGGCGAGGGCTGCGCGACGATCGGATCGGGAAGCGACGCGCGCAGAGGCGACGAGTTCAGAGGGTCCAAGCCCGCCGCCGCCGACGCCGCCGCGGCGCCGTGCCTCGCGCGGTCCGTGACGAGCGCGCGCTCTTTCGCCAGTCGCGCCAGAAACAAACGCTCATCCGCGGTGA
>ENA-OUOG01001940-OUOG01001940.1-marine-metagenome-genome-assembly--contig:-NODE-1940-length-22649-cov-5.963007_pt1 | contig 22649 bp, 14 predicted proteins | sample MGYA00248635_ERZ508505 | MGnify/ENA primary metagenome ERZ508505 (study PRJEB26176, sample SAMN06267871) | marine metagenome | isolation source: Saanich Inlet, British Columbia, Canada | place: Pacific...
CGCGGCACATCTTAAGTAGCGCGAGCGCTTCCCAGTCCTTCCCTGAGTGCGACTACGAAAGTCTCCATGGCCGACGGGTATCGGCGCGTCGAGGAGACCGATGAGGCGCTCGAGCGGAGACTTGCCGCGAAATTCGCGCGTCTGGTGGCAGAGGAGACACAGCCGCTCCGGGCGGAGCTCGAGGCTTCGAGGGCGGCGCTCGAGGCTTCGAAGTCGGAGTGCGAGGCGCTCAGAAAACGCGCGGCGGAGTTGGAGGCGTGCTTGGAGTCGTGCTTAGCTTCCCGTCTGGCGGAGGAGACACCGGCGATTCCGGGCCTTCCCAACCATCTCGTCGTCGCGCACGTTGTCGGGTCGGACAAGTTGAACGACCCCACAGATCTCGCTCGCCTCACCGCGGTTTCTCGAGGGATGCGCGCCGCGGTGGCGGCGACGAAGCGAACGATCAAGGAGCCGGACGAAGACGAAGCCGTGGAGAAGGGATACTTGACCACGCTGAAGCACATGCACTCGCGGGGTCGTCTGTCTCTTGAAGAATACCTGTGCGAGGCAGCGGCGAGCAGCGGACAGCTCGAGGAGTTGAAGTCGCTGCGCGCGGAGAAATGGCCGTGGGACGAGAACACGTGCGCGTACGCGGCGTGGGATGGGCACCTAGAGGTGCTGATGTGGGCGCGCGAGAACGGATGCCCGTGGGACAAGTTGACGTGCAATTTCGCGGCGAAGAACGGCCAACTCGAGACGCTGAAGTGGGCGCGCGAGAACGGATGTCCGTGGAAGGAGAACACGTGCTGGTACGCGGCGAGCGGCGGTCAACTCGAGATCCTGAAGTGGTTGCGCGAGAACGGATGCCCGTGGGACTCGACCACGTGCGCGTGCGCGGCGGGTCACGGCCACCTTGAGGTGCTGAAGTGGGCGCGCGAGAACGGATGCCCGTGGGACGAGAGGACGTGCGCGTGGGCGGCGTCTGGCGGCCGCCTGGAGGTGCTGCAGTGGGCACGCGAGAACGGCTGCCCGTGTGACACTCGGACGTGCGCGTCTGCGGCGATGGGCGGCCACTTTGAGGTTCTGAAGTGGGCGCGCGAGGACGGCTGCCCGTGGGGCTGGAGGACGTGCGCGAACGCGGCGAAGGGCGGCCACCTGGAGATCCTGAAGTGGGCGCGCGAGAACGGCTGCCCTTGGGAAGTGTGGACGTGCGAGCAAGCGGCGGAGCACGGCCACCTCGAGATCCTGAAGTGGGCGCGCGAGAACGGCTGCCCGTGGAACGAGGCGACGTGCGCGTCTGCGGCGAGGGTCGGCCACCTCGAGGTGCTGAAGTGGGCGCGAGAGAACGGCGCGCCGTGGAACAAGAACACGCGCCGACTCGCGGCTTCGAAGGGATACGTCGAAACCTGAGCCGCCGACGCGACAGACACGAGCGCGAGAGCCATAACGCTAGACGAACGAGACGAGACGATACGAACGATGTCATGAGCACGAGAAAGACACGCGTCTGTGAGCCGCGCCCGCGACCGCGGCGACGACGCGCGACGACGAGAACCGACGACGAAGACAGAGAAGAGACGTTTCACTCGACAATATCACGCGCGCGACTCGTCCGCGGACCGCTCTTCGCGTCGTCACGGCGGCGCCGGAAGCGACGCCGGCGCGTATTTCTTCCCTCCCCTCTTGTCGATGTTCACCTCCAGCACGGTGCCCGGCCGCAGGCGGCTGACGTCGTCGTCGTCCGCGATGAGGATGTCCGGCTCCTTGAACACCTGCGCCACCTGCACGGGCTTGCAGTCGAACTTGTGCGCGATCTCCTCGCGCAGCTCGAGGTAGGACTGCCTGCCGAATGGGATCTCGCGGTAGTGCCTCTCGCCCGGCACCTTCACCTTGAGGAACACCGCCGCCTCCTCCACCGCGACCATCTCACCCTCGCGCGTCTGCCGCCGGCGCGTGTTGTCGATCACCTCCGCGGCGTCGTCCGGCGCCATCACGCCGGCTTCCTGCAGCTCGGTGAAGAAGCGCATCTTGAGCGTCTCCGGTCGGAGCTTCGCGGGCTTGGACGCGCGCCTCGTGACCTGCAAGTACACGCCCAGCAGGAACCCGTGCTTGACGTCGTAGATCATCTCCACCTTGGGCTGGTAGCCCTCCCACTTTGAGGGGTCGCGCTCGACCCAGGACACCTTCTGGTTCGCGTTGAGCGCGTCGGCGTCGCCGTCCTCGGCGACGACGGCTTTGCGCGACAAGTACCCGTCCAGCGCGTTGAGGTCGATGCTCTTGTTCACCTTGACGCGGTAGGTGATGACGCCCGCGGTTTTGTCGTTCAGGTCGCGCATGAGCGTGAACACGCCGGTGCCGACGCCGAACCACACCATCATGGAGATGATGAACCAAACAAGCGGCTTGGACATGAACGGGTCGACGATGTACGCGCGCGCCCAGTTGGTGTGCACCACCGACCACTCGCCCGTGAGCCGGTCCAGAATCTCAAACGCCAGCGAACCGGCGAAGATCACCTGCATGACGTCCAGCGACGTGCTCTGGCGCTCGTTGATCTTGAGCTGCTGCAGCATGTCGCTCGAGTTGCCGCGGATCTCCTCCTGCAGGCGGAACATCTGCGTCTCCGCGATGGTGTCCGTCATCGCGCGCAGCCCGTTCACCTCGTGCCGCGCGCCGAGCAGCACCTTCTGCATGTCCACCACGCGGATGTGCAAGTCGTCGAGCATCGTCTTCACCTTGAGCACCTGGTACAGCTTGTACCCCGACTCGTCCGCGGGCTCGGCGTAGATGCTCGTGTCCTGCTCGAGCGACTCCTGCAGGTACATGAGCACCTCCTCCAGCAGGATGATGTCCTTCGAGGTCTCCGAGAGCGTGTGCCGGATGCGCGGGATGGAGTTGGGGTCGCGCTCGTACCGCGCGATGAGCTGCCGCGCGGTTTTCAAAGTGTCGTCGATGATGAACAGGCGGTTGAACACGTTGTGCACGAAGACGTCTCGCGAGCGCAACGACAGGAACGCAAGCATCACGGGCTCTTGCGTTTTGCTCTTCGGGCCCACGAGCATTATGCCGTGCGAGCCGGTTATCACGACGTCGTCGTCGCTCAGGTCGTGCGCCTCGTACGTGTCTCCCAGCACTTGCCTGATCTCGTTCTCGAACGCGTCCTTGTCCAAGTAGCGCTCGGCGCTCTGCTTGGGCACGACGCGGTCGGCGATGATCACGTTCACCTTGTCTCGGTTCAGGGTGTTCCCGAGGAAGATCATGTCCAGCAGGTCGCGCTGGTGGTTGCTCAGCAGGCTCTCCATGATCTTGGACGAGTCCACGTGCACGTCCACCAGCAGGCGCGCCAGGTTATCCAGCGAGATGTTCTCCAAAATGCGGTCCATCACCGACTCGATCATCAGCCCGTACACGATGGTGCCGTCCATGCGCGCGTGAATGCCGAAGTGCTCCACCTGCACGACGCCGTCGTCCTCGGGGTAGTACACCTGCGCCTCGATGTTCGTGAAGCGCGTCATGTCGTGGTCCAGGATGCTCACCGAGGTCAGGCCGGTGGGCACCTCGCACTGCGTGTTGGTAGAGTCGTCGTCCACCTGCGCGGTGAAGTACCCGCCCTGGCACCGCTCGTTCGACCCGAGCTTCATGTTCAGCTCCACCACCTGGTTGGCGCCGAACGGGATCCACTCGCCGATGAGGATCGTGACGTTGCTGATGGTGATCACCTCGTCCAGGTCATCGCGGATCGTGCTCTCCTTGGACGCGCTCTCGGACGCGCGGTGCGCGTTGGAGGACATCACCGGCCCGCCCACGCGGCGCAGCGACCGCGGGAGGTACGGCGACACCACGTACGACACGTCCTCGGCGTCCGTGATGGTGGACTCGCGGCTGAACGTCGTCGTCCGGAGCAGAAACTTGGAATCCTCCCACACCACCTGGAGCAACTTCCCGTCGATCAGGCACAGGTCGTCCACCAGCTGCCTCTCCTCGTCCGGCAGACGCTTGCCGATCAGCTGCAGGCCGCTGGGAGAGATCTGGTACGCCGTCACGCTCTGGTGCTCCTTCGTGGACAAACGCAGGCCCTTCACGAGCTTGCCCTCCACCAGGTCGTCCAGGTCGTCCTTCCCCTCCTGCGTCACGTTGAGGTACACGCGCGCCGTCTCGACAACCTCCGACGCGGGCGCGTAGTCGTACTCGAAGACGCGCTGCACGATGCCCTCGTACAGCAGCACCAGCATGGGCAGCTTGCGGATCCACCGCTCCTTCTCGTGCACCGTCTGCGCGCAGTGGCTGTACTTGGAGATGAGGTACAGGAGTTTCAGGTGGTTCACGGTCCAGAAGTCGTCGCTCTTCTCCTCCTCGCGCGCCGAAGGCAAGATGCCGCGGCGGTCGAAAGGGGACACCACGGAGTCGTTCGCGGCGCCGAAAGGAGGCACGCCCCCGCCGAACGCCGTGCCGCCGGGACCGCCCATCGGCGCGCCGCTCAGTCGCGTGGGGGGCGCCGCGAACGCGCCGGGCGCCGCGGGCGGCGCGCCGTCGTTAAACGTCAACGGCGCCAATCGCCCGGGGGGCGCGCCCTGTCTTCCCGGAACGGGCGGCCTTCCCATCGCGGAAGACGGCGGCGCGTTCGCGCCGTCGCGGCTTCCCGAAAACTCCCCGCGAGACGCGTTCGAGCTCGTGCGGCGTCTGTCGTCGTCGCCCATCAGCGATGCCGCTGGCGACGGCGTTCGGCTGCCGCGTCTCTGAGGTTGTCGCGTCCGAGGCGCGTCGTGCCCATCGTCGTACTCGTCGCCGTACGGGCTCGTTCCCTCGCCGCCGTCGCCGAACTGCGCGTCGAATGGGTGCGAAAGGTGGTGGGGTACGTGAGAGTTGCGGTCAGAACGCGCCTCCGCGCCGGTCGCAGTGAGGTCGGGGCGGACGCGTCGCGGCTGTCGGGCGGTCCTAGACGAGAATTTGAACGCGCGGTGCGTTTTCGCCGCGACGCCCGGGCGAACGCGACGCCGCGCGAGCGCGACGGAGGGTTCGGGCGCGCGCGTACCGAGGAGAAGCCGGGTTCGGGTCTGGGTGGCATCCCGGATGCCACGCGCGTTCACGCTGCCGCCGTCGTCGCGGTGCGTTCCCGTGCAGTGCGCGACGCGCGTCTGACGGTTGCTTTTTGAATGCCTTTCCGGAAACCGACGCGCGCTTCACGAGCCGACGACGCTTTTCGGCGGAGATTCGCGACGAAATGACAGTCGCCGCCGTTCGGTCTCCCGCCCACTTCTGGGTGCGCGCGGCATCCACGCTCGAGCGCGCGCGTTCGAAGCCGCCCGACGCGCCGTCGCTCCGCCATGGTCGCCCCGGAGGTCACGCTGCACACCTCGGTCGGTCCCATCACCGTCGAGCTGTACTACCAGCACGCCCCGAAGACGTGCCAGAACTTCTTCGAGCTGGCCAAGCGCGGGTACTACGCGAACGTGCCTTTCCACCGCGTGATCTCCGACTTCATGATCCAGGGAGGCGACCCCACGGGCACGGGGCGAGGCGGCGTGTCCGCGTTCGGGGGCAAGTTCGAGGATGAGATCACGCGCGAGCTGAAACACACGGGCGCCGGCGTTTTGTCCATGGCCAACAGCGGCCCGAACACCAATGGCTCGCAGTTTTTCATCACGCTCGCGCCGACGCCGTGGCTGGACGGGAAGCACACCATCTTCGGCCGGGTCAGCGCGCACATGGGAAACGTCGCGAAACTCGGGAGCGTGCGCGTGGACAAGAACGATAAACCCGTGGACCCGAACATCAAGATCCACTCGTGCGACGTCGACGACCACGGCGTGAAGTGGTATTGATCCGTCGACGACGTCTTTCGTACGTGTAGTCCGCTTTGATTTTCGACAGATTTTCGCGCAACGAACGTCGGCGACTCGCCTCGCGGAGGGCATTCACGTCAGGTCATCCTCGTCCTCCTCTCCCCCCGCGCCGCCCGCGGCGACGAAAGGCTCCGCGGCGGCGGCGACCCCCCCGCTCCCGCCCATCTTCACCGAGATGGCCTTCAGGTCGTGCTTGGGCAACGGCAGTTTCTTCGCGGCGCGCGCGAAGGGCGCCTCGAGGAACGTCAGCTCCTGCGACGCTTCGCAGACGCGCTTGATGTCCGCCGCGTCCGCTTTTTCCCGGTACGCGTCCAGCAGCTTGTACGCCACGCGCTGCTCCTCGCTGCCCACGAACGCGGGCACCTCGCAGACGTCCGTGTACGTCGCCTGCGCGCCGACGCCGTCGCCGTCGAACAGGAGCGCCACCACCGCCGAGAGGTACGCCTTGCGCTGCGCGTTTGCCGCGCCCGTCGCGTCGCAGGACCCGCCGAACCGCACCATCGTCTCCGCCGCCTCCGCGTGCTTCTCCTGGCGCATCAGGACCACGGACAGGTCGCGGTAGTAGTTCGCCGCGTACACGTGCTTGTCGTCGTCCTCCAGCATCTCGATGGCGGCGTTGAGCAGCCGCGCCGACGCATCCGGCGCGGACTCGTCCATGAACTTGGCACACTTGCCGAGGCACTCCGCGCCCCTCTGCGCCCGGCCGGCGCTCACGTACGCCTCGCACGCGCGCTGCGCGTAGGAAACGGTCTCGTCCACGGTCGCGCAGTCCTTCGCGAGGAGCGCGCACATCTCGAAGTTCTTCGCGGCGTGCCAGTCGTTGTCCTCCTTGCCGTTCGCCTCCGCGCACTTCTCGAACGCGAGCATCGCATCCTTGGTGCGCCCCTTGGCGCGGAACTTCGAGCCCGCCTCTTCGTACGCCGCAGCAGCGGCCTCGTAGTCGGGTTTCCAGCGCGTCAGGGTGGTCATCATCTTCTTGTCCCCGCGCTTCAAGAGCTCGTCCGCGGTGAGGTCCGACATCGTGGCGGAGGGGCGACCCGACGCGTCAGCGGGAATGCGCGAGATCTGGCGTCTCGCGTCAAGAAACAGCACGTCTCGCGCAAACGGAAGGCGCGCGTGGAAATTTTCGATGAGAAGTGTGCGATTCGTCCGACGCGCTCTCGCGCTCTCGCCGCGCTGGATTCGCTACCACCGAAGACGCTCGTCACAACGTCGCGTACTATGAAACATACTAGCTAGTCTACACACGCGCTCCGCGCGCGTTCCGCGCTCCGCGTTCCGACTCGGCGTCGGCGCGCTTCTGTTTCCGCCGCCGCTCGTGCTCCTCGACGACGGAGTTCTTGATGGACGCCTCCAGCTCGTCCAGCGCCGCCTGGTGCGTCGCGCCGTGCGCCACCTCCGTGGGCTCGACGACGGGCAGAAACGACTCGTCCGCGAAGTCGTCAGTGTCTCGCCGCCGCCGCGCCGCCGCGCGCGACCTTCGTTGTGGGGTCCGTCGCGCCGCGCCGTACGCGTCGCCGTCGGGGTCGACGGCGAAAAACGCATCCTCCTCGTCCTCGGCGGGACTCGAACCCGAGTCGTACGCCAACCAGTCCTCGGAACCGCCGCGGCCGCCGCCGTAGGCCTCGCCGTAGGTCTCGCCGTACCCGTTCGCCTCCGCCTCGTCCTCCCACGAGCCCCACGCGGCAGAAAAGTCAGCCTGGCGCCCGAGGCGGGCTTCTTTCCGCCGCGGCGCCGTCCTCGCGCCGCGCACGGCAGCGCGCAAAGCGCTGCGTTCAGACGTGCCCGCCGCGGCGTCGTCCACGGCGCGCTGCGCGGCGCCGTCGTCGTCGCGGGGCATCGCCGCCGCGCGAGGCGCCAGCCTGTGCTCCAGCGGGAACTCGTGGCCTTCCTGCACGACCGCGTGTCCGTCCACGCGGCGCTTCGCGAACGCGTGTCCGTCCACGAAGCGCCCCTCAACGTCGCCCCCGCCGCGGCTCTGAAACATCCCCTCAGAGAGACGCGAGACCAGAGACGCGTCGTGCGACTCGACCTTGCGGAACGCGGCGTAGCACATCAGCGCGAGGCACGCGACCGACCCGAAGATGACGCCTCGCGGCGACGCGGCGCGCGCGGCGATGCGCTCGGCGAGGCCCTCCGCGGCGATCCGCTTCGCGTCGTCCAGAACGAGGAGCCGCTCGTCCGTCGCGGGGTCCATCGGGCCGCCTCCGATCTCGTCGAGCGGCTCCTGGACCAGGAGCCGGTCGTACTCGCTGGAGGTTGGGATCAGCGGCACACTCGACGGCACGCGTAACCAGCCGCCGGGGGACGGCGCGCTGGACGGCATCGCGAGCGTGCGCGGAGCGCTTGGGTGTTGTGAAGAAACGTCCGAGGAAACGCGGGTGTTGATCGAGGGGTATCGAGGACATCCTTGAGTCATTTAACCCCCAAATCGACCTCGGCTTCAGTGCACTTTTTCGAGCCTTCGAGCCTCGGGAAAGAAAACCACGAGAGAAGAAGCAAATCATCTCCACACCGAAGGCGTGGACCCCTCACTGGAGCGCGCGCTCACGATGTCGACGGACGGCGCGGCGCGCGTCGCGACGCACGTGTCGTTGGCGTATTTCGCGGTCGCGCTCGCGGTGACGTGGCTGCGACCGGTGTGGGGCGGGTACGTCTCGTCGCCCAGATTCGATTCCGCCCTCGTTGTTGCTTCTCGCATTATCTGCACCGGATCTCGCGCTCCCACCCGTCTGACCCGACTCCCCCGACGAAACCCCCGCACCCGCAGCGTTCTGCTCGGCGTCGGGTTGACGCTCGCGCTCCAGGCGCTCGCGGCCGCGCTGCTGCTCCGCGCGGCGACCCCCGCGGGCGACGCGGCGACGCGTTCGCGCGAAAGCGCGAAACAGGATGGCGACGAGAGCGAAGAGCTTCTTCTCGCGGCGGATGCGTGGCGCGACTCGCCACGCGACGACGAGGACGCGCGCCGTCACCGGGGTTGGCTCGTGCTCGTGTGGGCATCGGTCGCGCCGGTACCTCCCGAGAAGCCCGAGCGGGGCGAGCGCGCGTTCGCGACGCTAAAAGACGGCGAACTTCTCCTCCGCCGCGAGCGCGGGGGAGACGTCGTGTCTCGCGTCGACCTCTCCGGCGCGGAGGTGAGGCTGTGCCGCGCGCCCGGGAAGTGGGACGACGCGCTCGACGCCGAGGACGCGGAGGGTCTTCCAGTAACTCCGAAAAAGAAAAGGCACGGGTTCGGCGCGGAGAAGCGGTGGTGGAAACGGCTCCCCATCGTGCTCTCGCACCCGACGCGCGCGCTGCACCGCGGGCACAGGGTGCTGTGGTGCTATGCGCTGAGCGACGCCGCCAAGGAGGCGTGGACCGTGGCGTTGCACAAGAGCCTCGCCGGCGCGACGCCGCGCGCCGACGCGCACGCCGCCGCCGCCGCGCTCGCGGCGACCAGTCGCGCGCGCTCGCTGACGCGGGACGTCGACGCGTTCAGGGCGTGGTTGCGTGAGACGTCGTCGCTCTCGGCGGCGGACGCCGCGAACGCCGCGGACGCGGGGTGGGCCTCCGGCGGCGCCGCCGGCGCCGCCATAAACGCGCTCGCGTCGCGCATCTTCTTCGACATGCAGCGGTCGCCGGAGAAGATCGCCGAGGTCACCGAACAACTCGCCGGCCTGTGCTCCGGGATCCCGGACCTGCCGCGCTTCGTCGGCCCCATCTCGGTCTCGAACGTGCACCTCGGGAAGTCCACGCCGCAGGTGCTGGCGGCGCGCCTGCCCCCCGCGGCCAAGCCGGGGACCTCCGCCGCGCCCTGGGACGGGGGCACGCTCGCCGGCCGCGGCGCGTGCGCGGCGGCGGAGCTCGAGGTGGACTTCGCGGGCGTCGCCGAGATGACCCTCACCACGCACCTGGACCTCTCCGTGTACGCGGAGATGATCGCCGCGGAGGAGGGCGACGGAGGCGCGGAAGACGCCGACTCTCGCGATTCGGGCGATTCCGCGCGAAACGCCGCCGTCGAGAGCGCCGCGCCGTCTTCCAGTAACTCCGGGAACGGCGGCGGCGGCGCGGAGGAGCAGATGCGACGTTTGAGGAGTTTGGCGAAGAAGAACGCGTCCAAGCTCATCGGTGCCGTGGCGCGGAAGATGGCGGGCGTGCCCATCTCCATGACGGTCAAGATCAAGCGGCTCGCCGGGACGACGCGCGTGTGGATCCCGCCCCCCCCGGGGGACAGGCTGTGGTTCGGGTTCGTGGGCGAGCCCGTCTTGGAGATGGAGGCGACGCCGTCGTTCGGGCAGATCGGCATCAAGTGGCACGGCCTCGCCGAGCGCGTGTCCGAGGCGATCACCAAGCAGCTGCTCCGGGAGATCCACGCCGCGCTCGTGCTTCCCAACGGAGGGAACCTCATTCTCGACCCGCTCGAGCCCTTCGAGGACGTGCCCGAGGTGAGCGTGCGTTTTCTGCTGGAGATGGGCAAGACGTCGCAGGCGTCGATGCGCGACCGCGTCTCCTCCGCGCGCGACGCCGTCGAGGAAGAGAAGGAAAAAAACCGCGAACCCGACGGCAAAGAAAAAACAGCGGCGGCGTTCCACACGCCCAGCGCGAGCCTGGCGGTCGAGGTGGAGGACGCCGTGCTCGGCCTGCCCGGCGGGAAGGCGGAGGACGACGCGGAAGAGGCGGTGGCGGCGATGGTGGACTCGTTCCTGAGCGTCGGGTCGCGCGCCGCGGAGGAGGAGGAGGAGGAGGACGACGCCGCCGCGCGCGCGTTCGCGACGGACGAGTGGACGGCGTCGCCGTCGCCATCCTTGGTCTCCGGCCGGTCGCACACAGGCGAGGGGGTGGCGGGGAGCGACAGCGCCACCGCGCCGTTTGCGTCGAACGCGGTGGACCCGGATGCCGATCCGGAGGCGACGGAGACCTCCGCCGACGACGAAAAGAAAACGCGCGCGCCGTCGAGCGACTCTCCCGGCGGCGGACGCGTGCTCGACTTCCACTTCGGCGCGCCGTTCCCTTCCGCGCGCGGGGAGAATCACTCGAGCGCGTCTTCGGACGAGATTCGCACTCGGCGCACGACGTCGTCGCCGGTGGAACCGAACAACGACCTGGCGTCCAACATCGGTCGGTTCGCCGCCGGGTTCGCCGCCAAGGCGGCGCGCGCGCGCGCGTCGATGCGGAAGGACGCCGCGAGCGTTCACGAGGGCGTTCGGCGCGGCGGCGTCAAGGGGGGGCTGGACGTCGCCAAGTCCATCGCCGCCAGGGCTGCGAAGGAGCTGAAACACTGAACCGTCGATTGAAAGCGCGAGGTCGAGGTCCCGCGACTCCTTTTTTCGATGTGCACTCGATTCTTTCGTACGACGCTTTCGAGACTACGACTTCGTTTACACTCCACGCGACGTTTTTCGCCACGACATCGTCGCGCCGACCTCAAACGCTCGCGTTTCCCCCTGACCCTTTCGGTCAGCCTCTCGACGCCTCTCGACCGCTTCTCGCTCGGCGGTCTCGTTTCCTCGTGTCATCGGCTCGCGCCATTCGCGCCGCTCGCGCTCGGCGGCTCGCGCACGCCCACCGTGGGCGCCACGCGGAACTTGTCCCTCGCCTCCCACTTGTCCCGCCACACGTCGTGCGCCTCCTCTTCTCCTCCAACGAAGGATAAATCCGAGAAGCTCGTGTTGGCCACGAAAGTGGAGTGGGAGGTCGCGGGAGGGCGCCCGAACAGCGCCTTGAACAGGCCCCCGCCCGCGGCGGCGGCCGCGGCGACGCCCTCGCGGTCGGGGAAGAGGGGTGGGCCGATCTCGGCGGACAGGCTCGGCCGCCGAGGCGCTGGAGCCCCTTCGGGTTCTGTCATGCCGCGCGTGCGCTAATGACGCGTGGTGACGCGGCAGAGATTTTTTTCACCCGGCTTCGGATTTGCCGCGAAATCGAGTGCGCTTTTCGAGTCGGCCGGAGCAGCGGACCAGGAAATCGTCCTCGAGTCGGGCGCGCGCGTCCGTGGCGTCGGCGATTTTGAGGCTCGTGCCGAGTTTCTTGTCATCTGCGCCCGCGCAGCCTGAGCTTCGCGATGTCCCCGCCCACGCCTTTCCGGCTGGACGGTAAGACCGCCGTGGTCACCGGCGGCACGAAAGGTCTCGGGTGCGTTCGCGCGGCCGTTCGATCGCGCCGGTCACCTCCCCGGACCCCTCGATCGCGTCGCGTCGCGCCGTCGCGCGACGCTCGTCGGCCACGTCTCGCGGACGCTCGACACCCTCTCCGTTACCCTCTCTGACCCTGACCCCCCCCATCTCGAACGGAAACGCGCAGCCGCGCGATCGTCGAGTCGCTGGCTCGCCACGGCGCGCGCGTGCACACGTGCGCGCGTACGCGCGCGGACGTCGACGCGGCGGTGGCGCGGTGGCGCGCCGAGGGCCTGGCGGTGACCGGCTCGGCGTGCGACGTGGCGGATGCGTCGTCGCGCGACGCGTTCGTCGCGGAGTGCGCGTCTCGTTTCTCGGGCTCGGTGCACATCCTGGTCAGCAACGTGGGCTTCAACATCCGCAAGCCCACCACGGAGTTCACGCTGGAGGAGTACCGCGCGCTCATGACCACGAACCTCGAGGCGTCGTTCGCGCTGTGCCAAAAGTTCCACCCGCTGCTCAAACAAACGGGCGACGCCGCCGTCGTGTTCAACAGCTCCGTCGCATCGCTGGTCTCCATGCAGAGCGGCGCGGTGTACGCGATGACCAAAGGCGCGATGAACATCCTCACCAAGTACCTCGCGTGCGAGTGGGCGCCGGACAACATCCGGGTCAACGCCGTCGCGCCCTGGTACATCAACACGCCATTAGCCAAGCAGGTGCTTAAAGACGCGGCGTACAAAAAGCGCGTCACCGACGCGACGCCCGCCGGGCGCGTGGGAGAACCGGAGGAGGTGGGAGCCGCGACCGCGTTTTTGTGCATGCCCGCGGCGTCGTACGTCACGGGGCAGATCCTCGCCGTGGACGGGGGCTTCTCCGTGAACGGCTGGAAACCGCCCGCGCCGGCCGCGGCGGCGAAGAGCAAGTTGTAACACATGCGACAAAAAGCGCCGAAAGCATTTTTTTTTTTCGAGAGACGGTCGACGTTTTTTCCGAACGCAGCGCGAAATGAGCGGCTGGTTTCGCGCACTCGTCGCGACGGTCGCGCGAAAACGCGCGCCTCGAGATGACATCGAGAAAATCGAGGGGTCGCAGACCGAGATTTTCTCCCCTCCACCTGTGAGTCTCTGCGCCAGACACGTGTCTGCGGTGTCGTTCGACGGCGCAGCGAGTCGCGCCGTTTCGCGAGATACGTCGACGTCGCGTGTGCGGCGGGAGCCACTCACGCGAGCGCCGACGCGCCGCTCGGTACCAGTCAGCCGACGATTCTCGGCGCACGATGGCTTCCTTGGCCTCGCTCGCGCGCGCCGCGCCCTTTCGCGCCCCCCCGAGCCGGGACGCCGCGCGCGGCACGCGCGTCGCGTCCCGGGCGCATCGTGCCGTCGCGCGCGGTCGCGCCTCCGTCTCCCCGCGCGCCGGGTGGTCCGAGTTCACGGACGCGGTCAAGCGCGAGGTGGAGCTGACGTTCAACCCGCGCACGCGCGGCGCGAAGATCGCGGGGCGGTGTCCGGACACGCAGGAGATCCCCACGGAGGTGGGCCGCGCGGAGGAGCAGAGGCTGCTGGAGGAGGAGACGGACGAGAGTTTCAACTTGGAATCGTTCACCGCGCAGCTCGAGGCGCAGCTCGCCGCGCAGAGCGCCGCGGCGAGCGCCGTGGAGAAGGCGGAGGAGAAGGTCAACGCCGAGCTCGCCGCGCGCCTCGCCGAGGTCACGGACACGTACGGCTCCGTCGGCGCGTCCCTCGGCTCTTTGAACGCCACGGACGCGCAGGGTGACTTCACCGGCGGCGGCGTCCAGATTGGGACGGTTTCCAAGACGGAGCGGCAGCAGGAGCTGGAACGCGCGTACTACGGCGTTGGGTACGAGGGCGAGGGTCCTCTGAGCGGGCGCGAACTCGCACTTTTGTGCTTCCGCAAGTACGGCGTGTACCACGACATGGCCGTGAAGCACGTGCGCATGGGCGAGGGCATGAAGCGGTGGGTGTCTTTGAATCTGTACGTCGGCCACCTCGGCCAGCGTTCGTACCCCGCCACCGAAGAGACGTACGTCGAGCAGATGGACGCCATCGCGTACATGATCACGCAGTGGGGGCAGGCGGACTACTGCCGCGCGTTTTTCCGCGAGCCCCCCATCGCCAGAAGAGGCCTGCCGTCCAGGCCGCGCGTGGACACGTGCGTCACGCTGCAGTTCAACCGCTCGCCCACCTGGGACGACGAGCTCGGGGACGAGTACTTCACCTACTGAGCGCGAAGAGAGAGAGCGAGACACGCCAAAGAAAAGCAGCTTTGTAAACTATTGCTATACTTTCGTTTTCGTCAAGGCGGCGCGCGTCGTTCATGGGAACGACTCGGAAGCGAGTGGTGTACCGTGGCACGTGTTAACACGCGCGACGGTGTCCCTCGCCGCGCCGCGCGCGGACGGCTCGTTCTATTCTATCTCTACGGCGGAGACGGCGGTTTCCGCTTCCGCGCCGCCGCGTCCGGCGGCGGCAACGTCGCCGGCCGTCCCCAGACGGTGGTGTCGGGGAACCCCGAAACGCGGCACACGACCTTCTCCACGCGCGTCTCGAATCGAAACCCCGTCCCCGCGGGCGTCCCCGGGGACGCGGGCGCCCGCGTCCCCGGGGATACGTCGCGCGCCGCCGCCTCGACGTCGCCGAGACGCGCGCCGTCCTCGAGCGGCGCCCAGAGCACGGAGACGTGCGGGTCCGGGTCGTCGTAGAACGGCGCGTGCCCTCGCGACGCCAACGCCGCGTCCACGGCGCGTACGGTCTCGACGAACGAGCCTTCTTTCGCTCGTGAGTCTTCCACGGAGCCTTCCTCGCGGTCGTCGTCGCGACTCGAAAGCGGAGACACCGCGAGCGCGACAAACACGCTCGTCCTCTCGTCGTTCACGAACGTCTTGAACCCGGGACCCACCGCCGCGGTCCACGGCCTGGTCGCCGCCAGTCGCCGGCGCAGCGCGGCGTGGAGCCCCGCGTGGTCCTTCGCGCGGGTCGCGAACACGCGCGAGACGCTCACGTGCGTCTGCCTCGGCTCGGGCAGCAACGCCTCGGGGTCGCGCGTCGCGGCGCTCGCCGACACGGGCAGGTCGCGGCCGACGGGGCGGAGCGCGGGCGCGCGCGCGACGATGTCGGCGAGCGCGCGCGCCAGGGAAGCGCGGGCGCTGAGGGGTATTTCCACCGGCACGCGCACGTGCGTCGCGAAGTTGCCCTCGACGTGCGGGAACGAGCGCACCCGACCCCCGGCAGACGTCTCGGGCGCTTCCGCCGAGGTTCCATCTCCCGAGCGCTCGCCGTGTTCGAGGTGCCTACCGCCGCTCCTGGCGTGCACTTCGCGCGACGACGCGTCGACGTCGACGGTGTCATCGCAATCACTCCCGTACGCCGCGAGCGCGTCCATCGCCCCGCCGCGGCCTCGACCCGGACGCGCCGCCCGAAGTGAGTTCGGCTCATTGGGGGGCTCATTCCGACAGGAGCGGCCGAGAAAACACGAAAGTCAAAAGTGCCCGTTGTTGACTCTTGCGGGCGCGGGACACGATGCCCGAGTACTACGACTCGGACGAGGTCGAGGATGAGGACCGCGTCGATGCTGAGCCCGAGCCCGAGTCCCCGGCCACGCCGCTGACCGTCCCGAAGAGTACGCGCACGCGTCCGCCCGCGACTCCTCACTTCGTGGCCGCATCTGCGCCATCCACCGCGTTCGCCATCTCCTCTCGTCCTCGACCGCGTCTGACCGAGCCCCCACGGTATTCGACCGAACCGACACCAGGCACGTCCGCCGCCGTGACCGCGAAGGCCATCGCGCGGACGCGACGCAACGTGCACATCCACCGGCTGTACGTCAGGCACGAGCACGACGCGTGCCTGGCGTTGATCGAGGAGGTGCTCGCCGAGTTCGACGGTTTGTGCGAGTACCCCATCTACGTCAAGGCGCTGGTCCAGCGCCGCCGCGGGCGCATCCAGGAGAGCCTGCAGCTTTTCCAGGCCGCCACGGCTCTGAACCCGCACAACGTGCAGAACCTGAAGCAGGTGGGACGCAGCCTGTACCTGCTGGGCAAGCACAAAGCCGCGGTGGAGGTGTACGAGGAGGCGGAGAAGATGGCCGCGGAGAGGCGAGGAGACGACGGCGGACACGAGGATTGGGAGATTTACCATCAGAAGGGCCTGTGTTACGCGCGCTCGAAGCAGTTCGGCGCGGCGGCGGAGTGTTTCATGCGCGCCAACGCCGTGAGCAGACACGAAGCCACCTACGAGCAGCTCGGCAGGGTGTACCAGGCGCAGGAAAACTGGGAAGCCGCCATCGCGACGTACCTGGAAGCGCTCGAGTCGTCTCCGGATTCGCCGGACATCCTCGCGACGCTCGGCCTTCTGTACCTGCGCCTCGGCGAGACCTACCGCGCGTTCGAGTACCTGGACCAGGCGTTGTCTCGCGACCCGGGGAACCCGCGCGTGATCCTCGCCGCGGGGTCCATCATCCAGGACCACGACGACGTGGACGTGGCGCTGGTCAAGTACCGCGTCGCGGCGGCGAAGGAGCCCAACTCGGCGCAGCTGTGGAACAACGTCGGGATGTGTTTCTTCGGGAAGAACCGATTCGTCGCCGCCATCGCGTGCTTGAAGAAAGCCCTGTACCTGGACCCGTTCGAGTGGATCATCTCGTACAACCTCGGGTTAGCGCACCTGAAAACGCAGCAGCACGCCAGCGCGTTCCACTTCCTCTCGGGGTGCGTCAAGCGCAAACCGGACTTCGCCGCCGCGTACGCTTTCCTGGCGGTGGCGCTCGCGAAACTGGACGACGTGGAAAACGCGAAGCAGGCGTACGCGCGCGCTATCCGGCTCGACCCGGGGGACCACCTCACGCGGCTCAACGCCGCGATCACGCTGTTCAACGCCGGGGACGCGGAAGGCGCGAAGGAGATGTTCGAGGCGCACGACCAGCTGTGGGGCGCGCTGGACGAGGACGGGAAGGTGGACGCCGGCGAGGACGTCGAAGAACAGAGGCGAGCGCTGCGAGACGCGCTCTACGGTTCGTAGCGCGATGTAGTGTTAGTAGACGAGTCTGGTATTAGTAGTACGGCGGGTATGCATACGAACGAACGAGCTAGAGCTATGCTTCGTTTCACTATACATTTCCCAACGTCTACACACTTCCGAGCGGCGTCACGCGGCGGCGGCGTTTCCCTCCTCGGATAACTCCGTCGCCTTTGCGTCCGCGCTTCGCGGCACCTCGAGCACGAACGCGTCTTTCGCGCCGCATTCGTCGCGCAAGATCTCGACGCACCGTCTCGCGGCCGTCGCGCCTCGGCACAGAAACTGGACACTGCCGTCCCCTTGGCTCCCCACGCCCTTCGAGCCGAACACGAACGGTTCGAACGATTTATTCGTGCGCGTCGCGTGTAGCACCGGCGAACCGACGACGCCCAGGTTACCGGGGGACGCCGCGCCGGCGATTTTGTCAAACGCGTTTTGCGCGTCGTCGTACACCGCGCCCAACGTCTTCGCGTCTCCGCGCTCGACCGCGTCGACGGCGCGCGCGACGAAATCGTGGTTCGTCTTCCCGAGCAACAAACGTAAGTCGCGCGCGACGCCAGCCTTACGTCTCTCTTGTTCTTTTCTGTTTTCCGGTCCCTCGCGGTCATCCGCCTCGGTCGTCGACGTGTTCTGCGTATCGCCCGAAACGTTCGTCTTCCTACGCGCCGCTTCCTTCGTCGTCTCCGTCGTCGGAGAAGAAAAGAACGCCTCCTGCAAGTCGCGGAGGATGGACACCGTGTCCTTGGAGGCGTTGAGGTCGGCCACCACCAGGTGGAGCGTTCGACCCACGCGCCGCAGCGGCTCGACCTGCACGTCGTCTCCGGAGAACACGAGCGTGACCAGTCTCCCCGGCCCGAACGCGCACCCGGCCTGGTCCATGCGGCCGCACCGAGACGGGGTCTCGCGCTCGCCCGAATACGCCAGCCGCGCCTCCTGCAGCGGCGTCAGGCGGAGCTCCAGCGCGTTCGAGAACGCGCGCGCCACGAGCACGCACACCGCCGCGGAGCTGCTCAGGCCCTTCTTGATGGGCAAGGTGGTTTTGTAGTTGTCTAACCGAATGCCCGCGCCGGTCGGCAAACGCCCCAGACCCTCGGCGACGCGCGCGCTGATGGGCGCGCCGGAGACCGAATCGCGGTGTTCCTCCGATCGAAGGAGCGTCCACACGGTTCCCGCGACGTGGCTCCAGAACCCGCCCGCTCGCGCCTCTTCCCGAAGCGACTCGGGGTCATCCAGCGCGAACGATCTCGTGCGGGACACCCCCGTGTCGTCCGTGGAGACCATGGTGAACGTGTTCGCGCGCGCGGGGTCCAGAGAGACGCGCGCGTGGAGGCCCTGGTTCGTGGACGTGCCGACGACCAAGCATTTCCCCGGCAACACCTCGGGATCGGGGTACGCGCCCGCCCAGTCGCTGTGCTCCCCGAGCAGACACAGCCGCCCGCACACGAACAGCTCCGCCGGCTCGGCGGAGGGCGGAGGGGACCCCGTCGAGGCCATCGCGGCGAATGTCGACGCGAGCCGCGGAAGGACCTCGGCGCGAAGAACACTGACCACAGTCTACGCGAGTGCATCTGATTGAATTTCAGAAACCAGACGCGAGTGGCGAGTGGCTCGAGCGGAATATTTCAACGTTCAACCTATCCGGCGCTCTCCGGCGCCGCGCGCTTCCGCCGCGCGCGCGGCGCCTTCTCGAACGACCTTCATCTTCACACCCCCGCGCGATCCGCTCTCGTGCCCTGCGGGTCCCGTCACCCGCAGCCGCATGCACCGGCGTTCGAATTCGACGCGCCTAAAACGTGTAACGTCGTCACTTTTCGTTGTTTTTGAACGTCTCGTCGTAAGACGCGGCGGGCTCGAGCTTCTTCGCCTCGGCCAGTTTCCGCACAGCCTTCATGAAGTCGTCGTGCACGACGTAGTCGCGCTCGTCGCGGATGGCGAACATCCCGCCCTCCGTGCAGATGTTGCGCATGTCCGCGGCGTTGAAGTCGTCCGCGATCTTCGCCACCGCCTCGTAGTCGATGTCGCCGTGCTTGTTGATGTTCGCGGCGTGGATCTTCAGCACCTCCACGCGCCCGGCTTCGTTCGGGAGCGGGATCTCAATCTTCCGGTCCAGGCGGCCCGGGCGCATCAGCGCCGGGTCCAGCACGTCCGGCCTGTTCGTCGCCATCACCATCTTCACCTTCCCGAGCACGTCGAACCCGTCCATCTGGTTCAGCAGCTCCATGAGCGTGCGCTGGATCTCGCGATCCGCGCTAGTGCCCTCCGAGAAGCGCTTCCCGCCGATAGCGTCCACCTCGTCCATGAAGATGATGCACGGCTCGTGCTCGCGCGCGTACCCGAACATCTCGCGGATCAAGCGCGCGCTCTCGCCGATGTACTTGTCCACGATCGCGGAGGACACGACTTTCAGGAAGTTCGCGTCGATGTTGCTCGCGATGGCCTTCGCCAGAAGCGTCTTGCCCGTGCCCGGAGGGCCGTACAGAAGCACGCCTTTGGGCGGCGCGATGCCGACGCGCAGGAAGAGCTCGGGGTTCATCAGCGGGAGCTCGATGGACTCTCTGAGTTCCCGGATCTGCTCGCCCAGCCCCCCGATCGCGGAGTAGTCCACGTGCCCCGGGCTCTCGTGCAGCATGTTGTACACCACCGGGTCCACCTCGCGGGGCAACGCGCGCATGATGGTGAGCGTGGTCATGTCCAGCGCCACGCGCGTGCCGTTCACCAGCTTCTCCTTGTCAAGCTTCGTGCGCACGCCCACCACGTAACGCGGGCCGGAGGAAGCCTTCACGATGACTGTATGCGGTACGTCGTGTATCGGCATCGAACGAGGTGTGTGGGCGTGTGTTGGTGGTCAGCGTCGGAGATTACTGGGCGCGGAAGATCGTATCGTTCGCGGAACGACGGACGCGACGATCTGAGGATTCGAGTTTCGGAGAGACGCACACTTCTCGTCGTCGAGCTGACGGAGAACCTCGCCGATGATCTGCCCCATGCTCTGCAACGCCTTGAGATCGTCCTCTGTCTTGTCGAACGTCTTCTTCGTCTCCTTCACCTCGTCGCGGAGCCTCCGGACCTTAGCGTCGAGCTCCTGCGGTGGTCGAAAAACGCGAGATTTGAAGCGGCGTCAGCGTGCCCCGGGGCGGGGTCAGATCCAACGGGAAGACACGTCGGGGAACGCGCGCGCGCGACGGGAAGGGTGGGAACCGCGATGAACACCTCGAGCCGGGCGTACCTTGTGCTGCAACATCAGCTTCCCATATTCGTTGATCGCCGCCGCCTTGGCGTCGATATCGCCCGACATGACAACCCCGCGCGTGACGTCCCCTCCTAAACACTCGTTTCGTTGCCGTTGCGATCGGTGCCCAAACCGGGTTTCAGATCTGGCACGACCTCTACTCTGCTAGCGCTCCGCGTCCGCCTCCGCGCCGAAGAGTACTCTCGGTGTCGAGTTTCGCTCGCGACCACCGACACGCGGATACCTCGCGCGCGCGGGTGTGCTGGCCGGGGTCGCGCAAGTCGCGTTTCGAGCCGGACCCCGTCCCCCTGTCGCTTCCCTCCGGTTTTCTTTTTTCGAAGGGGCAGGCGCTTCCGCTTGGCACACTCGACGACCGGCGGTGACGACTCAAGAATTAAACCGTCGACTGCCCGTTGCTTCGCGCCCTGAAAAACTTCGACCGAACACGAAAACCCTGCAGGCGTGATGACGAGGCTTCGCCGCTCTTCGCGCGCACTTCACGGCGCACGACACCGAGAAACACACACGCACCGACTGGCAAGATGGCGATGGTGCGTCTTCGGTCCGAGCGCACGCATCGCGTCTCCACCTCCGCCGCGCGACCCGGACCGACCGCGCGCCTCCCTCCCTTCGATCGTCGCGGCGTCCCCGATGGCGCCACGAAAAAGGTCTCGATGACGTTCGAGTCACGAGGCGCGCCCTCGCTCCGACCCTGACCTCGTCCCTCCTCCCTCGCGACCCGCTCCTGACACAGAACAAGCACATCGTGACCTTCTTGAAGATCGTCCCCCTGGCGCTGTACCTGCGCTCGGCGGCGTGCAAGTACGAGCTCCCCATTCTCGGGTGCGACGGTCCCCTGTGCCCCGTGGCCATCGGCAAGGCCGGGGACTGCGTCCCCTCGGCCAACACCGCCGAGCAGTTCGCGTGGTGCGAGCACGCCTGGACGCCCTGGACGAACGGCCTGCTGGCGCAGACCCCCTTCGATTACCGCGTGAAGTGCTCTGCGAAGGACGGCCACGAGTACGCGCGCATCATCGGCGCCATCGAGGTGGTCGGCTACGTCCTGCTGTGGGCGGCGCCGCAGCTCGGCAGCTTCATCCTCACCGCGGTCATGACGGGCGCCATCCACTTCCACCTGACGTTCCTCAAGGACAAGCCCGAGGCTCTCGTCGTGCAGTTCGCGCTCCTCGCCGCGTCCGTCGCCGTCATGCTCCTCTCGGGCGAGCCGGCCAAGAAGAAGAAGGCCAAGAAGGCGTGATCGACGAAGACGGCGCGAGACGACGGTTCCTCTGTTCCGACCGCGCGGTCGGTCTCGGCGGCGACGAGCGACCGACGCGTTCTTGTTTCGGGCGCGATTGTTTAAAAAAAATACGTATCACGTATCGCTACGTATCTAAAAGTGTTTTAGTCAGTGTCACAACTCCACGACCCATCTAATGTCCGTGTGTGTCTCTACCGTACCACCTACTGAGACGTGTTTTCACGTCTTTCGTTTACGTGTCTTCGCCGCGAACCAGGTGTCCGCCACGAACGCGTCCGCGCTCGCCGGCGGCGCGCCGTTCGCCGGCGCCAGGACGTCCGCCAGGCACTCCATCACGTCGAAGAGCTCCATGGCGTCCTCCGCCTCCTCCGCCTCCTCGAGCCACTCCTCGAACGTCTCGTCAGCCTCGGCGCCGCCGAAAAGCCGGAGCGCGCGAGAAACGCCAGCGAGCGTCGCGGCGGCGGGAAAGGCGCCATCCTCCTCCTCCTCGTCCGCCGCGTCCGCCGCGTCCGCCGCCTCGCCGCCGCCGCCGACGGCGACGCCGCCGTCGCGGCTCCGCCGCCGCGCGGGCCGCAGCGCGGCGTGCAGCCTGTCCACCAGGCCCACCAGCACGAGCGCGGGCTTCACAGCGGCGAACAAGGCGGTAGCGTCTTCTTTGTCGTCTTCGTCTGAGAACCGCGCGGCGTGCGCGACGGCGGCGGCGCACGCGTTTGTTCGCGCCGCCGCCCACGTCTCGCGGTCCGTCACCAGAAGGGACAACACTAAAGCCGAGGGGAGATGCGTTTCGAAATCTTCTTCGCGCGTTTCGTCCGCGTCCGCGTCTTCGTCAAAGATCGGAAAGTCGTCCAAAGGGACCCCGGAAGATGAGAGCATTCGCTGAAGCGCTCGAAACGCGTCCGGCGCCGCGCGCCGCGCCGCGCGCGTCGTCGGACACGAAAGCGTTTCGTCTTCGTCGGCGCGAGAAGCCTCCGTTCGAGAGACGCGTTTGAGTTCGCCCGCGGCGAGCGCGAGCAGCGCGGGCACGAACCGAGCGTTGCTCCGTCGCCCGCCTCCGCGCGCGCCGCTCGCGAAGTCCGCGCGCGTCGCGAACCGAAAAAGAAGCGCGGCGACGTCGGCGAGCGCGACGCGCAGGCGGTAACCGTCTTCCGTCGAAAACGAATTTTGGCGTTTGGATTCGTTTGTCGCGAGACTCGTCGCGGCGTTCGCGCGGCGCGA
>ENA-OUOG01001944-OUOG01001944.1-marine-metagenome-genome-assembly--contig:-NODE-1944-length-22629-cov-3.742240_pt1 | contig 22629 bp, 12 predicted proteins | sample MGYA00248635_ERZ508505 | MGnify/ENA primary metagenome ERZ508505 (study PRJEB26176, sample SAMN06267871) | marine metagenome | isolation source: Saanich Inlet, British Columbia, Canada | place: Pacific...
TCGAGGCGCTCGTCAAGGAGGGGGCGCTGTACTATGCCGGGGGCGAGCTCCTGCCGCTGCCCATCTACTGTTTTGGCAACATGTACGACCGGGAGCTGCAGCTCCAAGCCGATGAGCAGGAGATCCTCGACCGGTGGGGCGCGGGTGTTTTGGAGCGACACCGCGAGGAGGTGGCGCGCAGCAAGCCCGAGCTGATGACCGTCACCAACCCCGACGAGAACGAGCGCCCCGTCATCATGGCCATCAGCGACTTTGCTGCCGACCTCGACACCTTTTCCATCACCTCGGTGCGGGAGGAGTACATGGATGTGGAGCGCGCCGCACAGTTCAAGAAGGTCAACGGCGCCATCCGCCAGAAGGCCAGCAAGGAAACCATCTACTTGCGGTTCGATGGGGAGCGCAAGTACACGCTGCAGGAGGTGTTCATTGTTTGGCTTTACACGTTGTCGCAGACCGATTTTGCCAAATCCTCGGCCATCGACATCGCCGACTACTACCTCCTGGGCAAGCCGCTGCGCGACGACCGCCTGAGCAAGGAGGAGAAGGCGGAGCTGAAAGCTTCGGCGCGCGAGGAAGGGGAGCGGCTCTTTTCCAGGTTCTTGCACGAGGTGCTCACCTTCGAGGACCAGCAGCGCCTCGACTACGCCTGGAACCGCCTCTACAACGGCCAGGCCGACATCCGGTACCACAAGGTGCCGGTCGGTTTTGAGTGCTCGCGGGTGTTCAAGAGCGGCGTCCTGCAGATCACCGACATCCAGCGGGAGGGGGTGGCGTTCATGGAGGCGCTAGGCGCCGGCATCAACGCCTTCGACGTGGGGGTGGGCAAGACGATGACGGCCATCGTGACGCTGGCCCACGCCATGTATTCCGGCAAAGCGAAGCGGCCGCTGGTGGTCGTCCCCAAGCCGACGTACAAGAAGTGGATGGGGGAGCTGGTGGGGTACACCGACAAGCGGTCGGGGGAGTTTGTGGCGGGGGTGCTCTCGCACACCGGCATCACCATCAACGACTGGTCGAACCTCGGCACCCAACTCATCAAGAAGTTGCCGCTGGATAAGAAGGTGCCGGAGCGCAGCATCACGCTGCTCACCTACGAGGGGTTCCGTCGGTTGGGGTTCTCGGAGGATGTGAGCGAGGAGCTGTTTACGGAGCTGGTGAACATTTTGGGCCAAAGCGAAAACCGGACCGAGCGCGACACCGCCATCAAGTACGAGAAGTACATGGAGATGATCGGCGTGGGCCTGAAGGATACCGTGGCGGACATCGACCTCCTCGGCTTCGACTACGTGGTCATCGACGAGGCGCACCGCTGCAAGAACGTCTTCGACGGCGTCAAGGCCGACGGCAAGGGCGGCAAGCGCTACGCCATCACTTCGGCTACGAGCGACACGGGCCAAAAGGCGTTCCTGCTCCTGAACTACTTGCAACGCCGCTATGGCAAGAGCACGATGCTGCTGACGGCCACGCCCTTTACCAACTCCCCCTTGGAAATCTACTCCATGCTGTCGCTCGTGGGCTACGAGAGCCTCGTGGAGAACGGCATCCGAAACATCGATGCGTTTTTTGACCTGTTCGTGCTCCCCACCATCGAGTGGACGGCGAACTACAAGGAAGAGATCGTCGAGAAGGAAGTCATCAAGCGGTTTACGAACCGGCGCGTCCTGCAAAAACTCATCTACAACCACATCCTCTACAAGACGGGGGAGGAGGCGGGCGTGAAGCGGCCCCGGAAGATCAACCTGCCGATGGTGTACAACCTGCTGGAAGACCGGCCGGAGGAGCGCCTCCCGCCGCAGGAGCAGGTGCTGACGTACATCGGAATGACGCCGCGGCAGCGCACGAACCAAAACCGCATCGTCGAGATGGCGCGCGACTCGACCAGCGGCAAGCTCGACTCGGGGGCGCTCTTTCGGGCTTTGGCCTTGAGCCTCGACAATGCGCTCTCGCCGTTCCTCTACGACGGCGCGCCGGACGACTACCGGCAGTACGTGCGCGAGAGCCCGAAAATCCTGTACGTCATGAACTGCATCGCCTCGGTGAAGGCGTGGCACGAGGAGCGCGGCGAGGAGCCCAGCGGCCAGGTCATCTACATGAACCGCGGCAAGGAGTACTTCCCGATGGTCAAGCAGTACCTGGAGGTGGAGCTCGGCTACCGGACGGGCGTCAGCTATGCGCGCTCCACGGTGGACGAGGTGGAAATCATCTCGTCGGGGGTGAGCGACACCCGCAAGGAGGCGGTCAAAGAGGCGTTCCTAGAGGGCGTCGTCAAGATCATCATCGGGACGGCCACCATCCGCGAAGGCATCGACCTGCAGCGGCGCGGCACCGTCATCTACAACTGCTACCCGGAGTGGAACCCCACCGACATCCGGCAGCTGGAGGGCCGCATCTGGCGTCAAGGCAACCAGTTCGAGTTTGTGCGGGTGGTGATGCCGCTGGTCCAGGACTCGATGGACGTGTTCGTGTTCCAAAAACTGGAAGAGAAGACCTCGCGCATCAACGACATTTGGTACCGGGGGGACCGCGGCAACGTGCTCGACCTGGAGAGCCTCGACCCGCAGGAAGTGAAGCTGGCGCTGATTACGGACGTGGACCGGCTGGTGCGCATGTTTTTCGATCAGGAGAAGGAAGAGGCCGAGCGGGCGGTGCGGCGGCAGCAGGAGGCGCTCGTCCTCATCGACGACATCGTAACCGACATCGGCTACTACCGCTCGTACCGCGAGCGGCTGGTGGAGGCGTTGGCGGCGTTCCGCACCTCGCTGCTCGACTCGCGGTGGCTCAAGGAGCCGGGGCCGCTGGCCGAGCCCGCCGAAGAGAAGGCGCGCCTGAAGGCGGTGGAGCTGAAGGACCGCATGGACGAGGTGCTCGATGGCACCGATCAGGCCGACAAAGATTTGATTGCTTTGGGTCGCCGCGTGGACACGAGCTATAGCGACCTGCGCCTCTACTTTTCCAACCGCTGGTACCTGGAGTATTTCAAGGAATACGCCTCGAAGGTGCGCAAGACGGAGCGGACGGTGCTCAAGAGCAAGGGCTACACGCTGGAGAGCGACTTTGAGGAGGTGAAGGCAGCGATGAAGCGGGAGCTCGATGGGTACAAGGAGCGGCTGGCGGAGTACGCGGGCGGCTCGTCGTCGCCGCGCTGGGGCAAGCTCCGCAAGGAGATCGAAGAGAAGAAGTCGGCGTTGCAGGTCGAGGGGCGCACGCCGGTGGAGCGGGCGGAGGAGTTTGCGCGGCTGAACTACCTGCTCGAAGCGCGGGTGACGTCGCCGGTGCGCGCGGTGCCGGCTGCCGACGACGAGGAGCCGGAGGTGGACGTGGCCGTCCTCGAGCTCGAGAGCCTCGCCTTGGAACTGGAATTGGAACTGTTGGACGTTTAATGCTGACCAAATGATCACCACATCAAACTACCTGTCCCGGGTCTCGGGCATCGATTTCTCCCTCCTTCCGCCGCCCTTGCAAAAGGGGGATGAGCTGACGCGCAAGGCGCTTGAGCGGGGAGGGGAAGCCTACCAAAACAGCGAGACGGTGCGCCGCGTGGTGGACGCCTACCTCGAAAAGCTCAACCGCTCGGTGGCGCTCAAGCCGGACCCGAAGGCAGACAAGGAGCCGTGGGAAGGCGGGCCCAAGCGCGAGGCGGTGCCGTCCACTTCGTCGGCCATGCGGGTGGTGAGCAAGAAGAAGCCAGCCTCGAAAGCAGCCTCGAAGCCCGCTGCTAAGTCGACGTCCACAAAAAAACGGGCTACGCCCACAAAGAAAGCGGCCCCGCGCCGCCGCGCCGCCCGCAAGCCCGACACGGCCGAGCGCGTGTCGCTGATGCCGCCCGAGGTGTCCCTCATCCGGCGGTATGCGGCCATGCACGGCAAGGTGCGGACGCGGGTGCAGCTGCTTCGTCTGTTGTCCTCGCTCCAAAAAGCGATGGTCGAGAAGCGCATCCGCAAGACGTCGCCCTACGCCACCGAGGTGCTCCAAATCCAAGACCAACTCATCGGCGCCATCGAGCGGATGCGTGGCGAAGCGGCGGAAATTGCCATCAACGAGAAGAAGCTGGAGCGCTACCGGGAGATTGCAGGCTCCAAGCGCATCCGCGAGTCGGTGGCGCTGCTCAAGCGGTTCCTGTCGCTGCACGGCAAAGACGGGGTGAAGGAGAAGGCGGTGCGCTTGCGCGATGCCATGCGCCGGGCCATCGACCAGGACAAGGTGAAGTCCGACGACCCGTACATGGTGCGGCTGGCAGCAGCGCGCATGGCGCTCCAGCGCTATATCGACGGGATGGCCGACACGCCCAAGGTCCAAACCGCCGAGCTCAACGGCATCCGCGGACTGCTGGGCTTGGGCGCGGTGGGTACTGGACTAGGCACGGTACGCCCGCGGCCGGTCATGGCGTCGGGGGAGCTCATGCGGATGAAGTTTGAGACGATCGGGCTGCGTGGCAAGTTCCGTGAGCTCATCGGCGATCCGGCGGTGGGGTTTACGGCGATGGTGTTTGGGCAGCCGAAGAGCGGCAAGAGCACGCTGATGCTCGAGTTTGCGCACCACCTCGCCCGCGAACACGGGGAGGTGCTCTACTGCGCCATTGAGGAAGGGTACGGCTACACGCTCCAGGAGAAAATCGCTCGGCTGCGCACCGTGCACGAGCGGCTCAACTTCTCGGACCGCGTGCCGCGTGACCTCTCAGGCTACGACTTCGTGTTCATCGACTCGGTGTCGAAGGCCGGGATGGAGCTCGACGACCTCGTGCAGCTCAAGCGCAGCAACCCGCGGACCTCGTTCGTGTTCATCTTCCATTCGACAAAGCAGGGGCAGTTCCGTGGCGGCAACGCCCTGGCTCATGAGGTGGACGTCATCATCGAGGTGGAGCCGGGGGTGGTGAAGGCGAGTGGGCGGTTTAATGCGGGTGGGGAGATGCGAATAAGCTAATCCACTCGCTCGAGCAGTGGTCTCAGTTGTGGAATTTGGTAAACTTTGCTTCCAACCTTTTGGCCGCTTTCAGAAACCCACATGAAGCGACATTCTTGTTCGGGAGAGAACTCAGGCCTTTTTATGAACGCTAGGGCAATTTGGGCTTCGAGTTGATCCCGTTTAGGGGCTTCCAAGGCTCTCGGTAGTCCACACACCTTGTCTGTCTTCAGCTGGACTGCATTCAATGGAGCGTAAATCACCTTGCTAAGGCGAACAGGAGTCATTTCGATGTGCTCCGATACCAGTTTCCAGAACCGATTGGGGTTCTTGATTCTGACGGTTGACTCACCAAACTTTCTCAAACGCTCGTTTTTTTTAGGCGTGAGTGATGTACAATAAACGTGATTATAATCTCCAATTGCACCAACTTCAATGTAGCTAAAGTCCTTATTTACAATCCACGTGATTATTGCGCCTTCATTCCTGTCCCGAGAATGATCATCTTCGGATTCGCGAAAGCTCCTCAAGGTTCCGAACTTGATGGTTCCATGCTCCATCAAAGCATCTGCATGTTCTTTCTTCAGATGGACATAGACATCCGTGTCCAAATCAAGAGGCACGATTTCATTATAGTCCAGAATTCTCAGGTCATCCCATGAGGTGCTTGGAGCGAGCATTCCATAAGACCGTGCCGAATTCAATGTGATTTCCAACATCTTCTGCGGCTCTATGGGCGTCGGCAAGACTATTACCTTTTGTCTGTACACTTGAATATGATTGATTTATAACTAGTCCTTGACCGCTTCGAAGAGTTCGTTCAAAGTGAATTCTCCCATGACGTCGTAGTCTACATATCCCTCGGATTGTGCGAAACGAATTCGCTTCAGGGTTTTGCCAGCTAAGTCTGAAGGAGAGATTATGAACCGCGAAACGGCGCGTTCTTCACAATCAACATCGACAATATCGTCGTCTAGTTTCAAGGTCGATCCATCTTCAAAGAGGAAGATGACGTAATTGCCCATTGCTCCCGCGCAACCTTGGTCAGCGGTTGACCAAAGACCTAATCCATACGCATCGTCAACACGCAATGTCGCGCATGCGAGTTTGTATTTGGTGACTGACGAAATCTCAGCCATTCCGATTTCGTAATACTTCGTCATGCGATTTTCACTACCCGTGAAATCATCTGTTTCGCTTATGGCCAGTTCTTGACCAGTTGCGATGGAAGTTATGGCGAACAAGGAGGTAAGTAAAAAGTACTTCATATTGGGTTTTAAGATTGGAGTTCGGGGAATTCAGCAAGAATCTCATTGACTTTCTCGGCATCCCTTTCGGAGAATTGGCTGGCATCGAAAAGAGACTCTCCAGATGGTCCATAAATTTTGGCGGTTTCGATGAGAAGAGCGGCGTCCGAAGGAGCATCGACCTCACCCCAATCGCTAAACATGTTCGGGGCGAGTCGCCATTGAGCCGATTCTCCAGGCTCAAGTCCACCGGGAATGGAATAATTGAAGTCATCCACCAACCAGGGTACTGAACGGTCGGGAGATTTCAGAGTTCCTTGAAAGAACGCTCTGCTGATTGCGAATGCCGTCCCGTTCTCCACCTTGAATTCAATGACGGGCTCCTCCGTTACGTAGTAAGTTCCCTTTTTTTGCTTGTAGAACCGTGCGTCGGAGATTTTGAATTTGGCTAGTTCAAGTTTCGCTGATTCTGCTGCGGATTTCTTGGCCATCAACTCATCCAACTCCAATTTCGCCTTGGCAAGTTTTTCTGCGGCAATTCGCTGGATGATGACTCCACCTTTGGCAATCACATCATCAGCGTTAAGGCCGTCAAGTGACATACGAATGCTGTCCGGGATGATTGCGGCTTGAATGTTCGCCCCTTCAATGAGCCCTTTGGCGATTCCGCCGAGATTGAGACCGTCAATTACGATGGCACCGAGGGATTCTTCAAATTCGGAGCGCTTTTCTTCATTGAGGGATTTTCGAACTTTCTCCAGTGAGCTCGCTGTCGATTCAACTGACGAAGCGTCAATTTTTGGTGTGCAAGCAATGACTGAAGTGAGTAGAAGTAGAACAAGGGTGTTCCTGAGTTTCATAGTTTTTGTTTTCAAACAATACAAAGGCACGACTCAACTGTGCCACTTTGCGTCACAAATTGGTTTTGTTGCACTGAATTGCTTTCGTTTGCACTGAATTGCACAGGTGATTCTTCAAATTCATGGCAAAACGAGGCAGATTTCCTGCGGAAGAGGTGAGCAGCGAGCATGAGACGCTGGGCCGTGCGTTGCGCCTGATGCGGATGATGCGCAGGCCTCCGCGCCGCAACGTGCAGGAGTACATGGATTTGTTGGATGTGAGCAGGCGTACCATTTACCGCTACATCAGGAGCTTGAAGGAGTTGGGGTTTCAGGTGAACATGGATGAGGAGCGGAATTACTTCATTGCTGGGGAGGAGCTGAAGGACCCGTTCACGAACGAGGAGGCCAGGTTGTTGATGACGGCATTGGAGGCGATGGTGCCTGGGCATGATTTGGCCTCTTCCATTCGGAGGAAGTTGAACTTGTTCAGTGAGCAGGAGGAAGTGCTGGATGCCTTGATGCAGGCGAATAAAGACCAAATCATCACCCGCCTTTCCGACGCCATTTTCCGCCGCAAGCAAGCGGTCCTCAAGGGCTACCATTCAGCCAACAGCAACACGACCTCCGACCGGCTTATCGAACCGCTCGAATTCGTTTCGAACCTCGCCTGCGTGTCCGCCTTCGAGGTGGCCACGCGCCAATCGAAATACTTCCGGCTCGATCGCATCATGGGGGTGGAGGTCACCGAAGAGCCGATGCGGTTTCGGAAGCAGCACGAGTTCACTTTTCCCGACATGTTCGGCTTCGCCTTGCGCGATGATGAGTCGGGTTTGGCGCGCATTCAGCTCAACCTTTCCCTGAAGGCGACACTCTTTCTTCGCTCGGAGTATCCGCTGAGCATTCCCTACCTCACCCGCGCCGCGGAGCCGGAGCGTTTCATGCTCGAAGGACCGATTGCAGACCGCCGGCCTGCCGTTCGGTTCATCCGCGGATTTCAGGACCCGGAGGACGTCCGGATCCTGGGCGACGCGGAGCTTTGCAGAGAGGTGGCTGGTGTTGATGACGTTCAGGAACTCAAATCGGTTTCAGAGAGCGGTTCCAGTTCCAAATTCAAGGAGTGATGTTCTCTATTTTGCAGGATATTTCACAGAGCTTTTTCAAACAATGAAGGAGCATCATGCTGTCAATTGAACCATTGGAACATCACTCGATTTACGACGCGAATTTTACTGCTGGAGGATTGATGCTCGAGTCTTTAGATCGCCTTGCACCTGTCTTGCTGGGCATAGACGTGGAGCAGGCTCTGCGGGAGGAGTCCGAGAACAATTCATTTGTAGGAATCAAGACATTGGGGGCGAGGAAGCGGATTCTTTCTGAGGTGGCACGGCGTTATCGGGTGGCTCCAACCGATTTTTGGAGGTGGTATTTCGAGCGATCGGCGCGTGAGAAGGCGTTGGCTTCTTATTTCTTGTGCATGAAGGCGTATCGCTTGGTTTTCGATTTACACCATGAATTGGCCTTGAGGAAATTCCGGATTGGTTCAGAATTGAAGGCTTTGGATGTGGAGCAATTTCTTGACTTGTTGGGGGGGAAAGACGAATATGTAGGGGGATGGTCCGAAGAGACCCTGAAGAAGTTGAATACGCAATTCCGCAAGGCGTTGAAGGACGCCAACCTGTTGCGCGGGGATGAGCTCGTGGCGCCTTCGGGTATCCCGGTTGGGTTTTGGGATTATTTCAAGGAGCAGAAGGAGGATTGGTTTTTAGAGGCATGTTTTCAAAACTGAAGCGATGACGATTCCAGAATTGTATGAGCGGTTGGCTGACAAGGATTTCCAGGAATACACCACAGGACAGTTGTTCTTTCCTGCCTACATGTACATGTACGACGCGAAGCAGGAGCTGCAAATGGAACGGGAGATCACCGACATCCAAAGCCGGCTGAAGCGTCCGAACAACTACCTCGATGTCATGGTCATTGACATTTTTGAAGAGCTGTTGGCTTTTTTGGAGCAACGGCCATTCGCTCGAACGAATCAGCTGAGCTTCTACCTCGAAAACGAGTCGAAGAACCCCAATGCTGTGGAGGCCGGTCTGAAAGACATTGCCTATTCAGAAGAATTCTTGCAAGCCCTGGAGGACAAGATTCAAGAGCATCTCATTGCCGCAAAGCAGTACGAGGTTGCCTATGTGTTCATGAAGGGGTTTGGAAGGGCTTTCCCATACATGCGCGTGAGCCGCTTCATGGCAAACTTTGAGAAGCACATCAACGGATTCAAACTCATCGTCTTCTACCCGGGAACGGCGACTGAGTACTACAACCTCTTCGGAGAGCTCGAGGACGAGCACCTCTACCGGGCCATCAAACTCCTCAACGACGAACAATGAAAATCAGAGAGATATTCGACCGCGACATCGACCGGAACATCAACCCGGCGGTTGTCGTCAGCGATAAGAAGCGCGAGACCATTGAGGCTGAAATCAAGGAGTATGTCTTCACGGATGACCTGATCGATAAGTTCTACAAAGTGCTGGACACGGTGATGAACCAGCAGGGCTTGAAGACGGGGATTTGGGTGAACGGGTATTACGGTTCGGGTAAATCCCACTTCATCAAGTACGTTCACTACTTGTTGAACAAGGAGACCAGCGCCCTTGCCTTTGATATGTTGGAGAAAGCGCTGGAGCACTATGATGATTCAAGGAGCATCGGCGGAGTGACGCCGTCGAATCTGGCGATTCTCAAGAAAAAAGTGCAAGATTCTGGCTGCGAGGACATCATGTTCAACGTGGAGGATGAGACGGACGATGCGCCTGTAAAAGAGCGCATGACACGGATTCTCCTGAACATGCTCAACCGATTCCGCGGCTTGAATTCGAGTGACATTCCTCTCGCGCTATTGTTGGAGAAGCCATTGAAGCAGGCGGGGGTGTTTGACGCGTTCAAAGCCAGGGTTCATGATGATTTGGGGTTTGACTGGAACCGCGATGCCGCCCAAGCAGCAGCCTTCTATTTGCGCGGGGTGTTGGACATCGCAAAGGGCCTCGTGCCTGCAATGGATGTGGACTCCCTTCACAACCGGTTGACCCACCCCGAGACGTTCAAAGTCAGCGTGAATGACACGCTCGTTCCGGAGCTGTTAGATTACACCAAGGACAAGCCGAATGGTTACCGCCTGCTGTTTTTGATTGACGAGATTTCCCAATACGTGGGCGGCAACAAGGAGATTCTGCTCAACTACCAGAGCATCATCGAGCAAATCGGCGCGAAACTGGAAAGCAAGGTGTGGATTGCCAGTACAGCTCAGCAATCCCTCGACGAGGTAGCTAAGGGAGTGGGGGTGACCAACATGAAGGACGAGTTCGGCAAGATCCTCGGCCGATTCGACACGCGCATTTCGTTGCAGAGCAATGATGCGTCGTACATCACGAAGCGCCGGGTTTTGGATAAGAACAGTACCGGCCTCAAGACGCTGTCCGAACTCTATGATGCGAAGAAGGACTTCATCGAGAACCAGTTCAAGATTTCACACGAGCTCTACAAGGGCTACAAAGACAAGGACGATTTCATTTCGTCGTATCCTTTCGTACCCTACCAGTTCAAGCTGATTGCGAACGTGTTCGAGGCGTTTCAACAGCTTGAGTACGTCATCAAGGAAGTGAAAGACAACGAGCGGTCGGTGTTGGGCATCACGCACTTTACGACGAAGCGCCACGCAGACGAGAAGGTTGGCGGTTTCTTACCATTCGATGCTTTCTACAACACCCAGTTCAGTACGAATCTGACCCACAAGGGCTCGGGAGCAATCCACAATGCATTGGAGGTGACGAAGGACAATCCCTTTGCGCAGCGGGTGGTGAAGGTCCTCTTCATGATTTCGAATTTGCTTGACAGCCAGCGGCAGACCTTTCCGTCGAACGTGGAGAATTTGTCGATTTTGTTGATGACGGATTTGGACCAAAACCGGAAACAACTCCAAAAGAAGATCACCGACGTCCTCGAAAAGTTGCAAGAGGAGAGTGTAATCCGCGAAGAAGGGGGCAGCTACTTCTTCTTCAACGAGGATGAAATCGAGGTTCAGACGCTCATCAAGAACCAAACGGTTTCGCTCGACGACAAATACCGCGACTTCTACAACGAGTTCTTCCAGCCGATGACCAGCGTTAAGACGAAGGTCCATTACGGCGTGAACGACTTCTCGTTCTCCATTAGCGTCGACGATAAGGTGTTCAATCCTCGCGGCGATTTCAAGCTCCAAGTGGTCTTCCAATCCGAAGCCACGCCAGAGGAGCTCGCATTTGATGCCAGCCGCAAAGAATTGCTGGTGTGCGTTCACGAATGGTTCAAGCAAGATGCAGAGTTACGACGTGAGTTCGACAAATACTGCAAGACGGTCAAGTACCTGATGAACAACAGTTCGGGAGCGACGGGCTCGAGGGCAAACACGAACTCCAACTTCCGGACCCGCAACAACGAACTCCGAGACAAGCTGCTTCAAAAATTCACGGAACGCTTTGCAACGACCTCTTTTGTGTCGCTTCAGCAGGTGATTCAAGGAAGAGAGCTGCCTGCAGCTAAAGCAAAGGACCGCCTCGAGCAGGTCATGCAAAAGCACATCGGAGACATCTACAACAAGCACACCCTCAGCGAGCGCTATGCCCAAACGCACTCGGCGTTGATGGAGCATGCAAATGACAAGCAGGTCCTTGCCCTGACGACGTTGTCAACCGCTGAAGAAATCGTCGAGGGCGTCATCGAGCGCCAAGGTGGGTCGATGACGGTGGAGGAGCTCGTTCGGCAGTTTGAGAAGGAGCCGTTTGGCTGGAAAGCGGAGGCAACCATCGATATGTTGTTGCAGCTCGTTCGCAAGAAGAAACGCGAGTTCCGGTACAAGAACGAAGTGCCAGGTAGTCACGCCGAAGTGATCGCCAAGCTCAAGTCCACCTCTGAACACAGCTCGTGCTCGGTGGTTGCTGGTGAGGCCATTTCGCAGGACACCTTGGATGCGGTGATAAATGCGTTCAAGGCGGTGTTCAACGAGTCGCTGGCTCACACCACGGACGACGAGTCGCTCTTCAAGAACTTGAAGGATGAACTGGCTCGGAAAGAGTCGGAGGTAAACAATCTGGCGATGACCTACGGCGGCAAGGCGCCCTGGGCGGAAGTGTTCAAGGAAGGAGACCACGCCTTGCGGGACCTCACCGCGAATCGTGGCAAGGCCAAGTTGTTCCAGGCCATGATTGCTTTTGAGCAAAACGGAAAGGAGCTGTTCGATCGGGTGAAGGACCTTCGGGAGTTTGCTGATGCGCAGTTTGGTACCTTCCAAAGCCTGGAGGAGTTCATCCGCGTGAATCATTTGAACTTCCAGGATCTTTTTCCGGAGTTTTTCGGACAGGTTCAAACCATCCATGAGTTTTTGCAATCTCAAGCGCCACGCAATGAATTGCGCCACGCCATGAAGGCGAAGGAAGAGCTGGAGTTGGCTTTGAAGAATCATCGTGAAGAGCTTCGAAAGCGGGTTCAAAAGACGTACGCCTCCATCTTTGATGTGCTGGAGCAAGAACTGGAGCGCATGGAAGTTTCAAAAGACGTCATCGCTTCGCGTCAAGAATACATTGAGCGCATTGCCAAGGAGTCGGACCTTTCTGAACTGCAGCGGCTCGCATCCAAGTCGGACGATTTCAAGACGGAGCAGCTGGAGAAGATCGTTGCCGCAGTGCAAAGTCAGCAACCCAGTGCGCCCGTTCGAGAAACCAAGGATTATCGACCCTCGCGGCACGGTGGGACCATTTCGAATGAGCAGGATTTGGAGAAGTACCTGCAAGACGTCCGTCGTGACATGGAGCAGCTATTGAAGGACGGCAACATCATCATCATCCGCTGATGGACTTGAAACGATTTTCCCAAGAGTCGCGCAAGCGATTGATGTCCGGTGTTGCCCGTCGCTTGCTCTACTGGGGCTTTGATGCCGAAGGCAACTGCACTGAGTCGGTCAGTAAAGTTCCTGGCGGTTACCAGTTCCGCGGTGCGGTGCACGATGATCCCGGGGTCCCGGCTTTGTGGGATGCCCTAAAGGTGGCCATTGGCCGCAAGGGCGTCGAAGTCATTGTCGAGGAGGCCGCGTACACGTGGTTCAACCGGATGATGGCCATGCAAATCTTGTCGAAGCAAGGTTTTGAGGAGCCGCAACTGGATTTCGCTGGAGGTGATTCTTTGGTGCCGCAAATTTTGAAGCGCGCACAGCAAGGACACGCGCCTTTCCTATCGCCTGCTGAGAAGACGCGGCTGGATGTGCTAATTGGCAGCTTTACTCGGGACCAAGAGGCGTTGGCGCTGCTCATTTCCGGTTTCTGTCACCATCACAAAACCTTGAGCCGAGTCTTTGGTAAGCCAGACGACTACACGGAGCTGCTGCTGCCGGATGACATGCTCAAGGAGACGGGGTTCCTCCATCTTTTGAACACGACGGATGCGCTCACTGATGAAGAGTATCAGAAGGTAGAGCTCATCGGTTGGCTCTATCAATTCTACATTTCTGAGCGAAAGGACGAGGTGTTTGCCGCGTTCGGAAAAGGAAAAAAGGCAGAGGCAAAGGACATCCCAGCTGCGACGCAAATCTTCACGCCCAACTGGATCGTGAAGTACATGGTGGAGAATACGGCCGGCAAAGCTTGGCTCGATCGATTCCCAGATAGCCCGCTCAAAGGGGAGATGCAGTACCTCGTTGAAAACGAATCCGACGGCACCCGTGAGCCCATCATCGGCGATGTGGAGGAACTGACTCTCATCGATCCGGCGTGCGGTTCTGGTCACATTCTCGTCGAGGGCTTTGACTTGTTGTACAAAATGTACCTCGAGCGCTACTACAGCCCAGAGGAGGCGGTCGATTCCATCTTGAAGCGGAACCTCTTTGGTCTTGACATAGATGATCGGGCGGCCCAGCTGGCCACGTTCGCGGTGTTGCTGAAGGCGGCCAAGTACGACCGGGACGTGTGGTCACGCAGCGTTTTGCCCCAAGTGTTTGCCATGCCTGAGGCCAAACCTTTTAATCCACAAGAGACAAAGGACTTCCTAGGTCCTGATGGCGCACAGTACGCTAGTTCACTCCAGGTGGCGTTGAACCGGATGCAGGATGCCAAGAACCTAGGTTCCGTGATGAAGCTAGAGCTCAGTCCAGAAGCTCAGGAGTTCACCGCTCATCGATTCAAGTCCTTGCAATCTTCAGATTCTCGCAACTTCAACGAGGAAACGGTCCTTCGGGACATCTCACCGTTCATTCCTCCCTTGCTGGCCTTGACTCGTAAGTACACCGCGGTGGTGGCGAACCCGCCTTACATGGGGCAAAGGAACATGAATGCGGAGCTCAAGGCCTACGTCAATAAGCATTATCCGATTTCCAAATCGGACTTGTTTGCGGTTTTCATGGAGAGCAGCCTTGCACAAACGACCAAACCGGGTTATGTCGGAATGATCAACCAACATTCTTGGATGTTCCTGTCAAGCTATGAAAAGTTGCGCGAGGAGTTGCTCAAGAAGCATAGCATTGTGAGCATGCTTCATTTGGGGCCTAGAGCTTTTGAAGAGCTGAGTGGTGAGGTCGTCCAATCAACAGCCTTTGTCCTTCGAAATGGAGGAGGCGTTTCCTCGGGAAACTATCACAGGTTGGTTGATGATTCCAACATCCACGAGAAGGAGAAATCATTTCTCGTCAGAAAGTCAGAATTCCAAAATATCTCCCAAACCAACTTCGCGAAGATTCCGGGGAGTCCGATTGCTTATTGGGTGAGTAATTCGTTCTTGAGAGCCTTTGAAGAATTTGATTCGTTTGAGTCCGTGGCCATTCCAAAAGTCGGCATGCAGACTGCGGATAATAAGAAATTTCTCAGGCGATGGATGGAGCTGGGCAAAAAATCACTCTCTATTGGGAGTGGGTGGGTGACATACATAAAGGGTGGCGGTTTTAGGCGTTGGTATGGTAACTTCGAATACTTGCTAGATTTTAGAAATAACGGCGAAGAGTTAAGATTAACGAAAAATGCGACAACTCAAGATGTTGCCGTATTGAGTAAAATGAAATATACCTGGAATTCAGTTTCTTCAAGAAAATTCTGCTGCCGTCTCGGCGCTGAATACGCATTTCATGACATAGGAGGACACTGTTTTTATCCAGATCCGAGTGATGCGGACTTTCTTCTAGGATTCCTCAACACTTCTGTTTTTCAGTACTTTATATCAGTATTAAATCCTACAATTAACTATCAAGTGGGAGATGTTGGAGCTGTGCCTCTTGCAGAAACGAATGTGGAGACTAGGACGCGTGTAGTTTTCCTCGTCAACAAAAATGTGACTATATGTCGGGACGATTGGAATTATCATGAATTGTCTTGGGAGTTTCTCCACTCTCCTCTCTTAAGGCATCGGGGAACTCTTGAAGAGGACTTTCATGACTTTTTGAATTCATCGAATGATGCATTTTTTGGATTGCACGGGAACGAGCAGGAGCTCAATCGCATTTTCATTGAGTTATATGGGTTACAGGATGAGTTGACGCCGGAGGTGCCATTGAAGGACATCACAATTCTGCAGGACGAGTTGGACAGCGATGACCTCGAAGCGTTGGAGGATGAGTTCCGAGTTAATGGGGGGCAACCAATTGAACTGCCTCTTAAGCGTGATGTGGTGATGCAGCAGTTCCTGTCCTACTGCGTAGGGTTGATGATGGGTAGATACCGTCTCGATAGGCCAGGGCTCAACATTGCCCATCCCAATCCGACCGCTGATGAGTTGAGCAGCTATTTCAACAATGGCCACCAAGTTGAAATTGATGAGGACGCCATCCTGCCAGTCATGGGCTCTGAATGCCAATTCCCAGATGATGTTTTGCATCGATTACACGGTTTGCTGGATGCGATTTGGGGAGCCGAAACACGGACGGCGAATTTGAATTTCTTGCAGGAGTGCATGGGCAAGGATGTGGAAAAGTACTTGGTAAAGGACTTTTTCAAGGACCATTGTGGTCGGTACAAGAAGAAGCCGATTTACTGGTTGTTTGCCTCGAAAAAAGGGGCGTTTCAGGTTCTGGTGTACATGCACCGGATGAATGCCTTTACGGTAGAAAAGATTCGGTCGAATTACTTGTTGGAGCATTTGAAGCACTTGCGGCAAGAGGAGCAGCGACTCGCGGCGAATGCACTGAATTTGTCCGCGCGCGACGCAAAACGGCTGGACAAATTGCGCAAGGACATTGCGGAATGCGAGGCGTACGATTTGGATTTGAAAGACGTCGCGGATCGCCAAATCGCCTTTGACCTCGACGATGGCGTTACTGCGAACCACAAACTCTTCGGCAGCGTTGTCGCCCCCATCAAATGAGCATGATTCAAGAGAAAATCGAAAAGGCTTTCGAGCGCTATCACCACATCAGGTCGCTGTTTTTCTTCGACCCGGAGGGCGTTTACAAGTCGGAGGTTGATGCCCTGGAACCGAATGGGTACCGCGTCCATGAAGTGGGAGAGTGCTTTTTTACGGCCAAGACGATGCTGGCGCGGGATTGGCGCGACGAGCGAGTGGTGCTTTATCTCAATAGCCCGCGCCCTGCGACTCAGGAGGAAAAGCATGCCTTTCCATTGCTCGGCGAACTGATTGCAGGCCGCGCCCTGGAATTGGATGACGTGGGGGATTTCCTTGAGCAATTCGAACTCGACGAAAGCGCGAGGCCGCTGATTGCCAAATTGATTTCAGAGCTGCGCCTGAAGCTCGTCCAAGAAACGTGTCTCGACATCATTCGAGGCGGTGACCTCAACGAGCCTAACCTCATTCGCGGCTTGGTTTCGGCGTTCCTCGAGTTGAAGCGGGCAGAAGCTTGGGGCGTCGTCGCTGCGCGCATTGTGCTTTGGTTTCACACGGACCGGGACAAAAAATGGAGCAGTTTCCGCAATCGAATTGATGGTTTGGAGCTCATTGACCACGTGGTCAAGCAGTTGTCTTCTGCTACCGGCCTGCCCCTCGAAAACTTGGAAGACGGTTCGGTCCAGCGGTGGGTTGAGGCCATGCAATACAACCGCATTGTGAATGGTCTGAACAAGGCAGACCTCGACACCTATGGACACCTGAAAGTGGCGAACTATGAGAGCGAAACGCGCTTCCGGCAGTTTCTTCAGCAGGTGGAACGCCACACCCTGGCGGATCGTTTCCTAGTTTCGCTGGATGCGCTGGGTGAAAACATCCGGGGCGAATCATTGCTGGCGGTTTATGGCGCAACGGCTCCTTTCGGCGCTATGCCCAACGCCATGTTTTGGGGCTTTTCGAAGCGGCTGATGAAAACGGCGTTGGAACAGCCTTCAGAGGCACGGCACACCCTTAGCCAGCAGAAATACATTCCGTCAGAAGGCACAAACCAGGCCCACTTGCGTCATTTTATGGAATTGGGGGTGGCTTTTTTGGCCTCCCTTCCAGAGAACCGCGACGACTACACGCTCAATACGGTAGCGGACTACACCACCCGGTACACGAAGGAATGGCATCAGCTTGACCGGCTTTATCGCGAAGCCCTGCATGCGTTCAAATCGGTGGATTTCACCGTAGCAACAGAGGAGGTGGGAGAGGCCGCAAGGGAATTGTCGGACCTCATCAAGTTGCGGTATGACGACCACGTGGATTCGATGAACCGAGAATGGCTCAAGTGCCTTTCGGAGCAGTCGTTCGAGTACAAAGGACTCGGCGTTCCGCTCCAATCGAATTTTTATGCCGAGCATGTCCAAGACTCCTCCACAAAAGTTGCCGTCATCATTTCGGATGCGTTTCGCTTCGAAGCGGCACGGGAGCTCTTGGGTGTCTTGCACCAGGACGCGAAAAACACGGCGAAACTTGAATATTGCCTTGCTTCAATTCCGTCGAGGACTTCGGTGGGCATGGCGCAGCTGTTGCCTGGTCCAAAGCGTTGGGTAGATGGTGAGATTCAATCGTATGACATTTCGACGGCGAGCACGCAACGTGGGCAGGTATTGCAGCGAGCGCAGCCAGATTCAACCGCAATCAGAGCTAAGGACTTTGTGGCGATGGACAAGGCTGCTCAACGTCAAGCGATCAAACACGAGGTCATTTACCTGTACCATGACATCATCGATGCCATCAGCGACAAGCGGGCTACGGAGCATTTGACGCTTGAAAATGTCAATGACGCAATTCAGGACCTGGACCGATTGATTCGAATTCTGCACGGTGGGATGAACGTGCGGCGAGTCATCGTGACGGCCGATCACGGCTTCCTCTATACCGAGCGTGACTTGGCGGATGCTGATTTGGAGCGGGTGCCAGTGGACAATGCATTGGTGCAACACAACCGGTTTTTCCTGACGGAAGAGAAGCAGGAATTGCCCCTCGTTTATTCCTTTCCGTTCGAAGCCACCACGGGCATCGAGGCGCCGGTGTGGGTGAACATTCCCGTTGCCACGAACCGCTATCGCGTGCAAGGAGCGGGGCACCGATTTGTTCATGGTGGCGGATCGTTGCAAGAGCTCGTTGTGCCGGTTTTGGAAAGCACGCGGAAGCGCGAGGATGTCATTGAGCGCGTGAACCTGAGCTTGCTTGCGCCGAAGAATTTGAAGGTGGTCTCCAGCCGCATGCGCGTCGAGATTTTCCAAGAGGAGCCGGTGGGCCAACTCAAGAAGGCCCGAACCGTTGCCGTGGGGCTGTATCACCCGACGAGTGGGGAACTGTTGAGCAACAGCGTTACGTTGCAGCTGGACTCACCCGCAGAACGTCCTTCCGAGCGCATGCACACGGTCGATCTCACGCTCGGTGTACATTCGGGCAGTCAGGCCACGTTGAAGTTGCGCATTCACGACGTGGAGGATCCCCTGAATCCACTGGAGGATTTGACCATTATGAACCACACCTTGATTGAACCTGATTTTTGATGACGCTGAAAGAGAAAATACTGGATGCCTTTGCGGGCAAGGTGGTGAGGAAGGATTTGGTTTCCTTGGTGAAGGGCAACAACCCCGTGCCAGCCTATGTGCTGGAATACCTCTTAGGCCAATACTGCGCTGTTGATGACGAAGACATCATCCAAGCGGGCGTCGAGAAGGTTCGCAACGTCATCAAGGACAACTACGTTCATCGGTCGGATGCGGAAATTGTCAAGCACAAGATTCGGTCATCAGGTACCCACAAAATCATTGACAAGATCAATGTGGTGCTGGATGAGCGGAGCAATCTGTACCGCGCGGAATTTGCGAATCTGGGATTGACTGGTGTGCCTATTTCCGACATCATCGTGGACACGCACCAGAAGCTGTTGAGCGGCGGGGGCGTGTGGAGCATTCTGACCATGACCTATACGCACGATGACGAGGCGGACGTCAGGTGGGTCATTGCGGATTTGAAACCGATTCAAGTGGCCGGAGTGAGTTTGGATGAATACCAAACCCAGCGCGCTCTATTCTCCACGGACGAGTGGCTGGACTTGCTCATGCATTCCATCGGGCTCAATCCGGAGTTTTTCAGCAAACGAGACAAGCTCATTCAGCTTTCCCGTTTGGTGCCACACGTGGAGAACAACTACAACTTCATTGAGCTTGGTCCGAAAGGGACGGGCAAGAGTCACATCTTCTCCGAGCTTTCTCCTCATGGAGTCCTGGTCTCAGGTGGTGATGTTTCGAAAGCGCGCTTGTTCGTCAACAATGCCGGAAACAAAATCGGTTTGGTGGGCTATTGGGACGTGGTGGCGCTGGATGAGTTTGAGCAAGAGCGCGGGAGCAAGCGCACGGATGGGGATTTGGTCAAGATCATGCAGAACTACATGGCGAACCAGAGCTTCAACCGAGGGAAGGAGACGTACCAAGCGACGGCATCCATTGCCATGGTGGGCAACACGAAGCACAACGTGCCTTACATGCTCAAGCATTCGCACCTGTTCGAGTCCATTCCCGAAGGATACATCAAGGGAGCGTTTCTTGATCGCATCCACACGTATGTGCCTGGCTGGGAGGTGCGCATTCTCAAGTCGTCCGTGTTTTCTGTCGAATACGGGTTCATCGTGGATTACCTGGCGGAGCTTTTGCGCGAGTTGCGCAAATACGATTTCTCACCGCTGTTGGACGGAAAGGTCAAGCTGGATGGCAGCTTCACGACCCGGGACAAAACCGCCATCAGGAAGACCTTTTCGGGCTTTGCGAAGCTCTTGTACCCTCACCGTCAGATGACGGATGCGGAAATGCTGGAGTTGCTCGACTTTGCGATGGAGGGGCGGAAGCGCGTTAAGGACCAGCTCTACATCATTGATGAGACGTTCAAGAGCGAGCCGGTTCACTTTGCCTACACCATTCTCTCGAGTGGTCAAGAGGTTGTTTCGGAAACCTTAGAGCGGGCAAACCTTGCAGCAGCAGCGGACGTTCAGCCCGAGCCGGAAAGCACGGAAGCAGAAACGACTCGTCCGGTTGCGCCGATGCTTTCGCTCGAGCCGCATCAAACCATCATCAAGGACAACCAAACCGGCATCTCCTATCGAAAACTATTCGCGGACTACCTCTCCGGCGCTACGCGCATCACGCTGCAAGACCCTTACATCCGGATGCCGTATCAATTCCGCAACTTGATGGAGTTCTGCCTGATGCTCAGCAACCTGAAGCGCCCTGAAGACGAGCTGCATCTAGAAGTGGTGACTTGGAACGAGGAGGAGCACATGCCGGATTCCATTGCGAGCTTGGACGAAATGCAGGAAGCCCTTCTTGACCAGGGGATCACCTTAACCTACCGCATGGAGCAGCATCACGATCGCTTCATCGCGGCTGACAACGGCTGGAAAATCACCTTGGGACGCGGCCTCGACATCTTTGAGAAGGTGGAGGGCCGGTTCAACGTGGCCGCGCTCGACCAAACCAAACGCAAGTGCAAGGCTTGCGAACTCACTTACGTCCGCCTCTAATCCCACAGAATTCATGTTGCCCGAATTGCCCAAAGGAAAGTCCGTCATTCAGTATTACCTCACTGGTGAGGCCGATGGCGTAATGACGATGGAGCTGTCAAATTGGAGCGGAATGGGCTTTCGCATTCCTAGAAGCAAGTTGTCATCCACGACTGGCCTTGAGTTTCTGAACACGCCAGGCTTCTACATCTTAATCGGCGTTGACGAGAAGGATCTTCCGACGGCCTACATTGGGAAGAGCGAGGCTGTTCGAGGGCGATTGATGAATCATGCCCAGAACAAGGATTTCTGGACGGAAGCCATTGCTTTTGTTAGCAAGGATGACCACCTGAATGCAGGAAACATCGGTTGGCTCGAGGCTAACGCCTTTCGCATGGCATTGGACGCAAAGCATTATAAGCTCGACAACAGCTCCGTGCCCGGCGAGCCCAAGCTCAGCTTGGCCTTGCGGGATGCGTCCATCGAGTTTTTACACAACGCCGCATTCCTCCTACAGTCCATAGGTCAGAAAATCCTGGTTTCTCCAGCTGCTCGCATGGGAAGTGCTGTTGCCAATTCGAGCGAATCCGAACTTCAGCTGATGCTGCGGGATCGGTCGCGAGGCATTGATGCTACGGCCTCGGAGGTGGACAACCGGTACATCGTGCACGAAGGCTCGCGAATCAACTCCGAACGGGTTCCATCAACACCGAAGAGTGCCATCAAGTTGTTTGAGGAGCTCCGGGAGGAAGGCCGCATTACGCAAATTGAGGGCGATGTGTATGAACTCAATGAACCGGTTGAATTCACGAGCCCATCAGGCGCCGGGATTTTTGTAACCTTCCGGAGCACCAATGGACGTGACGCCTGGAAGCTTGCGGACGGTCGTTCGCTCAAGGAGCATCAATTGGGGGAAATCGCCGCTGAAAAGGAGGCCGACCTGTTCTCAGAACTGGATTCGGAAGCCTTTGATTCTTGAGAATCCCATTGAGTGAAAGGCCAGGGAGTTTCAGGTGCTTACCGTATTGGGCCGCTGTAAGCAAGGCAATCATCGAGTGAATCCCAGGTCAGCTCATTCTTGTACTTCCTGCTCATGGCCTGCTGTTTCGACATCTCGTAGATGCGAGCACGTGTGTGGTCGGGCGTGAAAGCAACGATGTAGAGCATTTCGAAATCGGCGTCCTCGGTGTATTTGAAGGGCTTTAACGCGACGGTTGCAGTTGTCAAATTTGCGTGCGACTTGACCAGGGCCTTGCAACCATCGTGGAGAAGGAGATTCCAATCTTTTGGCTGCTCTGATTCCTCAATCCTGCCCTTTCTCCAATTGGCGATGAGGTATTGGCCCAATTGCGACGTGAAGTCCTCAAGATTTGAAATCACCTTGAGCGTCTTGAGGAGCTGAACGGATTCAGTATAAAGGTTCAACGCATGCAGCACCAAGGGGTCTTCAATTGGAGTGAAAGGAGGCGGAACGGGCAGATTGAGCTTCATCAAATTCACCGGCACCTCGTCGAAAGTCCAGTCTGTTCTGATGCAATCGGGATGAACGTAGGTATTGACGGTCCGACCATTTTCTTCCTCCTTCTGAACCCACCACTTGTTGCGAAGGAGGTATCGGCAGCATTGATCGGAAGTCCAATTGTGGTGAGCTTCTGAGATAGCAAGGACGTAACTGCGAAGTTTTCCGCGGTGTCGAACGCCATGCTGATCGATGAGGTCGTTACGGCTGTTTTGT
>ENA-OUOG01001947-OUOG01001947.1-marine-metagenome-genome-assembly--contig:-NODE-1947-length-22607-cov-5.034976_pt1 | contig 22607 bp, 14 predicted proteins | sample MGYA00248635_ERZ508505 | MGnify/ENA primary metagenome ERZ508505 (study PRJEB26176, sample SAMN06267871) | marine metagenome | isolation source: Saanich Inlet, British Columbia, Canada | place: Pacific...
TTCTTTTTTGTTTCGCTCTATGTCCACGATTCCCCAATATTCTTCGTTGGGTGCACCATCATAGGGGACGCCAGAACTGTTTGGTGCCCATCCACCAACATCTTGTTGATTGGGATTTCCAGCCTTCCACCATCCATCGGTAAAAGAAAAGAGGGTAACACCACTTACAATTTCGGGATCTTCAAAGAGTTGGTTTAAAATTGTTTCGGTGGCGTCTGCCTGTGCTTTTTGGTTTTCTCCTGCGGCATAGCCGTCTTTTTCGATTGTCATATAGCTGTCGGCACCTGCTTCAGAAAAATACAATGGTTTGGTCGATCGGGATTTCCATTCCTCTATTAGGCTTGCGGGTAAATCCCAGCGGTATACATTTACTCCCCAAACGTCTATGGAAGGGTTTTCATTGAGAACCTCTTGGGTTGGGATTTCACCATGTGCTGTTGATACTGGGTGATTTGCATCCAAGGCGTTGATCAACTGTGCCGTTTTTTCTAAAGCAGTATACCAGTTGTTTATATCGCCATCAAACCATTCGGGATGATAGTTGTATTCGTTACCTAGTTCCCAAAATAAAATGGCGGGATGTGTTTTATATTTCGTCACATAATCGAGGAGACTCCCAGAGGCAATATCAAAAACTCCTCCCTGATTAAAGCCAAAACCAACGATAAGCTTCATGCCTGCCGCATGAATTTTATCGAGAATAGCCACATCATCAATGGGAGCATAGACGCGAATGGTGTTGATGCCAGCTTCTATCATCAAAGATAAATCTTGGTCAATTGATGCAAAGCTTCGTTCGTTTGATCCTTTTGGAACAGGATGATAACAGATCCCCTTAATTAAATAGGGACGATCATTCACCACTATTTTTTGTGCATCAATCCGAACAGTGTTATTCGTAGTCTTTTCGCAAGCCAAAAGGAATACAGTAACTAATACGAATAGAATGGAGTTGTGCTTCATGCTTAATCGTTAAGTTCGTTTGTTGCCCAAATGGCTGATTCACTCCCCCCATAGGTTTTTTCTATAGGCATTCCGTTTTCTTCCCTACTGAGTCCCTCAAAAATTCCTTGATCAACCAAAGGCCAAAGAGCGTATTTTGCTTTTCCTTCAATGGTAAATAAGCCAAAGTTGTTTTCGGAAGCATCGGGACTATTGCCGTCTTTCCAAGATTCATCGAAGGCAGAAAAATAGACCACGGTGATATTATTTTTGGTAGACCAATCTAGTATTTTGGTGTAGTACAAGGCCTGTTTGTATTCATCTGCTGCACGAGAACCTTTAGCTCCATATAAGCCATTCGATTTTGTTGCCCAGCCAGTTTCCCCAACATGAATGGGTTTGTCAATACCCAAGGAGAGCATATGCTTTTTAACATTGGTGTATTGCCCAATAGCAAAATTCAGCGCACGGCTCATCGCAGCTTCAATTCGATCCTGTTTATTCTTCGCTTCTAATGCAGGAGTTGTTTCTTCCCAAAAACGAGGATTGTAGTGTGTATTGTGAAAAGGATAGGTATGTATAGAAATATAATCGACTGCTTTCATTAAGTCACTTAATTCTTTAGTGTGGTATTCAGTACCTCCCCCTCCCCATGAAGCAAAATCATCAGAGCTTGTGATCCACAATTCTTTTGGAAGCTTATGCTCTACTTTTAATTGTTGTAAATAATTTACCCACTTAAGAATAAATTTAGGAGCAAGATGGTAGGACGAAGCCCAATGAACCATGGCTTCATTTCCTACAGCGATTATTTTAATGATATCGGGGTATTTGTTGGCTAAAACGATAGCTTTTTCTATTTCACTGGTGTTGTTGACCATATTTTCTTGAGAATGATCTGGATTGTCGGTCCAAGCATGCTTACAATCGATCCAAGTTCCTAACATGACATACATTTCAAAGCTGGGATCCTCTTTCTGCAATTCACGAATTGCCTTTAACAGGTTTGGTGTATGCTCAAACTGTAGATTATAGGTGCGTAGGAGACGAATTCCCATGGCATGAAGAATTTGAACATCCGCTTTGAGTTGTTTAATACTGGGTTGTATTTCTCGAGAGGTGGATCGATAGCCACCGTAAGAAATGGCTGGAAAAGCAGGATTTCCCAAAATTTCCGAGGCTGTGCGCATGTGTTGTATACTTTCTTTTGTATCACTACAGCTAAGCATAAATAAACTCAGCAGCAACACTAGGTTTATTGCCAGCTTATTTGTTTTTCGAGAAACTATCAATCGTTTCATTTCTTAGCCAATGGTTACTTCTATTTGTTGAACTTCATTTGTTCGATTAAAAAGCAGAGCACTTATTTCTGTGGTCAAACTATTTCCCTCTATGGTCAAATCTTCTCCACTGGTGAAGCTAATATTGATGGAAGAGGCGATTCCTTTTTTGTATAAAACGGGCACTTGACAATAGGTAAAGGCGAGGCTACCCTTCTCCAAAGCAATGCTATTTTTTTCTCCTAAAACGCTGTAGTAGTTAAAGTCATTATTTTGGCTTAAAAACTCTTCCTCTCTAAGTAAGGATGGGTTAAAATGAATGGCTCCATTTTCGACATGCACCCCCAATTCTCCAAAGCGACTTAAAATATCTTCTTTCACCTGTCCAGTCATCCCGGGTTGTTGTGCTCCTTTTCCTCCCGGTGTATGCGAATAGGGATCACTTGGGAAGGCACCATAGGCTTCAGGAGTTTTGTGCGCCCCAATTCCTGCGACTATTTCGTAGTAGTGTTTGCTTAGAGGAGCGAATGCAGGGGTGTTTTGTGCTGCTTGGGTAATTTCATAGGCAGCAACAGACAATTTGGAAACCATATGCCAGTAAATCGATCCTAGACCCTCATACCCAAAGAATGTTCCAGAGCGCCCAGTAAAGGCTTTATGATTGAACACCCCTTCAAAGATATTGAGGACCTGTTGTCTTTCTTTTTCAACAAGAGGGGTAAACTCTTGGGGTAATTGCCCAAGAGCAGTAGCTAGATCATCCGCATTTTTGAAGTTACCATTGAAATGAAAATCCCCATTGATGTCTTTTGAAATAAGTCGCTGGTTGTTTTTGGAAACCAATGCTTTAAGGAGACTTGAGCTGTTTACAGCTTCAGCAGGGATGTTGTTTTTTGTGGCGAAAGTCCCCAAATCTTTATTGGGGTAAAGAATATAGCTTTGTTGATCCACTCTGTATAATGTACTCTTGCGTAATGCATCGAGAACAGCCAATCCTTGGTCAGCGGATAAATACCCTGAACTTAAAACAGCCACTTGTCCTTCGAGCATTTCGGCTAGATAATCTACTCTAACAGCATGCTCATTGTCAATGGAAATTAGATTATAGGCATGATATAACCCATCGTCTCTTTTGTTTTTTTGAATTGAGTCTTCCAAAAAGAGGAGACTAGTTTCCACAAAAGAAATCAGTTGATCTTTTGTTAGGCTGGTTTTCTCACCTGAAAAACCATTTTCATAAATACCTTCTCTGTAGTTACTTGCTGCTTGCCCAAAAGCATCCATGAATGTTTTACGTTCTACATCAGAAATTTTATTTCCAAGCACTGCTCTATGATGATTAAATGCCTCGTTCAATGCATTAAAAAAGACCTGTATTTCGGAAGATACTGCGAAAGAAGAAGTTGTTGTAGCATTTAAGGTTGTTTTGAAGAAGGACAAAAACCTTCTCAGGTAATAAAGGGTAACCATGGAAACACCATTTCCTACCAAAGCATTGTTAGCATCGTTCCACTCAGGACGCTGGGTGTTCATCCAAATTCCAGCCTCAGGTACAAAGTTGGATAGCTTGGCCAACAAGACCGCCAAGATTTTTTCAATAAAATTTACCTTGTAAATGCCAGTGCTTGCCGTGGTGAGTAGGGCACCATCTGCACCAAGAGTCTTCTTCCTTTCTTCTATTTCCGTCTCATTGGTATAATCGTAATCAATGGTATTTTTTGGGTCATTTAGAATGGAATTGTAAGGTTTAATGCGGTAGGGAACATTGGCATAGACAAAACATTCTTTAGAAAAGAAGGAGGTCAATTTTCTAGGGTAATGTTTTTCAGTAAATTCTAAGAACTTGAGTAAATAAATGATTTGGTGGTCTCCCCAATAGCCAATGTAGGCCCAAGGGTTATCAGGTTCAATTGTTTCCCAATCGAAACCATCTTTGGTTACACGATAAGGATTGTATCCATCAAAGGTAGAAGCATTGAGAAATTTGTGGATCATCCCTTGGATAAAGGCTGGATAAGCATGAGCCAAGGCTTCCCAATTTTGAAAGATATCTCTCCAGTTTCCTTGGTAATCCAATATTTTTGATCCGTCAATTTCATCTTTAGTGTTAATAGAAAACTTGTTCCAAGGGCGACTGGGGTCTCCGTGTCTACGACTAAATTTAAGGGGTAGGTATTCATAACAAAGTCGACTAAAATCGACATTTTGATCTTGATCTGCTAGGGCAATTAAATCGTGAAGACTGAACTTTTCTTCTAAGGCCGATAGTGCAGTTTCTTTCTCTTTAAAGACTTCTTTATTCGCTTTCTGAAAATAGCTAAGGAAATCACCTTTTTCGATGGTATAGTTGTCGTCGAATATTCCGCCACGCATGATGTTAAACATGGTATTGGCAAAATGACGAACATTTCCACGGCGGTCATTGGTTAATTGTAGCCCGTCTGCCGCACCAACAAGCTTAAGTAGCTCTAGTGTACCCTTTTCAATGTCTTGATCGATCTGCGCATCTATTCCACCCTTTTTAAGGGTATCTTCTAGGGAAACAAGATCAGTAATACTTTTGTTTACTTCAGCAATAATTCTCCAGTGTTCACTTTTACCGGCACCTAATTTAAAGGAAGAAGCCACAAAATAAGCTCCTCTTTCGGCTTTCATTTCTAGCTCTTCGGTCACTGCCTCCCCTTTTCTAAAACGATCCAGTTGTTTAGAAGACAAAAGACGTTTAGGCTTGTTTAGTCCGCTGGACCAAACAAGGTTTGTTTTTAGGGCTTCACTGGGTTCTGCTCGGTCAACGATTATGGCACTTAAGGTGAAGAGTCCCACACCAGATTCGGGCTGTAATTCTGATTTTTTGTAAGCGTCAACGAGATTACTGCTTGCCTTTTGCAAGTCTTCTCCTACTCCATAGGGAAGGATGTTTTGCAGGCCGTCAATCAATTCAATTTGTGTTGTTACCGCAGAAGTATTTTCGAGTCTTACGTTTCGAACAAATCCAAAGCGGTTGCTAGAATTCCATTCATAGGAAAACTGCAGCCCTAGGTCATGATTGATTTCTTCAAAAATGATTTTATTTCCGAACTCATTTTTATATAAATTTTGTTCAACGGCATAGAGACCCGACTGACGTTCGGCGAAAGGCTCCCACAAATAGGTCTTTTCTTCCTTTGTCACTAGGAGTAGGGTTTTACACCCAGTATTATCAATGGACTCAGTAATTTTATCATCCGTATAATAGGGGAAAAGCGCGTTGTTACTATTGGTTCTTCCAGCAGATAAACCACCATTGCTAGAAATAAACATCCAGTGATTTGAATCGCTTACAATGCTCATAAAGAACGGACGCATTTGGTTAACATTCGTTATTTTATAAAAGGTTTCATTGTCGATGATTACCTGCGATAAGTCACTATTGCCCTTTGGAAAATTCACTTTTCCATTCCCTAAGTAGATGTTTTTGCTCATTTTAATTTTGTCAACTTTACACGCCAAGAATTTTTATTTATTTAAACAAGTGTAAAGGATTTCTCTTCCAACGAAAGATGTTATTTATTGATTTTTTGTTTGGTCTTATTGGTAAACGCGTATATAGTCTATTTCCATGGTTGAAGAGACAAAATTCTGATCGATAATATTGCCTGTGAATGTACCTCCCATTGCTACGTTTAGAAGAATGAAAAAAGGTTGATGAAAGGGCATATTGTCATTTACGATAAATTCATGATGTTTTTTTCCGTCAACAAAGAATTCCATTTTTGTTTCAGTCCATATCATTTCATACAGATGAAAAGCCGAGGCTTCATTTTCAATAAGCTGCTCTCCACGTTGATAGTAATGATCACCATTTTCATTTGGAAGATGAACAGCAGAAGAAACCAAGCCAGGTTCTCCGTCACCATGTTCCATTAAATCTATTTCTCCGCATCTTGGCCAACTAACCTCATCTATATTTGAACCAAGGAACCAAAGTGCAGGCCAGGTGCCTTGTCCTTCTGGTAATTTTGCTTTGATTTCAACTTTTCCGTAACGGAATTCAAAGAGGTCTTGGGTTGTCATTCTAGCAGAAGTATAATTCTTTCCACCATAACTCTCTTTTTTAGCAATGATTTTTAGTATTCCATCCGTTACAATTGAGTTTTCTCTTCTGTCGGTATAATACTGCTGTTCTTCATTCCACCAACTACCATTGTTAGGCGGGATGGTTTCAAGATTCCAATTGCTAGCGCTTGGTGCGCCATTCACCTCAAACTCGTCGGACCATATTAATGTTGTTAAATCACCATTAATTGTAGTACTATCAACAATATCGACCGTATTATCTGTTGGACTCTCCGTTGGGATGTAGTTAGGTTCATTACTACAGGAAAAGAATCCAACAAATAATAGGGGCAATACTATTGATCGTTTCATTGAACGTTTCTTATTCAGAGGTAATTATAAACCACCAATCTAAAGCACCGTTTCCGTCAGTAGAACGGATGGTCAATTCGTTTGGATTAGCACGATTCTCAATTTTATACTGATGATTTCCTCCAATATAATAGCCAATAAATCCTGTACCGCTTAGGGTTAGTGTTTCTACTCCACCAGGAGCAGAAATTGTCCACTGGCCAGAATAATCTGCTAAGGGAAGATTAAGAATGTCATCTCCATCTTGCGTTCCTCCTGAGGAGCCAAGCTCATCGATTAGACCAACGCGACCAAAAACAGTTCCACTGGTTTGGTGTTGGAAGCTTCCATCGGCACTGAAAATATAACGGTCGTCATACATTCCAGTTGTTGATTTTTCATTCGCTCCAGCAGAATACCACTCTGGACCATTTACTCCACCAACTGGACCTAAACCAAAGTGACCACCACTTTCTGCTTTAATCCTCCAGGTTCTTGAAGTATCTCCATGCAGTTTGTCCAACAACTCAGGTGGTGCAGCATATAGCACAAGCACCTTTGTTTCAACAGAAGAGGAAGAGATTATCCCTCCCGCTCCAATGGCAGCTACACTTACGCGATAATCATTAAGGCCTGTTGTACTAAAAGGAATGGTTATTTCTCCGCCTGGGACTAAATACTCTTGTCCGTTAGCATAAAATTTATACCCCAGTGCACCATCAGCAGTAGCTTTATAATGTACTATTCCTGTTCCGTCACCATTTGGATTGTCGTCATCTTGACCAACGATCTCTGCTGTGATTTGAAGGTTTGTTGGGGCAACGATCTGCCCCAATTGATAATTATCATTTTCGCTACACCCAATCATTAATAGTAGGGCCGTAGCAATGAATGTTTTGCGTAAAAAAGTATATTTTTTCATTGCTGTGTTTTTAGTTCGTTAGTTTGATTTCATCATAGTAGTACACTGATCCATCTCCTGTGTTTCCAAAGTCATAGAACACAATCACTTTAACGTAGTCAGCTGCCGCTGCACCACTGAAATCATAAACCAATGTTTCCCATGCATTCGCTACAGTAGTATTCATGGGTACTTCATGAACTATACTTGCATCTGCATTTTCTAATTTAACCAAAACTGTAGCACCCACTTTTGGCGACCAAGATTTAAGGCTAATTTTAGAATAGTTTGTCAAGTCCAGCACTTCAGTGTTGAGTGTGACTCCAGCCCATACTTCAGCCCCAGATGCTTTTGTAAATTGAGCGACTTTTGCAGTAGTATTATCACCACTTGAATCAGGGTTAGAAATGATGTCAATCACAGCATTTCCAAACGGAGATAAGGTTGGTGCATCACCATCGAACGATTGTATTGGAGAACTAAGACTACTTCCACTGTCATCGACTAATTGGAAATCATCATAGTAATATACACTACCATCACCAGCATTCCCAAAATCAAGGAACATTACTAGCTTAATATAATCAGCTGCAGGAGCAGCACTAAAGTCATAACTCAGTTGTTCCCAAGTGTTCGCAACAGAGGTATTTATATCCACTTCGTAGGTTATACTTGCATCAGCATTTTCGAGTTTCATTTTAACAACTGCACCTACCTTAGGCGACCAAGTTTTAACATTAATCTTACTAAAGTTAACAAGGTCTAGTGGGGTATCTAACGTAATTGTACTTCCAGCCCAAACTTCAGCACCGTTCGCTTTTGTAAACTGTGCAACTTTTGCAGAGGTGTTAATCCCTGAAATATCTGGATTCGCAATAATGGATACACTTGCATTTCCAAAGTCACCATAAGTTGGCGCTTCTCCTTCATAGTTTTCAATATCATCTGTTACAACACCTGTTGCTGCTCTGTAGAAATAGATGTTATCAATAAACACTGTACCAGCTGCCCAGCCATCACCAACAAATTTCAATTGGTGAATATCATTCACACTCAATCCTTGATCTGTAAAGGCAGATATTGGAATATCAATGCTTGTCCACTCATCGGATTGAAGGACTGTCCATACTGGTTTTTCTCCTGAAGCTACACTAATCAAAGAGCTTTCAATACGATCAACTTCTGCAGTCCATACATCAAAGTGAAGGTATTCCATTTGAGATACGTCAACACTGTTGAATGTAATTCCTTGATAACTCAAATTGATGTATTGTAACATGCTGTCGCCATTAAAGTCAAAGGTTGTCCAGCTACTGCCTTGTCCTCCTTGTCCCCAATCTGGGAAGGTATCCACTCCAGTTTCATTTGTGTAAGTATCGCTATAAATGGAGATATAATCAGAAGCTGCTCTAGCCTGCTGTCTTGGAGCTGCAGTAATTGGTTGTAAAATTGCTGTAACAAGAAAGGCTTCGTTTTCAAACACGCTTGTAGCGCTTCCTCCGCTGTTTGCAACCACACGAATTGTTGTTATACCAGCTTCAGGGAAAACATGGCTCACCGTTTGGCCAGCATTAGCAGTTACTGGCTCAGCATCTGCACCAAAGTAGACGCTAAAGTTTGTAGCGTAGTCTGCTGAAGCAACAACATTTACCTGACGCGAGATGGCCAGATCATTTGTTACGGTTACCTCCAAATTTTCAGGAGCTCTAAAAGAAACAACTAAAGGAACATTATTTGACGAGGTCAAATTGTTGTATCCAAGTGCTTTTACTTCAATTTCATAATTTCCTTCAGCAAATACATGATCAATATTTTGACCAAGTTCAAGCGTATCTGACTCGCTACTACCATCGTTATAGCTTACGACATGTTTTAGTCCCCCGTTTGACTTAGGAACAATATTCACAAGGCCAGAATTGTCATTTGTAATTTTAAATTCAGCTGACACCTCTGATGGCACAGCGATTTCTACATCAACATCTGTGTTGACGAAATCTTTTTGACAACTCATCACAGTGAGCGTCAAAAGAATTATTCGGATTAAATTTTTCATGCTTTTCATCTTCTGTATGTATTAGATTTAGTATCCTGGGTTTTGTGCCCAACGACTTCCTGCAAGTTCAATTTCTATCTGTGGAATTGGGAAAACTTCATGTTTTCCGGCAACAAAACCATCAATTTCTCTTGAGGCCGCGCCTGTTCTTACTAGGTCAAAGAAACGATGCCCCTCTCCAACCAATTCTACCCTTCTTTCTTGTTCGATAGCTTGTCTTAGGTCTGGTCCAGTAACCGATAAAGCTGCTAGGCCTGCACGTTGTCTTACTTGGTTCAAATAGACGAGTGCCTGGGCATCATTCGCAGGTGTTTTGCGGTTATTTGCTTCTGCAGCCAACAACAATACATCTGCCAATCGAATAGAGCGATAATTATTAGGATTAGTTAAATTCTGATCTCCAGTATTTAAGTCTCCTTTTCGAGCGATATATTTTCTGTTGAAATAGCCCGTATGCTCGTACCCTTCTCCTGAAGAAGATCCATTTGCAGCATTCCAAGCATCAATATCTAAAATGGCGACATCTTTGCGAATGTCTCCAGTTTCAAATGCATCTACTACTTCTTGTGTGGGGACATTAAAACTATATCCAGAATCGAAAGTTGGACCATCGTATTGTCGAATTCCATTGAATCCTACGGCAACATTCCCCTCACTACATTGTAAACAGTCAAATCCAGCACCCTCAACATCAGTGTACTGTACTTCAAAGATAGATTCAGAGCCGTTTTCACCTACATGCTCAAAAATTGAAGCATAATCGGTAACTAGAGAATAGGGTCCGCTGATTGCGCTAGCGAGCACTGTAGCCGCTTCTTCAAATTTATCTTGGTAGACATAAACTTTTCCCAATAAACTCTGAGCAGCACCTTTTGTTGCTCGACCCACCACGTTTTGTGTCGCAGGGAGAGCCGCCGCCGCTGCAATAAGGTCAGCTTCAATTTGAGCATAAACCTGTGCTTTTGGGGTTCTTTCAACAACAAATTGCTCACCAAACTGAATTCTTGTATCAACAGCCAAAGGCACGTCTCCAAACCACTTAACTAATTCGAAATAATAGTAGGCACGTAAGAATTTAGCCTGTCCAATGATATTTTCCTTACCACTAAACTCTGTCTTATCTTGAAATTCCAAGATGTAGTTAGCACGGTTAACACCGGCGAACATCCATCCCCAAATATCTCTCAATTGCTGATTGGTTGCCCCGTGGATCATATCATCCACCTCTTGAATGCCAGGAACATCGGTCGCACTTTCTCCCCCCGCGAGGGTATTGTCAGAGGCGATTTCTCCTAACATCACATTAAGGTAGGTTGATTGTAGTAAATCGTATGCGCCAATTAAGGCTTTTTCGTAATCCTCTTGGGAATTAAAAAATTCTTCAGAGTTTTCGTTTCTCGATGGCACGTCAATGAAATCATCACTACACGAAACGACGAGTAGCATAATTGTTAAAGCACCTAATAGTATATTGTTTTTTTTCATGATGCGTTGTTTAGAATGTTAGATTTAAACCAGCAATAAAAGTCCTTGGCACAGGATAGAACCCTAGGTCAATTCCTCCACCAATCGGAGCTCCATTTGAAGCAGAAGGGTCATATCCAGAATACTTCGTAAATGTGTGAACATTATTAACTGATCCGTAAATGCGAAGTTTTTTGATATTCAAGGTGTTCAAAACTTCATCAGGGAAAGTATACCCTATTTGAATGTTTTGTATGCGTACATATGAACCGTCTTCAACAAAATAATCGGAGAAGAGTCCATTTGGATTTGCACCTGCAGAAACGCGCGGATTTTCATTGGTTGAATTTGGCCCTACCCATCGGTCTAGCACAGCATTTCTTCTATTTACAAATGGTTGATTTCTCTCATAGTTGCGAACAATTTCATTCCCAATAGAGGCAAAAGCTGAACTACTGAAATCAATATTTTTATAGTTAAAGCCTAGATTCAATCCCATGGTAACGTCAGGAATAGGATCTCCAATATTAACACGGTCATCCAAATCTACATCTCCGTCACCGTCTTGATCTACATAACGTAAGTCTCCTACTTTTGGAGCAATATTGGTGGTTGGTCCAGCATTTACTTCTGTTTGGTTTTGAAAGACACCGTCTGTTTCTAAACCATAGAAAAACCCAATGGGTTGTCCAGCGACCATTCGAGAAGGTGGCTCAAGGCCAATGCCAAAACTACCTCCTTGTTCAAAACCATTATCGCCAGAGACAAATAACACCGTATTTTGTAGTGTGGCAAAATTATAGCTAACATTCATTTTTAAATCTTGGCTAAGATTCCCTTGATAGCCAATCAAAAATTCCAGTCCTTTATTTTCAACATCTCCAGCATTTACTGTTGGAGCACTAGATCCTGGTGCACTGGCTCCTAGTATTCCAGAAACTTGAGCGGTCAATAATAAATCTTCCGTTTTTCTTACGTAATAATCAACGGAAAGGTTAACGGCATCATTAAATAAATTGGCGTCAAGTCCAATGTTAGATGTTACTTGTTCTTCCCATTTAATGTTCGGATTTGCTAAAGCGCCCTCTGCCAATCCGAATACGCGTTCTTCATTGGCTACATAAGTAGCCTCTCCTCCAAGAGTTGAAACATAGCGATAGTCACCAATTCGGTCATTCCCAATGATACCATAGGAAGCTCTAAATTTCAAGAAATTAACAATGTTGTTATTGGCGAAAAAATCTTCATCGGACACTAACCATCCTACAGAACCAGAAGGGAAAATTCCAAATCGGTTGTTCGGGCCAAAGCGTGTCGATCCATCTCTTCGTACAACAGCTGACAACAAGTATTTTCCTTTGTAGTTGTATTCTAAACGAGAGAAATGAGAAAGTAGGCGAACATCAAAGGTATTTGCCTCTCTTTCTTTGTTTTGTTCTTGGTTATCGATTATCTCAGCTGCATCAGCTAGACTAGATTCTCCATAAACATTACTTGGTAAATCATATCCAGTATAGCTTTCAAATGTTCCGTAGGTCTTGAATACTGATTGACCGACTAAAACTTTTAGGTTATGGTTGCTAATGGATTTTTCATAGGTTAAAAATGTATCCCAGGTGTAATCTTGGAAATTATTTCTATTTTCAGTCAATTCATTTCGATCAATATTAAAGACCTTTCCACTACCGTAATTTACAACTGGCCTAAAAACATCTGTATTGACATTAGCATGGTTGTACTGAAAACGTGACTGGATAGAGAGGTCGTTTAAGAAAGTGTACTCCAAACCTAGTGTCGCACTAATCTTATCGATTTGATCAGTATCATAGGTATTTGCAATTTGTGCAACTGGATTGATTACCTCACCACCTAAGCCCTCAGCCAATGAGTAAGCACCACTACTATCCACAACAGGAAGAGTAGGGTTCATGTTCAAGGCATTGAATAAGATGGAACCAATTGCATTTTCACTTAATTTATCTCTATTGCTTCTAGTGTAGATAGCCGTAGACTTTAATTGTAAATTATCTAGAATATCAAGGGTGTAGTTTCCTCGTGCTGTAATACGGTTGTAATTTGATTTTTCACCCCCTACAATTCCATCTTGGTTTAAATATCCCAATCCAAAGCTGTAGTTAGATTTTTCATTTCCACCAGTTGCAGTTAAATTAGTGTCGGCGATATATGCATTTTGGAATACTTGGTTTTGCCAATTTGTACCAACACCTAATGAACTCAAATCAGAGAAAGGAGCACTGTTCCCAGCAATAACTTGTGACTCATTTAATATGTAGCCGTACTCTGTTGCATTTAGGACGCCAATACGTTTGGTTGTGTTTTGTATACCATTATATGCGTTTAGTTCGACTTTTAAAGGCATGTTTCTGCGTCCACCTTTAGTGGTGATCAGTATTACTCCATTTGAAGCACGCACACCATAAATACCTGCAGAGGCATCTTTCAAAACATTTACGCTTTCAATATCTCTAGGGTTAATTACAGATAAGTCCTCAATAACGTTTCCGTCCACCAAGATAAGTGGTCTGTTGTCTCCGTTAGTGGCTATACCACGAATTCGTATATTGGATGCAGCACCTGGAGCACCAGAAGACGAAGTGATGTTTACCCCCGCTACTTGCCCTTGTAAGGCCTGTTCAATTCGAACTGGGTTTAGTTTTTCAATGGATTCAGCTCCAATGACTGCAACTGCTCCTGTAACCTCTTTCTTAATTTGAGTTCCATATCCAGTTACAACAATTTCGTTCAGCTTATTTTGTCCTTCCACTAGTTGAATTATGATTGAAGTTTCATCTCCAACAGTAATTTCTTGTGAATCAAATCCAATATAGGATATAAGTAGAACATCTCCTTTGTTAGCGGAAATGGTAAAGTTTCCGTCAAAATCTGTGGTTGTACCTCTATCAGTGCCTGAAATGACAATTGTTACCCCAGGAAGTCCACCCCCTGTGTCTTGTTCCATTACTGTTCCACTTATATTTTGTTGAGCAAGTATAACACTTGAGACAAGCAAAAAAGTAACAGTAAAAAATCTTTTTACGTGTGTTTTCATTTAAGAGTTGTTTGATTTTAGAGTTTTTTCAAGCTCAATATTAGATATAATAATGATGGTTACCTAAAAAACAAACTATACAAAAATTCATCATCAATTTTTTTTACAATATCATTTTAGAAAATATTAGCAAAAAAATAGAGCAATTAAATGATTGATTAACAATACAATAAAGTTTTAAATTATCTTTAAAATAGAGCTATTGTATAGTTTTTAATGGTCAAAAAAAAGGCATCAAATAGTCATGATATATGCTACAATACCTTGTTTTCGGGTGAGCTCCATTTTCTTGCGTAAGCGGTATCTTTTGATCTCAACACTGTGAACCGAGATATTCAAAAGAGGTGCAATTTCTTTAGAAGATAGGTTTAAACGCAAATATGCACATAATTTTAAATCATTATTGGTGAGACTGGGATGCACTGTTTTGAGTTTTTTAAAAAAATCCTGATCTGCGTTTTCAAAGGCTTTTTCAAAATATTCCCAATCATCGTTACTGTTTAATTTCTTGTTAATGGTTTTGATGAGTTTATTTGCTTTAGGCTCATTCTCTATGGCGGATAATTCATTTTTGATCGTATTGAGGAATTCATTGCGTTTGAGGGTACTAAGCGTTGCAACAGCCAATTCTCTATTTTTACTTTCAATATCATTTTGTAATTGCTCATTTTTTAGCCGAATCAATTTTTTTTGATTTTCTAATTTATTGAGTTCCAGAGCACGCAAATTCTTTTTAATGAGCCGTTTTTGTTGTTGTTTTAGTTTACATTGATAGTAGCGATTGTATAAAAACATCCCAATGAGGATGGTGGCCGTATAAAGTATACCCGACCAAACAGAGAAATACCAAGGTGGTTTGATTTCAATTATGGGGGAAGAAATAATGTCAGAAACAGCATTTCCATGTCGTGCTCGTACCTTTAGCTGGTATTTTCCAAAGGCTAAGTTGGCAAAGTTCACATTTGCTTGTTCGCTCCACTCACCCCATTTCTGGTCATACCCCACCAATTGTGTTTGGAATTCTATTCGTTCATATTTTTGATAGTCGTAGGCTGTATAAGTAAAAGAGAGACTGTTGAAGTCATAGGGTATTTTTACTTCTTCTTTTAAGGCGAGTTTTTGTTGTTGCTGTTGACTTTTCGCTCTAATGTATTGAAAATTTATTCGAGGTGTTCTCTTTTTTAAGGAGCCTACATCCAAGGTAAAATAGCCTTTGCTTCCACCTATAATATAGGAAGAAGGGGAATCAGCGGCAATATGTTCAAAGCCCGAGAGACTTTTCTTGTTTTTTTGATCGAAGGAGATCGCCGTGTTTTGTAGCGAGTCATCAAAAATCTCTTTTGTGAAAAAATGCAATTGATCCTTGGTAAAAAACCAGAATTTTCCTTGACCATCATTGATCATTTTGCCGGTAACATAGCTTTCTTTTGGGAAATAGGGAGTAAGCTCATTGTCGACTTCAAACGTACTTCGATTCCGGTTGAAGCGGAATACACCTTCGCTATTGCGGTAGTAAATCTTATCATCAAATTCTTCTAAAGAAGAATTATAGCCTTTTTCAACGGATGTTTCCATCGACCATTTGTTTACATTCATTAAACTCTCATTGAGCTCTACTTTAAAAACGCCTTTGTATTCATGGCTAATCAATACAGTTGAATTTGACGCAAAAGCAAAGAAGCGAGAGGAGATGTCAAAACCACTTATTTTGTTGCGGTATTGCCAGTTGTTGTTTTTCTTTTCCAGCACATGCAAACCATCGTAATTTCCTTGAAGGATAAGGTTCTTTTTGGTGGGGTGTTGTCTAAAAATCCAACTTCCATCTACTGAACTAATGTTTTGCGCATCTTTACCTTTAATGAGGAATGTCCCTTTATCGTGTCCGCAAAATAATTGCTCGTCAAGAATCGTCAAGTTCCAGACTTGTCCTTCGGTATTTTGAATGAGTTCAAAGGCTTGGGTTTGATCCATTGTCTTTACGAATAAGCCCTGATTGGTGCCCAAATATAATTTTCCATTGTGTCGTGCAGAAGTATATACGGTTCCTAATACACCATAATTATCTTGGTATTCTTTAAATGGAGAGGTCGAATTGAGCACATTGATTCCATTGTCCAAGCCCAGCCAAATATTTTCTTCATTATCTTCCTTAAGTGAGAGTACAGTATTGTTGCTAAGCCCATTGATTTGTTGAATGCTGTTTTCAATGTCACCTGCCTCATTAAGTAAGACCAATCCTTTGGCAATAGATCCAAGCGCAAAGCCACCATTCTTTCGTTCAATTGCCGTATATAGGGTCATGCTTTTTAGTAATTTCTGCGCCGGAACTTCCCATGGTATAAGTTTACCCTTTTCAACCCAAAAAAAACCACTTTCCTTGGTCAATACCAATAAACGGCGGTTGCGCTTAAAGCACTGAACAATGTTTTGCGATCGTGCAATGGGATGGTCGCTCAATAAAACAGCTTTCCCTTTTTGTACAGTATACAGCCCTTTGTTTTGTTCTTGAAAATAGAGTTGCTCCTCAACTTTGAAGGACTTTAATAGCGTATTTTCTGTGGATATATAGTCCACTTTATTGTTGGTCAGATCCACAAAGAGTAAGCGTTCAAGAGATTGAAAAATAATGAGTTTTCCAAAGTCAATGATGTTCCAAAACTGTTCGTCTTCTTCTACCTTTACACTAAGTTGGTCGATCAGCGAATGGTAGGTTAGTCCGCCCTCTTTCGTTTTTCCCCAATACCCAAAATCCATATAACTCCCACTATAAACGCGATCTCCAATCGCTTTTACAGATCGCATGATGGAGTTGTCGGGTGTTGGGAATTGATCCCATTGTGCACCATTGTAACGCAACAGACCTTTATTATTAGCAATATAGATTATGCGGTCATTGTCTTGGGTAATTTGCCAATTTTGGCTTCCGGCCGAGGTTATTTCAGCAGGAAATGTTTGTATGGGCGAAGTCTCTTGACTGTAGAGGTTAATACAACAGACAAGAACTATTGATTTAATCCATAGAGTTCTCTTAAATACTTGCTTCACTTGATCCTATTTAAAACCTAAATGTAGAAGAAGTTTTTTAAAAGGACAAAGTAAAAAACAAAATGTATGGTTTTTTAGGGGTATAAAATCTCTTTTATCACATCCCTAGCAGTCATAAATTTAATTTTATGAACGGCATCTTTAAGCTTGTTTTCAGAGATACGCCTTTCAATCAATTCTAGAAGTTCTTTTGCGGTTGTGTTTTCTGTCATAGTATGTATTTAAAATTTTAAAGGGACATCAATCAATAAAACACGTGTATTTTTTTCAATGCTAAAGTCAATGGTTTGGGTATCCCAAATCCCTAATGCGTCTCTTTTACTAAGTTTTTGTGTCCCAATGCCAACACTTCCCTCGATTACAAACACATAGACACCATTGCCGTTCTCTGGCAGGGTGTAGGAGGTTTGTGTGTTTTGGTCAAAGTCGCCTAAGTGCATCCAGGCATTTTGATGAATCCAAGATCCATTATCTTCTGCTTTGGGTGAAAGTATTTGATAAAATTCATTTTTTTTCTTCAAGTCTCTTATGGAAATTTGATCATATCGTGGGCTTACATCTTTTTGATTGGGAAATATCCAGAGCTGTAACAATTCTACTTGCTTATCTTTTCTTGCGTTGCGTTCACTGTGATGAATTCCAGTTCCAGCACTAATTACTTGAATGTCGCCTTCACGAATTACGGCTCCATGCCCCATGCTATCCTGGTGTTCCAAGTCGCCGACTAGCGGAATGGTAATGATTTCCATATTATCGTGTGGATGCGTTCCAAATCCCATGGAAGGAGCAATGTAGTCATCGTTCAATACCCGAAGTGCACCAAAATGCACACGTTCTGGATTGTGCCAATTGGCAAAACTAAATGAATGATTGGCTTTTAACCAACCGTGATCTTGATGGCCGCGTGTATTGGCCGCATGATAAACTGTTTTCATAGAAGCATATAACTGTTGTACCTACAAATGTAGAACAATTTATTGCTTTAACGATTTTTTTGTATAAGATTTTCTTATGGCTTTTTTTGTTCTTGAAGTTTTTTTTGAAGTGCCTTATTTTTTTCATCGACAACTTTTTTAAGTTTTCGAAGATAGGCTTCGTCCCGTTCATGCTGAGCAATTTTATCTTTGGCTTCTCTGCTCATGCTGCGGTAATCTTTTAATACATTGGTCAACATGGCCATAATGATGATCGCCCCTCCAAGAATGACCAAAATTTCTTCTGAATCAGATAAAATCATTTTTTACGTCTATAATATATACTTACAATGAAAAGAAAGACAAAAAACAATCCTGCATAGACAAAAGGATAATCAATAAAACTCAATTGTGAGTGCAAATAGTAAACCTCAAAAAAGCATAGGAGCGCTAAAAGCAACAAAAGATACTTTAGGTATTTCATGTTTTCAAGGTAGTATTTTTTGCTAAAAATAGCTATTTGCGAATTACGAATCTTTCTGTACTTTTAAAATAAAAAAATGGTCACACTATTCCTCTCTTTTTTATTTGCCCTTCAAACTCCTTCGGTAGAAGGCACCTGGATCAATATAGACGACGAAACCGGAGTCAAAAAATCTGAAATCACTTTATATGTTGAAGACGGGAAACTTTATGGACGTATCGAACGCTTGTTGCTGCCAGAAGATCAGGGAAAAAAATGTAGCAACTGTAGGGGTAAGGACAAGGACCAACCCATTGAAGGATTGATTATTGTCAAAGGGCTAAGCAAAGATGGGAACCAATGGACCGAGGGTGACATTTTGGATCCTGCCAACGGAAAACGTTATGATTGTACCATTAAACTCGACGATGCGAATACCCTCAATGTGCGAGGCTTTTTGGGCTTTTCTTTTTTGGGAAGAACGCAAATTTGGCAACGTAAAAAGTAGGCTTACAGACTTAGTTGGCTCATTCTGTGCATAAAATCGTCGGCAAAACTATCTCTTTTTTTATCCATGCCAATATATTGCATAAAGGTCTTTTCTTGGGAATGCCCAGTCATATTCATTAAAATAGGGGTAGGTATTTTCCCATAAAAATTGGTTGCAAAGGAACGGCGTAAATCATGCGAGGCGATAACGGCATATTTGGGATAAATACCCGTTTCTTTGCGTTTTATTTTTCCATTGTAGCGGTGTGCTTTAACCATTTCGTTTATTCCAGCTAGTTTTAAAATGGCTTTAATTTTTTTATTAAAGGCACAGGGATACATCTTCTTTGGAAATTGTGTTGTTAATAATTCCATGGCCAATGGATGCAATACCCCAACGGTGACTTTTTTAGCGGTTTTTTGTTGCAGCACGTCTACATAAAGCCCCCCGTTTTTCGCTGGTCTGATCTGATCAGGTTGAAGGGTGAGTAGATCAGAAACCCGTTGCCCAATCCAAAAACCTATAATGAGCCATTTTTTTGCATTCTCTAGCGGAAGGGGAACAATGGTCTCTTCTACCTTTTTCATCTCACTAAAGGATAGTGTGTGTATAATTTTGTCATGAGCGGGAAGGCTAAACCGATGAATAAACGCTATATAAGGATGGGTAGAATGATTGTTTTTTTGCGCGTCTAAACCAATCGTTTTTAGCATGCTAAGCATTCTTCCTGCATGGTTTATTGCATACCCGCAATCATTCAAAAGCCACAATTTAAATGCTGTTACTGTTTGTTTGTCTAGCTCATCAAAAGAATAGTGTTCTTGTCGGTGTTGTTCAAATCGAAGCCAAGCTTTGTAGAGGCTAGTGTAGTTTTTTATGGAGTTTGGGCGTAGGCCAAGCATACCGTTATTTCGCGTTCTAAAGGGCGCTGTATCAATAAACTCTTGGATGTATGTTTGTATGGCTGGTGACTGAAGCGGAACACTGACTGTTTGCATAGATATAGATTTTGGGTAGCCGCAAGATGAAATGTTTTTTTCAAGACAACCAATTTATTTGACAATTATTTTTTAAAACCAGCCTTATTTAGGTCAAATAAGTGTGTTTTTTGGGGTTTATTATTTTCTATATTTATGAAACCAATAAAAACCCCCCAACCTTTTAGTAAGATTGGGGGGAATAAAAAGCATTCTTATTTTAAAAAAACCTTATTCTTTTTTAATTGTTTTTAATTCTGCAGGGATATCAATTTGATTTGCCCCATTATCGGAAGTATTGTTTGTATCAGCAGCAGCAACAGTTGCATAATCGCCATCGTCAAACATACCATCAGCATCACTGTCTACAGCATCAATTTCAATATTGAAGGTAGGTGAAGCTGTATGAGAGTAGTGAGCTTCTAGCCAAAGGCGTAACCCATATACGGAAGCCTGTACAAATGACCCATCGACTGCAGGAATCTCTGGGGTTGTTGCTGTTGCGGAAACAATGGCAGTTCCTGGCGTGTAAGTAGCTTGTAACTTGTTGTCGGTCACCGTAGCAACTATTGTTGCAGCTTTTTCCGTCAACGGACTAGTTGTAGGAGCGATAAAGGAAGTCAACAAAGCATTGTTGGTAATTTGAATTCTTCCAACATCATTAACAGAAGAAAGATCCACAGAAGTTAATTTTGCATTGTTATCGATAATCAACGCAGCCTCGCCAGATCCAGCAATGTGGTCATGTCCTATACTTATGCTTTCTAGGGCAGCTGCACCATTAACAGTAAATGAGCGTATGTTTCCTGTTGTAGTGAGAGAAGTCAATACTGCGGTTCCTCCTCCAACACTGTCTACCATTCCAGCAATAGATACTGTTTTGAGAGTTGTTCCTCCAATTGTAACTGTACTTGTTACATTTATAGAAGATGGATTTGTATTGACCTTTCCAGTTACATTGAGTGTTTCTAGAGCGGCATAACCAGATGCATCAAACCCAGTTGTATTGCCCAGTGCAACAATTTTTATTGTTTTCGCTTTTGCAGCGGTTAAATTTGTGTCAGACCCTGTTAAGATTTCCACATTTTCAGCATCAGCAAGCATGACATTTGAAGAGATTGCAAATTTAGGTGTAATAAACTCCTTAGCTCCAGCAACAGAAATTGTTCCAGAAGCGTTATCGCTCAATTCAGGGAGAGATAGAGTAGTTGCAGTAATGTTGGCAACTCCACCAAAGCGTGTCAATTTATTCAAATTGGCTGCTTGTGCAGTAATGATACTTGCACCAGTAGTTGTTAAATTTGGAGCATTGAAAACAGTAGCGTCTGCTTTAGCAGCGACAACGAATGTCCCTGATACTTTTGAAGAGGCAAAATTAACGCTAGTTGCTTTTGGCGCCTGAATCCATACATTTGAGGATATAGCCATTGTATGACCAAGGTTAACTGTTTCTGCGTCAGCTAAATTAACAGTGTGTACACTAGCAGTACCTACATCAACTGTTTTGGCGCTTGGTAATACGATAGTACCCATTGTGCTCCCAACAGAATTAACACCACCACTAATCATAGCACCAGAAAGATCAAGGCTAGTAACCATGGTAGAAACTTCTACATTTCCTCCTACAGATGTTATTTTCGAGTAATCTGCAGCTCCCCCATGACTAATGGTTAAATTACCACTTATTGTTCGAAGAGCATCGTCATTTGCTCCAGCTCCACTTACCGTATAATCATCGTCTATAAACGATAGATTAGTCAATTCTACTGGTATAGATGGGGAGGAGGTATTACTGATAGTAACGCTTCCTAAAACAGTAGCTAGTTTAGCTGCAATAGCGTTTACACGTGCAATCTCAGCTGCATCAAAGTTTGTAGTGTTAATACTAATATTAACATTTCCACTAACAATAACGTTTGGATCTGTGTCATCTGTAGAAACCAATGTTTCAGCATATTGTAGTGTAGCATCGTTATTGATAGTTATGTTCTGATTAATAACAGCATTTCCAGCTAAAAGTTCTTTCACATCAGCTTGTACATCTGCCAATGTAGAAGAAATGGTAGCCAAGTCTTCTTCGGTCAATACATTACCTAGAGCTTCTGTAAGAGACGCAATGGCAGTATTGGCTTCTTCTAACCCAGCGGCTAACTCGGCCAATTCTGTTGTGTAGTCAGTGTCTAATCCGTTAACTGTAGTTTCTAATCCTCCAATGGATGTTTGGATAGCATTGACTGTTGTCATCAAACCGGTAATTGTGGTCTCAAGACTTTCTACTTCTCTTGTAATGGAAGTCAAGTAAGCTAAACCAAGGATTAGGATCAATTAACGTTAGATTGTTGATAAGTAGCTTTGATTTGCTTTTTTTGTTTGAAATAAAACCCTATATTTGTTTTCGATACCGTTAGTACTTTATTGAAAGTCTTAAAAATCTTTAACCCTCATTTCGATGAGGGTTTTTTTATTCCCCCTGATCCTCGAGAAAAAATATTTCAAAAAAGCTCGTTTTTTTTTATAAAATAGTTTGAAGTTTGTTTTAAATACATATATTTGCAAACAAATGTTAATCTAAATTTTACAAAGCATTATTAATTTTAATTTAATTTTATCAAAAATGAAAAA
>ENA-OUOG01001952-OUOG01001952.1-marine-metagenome-genome-assembly--contig:-NODE-1952-length-22557-cov-5.617616_pt1 | contig 22557 bp, 22 predicted proteins | sample MGYA00248635_ERZ508505 | MGnify/ENA primary metagenome ERZ508505 (study PRJEB26176, sample SAMN06267871) | marine metagenome | isolation source: Saanich Inlet, British Columbia, Canada | place: Pacific...
AACTCTTCTACTTTCTTTATAAGTTCTTCTGAAATGCTATCTGTACCAAATAAACTTCCAATGGCTCCTATTGCTCCTCCTACAGTGAAGGCTGCCATACCAACACCTAATGCAGTTAAACCTGCGCCTACTGCTGTCATTCCTAGTCCACCGGCCATTAAAGCTTTTCCGTCTAACTCTTCTACAGATTTCATTCCTTCAACAATCTTAGGCATCATTGCTGATAAAATAAGTCCTGAGATTCCTACTGCTGTAGTTAATAATATTATTACTCCAGATAGTGTTGCTGCTCCTAATAGTATTTGTGGTGCTGACATTCCAAATTGTTGTAATCCTTTAGCAAATCCTGATAAAAGACCTCCAGTTTTAGGAGTCAATCCTTTTGGTAGTACTGCTTTACCTTTAGCTGCTCCTGCAGCGGCTGCTACTGGTGATGCTGGTTTCTTTTTAGAGAAAAACCCTTTTAGAGTTCCTAGTAAACCTTTCTTCTCTTTACCTCTTCCGAATGCACTATCACCCATTTTTTTAGAAACAGCTCGCCCTGTAATTTTATCTCTATATCCGGATGGTAGTCGAGCGTCCTTTACTATATTCGTTCCCATACCAAAACTCCTTTTTATTTTTGATATGGAATCTTTAAGTTTAAGTTTAGGTGCACCTTTGCCTTTAATTTTACTAAAAAGCTTAGCCATCATTCCTTTTTTAACAACTCCTGCTGGTGCTGGTGCTGTTTTCTTACCGAATAAACCTTTAACTTTAGATACAGCGGCAGCTCCGACATTCTTAACAAACATCGGCATCATTCTAGTACCTCTTAACTTACTAAACATACCACCTAAAGAGGAAAGTCCTTTGAGTCCTAAAGTTATTGTTCCTCCTGCAATTGCTCCTGCTCCTAGTAACTTACCGACTAATCCTCCTTTTGACAATAGGTCTTTATTAGCCCCGTTAAAAGCATCTTTAAATGTATTAATTACTAGATCCTTTATTCTCATTAAAGAAGCGCCAATATTTTTAGGGTCAAATGCTGCTTTTAGTTGTTTTCCGAACGCTAAAGCACCTAATGATATATCCTCTGTAAATTTTTTAATTTTATCTTGTATAGAGACCATAGCCTGGGCGGCTTTATATTGCATCTGGCCGATTTCTTCTTGAGATTTTTTCTCAGCTTTAGCATTCATCATTTTAGCGGCTGCATCTTTAGCAGTCATACCCTTCATCTCGTCCATATTATTTAGGACTCCATTAAGCTCTTCTTTTGTATACCCAATCATATCGGCATAGATTTCTTGAGCTTTTACATTCCCTTTTAGTTTATCAGCATTTTCAGTAATTAATCGAAGCTGTTCTTCTTGCTGTGTTGCTACATCTCCTGTAGCGGCTGCAGCTCTTAATCTATCTAAATTAAGTTCTTTTCCAAGCATTAATTCAGCTTCCATTTCTTTAGCCATGGAATTTTCAAAGTCTAATGTACTTTCTGCAGCGGATTGTATTTTAGACATTTCCATCCCCATCATTCGGGCACCGTATGCTGCTTTTATTAACGCATCTGGGTTTTTAGAGTTAGCTCGTAATACCGTCTGTGAAGCATGTGCTAATTCATCCATAACCTTTGCTGGAGCGATAGCCATCTTATTAAGAGCGTTAAGCTTTCCTACTGCTCCTCCTATGTCTGTGGTAAACTCTTTAAATGTTTTACCAATCTTGGCCGATATCTTGAATAAGTGAGTAGCTGTATCAGCTGATACTCCCATTCTGTCGGTTAATACGCCAAAAGTTGTTAGTTGTTCTCCTGTAAAACCAAGGGAAGTACCTAACGCGTTATTCATCGTTCCAACGAAGCCTGCTGCAGTAGCTAAAGGCATACTTAATTGGCCTGCTGCTGTTGACACAGCTTTCATAGATTCAGCCGCACTTATAGCGGCTCCACCCATTCCTTTCTTAATCGCTACACTAACTTCTGAAACTAAAAATAACCCTTCTTTAAGGTTCTTTAAGAATCCACCAAGTAAAGCGAATGATAATGCTTTTGCAAATCCAGTTGCGGCTTTTAGACCGGCACCAAGTTTGCTAGTACCTTGGGCAGCTGCATCTGTGTACATTTTAGCAGCTGATTCTAGCTCTCCAAATACTAAATTAAATACTTGACCTACTATAGGAATATTTTCTGTTAATATACCTCCTAATTTACCGAATGACTGTATTAGGCTTCCTCCTGCTTTATTTATTTTTTCTATCTCTTGACCTAATCCTTTTGCAGCATTAATAGACTGATTTTGTTTTTGTATCCTCTCTTCTATTAATTTATTTTGACCTGTAAGGTTAGAGGTACGTTGTTTAAATTCAGATTCTTCTTCTTCATATCTTAACGAAGCTGCTTTAGCAGTTGCCTTATCTCTTTCAGCTTGAGCTATCTTTTCTTTATTACCGGTTGCTAATGCTTCTTGATATTTTATCTCAGCATCTCGCATTATCTTAGATGCCTGTATAGCTCTATCTTGTGCTAAAGCGTTAGTAGCATCAATTTCTTTTTGGATAGCACCTGTAGTTGAGACTAGTTTAGCGTTTTCCTGCTCTGCTTTTACGATGTCATTCAGGAAAGATTTACGAGCACTAGCACTTTTAAGTGTAGACACAGTCATTTTAGACATAGTTTCCTGTAATTTGGAAACTTTGCCTACTTCAGCAGAAGTAACAAATTCTCTTACTCCTAAATTTTTTGCAGATTTCTGTAGATCGGCAAACTCTCTTGCAAGGTCTTTGATTTCAGATTTGGCTTGAATAGCGCCTTGTCTGATGTCATCAAGTTGCTTTTTCCTAGCTTTTGAACCAGCTGCGTCTCCTAAAGGGTTGGTAATGTCGTCTGCCATCTAGATAGTATTATTTTATATAAATAGTAAAGGCCTCTATTATTTAGAAGCCTTTGTGCTATAGGACGGAGATATATTCGGTCCTCTTGGAATATCATTAGTCGATTTTGAGTTTCCACTTTCTTTATTCTGTTCTTCATAGAATTCTGCAATTCTTTTGAAGGTTAATCTTCTTAACCATATCGGCATATTATACACGGTGCCAAAATCATAGCCACCTTTACCATGAAACACTATTTCGTGTATTTGAGAAAAGAGACCAGCTCTATACTCAGCCGCTTCTTTAGGCGTCAGGCCAAAAAAAGTTGATAGTGACTGGGACGTCGATGTCCTCCCCAACACCATTTTCATCCACGTGGTACACTTTAAATTCAACATCAGGTTGTACCCTGCTATACTCTTCTCTTAATGCTCTAGCATCTTGAGCTAATAGTCCTTGGTCTACAAACTGTCTGATAGTAGAAGATTCTCTATCTCCGTTAACTGAAGAAATAATATGCTTAAGTCTAGTAGACATAGAGGTATCGTTATCCCTATTAATTTTCTTTAGACCTTGTACCTCTCTGTCGATTTTTTTATCGTCACCGTGAGTAAGTAGTTTGAAAGTTACTTCATTACCGCTTTTAGGTAAGACGAAAAGAAAATCTCCGTTCTCTGTTGGAGTAGCGTCTTCTGATTCCTTTTCTTTAATCTCTGTTAAGTCTACAGTAATATCATCACCTTTGTAATTGATATTGTAATCTTTACCGTAAGAGAGTATACGAGCTGCTACCATAATAGCATTCTTATCTCCAATCAATAAATCATCGTAGTTAAAGTCTGTTACAATCAGAGACTGTAATAATTTATCAATAACTATACCTTTACTAATGTAGTTTTGGTTTGTTAAGATATCCTCCTCTTTTGCTGTCATGTATTTCATTTCAACAGTACCACCTTTAAGGGGGTGTTCTTCGGGATAAAATTTACCTTTTGATGGTAAGTCTACCGATTCGGTAGGAATTTTAAATTTTGGTTCCATAAATTTTATTAATTAAAACTAGTTCTAGATATAAATATACGAAGATTCTATTTATTAGACAACTATATACATAAAAAAAGCCCGCTAATGCGGGCTCTTCCTTTATAAAGATGAATTTAATCCTAATAGTTAAGAATACAGTAATCCATGTTGATTGTGATCCCTAAATCAACAACTGCATCTGATGACCAGTCAAATTGTCCGAAGTCTCCGTTAGTTACGAAAGCCCCTTTAATGATCCATTCTCCAACTACATCTCCTACAGGACCTAATACGTTAAGTGTTAAATCTTTTTTATAGAAGTCTGAGTATCCTGCTCTACCTGTTACTGATTCGTATCCTAGTCTTGCCCATTCCATTACAGCTTGTGCTCCACTTGGAGTGATTGGATCGTAAAGTGTCATAGTCATCTCTGCCCATTCTCTCTTTCCACGGATTTTTCTGTATGTGTTAATATGGTCAAGCTTTACTACATTATCTGTAAAAGTAGGAGCTTTGACGTTTTTTATCATGAACGATGGGATCGCATCGATATACATGATAAATCTGTTTTGCACTTTTGGTTCAAAAGCTCTAAACATTATTTCGTTAGGATCTAATACTGCCATTTTATTTTATCTTTATTATAAATATTCTATTATTAAATTATTCTCCCAATGTTGCTCCAGTAGGTTGGATTACGAAGTCTAATGTGATGAATTCCGCTGTTTTAGCTGGTTGTATAAAGATTTGACCTACTAATTGGTTTCTATCTATTACATCTGCTGTGTTATTGGTATCATCCATTACTACTCTATAAGCATAAAGACCTTGTCTCTGTACCACTGATTCTAAATAAGGATTTACATTTGACAAGAAAGTATTTCTTGTTGCAATTGTATTCTGCTCAAATACTAATGTCTTAGCTTGATCTCCTAAGAATTTCTTAAGGTCAATCAATAATCTTCTTACATTTACTCTATCAAGAGCAGATTTTTTCTTTTGTAATGTCTTCTGACCAAATACTGAAATTCCACTTCCTGGGAATGTAGCGATTGGATTAACATTAGCTGAATATAAGGTATCTCTTTGAGATCTTGTTACTTTTCTTTCTGCTTGAATAACGTTAGGAATACCTCCTCTAGTTAAACCTGCAGGTGCAAACCATGGTGCTGCTGCACTATCAGTAAATGTATATACTCCTGGTATAACTACTGATGCAGGAACGAATTCTAGTTTACCTGTAGATGTTGCCATCTGTAACCAAGGCCAATAAGAAGCTGCATATGAGCTATTTACTGAAGCGGCGTTACCAGCTGCATTAGATACTGTAGTACCGTAAGGTGATAAATCTATTACTGCGATATTATCTCCTCTATTTGAAGATAATGAAATAATTGAATCCAATTGAGTTTTGTGATCTGCAAAGCTGTAGATTAATCCCGGTGCTGATACGATATTGAATATATACTCGTCTTCGTTTGTTAAGATTGAGATAGCGTCTGCATAGTCAGAAGCAATTAATCCTTGAGTATTAGCATTTGAAATTTCACTAAACATATTGTTAGCTACATCATCACTATATAAGTTACCAGTTGCACCAGAGAATGACCCTGATTGTGCTATTGGTAAAGAACCTGTATAATTATCATTACTTCTAGTTATACCGTCATTAGCTAAGTAATTAAGTGTCTGTCTACCTACTTCAGAAATTCTAATATAGTTTGATCTATTTACATAAGAACCTACTGTTGAAATGTAAGTTGATCCACCATCTGTAGCTTTAGTCTTATACTGATCCCCAACAATTCTAGCAATATAGCCTTCTGAGTTAGGATCTAAGCTTAGGTCATTAAAAGACTCTAAAACTGTTTTCTGTGATAAGTTATCGTCACCTCTTCTTACAATTAACGAGAAGGTACCGTTAGATTCGTCAATATTAGTAACTTCATATCTAATATTATCACTAGTACCGTTAACTAATGAACCATCACTATTCTGATCACCGTTACTGTTTAGTATAGCACCTTTTCCAAGTGTTTGAATTTTAAATGGAGCATCTCCACCATCTTCTGCGGTAATACCGTCATCAGAAGCACCTGTAAAGGAACCAGAAACAACTCTAGTAATAAGAGCAGTGTTTCCACCTTGTTCGAAGTAAGATTTTACTGCTAAAGAAGTTAAAAATTCGTATTTGTTTGATCCTGATTCAAAAGTGACACCAAATTTTCTTTGATAGTCACCATAAGAAGTTACTACTGTAGGCTCTTCTACAGGTCCGTTTACTGTTGGTCCTATGAAAGCTGCTCCTGCTGTTAATGGTGCTGGAGGTAGAAATGATCTATCTTGCTCTCTAGATAGTACTCCTGGTGAGATTAATGATTCTGCCATTTTATCTTAAATTAGATTATTCGTTCTATAATAAATATCGTATGTAAACCTAAAACACTTTTAAGTATAAATGTTTTACTGTCCATAATAAATAGGAAAAGAGGTCCGAAAACCCCTTTTAAAAATAATAGAATTGAAAACTTTATTTTTCTAACTTAGTAAACTCACCGGTATCGGTATTAACTGTACCTTTTCCGTATTTTTCTTCAAGTGTTTTAGCGGTGTCTTGCTCTAAAGTTCTAAGCTCGGTTAGGAAATTTACAGCTCTCTTTTTCCTACTGTCTAAGTCTAATTCAAGTATGTTAATTTTTCCAAATTCTTCTACAATAGCTTTATTACTGTATTGAATACTTTTTAAATTTTCAACTTCTTGTTCTGTAAGTTTTTTTGGTTTTGCCATTACATTTTATTATTGGTTATTTTTAAATCAGTATCTACTATAATAGGAACGTTATTTAAGTTGCACCATTCAGTCCAAAAAATACTACCTTCATATTGTTTACCGTATTTCAGTATTAGTTCTTGATGTAAATTTTTCATCTTAACTTCATAATCTAATATATGAAATAGTTTTTTATAAACCAACGGATAACCAGAAAATAATCTTTCGTCTATATTCTTATAGTATACTGTACCGTATATACAGTCCTTAGGGGAATAATTTATAAGTAAAGGTCTTGTTGCAATATTTGCTTTATGAAAATATCTAGATAAATCTCCTTTATATTTTATTCTATCTTCTATTAAGTTAGGTTTAAACTTTATAACCTTATCGTATTTGTCTATATTAGGTATTAAGTTTACCGCTTTATATGTAGAATAGAAGTATGAATATAGCTTTGTTCTATATTTCGGTTCTTCTACATTTATAGTAAGGTTATTTGTATAGTTTCTGTATCTATTTAACTTATTGATCCATCGTTTATTATCTCTATCGGACCAAGTATGAACGAATACATCATTATTCTCTATGAAGGGTATAATGTTATCAGATAAATCTGTTAGGTATCCTGATATAATTATGCAATCCATATTTTTACATGTTAGGTTCATCTTTCCAGTAACTATATAGACCTTTATTTAACTCATATTCTTTCCAAAAGAATCTTTTTCTTATTGGTTGCTTTTTTGCCCAGTCCCACATTTGTGTTAGACCTTTATGTAAATCTGTTTTAAATTCATATCCTAATATCTCCTGTGATTTAGTCCAGGTTGGATGTGCGTCTTTAACTTCATACCTTTCTTCCTTGTACTCTACACTGCCGTCTTTAATTATATCCCTCAGAATAGCATTAGCTTCATTTATAGAATGAAATTTAGTACCTCCTAAGTTTATGATCTGTTTTGAAGCTTCATTAAGAGTAGCAGCATTAAATAAAGGTTCAAGACAGTCATCGATATAACTGAAAGCTCTGGTTTGTGAACCATCACCATATATAGTCATTGGCTGATCTGATAAGTATTGATACATCCAAATGCCTAGTACGTTTCTATATTTATCCCAGATGTTTTGCTTAATGCCATAAACATTATGAGGTCTGATTATACACCAGTCTAATCCGTGCTGTTCACCTGCAACCTGTATATCCATCTCACAGGTATACTTAGCGATGCCATACGGGTCAATAGGCTTGGGTATATCGCCTTCTTCAAAAGATTTTTTACCTTCCCATCCGTGACCGTAAACTGCCATAGAAGAAGTAAATACTAATCGCTTAACATTGTGTTTAATACATTCATTCACAATATTAGCCGTTGCTATAACATTATTAGTATAGTTATATTTTCTTACAAATGGAGATAAACCTTCTGCTGCATAGGCAGCAAAATGGAATACATAATCTATTTTATGGAAAGTAAAAATGTCTTCTAGTTTTTCTGATGCTAGATCAGTTTCGTAAAAGATTACTCTCTTATCTATATTACTTCTAAACCCACCAGTAAGGTTGTCTACCCCTACTACTTTAGAATCCGGGTAATTTTTTAAAATATAATCTGCAAGTCTACTACCCAGTAAACCGCCTACACCTGTTATTAAAAAGTTACTGTACATAAAAACTGGAGCTTGAAGCTGTTTTAAATTAAATTATTACTATCTTTACTTAGTTAAGCTTATTTAGTTATACCTCTAGGTCTAACTCATAAAGGTTATTTGAGATACTCATTATTAATAAAATCAAACAACATATTTGATAGACTTATGTGTCCTTTTTTAGATAAATGGGAACAATCATCTCCATTTAAACAATTACCATCTTCTTCTTGGGGGAAATTTAGTGGGTTTACTAGATCAAATACTGTAGAGTATTTGAAATTGTTAAAATCTAATAACCCAGACCCATTAATATAATGAGTGTTTAAGAAAATAGTATTAATTTGGTGATTTTCAAGTGTATTTAAAAGTGAATAATGGTAGTTTTTGAAGATTTCATTTTCATATGTTTCATCAAGAAAATTTTTTTCTATATTTTTAAATAGGGATTTTTCGTAGTGTGTGGGTTGCCAGTTAGAAGCACCAAACTTATACTTAATTAAATCCCCACCGTTGAATTCTTCTCTTAATGGATGCCCATTCCCATAACTATTCTTACCCCTAGCCAAATTAGGATCATAAAACTTAGACCAAAATTCCTTTCTAAATATTTCAGAATACTGTATTACTAGTAATGTGTTTTTATTTATAGTATTACTTCTAATTCCAGATAGTACTAATCTCCATATTCTAGGATTACTCCCACATCCTGCTGCAAGGCTTTCACCTTTAATTTCTAATTTAGAAGATAAATAATCGCAGTAATTTTTTTCTACTTTAGATCTATCTGAATAGGAACAACCTAAAACTGTAAGTTTATTTATTATAGTTTCTTGTATCTCCATAATGTATTACTTTTATATCTTTATCCGAAGTAAATACTCTCCAAGGGTCTACTACTACAGAACCGTCTGGGAAATCATAGTCATGGTGTTTACCCATATGTCCTAATAGGTAAACAGCTTTATAAGGTTTTACTGGGTCATAATCTACTTTATATTTGAAACCATAACTTGATTCACAGAAATGTCCGGTAAGAATTGATGAAGAACCATCTTCGTAATTTACATCTGGTTTATATGATTTACCTAGTATTACTATCGGTAAGTTTACTTTATTTGCTTCAATAACTAATTTAGTTGCTAAATTTTTCGCTTGCTTTTCTCTAGCATTCATTATAGCATCAAATAAATCATAACCTAAATTTAATTTTTCTGCCATATATCGCAAAGCAATATTATCTCTTGGATGACATCCACCTCCATCTCCCATTCCTGCTTTCATATATGCTTTACCTAATATACGGTAAGTAGATCTTTCTAATGCACCGGTTACTATATCTACATTTATATTACCTGATTTTTCAGCAACATCTTGAATCATATTTACTAAAGAGACTTTCGTAGAGATGAATGTATTATAGAAAATTTTAATTGCTTCTGCTTCATCCCAAGTACCTACTTCGTAACGAGTATCTTCCTTAATGAATGTATAATAAAAGTCTAATAGTAATTTAGCATCACCGGTCATTGAACCATCTTCAGTTCCTATAATTACCATTTCGGGGTTAACCATATCCCATTTTACTGTCCCCATAGCAATTAAATACGGATTGTATATAAATCGAGCGTTATCTATTCTATGGATAAATTCTCTACGGATAGTACCTGGGAGTACTGTGGATATGAGTACTACTAGCTGATCTTTACTAACATATTTATTTACTTCATCTAAGACATCATTAACAATACTGTAATTAAAGTCTTTATTAGGTAAATGAGACGTTGGATAACGTCCATCATAATCTGGATGATGTGGTGTTGGTACAGCTATAAATATTAGTTCACGATCTTTACATACTTCTTCAATCGTTGAAACCATTTCAAAATTATCTGGCTGAATTTCTGTAATGTCGTAGCCTACTACTTCGTGCTTTTCAGCCATTACTTCTGCAGCATCTTTACCTAACTTTCCTACTCCTATAAATCCTACTTTCATGTAACTGAGTTTTTTAATTATAAATACACCTGGTTAAATAAGTTTTCTCACTTTATCTACATGTTTATTACTTACAGTAGAAGGTTGAAGAGAGAATAAATAACTATAATAATTATCTAAATTTTTTAACCTATTAATATTATGTTCTAAGATATTATGCATTTGAAATCTAACTTCTCTAAGTTTCTCTGGTGACCAAGAAGCAATCTCTTCTAATACCTTTTCAATAGCTAGCAAGCGATCAACCATATTTTCGATTTCGTCATAACTTTCATCCCAAAAATCACTAAAAGTTCTATACCCAAGCTCATGTAGTTTTTTTAATGAATGTGGATTACCAAACAGTATAAAAGGTTGGCATGCATAAATAGGCTTCCATATCTTCTCACTAAAAAATAGAGTCCTATTGTCTAAATGGGTTTCTGAAACTATACTTAAAAAGTGTTCGCTATGTTCTTGTTCTATAAAGCTCGAAGCTAAATTTTGTTCTAAATTTTCAGAAATACTTCGGTGATGAAATATATCAAGTTCTTTAATATATTTTGCAACTTCTTTATTAAACTGATTTGCTATATAGATACTGTGTTTTTGAGCCTGTAATAAGTGTTCCGGTAAATCTCCTGGTTCGAGGGCTCCTAAGCTTATTGTTGTCTTATCCTTTAGCTTTGGATTAATTTTAATTAACCCGTACATTAGAATCCTACCTAAACGAGGACGACGTTGATAACATAAAAAGTACTTCTCGTATCTATTAGATCTATTATTATGAAGGAGTCTTTCAATTCGTTCGTTTTGATCCCATCGGTCATGAGGATTAGTCCAATCACGATCGATAAACCAAGGGTTTGTTTCAAATTCATTATGACAGAGAATAGATAACCTTCTAGTTAATTTTTTAGAATCTATATATTTCTGATATAGATCGTTAAATATAAAATTATTGGTATAATAAGTAAATGTTTCTGGGGTTAATCCATTTTTATCAGCAAAAGAATTTAACCAATCTGCATCACTATCTGAAAATGCATCTCCTTCTGCCTCTAATATAAACACTACTTTTACTTTACCTGTTTGAATATAATCTTGTAAATCGACAGGTAAATTCCAAGGTTTAGATTCCCAAAAAGACTTATCCCATATATAGATTGGATAGGTAAAACTTAAACCTTTCTCTATACACTCCTCTACAGTTTTTATTTCAGGTAATTTATACTGGGCATTATGAGAAAAGTAAGGTAATTCGTTAAATATATGTGAATAGATAAGGCCGTTTGGGTATGTATCTTCGATAGGAAAATTTCTCCCTATCGCTTTAACGACCTGTTCATTGGTTTTATAACGTTGAAAAAATTTACCTTCTGGTATGACCGTTGGATTATCCTGAATTGCAATCCACTGATTAGGTATAGGTATATCTATTCTAGAAGAGTTAGATGATTCAGGGTATCTAGCTATAAATTGATGATACGCAAATCTTAACTGTAGGTCCGCTATATTTTTCATACTAATTCTTTACATTTATCATAAAAAGAAGCAAATTCAGGAAATGTTTCTTTAAAGTTAGTATTTCTCCTTTTATCGTGGGCATTAAAAAAGTTGTAGAAATTTCTTCTTGTCCTTTTTAATTCATCTGGGTCAGTATCAGATTCCATCCAGTCTGCAATTCTGTTAATTTTATCTATTTCAATATCGGTATATCCTGCATACCAATTCTCCCAGTCCGGTCCATCCCAGGTCTTGATAGTTCTTAAACTTTCAGCAAACTTAGCATGTTCTCTAACTACAGGAGCCCATACTTTAGGATCTAAAATCTTTACAGATTGATGTGTTGGATGTCTTAAATATGAAGAATCTAAGAATATAGAAGGGCACCAGTACCTGTCAGGGTTATTATGTTTCTTTTTCATATCATAAATAAAAGCTAAAAGCTCTTGATATTTAGGAATTGATAAAGCATTAAAAGTAGACATACATACAATTGATAGTTTTTTAGAAGCAGTTAAAATCTTATCAACATTATTAGTCCATTTTGGGTAATCTAATCCGTTTCTAATATAATCTGCATGGTCTCCAGCTGTATCGCAAGAGGTATAAATAATAACTTCTTTTACTAAACCTCTAGATTCAATAGTATTAACCTTTTCAATAAATTTATCAATTAAATTATCTGGTACACCTAAATTAGAATTGATACCTAACTTAAGTTCAGTGTTCGGTTTATCCTGTTCAATAATATAATCAAGTACTTTCCATGTATCTTTTGCAAGAAGAGGTTCGCCTCCTGTAATTCTGAAAGTATGCAAGTCTCTGTATAACTCTGGCCACCATTTCCAAAATGCTTCTAGATAGGGATTATACTCGTCGTGCTTGAATGGCATTTTACCTGCTTTTTCTAACCAAGTTATATCATTAAATTTATCATCGGTTGGATAACTTCCGAATTTTTTTGATTCTTGAACCCAGGCAGATGAAAAAGAAGGACCACAGTATGAACATTTAAAGTTACATACATTAGAGAAGGCTACTTCAACATATTTAGGGTTAAAATCTGCTCTCCAATCAAGCATTTCAATCTCTTTCTTAAAAGGTTTAGACCAAGGTTCATGGGATTTGTATATTCTATCTGAAAGTTCTTTTGAATTATCTTCTACATTCCAACAGTAATCACATTCTTTAGGTCGTTTGCCTTCCAGCATCTCTTTTCTTTTAAGTTTTTTAAACTTTGTGTTATGTAGAGCAGATGGATTTCTTTTTAATTCTGAAATTGGTATTTTATGTGTACTAGGGTGGTGGCAAGAATGTGTTTCTCCCATCTGTAAATGTATAGTAACTTGAGTCCACTTAGCTAAACAGAATCCGCAACCGGTTTTATCTAAATCTTTTTTATATTCTTGAAGTTTACGTTTTTCTCCCCAGTCTTCATTAACCTGGTTTTGTTCTTCTTGACTCATAGTTTTATATTTATCATTTTAGCCCACGGTGTAAGCTTTTCTTCACTTACAAACTCGTATTTAACTTGTTTAATTCCATCTTCTTTATGGTTTATCTTTCCTTGCTGCATATCAAGTATGTATCGTTTTTCGTTAGCAGCTGTAGTAGCTCCCTTGACAAACTTACCGTTTACAATTCCTTCATCTTCATGAGGAAGACAGTAAAATCTACCGCTAATTCTGAATGGTAGAATTGAATTTGGTATTTTGATATTTTCTACTTTAGTATTAGTACCGTATTCATTAAAAGGAGTGACGGGATTATTAAAGTCTAAATCAACAGCAAGGTCATCCTGTGGAATAGTTTTATGTAAATTTGCAACTTCTTTAGGGTCTAAGGCTCTCTTCCAAGCAAACACTTTAGCAATATCACCTTTAAAATATTTAATTGGACTATCATCCGGAACAGAAGGAGTAGTCCCAATATACCAAGGTTCTTTTCCGTAATTCTTTAATACGCCAGAAAAATCTAAAGGTGAAGGAGAGCCAAAACCACCTCTACTGTCAATTTCAGAACCGTTAAGATAGAGGTGAGATTTATTAGTTACAGTATCAATAACAGCGGTCACCCAACTCCACTGTTCATCGTAACGTTTAACCCACATGTAATTATGGTTATGAAAATTATTCCAATATGTTAATGAAATTGTTCTAGAGTTATTGAACCCTATACCGTAGTCATATCCTTTAACCCTTAGTACTGGATACTCAACGTATTTTCTTTCACTATTTCCAATTAAAAATATAGGGTTTTTTTGAGGTTGTTGTCTAGCTCTGATTAAAATAGATAATGTGTGAGATTTATTATTTAATTTACTTAAATGTCTACCATACGGTATCTTCATAAATGAATTATCACCATTGAATTCTTTATAGGTTTGATCTTGAAGTATACCTTCTACGTAGGTATTACTAGTTAACCCTTCTTTATAGCATCTCCAAAATAAATCATCATCTTCCATCCCCCAATCCCAATACTCATTAGAATAACCATTAGTTTTATATACATCTTCTTTAGAAAATAAAACAGCTCCTCCAAAGTATTCATGGTATTTTAATTCCCAGTTCATTTGCTCTATATTAGTAGCTATATGTCTCGGTCCTTCTTCAGGAAAAGAGTAATCAGCACCTCCATCAGGTTCAGGTATCATATCAATATCATGCCATACAATGTAATCACAACCTTCCTCAAAAGCATGTTTTGCAGCAATATTCTTAGTAGCTCCTCTATTGAAGAGTTTATCGTCAACTTGATGACAAAAGTACATCTGAAAGTCTATTCCTTTGTTTTTTAAGTATTTACCAACTCTTGGAACAAAGGTATGTAGATGCTCTTCACGATTTCTATAAGGTACACAAACTCCTAATTTCATTCTTTTAATTCTACGTTAATTTTGATGCATTTACTGTTTTCAACTTTATCTCTAAAGTTACATCTATATTTAATACTGTTGATACCGTCTTCTGAAGGGTTATGGTATCCTGTAAGTGTCTCGTTAAAAAATTTGATTTGGTTCCATCTAGTTAAATCACTCTTCCATCTACCTCCGGTAAAACCATTATCTGTATGATTTAATCTATGTATATTACTTTTCCTTCTATGAGGAGAATGTATTACAACCCTCTTATTAAAGTTGGGGTTTTTTATCGAAGTATTAAAAAGAACACCGTGATTATTATTCTCTGAAAGGTCAATGAGTTTATAATCTTTGACTTTATCACATTGTAAGGAAGTAATACTTTTATTCTCAGCCTTAATATTAAAATTTCTAATTACACCTGAGAAAAATTCAGTTAAGGAATTATTTACTCCTAAGAAAATTAATTTTTCATTACTATAATTCATTATATAAGTATCTAATGTTAATGCCCCGACTTCCTTACCGTTGACATGTAAACTCATTAGTTTTTCTCTATGCTTATATTCAATGACTATTTCAAAGTCTTTCTGATTGGTAGGTTCAGTATAAATTTCATAGAACTTACCTCTTACGTCAAAAAATTTTAAAGATAATCTTTTGAAAGAATTATAAACTAATTCCATATCGTATCCTCTAATATTGAAAATAGGAAAACGATCGCTTTCAAGCTCAGAATTAAGTTCAAACCTTCCTAAACTAATTTTAGTTTCAATGCTAAAATCCTTCCTAAAGTTAATTGTATTATTAATTTTAACAAAAGAATTAATACCGTTTAAAACTACAGTATTATTTCCAAACTTAGGTCTCATTATTTCTTTAGTTACTAATTCTATACTTTTCTTACCACATCTAACTAGTAGATCATCATCTTCAAATCCCCAACCCCAATATCTGTTAGAAAAACCATTAACTTTAAGAAAGTCATTCATAGGAAAAATAGTTATACCTCCAAAATACCAATCAAAAGGTAAATCATCTGAAATAAGGTGTACTGGGTGATTAGAATAAGAATAATCAACATCGATTGGTATCATATCAACGTCGTGAAATACTATATAGTTACATCGATGTTTCCTAGCTTCTTTATACCCTATATTACAAAGTGCACCTCTATTAAAGGGCAGGTTATGATCTTGTTCAACTATAATGATAACAAATTCAATACCTTGGTCAGTTAAATATTTTTCTATTTTAGGGACAAACTCCGCTAGGTGTTCTTCTCTATCTCTATATGGAACAATTACTCCTAATTTATTCACTTAACTAATCTAGTTTATACTTCTCCGTCTTTATTATCTGTAAGATATTTACGTCTTACGAGGTCTAAATACCATTCAATCCTAGGTCCCCAAGTTTCTCTATCGATTTCTTCAAACCATAAAGTTAAAGCATCTAAACAGGTACCTATCTTCTCTAAAGCTTTTACTTTTCTCTCTTCTAATAAGTATTCTGTGTTTTCTTCTGTATTACTCATATTGTTATGATCAAATTTTTAAGTTTTTCCCAGTACGGGTAGTCTTTATATTCAATATAAGAACTTTCTTTTAATTTAGCAACTAAGTATTCAGGTTTAGTTATATCTATTTTCCAATCTGATCTTGCTATAGCTCTATACATTTTACTGTATTCTTTAGAAAATGCGTAGGCTTTTTTAATTTCGGCTACCTCTAACATTCTACTTAAGCAACTGCTATCCCATTTAAAGTGATGTACTTGAGTAAAGCATTCTTCGACAGGCATTCTTTTAGGGTGTTTATCTCCCCAGCTATTAGAACCATCTGGAAATAAAGCGTAGTGCTGTCCGGGTGTAAGTTCTTGATACCCTTTCATTAAAGTAACTTTATTAGGGCAAGCATTGGACATCGGATATCTAAAAAATCCTGCTAAGGGAAAAGCTTTGTTTATATCGGTGTCTGCTGTAACTTTAGGGAAAGTACCATTTGTACCTATTCTATCTATAAAACCCCCGGTAACAAAGTCGTATCCGTTTCTCTCACATGATTCAATAATATCCTCTAAAGGTCTTGGGTAGACCTGTAATTCGTCGTCATCAGATACAATCCACCAGTCGTTAGGTCGTTGACTTTTTACATAATTGTATAACTGTGTTACTTTTTCCCAGTTATACTTATCCTCTGTTACAACTAAGTAAGGTTTTATTCCTAACTCTTCAATTTCTTCTAAAATTCCGTCATATTTAGAATGCCTATAAACTACTACATATGCTTTATCTATAACATTTTCGTAATGCTTTAACATATGAGGTAACATATGAGTATTCTTCCCTACTACTGTAACTAAATTAGGCACGTCTTAAAATTGTTAATCCTGTTGAACTTGGTTTTGTTTTTAAAATACCAAAGTTAAAAAAGTCGAATCTTTGCCATTCGTTTGATATTTCTTCTATAAATCTAGCCGGTCCGTTAGCATATTCTTCATGATGGTTTTGATCAGATACATCCTTTGTGACTATGTGTTTTTCAGCGTATCTAATATCAGTATCATGAATAGATATAATACCATTAGGGCTTAGAATTTGACTATATAATTCAAAGTCTTCCTTTACATTTTCATATGAATGACCTGCGTCTATATGTAGATAGTCAATCTCGATATCTTCTTTAACAAAGAAATTATAGAAAGCATTTTTAGTTGTATCATTAATAATTCTAGGGTAAAAAAATTTCCTTAAAAAAGACTCTTGTTCTAACCAATCTACCTCTCCACCTATGCCGTTTGCTGCATCTACCAAATATGTAGTACCTATATCACCCCAATTATAATCACCATCTCCTTCAAAAATTTCTTGATCATATAAGTCTAATCTTGCTTGAGTCATGATACGGGGAATAAAGCCTGCTCCTGAGCCAAGACATACACAGTTTTTTGCTCTCATATATTGAATAAAAGAGTATATCAGTAGACCATCTCCTAAGTGGTATTTAGTAGCACCATGAGTCCAGGCATAATTTACTTTTTCATGTTCTATGAAAGACTCACCATTAGGTGCTTTCTTATGTACCTGGTTATTGGTTATTTTATCAAAAACAAAATCCTTATCTACGATACTCATTGTCTATCTATACTGCTTAGATCTATAAATTTATGAAAATTAATACAATTACGCAACATTTGCATCTCTTTTTCATAAGGGTGATTGGGATCGTCTGCTTTATACCATTTTTTTAATGGTCCGTAATGATTAAAATACTCTCCTGATTCTTTAATAGTCCATAGACCATCGTTTTCGATTTGACTCCATTTCCAATTATTACAGTCCCAATATGTTTTTATTATTGATTTACTCTTAATGCTATCTCTCTCAAGAAGGTGACTTAGTAAAAGCTGTTCTGCAAAAATTAGGTATCTAGAATCTGGAGCTTTAAATTTTGTAAACTCTTCCATCATCTGTAGGCTTAGGTTAGCATACATTTGAGTAAATTTAGGGTTTGGAAGGTATAAGAAAGATACATTTACAGAGTCTGTTTTCCATCTAGTTTTGTAAGATAACTTTCTAACTAAAGGATCTATGGAGGTTGGATAATAACCTCTTCCATATTCTCTGTTAGTGTATATAACTGTATCGGGTTTTAGGTGGTGCTTAAATGGCTTAAATACTAATGTATCACAGTCCATAATAATAACGGGTTCATTCTGTAGAGATAGTACTTTAAGTTTAGAGCTAGCCCAAAAGGTCTTTTTATCAATATTACTTTTAAAATCTATGACTTTGATATTATCATAAAGAGAAGTAACGTCTAATTTCTGTAAGAGTTCTTTTGTAATATCATCACAGTACAGCCAGGTACTATCTTCCGGGTGATGCTTTGACCACAGTCTTACTGAGGCAAGCATAAGGAGTATGTTCATTTTGCTATAGGTATCTTTTCTCCTATCAACGTTCTCAAAAACCCAGATTACTTTCAATATAAAAACCTTTTAAAATCTTATTATGAATAAGGAGCAGATATATGTGTAGTTGTGAAATAAGCATAAAAATCGACTACTGATGTATGTGTGGATTCAGTAAGGGTTAGAGTACCTGTAGTAGTTCCCTGCCCTGTTGTACTAAGTACAGATCCGCCACCATTATCTGCAGTTCTAAAACTATGGAAAGTATAAGGATAGGTTGATGTAGCAGATATAGTAATAGAAGCTATACTAGCAAAGTTTACATTTTTAAGTATAAAGCTACTCACAGCACTTTGTGTATAACCAGAAGTAACAGATACTTTACCTCCTCCATTAGAATCTACAGTACCATACAAAATTTTATTATTTCTAAGTTCAGAAACTTGATGTGGTGCAGCGTCTGCCGGTTGCAATGCTCCCATCACTGTGTCAAGACTAATATTTGAATTAGAACCAAACTGAGTTGACCAACTATCGAATGTTGAGAATGAAATGTTTGATGAACCGTAGCTATATACTGCCATTATGTTATATTTTTTCTATTTTATCTTCTGGGAATAATTCTGCTAACTTATTCTTTACAACTTTATATGCAAATTCATATAGATTTGTTATAATTTCAGGATTAATCTTATTTCTAATTTCCTTTTTTGAACCTACCTTAACTTTAACTAAGTTAATTTGATCTTTGTATTTTGTAATTTCATCTCCATTCTCATCAAAACTAACATAAGGTACTTCCTCGACTGTTTCTTGTTCTTCATATATTGGAAATTCAATTTCCTCTACTACAGCAACAGGTGCTCTATATATTATAGGTATTGTCACCTCTACTTCTTTTTTATCTCCTGTAGGGTAATAGATTACATCTGCTGAAACTAAACCTTCAGCATTTTTAAGGTTTTCCTCTAGATATGTACGGTTAAAAGCATGAGACTTTTCTTTATTCAACCATGTTGTAGTTGTCAGTATAACCTCACTTGTTATCTTATTAAAACGATAATTATCTATTCTAATGTAAGCTTCTTGAGTTGGTCCGGCTTCTGTTTCTAGATCAACGTTTAATCTGAATCCCATATAATCTGTCTTTTATATAAATATAAGAAAAAATACTTTAAATATCAAACCTATATTTGTATGCTTTGAAGTTTTGTTTTACTTCTTGTGCTGAGAGTGCTCGGTTGTAGATTTTAGTGACTGCTAAATTTCCTTGCATTGCATAAGAATCAGAATACCCCCAACCAATTGTTCTTACGGAATATTGGTTAGTTGAAGAAGTTTGAGTACCGTATAGTACACCGTTTATGTACAGTTTATAAGTACTACCGCTTCTAGTTGCTGTATATGAAATCCATTTACCGGCCCAGACACTTGAATTTACGCCAAAATTAGGACCTACTTCTCCATCTACTTTTATTCTAACTTGATTTTGTGACCTAAAAAACCAAGTATAACCTAAATAATCGAACCCGTTGGTGTACAGTCCGCCGCCTATAGGCATTTGATTGTCAACATTATCCATTTTTAAAACTTGGGTTACTGTAAAGTCTGTTAAAGCTATTACAGGTATGTCAATTTTATCATCTGTACCATCAAATACAATTGCACCGCCTTTTCCCTCTAGAGGTAATCCAACCACCATATTAGCTACTGCACTATTTACATTTTCTCTAACATAATGGTGGGTCCAGGGTTTATTTACTTTTCCCACTAGTACAAATTCTACCCTACCTAAACCTACAGCATCGTCAGGTAACCCAATCTCTTTGAGCCTAGTTACAGTGTTTGCATCATTATCTACGTTTTCAGATGCATGAGATCCAATAACTATATGAGTTGCATTAGGGAATGCTATTTTAATAGTATCGTAATCATCTTGAAACCTTGCATGTTCAGCTGCTCGATTTGTAGATGAATAAGTGTCATAACAATGTCCTGAGATTCGTAGACCGTTGAAGTAGGAATCTGCTACCCATGTATTTGTATCTTCATCAAATACGTAATAATTAACATCTCTACTAGCATCATATGTCTTAGCAGCTGTAATATTTTCAAACCCAGGTGTTATGCCATCTCTGGCAGCTGGGGTATAGTTACCTTCGGGGTAAGTTATACCATACAATGTGTAATATGTAACTCCTCCTGTTAATTGGCTTGTATTAGCTAAACTATATGTTGATGATCTATCTACTAAGTTTCTGATAGCTCTATGGTTATTGTTGGTACCACTAGTACCGTATTTAGTATACCCTCTAACATTACTGTCGGAATCTATGGCAAATACTAACCCATCTGTTTCTATTTTAGGTCCTCCTGCTACACCCATTCTAAGCTAAGCTTGCTGTTGTAGTCCAATTACTACCAGTTAATAAATTCAATATTTCAGTATGATTATATTCTGTATACTGTTCATCGTAAATTGAAGGTCTTCCGTATACTCCTGCTTCTACAGAAGAAGTAAGCCATGTATCCGGGTTTTCTGCATCTTGATAATATTCTTCATATGATGCTGTAACCTCGTTTATTTCGTATTTAACGAAGGTCTGTGTACCATTTACAGATAGACGTAAAGTATCTACTGATGATTCTAATACTTGATTAAAATCGATTGAGCTTGTTAGTGTTGTTGGTATGACCAACCATCTTCTGTTTTCAAACATATTTTATATTTTTATAATCCGAATCTTGATTTAGTAGCGTTGTAGTTTTGCTCACTTTCTGCTTGTGTAAGGTTTCTATTATATATTTGCATCACTGCTATATCTCCATTTCCAAACGTATAACCTCCATATTGATTAAAATGTACATTGCCTTGTTGAACCATATTTACATTTTTAAATTCCATCATCATCCATTCCCCTGTTCTTATAAAGTCGTAGATATTTGCACGCTGAACTGTATTTGTGTGAAATGTAGGTGAACCGAATCCAGAATTGTAAAATTTATTACCTACTCTAAAAGCTCCTAAATAATTTTGGCTTTCACCTGGTCCTGATAGGAATAATGCTTGTCCATCAGTAGTCCTCATCCAGAATACAGCAGTACAAGCTGTGTTTCCTGTAATAGCTCCAGTATGAGTAATACCTCCATCAGACATATCAAACCATCCACCTGTGTTATGTAGAAATCCTGACCCATCTATAGTAAAATCAAAATTGTTTCCGCTTAGATCTTTCCAAGTAGTACCGCTACCAGGGTAACTTCTAGGAGAAGCTGCATCTAAGGCAAGTACTAATCCATCTCTAACAATATTCGGTCCTCTTGAAAATCCCATTTTACTTATTATAAATATATGTTGTTATATAAAGTTTTTGTGTTCTGCTGGTCTATTAACTAATTCATCTAACTGACGGTTTACTAAATCTAGTCTACAGTGAGCTATACACTTATCAAGACTTAGTTCGTCTAGAATATTTTGTCTTCTTCTTCCGGCCCATATCTCTAGTAAGTTTTTCTCTCTTAAGTCTCCTAATTTCTTAGTTTCTATACCTCTAAAATGACAGCATAGGTAGACTGAATGAACGTTTATTACCCCGCTTAGGTTTTGAGCCAAACATTTAGGGTACTTCTTCTTATAGGTAGAATCATATTTATGTTTAGAGTAGTATATTTTAAACTTATCATCCTCTAAAGCTAAAGTTTCTTCTATATTATAAGGTATAGTAAAATCATTATGAAATGGCCGTATTTGAATATAATTTATCCCTATGTCTTTACATATCTTTGCATAAACAAGTAATGTAGGGGTTGTTAGTTCGCTGGTTAGGAATCCTGAACCGATGGTTAGGTTTGTGTCTAGTTCATCTCTCCGTTTAACTAACTTAGCCATATTCTCTAATGCTAAATGAAAGTGACGTTCCGGTACTTTCCTTATTTCAGTATATGTATGAGGAGTTCCTCCGTCCATACTAATACGAACCCAGGTACAGTTCTTAACTACTAT
>ENA-OUOG01001953-OUOG01001953.1-marine-metagenome-genome-assembly--contig:-NODE-1953-length-22544-cov-13.897628_pt1 | contig 22544 bp, 18 predicted proteins | sample MGYA00248635_ERZ508505 | MGnify/ENA primary metagenome ERZ508505 (study PRJEB26176, sample SAMN06267871) | marine metagenome | isolation source: Saanich Inlet, British Columbia, Canada | place: Pacific...
GCCTTTGTGGTAGATTCTAATGGATGTACAGATTCCATCAGCTTTACTTTGACTCAGCCGGTATCGGCATTGAGTGCCACTCCAACAGTTTCTTCTAACGTAAACTGTTTTGGAGGAAGCAATGGTTCGGGATACCTTACGATTACCGGCGGAACGGCTCCTTACACCACTAGCTGGGACAATGGAACTACGACGGATACGATTAACAATTTAACAAGTGGAACTTATACGGCTACCATTTCCGATGCAGCTGGATGTGTTACGACGGCTCAGATTACGATTTCACAACCTGTTTCGGCTTTAGCCATTGCATCATCTACAACAACGGACGTTACTTGTGCGGGTGCTAACAACGGTTCGGTCAGTGTGGTTGTGGGTGGAGGAACCTCTCCTTACTCTTACGCTTGGAGCAATGGAGGAACGGGATCGGGTATTTCCGCCGTAGCGGGAGGGACGTACACGGTTTTGATCACAGACGCTAACGGATGTACCACTGCCGACACTCTAACCATTGCCGAGCCACTGGCCTTGACCTTGGTGAACACGGGCAGTCAGAACATCTCATGTTTTGGAGATGCTACGGGCAGTGCGAGTATTTCAGTGAATGGAGGAACAATGCCTTATTCAATTTCTTGGAGCAATGGCGATAACGGAGCGGCCATCACCAACGTGGTGGCGGGAACGTATACTGCCTTTGTGGTAGATTCTAATGGATGTACAGATTCCATCAGCTTTACTTTGACTCAGCCGGTATCGGCATTGAGTGCAACGCTATCAACGGTAAGTCACGTTACTTGTTTTGGATTTTTGGATGGAGCCATTGGTGTGAGTGTGTCTGGAGGTACAGGACCTTATTCTTACAGTTGGTCTAACGGAGCCACCACAGATAGTGTTTTTGGATTGAGTGCGGGCAGTTATTCCCTCATCGTTACCGATGCTGCAGGATGTACTACTACTTTGTCTACCTCTATTAATTCCCCTGTTGCTGCATTGTCCGCCACAGCAAATGTTACAGACGTAACGTGTAATGGTCAAAACAATGGTGGTATATCATTGTCTATTGGAGGAGGAGAGGCTCCTTATTCTATTTCTTGGTCTAATGGATTTACGGGCAATCAATTGTTGTCACTTGCGGGCGGAACGTATTCCTACACGGTTGTAGATGCTAGAGGTTGTACCGTAACGGGATCTGCTACTATTCAAGAACCTTCCGCTCTTGTTTTGACGCAATCTTCCTTGCAAGCTATTACGTGTTTTGGAGCCAGTACAGGATCGGCTGGAATTTCAGTGTCTGGAGGAACGGCACCCTATACCATTTCATGGGATAACGGGGCTACGGGTTCTTCCATCCTCAACGTAAGTGCAGGAACTTTTGTGGCTACGGTTACAGATGCCAACGGTTGTTCAGATACCCTACATTTCAATATCAATCAACCAACCAATCCATTAGCTGTTGCTTTTGGAACGGTAAACCAAGTGACCTGTTTTAATGGCGCTGATGGATCGACTTCTATTTCAGTGGCAGGTGGACAAGCGCCTTACATAATCAATTGGTCAAATGGAGGATCGGGAACCAGTATCTCTAATTTATCTGCCGGTGTTTACACCGCTTTTGTTCAGGACCAAGGCGGTTGTATAGATTCCATTTCTGTAACCATTACCGAGCCAACTTCTGCACTTTCTGTTCAGCTCAATACCCTTCAAAATATTGCGTGTTACGGAGATGCCTCGGGGGTGATTGCAATTGCAGTGAGTGGGGGTGAAGCTCCTTATTCTTTCACTTGGTCTAATGGTATGAGTGCGGATAGTATTTTCAATTTAACAGCTGGTTCATACACAGTAACTGTGATGGATAACAGAGGATGTAGCCAAGTATTTACTCAAAATATTTCAGAGCCGTCGCAGGCATTAACTGTAGCGACTTCTCTTATTTCTCCGGTTATCTGTGCAGATGTTGATGACGGGTCAGCCCAAGTTAATGTAAGTGGAGGAACCGCTCCTTACACTGTTCTCTGGAGTAATGGGGATACTTCTACAACAGCTACCCAACTGCCTCCAGGATCTATTTCGGTTACCATTACCGATGCGAATGGTTGTGTAACTACAGAGCAGGTTTTAATCATCGGTCCACTTTCTTCGCTTGGAGTTACAAAGCAAGTAGAAAATACTAAATGTGGTGTGATAGACAATGGATATGTAAAACTTACTCCCTATGGTGGTTCTGGACCTTATAACGTGGTATGGAACCATGGATTAATGGGAACAGAACTTTTAAATGTTACTCCTGGAAAATACATTTTTACCCTTATGGATGATTTTGGATGTGAATTGATAGACTCCGTGTTTGTTTTACAAACTCCAATGCTCGAGGCAAACATCACAGTTGATACCGTCTCTTGTAGAAATGCAGCGGATGGGGCAATTGATGTTATCGTTACTTCGGGAATAGGACCCTTTACCTACTTGTTAAACGGACAACCTTTTACAGGAAATGCCACAAATTTAAATTCTGGTGGGTATAGAGTTTCTATTATTGATGGAGTAGGATGTGATTCTACCTTTACTGTTTCTATGTCTCCCAATGACAATGGAATGTACCTTCATATTCCCAATGCCTATACGCCTAACCAAGATGGACTTAATGAGGATTACATGATTGTAGGAAGCGAATGCTTTGAAAACGCTTATTTTGAAATTGTAGATAGATGGGGTACTCTTATGTTTAGGACGGATAAGCCCTTTATGGAATTTTGGGATGGTAGACGACCCGATGGAACCATTGCTCCCCAAGATGTATACGCTTGGCGTTTTGTAGCTAGAAGGGTTAAGAGATACGGAACGGTTTCTATTATTGAATAATTGAAAAAAGCCTGAGGAAACTCGAGCTTTTTTTAAATTACACTTGCAAACAAATCGTAATCCTCAGCACTATCAATAGTTACATTGACAAAGTCACCCGGACTTAGGTAATTTTCTACAGCAGAGATCCTTACCTCATTATCTACATCTGGAGAATCAAACTCTGTTCTTGCCACCCAATAATCTCCTTCTTTTCTGTCTACGAGTACTCTTAATTTGGCTCCAATAAAACGTTGGTTGAGCTCATTAGAAATCTCTCGTTGCATAGACATGATTTCTTCTGCTCTAAAGTGTTTTTCCTCCTCGGGGACATCATCTTCTAAGAGATAAGCATGAGTATTTTCTTCGTGAGAATAGGTGAATACACCTAACCTATCAAATCGTTGCTCCGATACCCATTGCCTTAAAATCTCGAAGTCTTCAGAAGTCTCTCCTGGATATCCTACAATTAGGGTTGTTCTAATAACTATTCCAGGAACCTCACTTCGGATTTTTGCCAATAGCCTATCGGTTTTTTCTTGGGTGGTACCACGTCTCATTGACTTGAGAACGTCATCAGCAATGTGTTGCAATGGTATGTCTATGTAGGTGCAAACCTTGGGTTGGTTTTTTATCACCTCTAATACATCTTCGGGAAATCCTGTAGGGTAGAGGTAGTGAAGTCGTATCCATTCTATGCCTTCTACCTTAACCAATTCCAATAATAGATCCGCAAGGGCTCTCTTTTTATAAATGTCCAAACCATAATAGGTAAGGTCTTGAGCAATAAGTATGAGTTCTTTTACGCCCTTTTTGGCAAGTTTTTGTGACTCGGTCACTAAATCCTCTATTGGGGTAGAAACGTGTTTGCCCCGCATAAGGGGAATGGCACAAAAAGAACAGGGTCTATCACAACCTTCAGAAATCTTTAAGTAAGCGTAGTGTTGAGGGGTGGTGGTAAGTCTTTCCCCTACTAACTCGTGCTTGTAATCCGCACCCAGGGCCTTTAATAGCTTTGGAAGTTCACGGGTTCCAAAGAACTCATCAACATTTGGTATTTCTGCTTCTAAATCGGGTTTGTATCTCTCGGATAGGCATCCGGTAACAAAAACCTTATCTACCAATCCACGTTCCTTTTTTTCTGCGTATTGAAGGATGGTGTTTACGGATTCTTCTTTGGCATTATCAATAAAACCACAGGTATTAATGACAATAATATTTCCTTCTTCTTTAGAAGACGCTTCATGCGTTACCTCCTTGCCGTTGGCTTTGAGTTGCCCCATGAGTACTTCGGAATCATAGGTGTTCTTGGAACAACCTAAGGTCACTACGTTGATGCTATTTTTTTTTGTGCTGCGCGTTCTCATGTGCGTTGGTTCTATTGGTTTCGCTTAAGCGAAAAAAGAGTCCACAAATTCGTGGGAATTAAAAACTTGAAGGTCATTAATACCTTCTCCTACACCTATGTATTTTACAGGAATTTGAAAATGATCACTGATCCCTATTACTACACCCCCCTTAGCGGTTCCATCCAGTTTGGTGATGGCCAATGAGGTAACCTCGGTTGCCTTGGTGAATTGGCGAGCTTGTTCCATTGCGTTTTGTCCAGTGGATCCGTCCAATACTAACATGACCTCATGCGGAGCATTGGGTATAACCTTTTGCATGACGCGTTTTATTTTGGTCAATTCATTCATAAGATTGACCTTGTTGTGAAGCCTTCCCGCAGTATCGATTATTGCTACATCGGCGTTTTGAGCTACAGCAGATTGAAGGGTATCAAAGGCAACAGAAGCAGGATCTGCTCCCATAGGCTGTTTTACTATCGGAACTCCCACTCGTTCACTCCAAACGGTAAGCTGGTCCACTGCTGCCGCCCTAAAGGTATCTGCCGCTCCTAAAATTACGGAGTGCCCTTTGGCTTTAAACTGCGAAGAAAGCTTTCCTATGGTGGTTGTTTTTCCGGCTCCATTTACCCCAACCACCATGATTACATGAGGTCTAGGTCCTTCCGGTAATTCAAATTCTGTAGCTACTGAGGCGTTTTTGTTTTCGGCTAAAAGTCCTGCGATTTCTTCTCTGAGAATTCCATTGAGTTCAGACGTGCCCAAGTATTTGTCTTTGGCAACACGTTGTTCAATTCTTTCGATAATTTTGACGGTAGTGTCTACACCCACATCAGAGGAGATTAGAACTTCCTCTAGGTTGTCTAGTACTTCTGCATCTACGGTAGACTTACCTGCAACGGCTCTACCGAGTTTAGAAAAGACACTCTCTTTTGATTTTTCAAGCCCCTTGTTTAGGGTTTCTTTTTTCTCTCCCGAGAAAAACCGCTTAAATACGCTCATGAACTATTGGTTTGGTTTGCAAAGGTCGTAAAAAGACCGGTAGGTTCCATCGCATATATGGAATATCCCATTGCGCGATTTTTACTATACTTTCTTTGAAGATATTATTCTATTTACAATTGAACTTTTGGGACCCTTTTTTATGCCGTATTAGGAAAATCAATAACCAATCCATCTATACCCATTTTATTAGGTGATACATTTGGATAGGGTCGTTGAGAGGGCCTCTAAAAATGACGATTAAAAAATTGGGGTGCTTTTTAACAATAGGCTGGGTAACTGCATACATCAATCCAGCCATTATCACGGTGGCTTCTGCACCCAAAGCCGTTTGAGTGTCTATTTCTGCGGATTGATTAGAAAACCTAGTGGGAGTGATGTTGTCAGGAGTATTTTCTTGGATACTATTAAAATGGAGTTATGGGTAGATATATTTTAGGGTGCAGTTCATGGTCAGAAACCATTTGCTTACCTTGGAATTTATAGAGAATCAACATCAAATCTAAAATATGAAAAATCTCTCCTTTATAGCGGGTCTCCTTATTATCACAACTGCAGCCTTTGCTCAAAATTTCACATTGGCTAGCAGCACCCTTGGTGGGCAAGCTACTTCTACTGAAGAATTTGGTGGATTTGGTTGCAAGGGAGACAATATATCGCCAGAATTACATTGGATGAATGCTAAAGAGGGAACCAAGAGTTTTGCGATCACAATGTATGACCCGGATGCACCTACGGGAAGTGGATGGTGGCATTGGTTGGTGTTAGATATTCCTTCGGATACCCAGTCTTTAAAAGCGGGAGCAGGAGCTATAGATGGAGAGAATCTACCAATGGGCGCCATACAAACGGTAACTGATTATGGGTTTTCAGGATACGGAGGTCCGTGCCCTCCTCAGGGACATGGGTATCATACCTATATTATCACGGTTTACGCGCTTCCAGAGGCCTCTTTAGAACTTTCGTCTGAGACCAATGCGGCCGTTGTGGGATATAACCTAAATGCCAAGGCCCTAGCCAAAGCAAGTATTGTAGCGTATTACAAAAGAGATTAAACTCTAATAAGCATATTTGCAAGATCTCGGTTTTAGGCCTTAATAAAGGTATATCCGATATAGGCCAGAGCGGTTCCTAAGACTATAGAACCTACAGAGTACAAAGCGGCTTGTAAATAGAGGTGATTGTTAACCATTTCAAAAGTTTCAAAAGAAAAGGTGGAGAAGGTGGTAAAAGACCCCAAGAAACCTGTCGCAAAAAAGAGCTTGTAATGCTCAGGATACTCCTCGTTTTCTAAAAGAAGACCAAAGGCCACTCCTATGAGCAAGGACCCCAATAAATTCACAAAAAAGGTTGCCCATGGAAATTGAATCCAACCTAATTTTAAGAAACCGTAACTCAAGGTGAATCTTGAGATACTTCCAAAGAAACCTCCAAGACCAATTAATAAAAGGTGGTATAGATTCATACGTCCTGTTTCGGCGAAAGCCTCCTCGCAGCTTATTTGCTAAAGAGGTTGTATTTAATAATACAATATATGGCTCTTACCCCATCTTTCCAACCTATCTTTTTTCCCTCCTCATAGGTCCTTCCGTAATAGGAGATTCCTACTTCGTAAATTCTAATATTAGAAACCCTAGAGATTTTAGCGGTAATCTCAGGCTCAAAACCAAATCGATTTTCCACAAGAGGAATAGATTGAATTGTTTTAGTTCTAAAAACCTTGTAACAGGTTTCCATATCCGTTAGGTTTAAATTGGACAAGAGGTTAGATAAAAAGGTCAAAAATTTATTTCCAATCGTATGCCAAAAGAATAGTATTCTATGGGGATTGCCTCCCATAAAACGAGATCCGTAAACCACATCCGCCTCTCCTCTTAAAATGGGTTTTAGCAGGAGGTGGTATTCTTGGGGGTCGTATTCCAAATCTGCATCCTGAATGACCAAAAACTCCCCGGTGGCTTTTTGAATCCCAGTATGAAGGGCAGCACCTTTGCCTTTGTTTACATCGTGCTGATAAAATTGAATATTCATTAGAGGATTGTCGGCACGGTACTTTTCTATAGATTCTACAGAGTTGTCTGTGCTACAATCATTGACAAGAATCAGCTCCTTTTCTATGCTATCGGGTAACTCAACTTCCTGTATTTTATCTAAAATCAGGTGAATGGTAGGTCCCTCGTTGTAGACGGGGATTACAATGGATAATTTATTAAAAGTCATTTCGGAATTTTAGCTTAGCAAATGTACTTTAATTTTCTAGAATTCCCTCCAGTTCTCCTCGGTACAGGCATATTGAACGGGGAGGTCATGCGGTTCCAATGGGATGGTTTGATCACAGAATTCTTCATATTGCCAGGCTATGGTTTGAGCCTGAGAGGGGAGTTGCGCCATCAATCTATCGTAAAACCCTCCACCATACCCCAATCGGAAACCTTTGGAGTCCAATGCTAGAGAAGGCACGATTACCATATCAACGCTAGAGGGGTTTGATTTTGAAAAATGATCAGGAGGTTGTGGGATGGACTGGTAAAAGCTCGTCAAATCAGAAAGTGATTGTATGCCCACCATTTCCATAGTGGTGTTTTCTGAAGAATCCCTCATCCTTGGTAGAGATACTCTATGTCCTCTATCAAGAAGCTCTGCTATTAATTCGTGGGTAGAAGGCTCTAAGCGGCAGCTGTAAAAAACAAAGAAATGTTTCTTTTGGCTTGGGTCTTTTAATTGTTGCGCCAGAAAATGAAAAAAACGATGGTTGCGCTTAAAAACTCCCTCCTGCAATTTATAGGAAGGGATTTCTTGGCGTTTTTCTAAAAAATATCTTCTATTCTCGTTTTTTGTCATGGACAAAAGACTTTTAATTGTTAGGCATCAGGGTCATTAGTGTACCTACAGCACTGGTGAGGTTAAGGTCCTCTCCTGCAAGGTTAAAGCCAGAAACGTTTCCTAGGGCGAAATAATATTGAGGGGCCCTCAAGTTAAGTTTTTATTTCTATCGCTGGAGAAGGTTTTTCTTTTTACGGGAACGTTATGCCATTGGTTCACGGATGCTCAAATAAACAGAGTGGGTCTCTGTATCAAGAGTAAGTTTAAAGATCTTTATTGGCAATAAAAAAAAGCAGCCGAAGCTGCTTTAGATTAGATTAGTTTGCTTGTAAAAAGAATCTTTTTGGTTTGTGCGACTGAAAATAATAAAAAAAAACGAGTTGTAGATTCTTCTTTGATTAAAAAGAAGGAAATTTACCTAGTGAAAAAAATTTCTCCACCCGTTAGTAAGAGCCATATGCAGCGACTTTTAGCTGCTGCACTTATGGCAAAAGGCATTACTACTATTCAAAATCCAGGCCATTCAGATGATGATAAGGCAGCGATGGGAATTGTAGAGGCTCTGGGAGGTCATTTGGCTTATTTAGAGGATGGAGCCTTAGAAGTTAAAGGTAGTGAACTTGACCATGGGGGCACACTGGAGGCGGGAGAAAGCGGATTGTCCTCCAGAATGTTTTTAACCATAGCGTCTCAGAGCAAGGAGACATATATTCTTACGGGATCGGGGTCTCTTTTGGAAAGAAGCTTTGCAGGTATTATGGATATTTACAGGAAGGGTCAGGTGTCTTTTTCTATGAATCAAGATAAACTACCCATCTCTTTTAGGGGGCCTTTGCGGTCTGGATTCTATGACTTGGATGGGTCTTTTTCTTCCCAATTTATCTCAGGGTTGCTTATGACACTTCCTGTCCTTAAAGGAGACAGTGAGGTAAAAATCAAGAATCCAAGCTCCATGGGCTATTTGGCAATGACCCTTAATGTTATGGAGTCCTTTGGTATTCAATTTACACAAACAGATAATTACCATAAGATCATTATTCCTGGTGAACAAAATTATGTGGCCCAGAGAATGACTACAGAAGGCGATTGGAGTGGAGGAGCCTTTTTGTTAATAGCTCAGTATCTAGGCTTGTTTGCAGAAATATCGGGGTTGAGTCTTGAGTCTATTCAACCCGATTCAAATATGATTTCCTTGCTTAAACCTTTTGGAATTAATCATACCTCTACTGATTCTAGGTTGAAACTATGGGGAGAATTAAGCTCATCCTTAAAATTAGATTTAACCCATACTCCTGACTTATTTCCTCCTTTGGTTTTATTGGCTTTGTTTTCTGATGGAGAGCATCGTTTTAGTGGAGTCCATAGGCTTAGAGGCAAAGAATCAGATAGGGCCTATGTTATGGCAGGAGAATTGGCAAAGGCAGGAGCTGTTCTTTCTGTAGATCAGGATGATCTTGTGGTGTTGGGAAAACCCCAATGGAAGGAAGCTCTTTTGAATCCACATGGAGATCATAGAATGGCTATGCTCTTTGGTTTAATAGACGCATTAATATCTCCAAAAATTACAGTAGAAAACCCGGAGTGTGTATCCAAAAGTTTTCCTCACTTCTGGGACATTATAAACCCGTCTTAAGAGATGAGACCCTAAAAAAAGCCGGCAATCACCGGCTTTTTAAATTTAAATATAGGATTTACACAAAGCCTCCAACTTTAAGCTCTTTGTGCTTCTACTTTGGGGTCTGAGATATACGTATCATAGTCCATTAACTTGTCTAGGGTCTTTTTAGGGAAAATCTCTATGACGCGATTGGCTACCGTTTGATTAATGGTATGGTCATGAGAGGAGAGTAATAAAGTCCCTTTGTAGTCTTTTAAGGCATTGTTCAGAGCCTGAATGCTCTCTAGGTCCAAGTGATTGGTTGGCTCGTCTAACATGATTAGATTGGCTTGAGCTAGCATTACTTTAGAAAGCATACATCTCACTTTTTCTCCTCCAGAAAGTACGGAGGCGCTTTTAAATACCTCTTCTCCGCTAAACAGCATCTTTCCTAAGAAACCGCGAACATAAACCTCGTCTTTGTCAGTAGAATATTCTCTTAACCAGTCAATTAGGTTTTCTTTGGTGTTAAAGAATTCCTCGTTTTCATTGGGTAAGTAGGCGTGGGTTATGGTCTGACCGTAGGCAAAAGATCCCGAGGTGGGTTTCTGTCTTCCTTGAAGAATCTCCATAAGAGCGGTAATGGCCCTGTGGTCATCGCTTAGCAGAGCCACTTTGTCTCCGCGGTTGAGTTTAAAAGAGAGGTTTTCGAATAATAAATCCCCTTTATCATCATGGGCGGTAAGACCCTCTACTTCAAGAATCTGATCTCCAGCTTCTCTGAGTTGCTCAAAGATAATGGCGGGATAAGATCTAGAGGACGCTTGGATTTCGTCAATATTGATTTTCTCCAACATCTTTTTTCTAGAAGTTGCCTGCTTGCTCTTAGAGGCATTTGCAGAGAAACGTTGTATAAATTCTTGGAGTTCCTTTCTCTTGTCTTCTGCTTTTTTGTTAGCAGATTGCCTTTGTCTTAGGGCGAGTTGTGAACTCTCGTACCAGAATGTATAGTTTCCAGTAAACTGCTTAATTCTCTTAAAATCAATATCTGCGATGTGGGTACAAACCGTATCCAAAAAGTGTCTGTCGTGAGAAACTACAATTACGGTGTTTTTAAACTGCAGCAAAAAGTCTTCTAACCAAGAAATAGTCTTGAGATCTAAGTCGTTGGTAGGCTCATCTAGTATGAGTAAATCGGGATTACCAAAAAGAGCCTGAGCCAAAAGAACCCTAACTTTTAGGGCTCCTTCCATATCCTTCATTAAGGTATAATGCTGATCGGTTCCTATTCCCAATCCTGAGAGAAGGGTGGAGGCATCATTTTCTGCATTCCATCCTCCCATTTCTTCGAATGTGAGTTCTAGCTCAGCCGCTTTATTACCGTCCTCTTCAGAAAAGTCAGGCTTCATGTAAAGCGTATCTTTTTCTTGCATTAAATCCCAAAGAGCCGTATTTCCACGAATAACCGTATTGAGAACGGTTTCCTCATCAAAGGCAAAGTGGTTTTGACTCAAAACACTCATTCGCTTGCCTTTTTCTAGGGTTACATGACCAGAATTTGGTGATACCTCGCCACTTAAGATTTTAAGAAACGTAGATTTTCCGGCTCCATTGGCTCCAATTAGACCATAGCAACGTTCCCCATGAAATTTGATGTTTACATCTTCAAAAAGAACTCTTTTTCCAAACTGAAGCGTAACATTTGATGCATTTAACATACCCTGAGATTTGAGATTATTGGCAATCTGTTTTTCGCGGGTGCAAAAGTACACTAAATGGATGGTTTTTTTTGACCTCTTTCCAATTTATTGGATTTCACTACTGAGGACGTTCTACCAAAATCTCTTTCATTTCTAAGGCAAAGCTCTCTGCTTTTTTATTGGCGATAAGGAAGGCCATTTCGGCGCAAGCCTTGCCTGGAAATGGCGGTTGATCTAAAATCCTTCCCCTAAAGCTGGGAATCATTTGGTCAAATGGAATAATCACCTCTTGCCATTCTCCCGAAGTGGGGAAGGTATAGACATAGGAGTAGTAATCCTTAGAAGAGGACTTTACTCTAAATTGATAGTCTTTACCGTCTCCCTTTATCTTTAGGATAAATTTAGAAAATGTGGAAACATCTGTAGGGGATTGACGATACCTTACGGAGGAAAAGCCTCCATTGTTTTCTAGAGAAACGGTTCCCCAAAACACACTGGTTCCTTCCTTACTTGATTTAAAATTTCCACGAGAAAGACCTCCCATGACTCCATCATCCACGACAAACCAATCTTTTGAGGAAGATTCAGAAAAAGAATAAATGGTCTCAGAGGTTAAAAGGGTAAGGCCCATTAGGGAACTCAAAATAAGAACCGAAAATGAAGTATTCATGATTTAGGTTTTTGGGGGAAGTTGTTCCTTTAGTATTCTAATTTCTTTGCGTTGTGCCATTACTTCCTTGAGAAGTATATTGTGTAGGACTACAAGAAGAAATACGGAGACAAGGACAATGGCAAAGAGTATTATGGATAAGACCATCATATTTTTAAAGTATTGATTATCCCCCTATAACAATTCAAACGGTAAAAGGGTTTGCAAGAAGCACCTTTAGGATAAATAATAATCGATTACGCAATAACAAAGGGAAAGAGAGGCGGTTCGGTCGGCCCCCAAAAAAATCAAACCAATCGGGGACGAGTGTTTTTATGTGAGGAGCTCTGTATCCCGATGGCTATCAGGATAATACGAAGCCGGGGACGGGATTGACCTCACCGCTTGGAGCGGTGAGGTCGGACACTTTTCGGGGACCTAATATGAGTTCTGCAAAAAATTAAGCCTTCGAGCTTTGCTCTCTAGGCTTTTTCGGTTTTCTAGCTTATCCAAATAAATTTGAAACGCTTTAAAACCAAAAAAGCCTCCCACTTTTGTGGAAGGCTTTATTTTTTGCGGTCTGGACGGGACTCGAACCCGCGACCCCATGCGTGACAGGCATGTATTCTAACCAGCTGAACTACCAGACCGTTTGCGTTGAGAACTGTGTTATCAATTTCTGAATGCGGGTGCAAATGTAGCCGAAAAATGTACGCTTGCAAATACTTTGCAGGAGTTTTTTTGATAAAATCAGCAAGGTGCTGAAAATCAATTGAAAAAATTTAAAGATTTTTTTGATTGGCTTCTTTGATTTCTTCGTTGAGAGCCTTGTAGTCTACATTTGGGTACCCTCGTAGGTGCTGTAATATAACAAAGGATCTGCGCTCCCTTAAGCGTGTGGCCTTAACTCGAGTTACTAGGTACATAAGTGTTCTTTGTTTTCCGGGAGTAAGCTGGTGGAAGAGGTCTGAACCTTCGGGATCGGTCAGTAGCATTTCTGCAAACTCTTCGGGTACAGGCATTCCGTATTCTGAAGGATCAGATGTAATTTCTACCTCCACTTCATCTTGTTCAAAGAACCCATGAGATTTGAGTAGCTTCTTTCGGCATATTAAATACCATTGATTGCCCGTGTGGGGATGAAGAGCGCAATGTTCTATGGGACCACCGTTGTACGAAACCACCACACGACGCTTGTAAGGGCTGTTTATAAGCTCCTCAGATACGTTTTGGGGCAACATGATGTGCGAGTCGTACAGACCCGCAGAAAACGACTCTATGATGCCAATGAATTTCATGCTAATGTGATGGTTCGTTGTGTTGCGTTTTAATATTCTAAACCCCGCCGTATCGCTTTTTTAATTCCCTTATGATTTCCTCCAGTCCATTGGACTTAATAACCAAAACGGTTTGTAGAGCTTCGCCTAATTTTCCTTCGGGGAAACCCTTGCGTTGAAACCATTCCAAGTAGGAGACCGGTAAATCACAAAGCAATCGTTCAGCGTATCTGCCAAAGGGCATTTTAGTTTTGACCATGTAGACCAGTACTCCGGGATTGGGCTGTTGCATAGGGTTAAAAATAGAAAACCCACCTCAATAACGAGGTGGGTTTTCTTAGAAGTTAATAATAGGACTAATATTTCTGAATCCTTGTTGAGTAGTGTTCACCGTTGTTGGTTTCTATTTTTAGCAAGTAGACTCCTGCCGTCAAATCCATGACATTGATTTGATTGCTTCCGTAGGTGATTTTTAGTTTTTGTCCTGTGGTAGACCAAACCGTAATACTTTTTACCTCTTTTGAATCTAGGTAGATAATCCCTGAAGTAGGGTTGGGGTAAACCGCAAAGGGAGTGTTTTTAATTTCTGTTAGAGAAACATATGCAGAAACTTCTTCTGCAGAGGTTAGCGTGGTATAGTACCACCAATTCTTAAGATTCATTTGAGTGGTGTCACAGGAATAATCAACCATAGCTTCCACTGAATAATCATAAACTCCCATGGTAGGTATAGAATCATAGAGATTAATTATACCTGATAAAGCAATGGGTTGATACATAGAATCCACCTCTACATAAGAGCTAGCCGGAGCACCAAAGGGCTTCCTGAAAAGCTTGATCCACAAAAGAGGAGTTGACGATGCATAAGGAAGAGTGATTTGATTCCAATAACCTGCATTTACAGCAGATAAGGGTAAATTCCCTACTTGAAGATCATCGTTTGAGGCTGCCATACCGGTTAATGCATCATAATACTCAAGATAGTAAGCTACGGTCGGGAGGTTACTATTAATAGAGTGTTCATAGATGGTGTCCGAATCGGGTAGGAAGGCAGTGTCATTTGACCAAATTCCTGTATTCACGTCGTATTCCCTCCAAATAAGGGCAAGGGAGGAGCCATTTGCATTCTCGGGTGCATCTATATAAACAAAGTGTTTTAAGGTAGACGTATCGGCAGCTACCATACAAATTCCAACCTGTGTATTTAGTGGAGTTGAGGCTACGTTGATATCTATTTTTTGAACTCCTATTCCAGCAATTGGACAACCCCCATCTTGCGATATAAGATTGAGCTTTAGGGATCCTCCCATTCCTGAAGACAATGAAGGCTCTAAAGAGGTAAAGACTTTAACAAGATACAAACCGGTTCCCATGGAATCTATCTGAACCAAACCTGGGGTTTGAGAATTCACAAAATAAGAAAGAGGGGTTGGGTCCCCTGCAGTATCTGTAACTGAAATGGCAAAGTTTATAGTATCGTTTGCCTGGGCTGTCAAAGAAACCGCACTAGAATCTCCGGTTAAGGGATTGGCAGGCAACGTAGTCAATATATGTGAACTAGAGGTGATGGCGATATTAGGAGCAGAATTAAAGGGACTAGAAGCAGGGTTAATATCTACCAAAAGGTCTATGTGCTGAACCGCTATTAGAGCTCCTCCAATATACGTTTCTGCCTTTATTCCTGTGGAGAATGCTCCCAAAGTATTTGGAGAAACGGTTAGAATATTATTTTGAATTACAGGATCAAATAATGCGCCTTGATTGAGTCCAGGAAGGGGTTGTGTTCCCGAAAATCCGGCTGCATAAGAAGCATTTACTCCACCTACAGAAAGAGCCTCAAATTCTGTGTGAATAGAGTCACCATAAGGTTGGTATACTAGGGTAGGTATGGATCTACTTCCGTTGTTAGTCATAATGACTTCTCCAATTCCAATCAAAATAGGGGTCTCTGGGTAGTCACCATTGGCCTTTTGGGCGAGTGCTCCAGCAAACATAGTGGTACGAATTTCTATGGAGGAAGACCCAGGGCTTGAAAGATTAACAATTCCATTGCTCTTACAGCACGTACTGTACGTAAAATCCCATCCGGTTGCTGGAGGGGTGCCTGCTAAGGTGATCGCGGCGCTTTCATAAACTCTTTTTCCAAGTGAATACGTGGATGTCCCGCACGATCCTGGATAGCTAAAGTTAGTAATGGATTGCAGGGTTATAGAGGCACCAGAATTTGTAGTTAGAGTTGCTGTAGTAGGCAGACTCGCTGCCCCTGTGCCAACATCTGCATGTAGTTCTAAGTAAAACTTAAACTGGCCATTGACCTGTCTTTTCCAATAAATTTGACCACCAAATACATGGGAAGCCATGGAGGAAATGGGTAGTAGAAAAAGGGCTATTCCAAGAACAAGTAGTTTTTTAAGTCCCATAGGTATAGTTTAATTGCGGAAAGGTTGTTTGTATTACGCAACTAATGTCTAAAATATGCACGATGAATAAAAGAGAAAATGATTAAAGGAAAGCAGGAGCCGATTTTGCGCACGATCCATATTTCTTATCGATGACACAGGCGTTAATCCCCTTTCTACTCCATCTCGCTGAGTAACTTGTATTTTAAGAAGGTGTAATATGCAGTTATTGTGCAGACCTTAAGCCCTGTAAGGCCATCTAAAAAACCGAGTCTAAAAACAAAATTTTGGACAAACTGAAAGTACGGACTAATGAATCGTTTCCAGGCGCGGTCTTTCTTACCCGATTCGTACAATGACTTCGCCGCGATGGCTGCAAACTTTCTATTGACCTCTAAGTGGTTTCTCCAACCGGTAAAGGAGTAGTGGAGGAGGTCTCCAGAAAGCCTTTGGGTAGAACCTTTAAAGAGTTCAAACTTATCGTGAGGGTTGAGGCCTCCCCATTGGCCGGCGTCTTTTTTCCAAAGTCTAAGTTTGCGATCGGGATACCACCCGGAATGTCTAACAAATTTATTCCCGTAATGGGTTAATCTATTGAATACAAAACCCTCAACTTCTGGGTTGGGATTTTGCTTCCATTCCAGTAGGCTCTTTTTAAGTTCTTCCGAAAGAGCTTCGTCCGCATCCAAAGAAATTACCCATGGGTTTTTGGCGCAGTCCTTAGCGTAGTTTTTTTGTTGAATATGCCCCTCAAAGGCATGTGGAATAAACCGAACGTTAAAGGGCTTGCACAATTTTTCTGTGTCATCTGTAGAAAAGCTATCCACAACTACCATCTCATCCACTACGTCCTTAAGGGAACGCAGACATCGTTCTATATTCTTCTCCTCATTATAGGTAATAATAACTGCGCTTAGTAAAGGCATGTAGGCAAAATCTGGTTTTACAGCAATTCTTCGTATACCGAAAGTACATCATTTAACAATACATCATCTCTGAACTTTTGGACGTATTCCCATCCTTCAGTCACCATTCTTTCTGCTTTTTCTGGAGAATTCCAAACTTCGGCTATGGCCTCAGAAAGGGCATTACTATCCCCAGAAGGTACGTATTTAGAAAAGGGACCACCCGCTTCTGCAAAACACCCTCCAGAGGTTGTGATTACAGGAGTATGACTAAAAAGGGCTTCAATAATGGGAATACCAAAACCTTCAAAAGTAGAGGGGTAGACAAATAGGTCGGCCAATTGATAGATTCCAGCAACCTCCTCCATGGTCATTCCTTGAAGGTGAATAAAAGGCGTGTTTGGGCCTAGAGATTGTTGAACTTTGGTAAAGTATTTAGGAGTGGGTTTTCCAATAATGACCAAAGGTACATTGGGGTGTTGCTGGAGAGCCTCTGCAAGGATGTGCGCATTCTTCCGAGGTTCTATAGTTCCCACGTTGAGGATAAACCTTTCGGGTAGGTTGTATTTGGTGCGTAATTTACGTTTCGCCCCAAGGCTCAGCATTTGTTTAAAAGCGGAATGACAACCTTGATAGATGACTCGAATTTTTTCTCTAGGTACTCCATAAAAATCTACTAAATCACTTGCAGTTTGTTCAGAAATGGCAATTATGCGATCCGCCGCTTTTACAGCGTGTTGTGATTTGTATCGATAAATTTTTCTGTCCAAAAGAGGATACCAATGCGGATATCTCTCAAAAATCAAATCATGCATGGTAACAACGGAGGGGATCTTTGCTTGGACAAGTCCTTTGGGAATTTCATTGGAAAGCCCATGATATAGATTGACCTTAAGTTTCTTTAATTCCTCAACCATTCCTCGAGTCCTCCAAAAAGAGGAGAGTTGATTGTGAAAAAACGTTGAAGGACCCTTCCTGTGAATTCTAGGTGAGGACATAGCAAAGGGAGATTCTCTCTCGGGTTCTGGATCCATTAAATAGAGATCCACCTCCGGAAAGGCCTTGTTAACCAACCGAATAAAATCACGACCATAGTTACCCAATCCCGACTTATTGTGGAAGGCTCTTTTGGCGTCAAATGCAATTTTAGGACTCATGGGACTTGTTTTAGCGGCTAATTTAAACAGCTACATTATATTCTCTTAGGGCATCATTTAATGATGTTTTCTTATCTGTACTTTGTTTCCTTTTTCCAATAATTAAAGCGCAAGGTACCTGATAGGTACCGGCAGGAAATTCTTTGGGCATGGTTCCTGGAATCACGACAGATCCCGCTGGGACACGCCCTCTGTATTCTATGGGTTTTTCCCCTGAGACATCAATGATTTTTGTGCTGGCAGTCAAAACCACATTGGCACCCAAAACAGCTTCTCTTTCTACGTGAACACCTTCTACAACTATGCAGCGACTGCCAATAAAGCTATCGTCTTCTATAATAACCGGTGCGGCTTGAACGGGCTCTAAAACGCCTCCAATGCCCACGCCACCAGAGAGGTGAACATTTTTACCAATTTGAGCACAAGATCCAACCGTGGCCCATGTGTCTACCATGGTTCCGGCATCAACATAGGCCCCTATGTTCACGTAAGAAGGCATCATAATGACTCCCGAAGAAAGATATGCTCCATGTCTCGCGATGGCATGAGGAACCACTCTAACGCCTAGATCAGCGTAGTTTTTCTTAAGCGGAATTTTATCGTGGAATTCAAAAGGTCCTACCTCAATGGATTCCATCTTTTGAATGGGAAAGTAGAGTATGACTCCCTTTTTTACCCAATCGTTTACCTTCCAACTCTCACCATCGGGTTCTGCGGTTCTCAATTCTCCGATATCCAAAAGGGATACGACCTTTCTAATGGCTTTTTGGGTGGATTCCTCAGCAAGCAGGGAACGGTTGTCCCATGCAGCTTCTATTATTGATTGTAACTCTTGCATTTGCTATTGTGTTTTGCAGGTCAAAGGTAAGAAAGTAGTGGAGGATGAGAATTGAAGTCTACCTAAAAGTTACCAAAGTGTTATTTTCTAGACATAATTCAATAAATAATCACAAACTCAATAGGTATCGTGCGAGGTGTTTTTTGATTTCCCACTGCATCTAAAACAGATACTCATTCATTTTTTATATGAATAGGTTCCGGTATCTCCAGCTTTAGCTCAAAGGCTTCAGGTTCCTAAAAGCTATTGTTTATCTTTGTGAAAAATAAATCGTTCCCAATGGCATTGACCAATAATGATGTTCTCAAGAAAATTCGTGTAGCCCTTAAACTACGTGACTCTGATATGGTAGAGATTTTAGGACTCGTTGATTTTAAAATCAGCAAGAGTGAAATCAATTCATTCTTTCGTTCCGAGGACCATCCCAAGTTTATGCCCATGAAAGATCAAATTTTGCGTAACTTCCTCAATGGGTTAGTTATTTACAAAAGAGGCCCTATGCCTCCTAGAGAAACTGAGGTTTCTGAAGGCAAAAAATCTTTTACCCATGGCGAAAAAAAATACGATTCTAAAGATTCCTCAAGAAGCAGGTAAGGGTAAGAAAATTTCTAAGGCAGAAATCGCTTACCAAAAGAGTACCCCCAAGAATAAGCGTTTTTATTCCTGAGGATATTCAATGTATTTCAATAAAATCTATTGGTGTTCTAATTATTTCAGCTAATTCTATCGGCTATTTCTTTCGTTTGGTTTTTCGACTATTGATTTACCCACTTAATTACCTTGGGTTTATCAGAAATTCCTGAGATTTTCACCCAAAGAACTCCTCTGTATTCCACCCTAAACAATAATGCTAATAGTGGTGTCTACCGCTGTAACTAAGTCATAAACACAATCTGCATTAAATTGTAAATCATCCCCCGCATAAGGAAGACTCCCGCGCTGCCAGTTGGAGGCAGTTGAGAACTTACCATCTCCTGAACCATTATTGTTGGAAAATATTAGGGTCGCACCAAACAAAGACCAACTACCGAAATTAAAAAGTGCACTTAAACTATTTTTCATGTTGCGATTGTTCTAAATGAAAAACCACCCTGATGAATTCATCAGGGTGGTTTACTACAAATTCAGAAAAATATTATGCCTTGTTTTTCTTGTAAATCTTGCGGCCTCCGTAAACAGCTCCAGCACCTATAAGTGCTTCCAGAAAACCAAAGGGAACCGGAGCGCTAGGGTTACCAGGCTGTGCCATCGCTAAGGTAGAAAGAAGTAAAAAGCCGAAAAGAATTGAATATTTCATAGTGGGACGTTTATAGTATTCTAAGTTAGGTATTTTATTGAATAATAAGCTTTTGGGCGCCTATTTGTTTACTGTTTTGAGTTATGGAAAGTAAATATACACCGCCTGTTAGTCTGGGAAGAGGGATTTCGATGAACTCCCCAGAATCTTCTACAAATGAATGTATTACGCGTCCAGATAAATCTATGAGCTGTCCTTTGAGTGGAGCTCCTGAGTTGGAGTGATTAAGAATATGAAGAGTGTTATTACTGATATAGGCTTCAAAAGAAGTTGCCAACTCATTTTCTTCTTCTATCCCAATGGTAGACTCTGTGAAGTGAAGTATGAACCTATCTACACTGTAGGATTTGTCATTTACAAATGTATAGGTGCCTCCATTGCTGATTTCTGTGAAAGTTCCTGTTTTAAGATCCTCCAAAACGGCCTTGTTAAACGATGTCAAATCAGCGTCGTTGAGCGTAACGGTGATCATTTGATTGGCGTCATCATCCTTAAAGGATATGGGGAAGTCGGTTATGGATGCAGGCGTCGTACAAATCGAGTACCAGTTGTTACCTAAAACCACCCAGTTAGAGGGAACGGCTGCTGAGTTGGTCAACTTGTGCGCATCGTATTGAGGATCAAATGTTGTGGTAGCAGATGCATTAAAATTGATGTATGTATTGTCTGCCAAATCGCCGTTAATTTCTGAGAAAGTCAACGTCACACCATCTTTTGCTGTAGAGGTCTTCCAAAAATCTGAATCGGCTGTGAGTTCTACATTTGCTGGGTCAAGAACCAAGGCTCCTCCGGGTGAAGCTGTGGCTTGAATCCAAAACGCTTTACCAGGAGAAATGTAACGAGCATCGTTATCTCCAGTCTGAGATACGGTGTTATACGAAAAGTATTGAGTTCCGTCCCATTGGTAGATGGAGCTACTAATATTTGAAGGGAGAGTCTGGTCTTGCCAATCGTAGTTTCCTAAGTAGGGGTTTGCTGGCATGTTCCACCCTTGGGTGGCGCTAGGGGCGGATCCTCCAACAAACGAAACCGTTCCTCCTTGTCCATTGTTCGACGTTTGTCCATCGTGATAAGCAAGTCCATAGTTGATGGTTGAAGTTATGGGCTGTCCTGTGGCGTTAATAATTCCGGAACCAGAGCGTAAAAATGTTCCATTTCCTGTGGTCCCTGCATAAATGGCTTGACCTCTAGCGGCCAATCCATCTGTCATTGGGAAGGTAATGTCTGGCGCTTCCCAAGTAGAATTGGATGGATTCCACAACCAGGTCGTGACTTGCGCTGCGGCGGCACCACTTCCTAACATAATTGAGGAACCATCTTTTAAATCATCAAGTGAACAACCTGTTAGCGGTATACTCATCTGTACATAATGAGCAGAACTCAAATCGAGATATTGCTCCTTTACGAAATCTAAAGAGGATCCAAGATTGATTGGGGCGTTGATCATTTTTAATTGACCGTAACCATCTGAATCTGCTTTTAAAACAACGGTAAAGTTACCGTTGATATTACGAAAATCAGTAGTTGAGATGTGCGTGTTTTTGGCTACGTCTAACTCTAAATCTGAAGTCGTGTTTTTGAACAGTGCATCACAGGTTATGTTTCCTTGAGTGGTAAGGGTTCTTGCAGACCCCTGAAGATCGATGTCCGAAAAAGTACCTCCTACTATATTTGAGGCCGCAGAGCGATAGTGAAATTCGAGAAGTGAAGACCAGTCCTTGTCTGCGGGAACAGGCGCCGTGGAGGTGTTAGAAGTATGGATGGTTCCATTACCTGCAATCACAAATGCTAAAGAACTGGGATCAGCTTCAGTAATTGCATAGGTAGAACAATCCAAGGTAGTCCCAGTATTAATAGTTGAGGTACCGTCTAGGTTAATGGCTCCTCCCAATGTCTTTGTTCCAGAAGAAGCTTCCGTTATAATCCCTCCTCGGTAGGTACCCGTGGGAATTACTTGATTAGCTCCGCCGTAAAAGGATGCCGTTGCCGTTGATCCAAAAAATACCGTTCCAATAAATGGATTGTCTGCGGAAGTTCTGACAATTGAGCTTCCACCAAATACAGACTCCACAAAAGCTCCTCCAGACCCGAAATCAATGGTATTACTTCCGCAATCAAGGGTTACCGCACCCCCATTTCCCATTTCTAAATTCCCACTACCCGAAAATGTGATGTTCCCTCCTAAACTTGAATTTTGACCAATATATAGATCTTCATTCACTAAAGTCATTGAAGGAATGGAATAGCTAGCTTGGTCAATGTCGATTCCGTTAAACCAAGTTTTTCCCGAAGGAAAGGCGCTTGCCGGAGAGGATCCATCTATTACTAGGAAACCATAGGTTCCAGAACTATTTGTGGTGAAGTTTCCGCTAAGCAGGTGGTGAAGAACTAGGTAAGTATCACTGTCTAAAATATGTAGACCATTTGAAACAGTAATATTACCCCTTGTTGTTTTATGTCTTGGAGTACCAGAACTAGCACTTTTACACTGTAGGTTATAATATGTCCCCTGGGGAATGTATTGGTCTCCTACACTGGAATTAAAGTTTATAGTCGCTCCAGAATTCCATGTAATATCTGAAGGAAATGGCGCAATAGAAAGGTTTTGCGTAGAAATGGTATAAGTTCCTAGTGCTGAAGTGGTAAATCCATCTCCGTCTGAAAGAATACGGAAAGTTTTCATGTCTAGGTTTACACCTAAATCAAATAGCTGCCC
>ENA-OUOG01001954-OUOG01001954.1-marine-metagenome-genome-assembly--contig:-NODE-1954-length-22542-cov-4.598932_pt1 | contig 22542 bp, 23 predicted proteins | sample MGYA00248635_ERZ508505 | MGnify/ENA primary metagenome ERZ508505 (study PRJEB26176, sample SAMN06267871) | marine metagenome | isolation source: Saanich Inlet, British Columbia, Canada | place: Pacific...
TTAGGTCTATGGCTATCAATAAAGAAGCTAACTTGTATCAAGCTACAAAAGGAGACAGAAGAATTACTAAAATAGGTGCGTTTATAAGAAAAACTAGTATTGACGAATTGCCACAATTTTTTAATGTGTTATTTGGAGATATGTCTGTTGTTGGCCCTAGACCCCATATGCTTAGTCATACAAATGCATATGCAAAAAAGGTAGATAAGTTTATGGTAAGACTATTTGTAAAACCAGGTATTACAGGAGTAGCACAAACCAGAGGTTTTAGAGGAGAAATAGAAACAGAAAAAGACATTATAGGTCGAGTTAAATACGATATATTTTATGTTGAAAACTGGTCTCTATTATTAGATTTAAAAATTATAATACAGACCGTTATAAATGCTGTAAAAGGAGAAGAAAAAGCTTTTTAGCGCCAAAAAATATGATATGCTTTTTATAAAAACGGTATTATATATTTCAGTTTTGGTATCGTACTATTTTTTAGGTAAAAAATTAAATTTAACGGCTACTACGACCTCAAATAACAAAGCAGTTTATGGTGGCGGTCTTTTGTTCTCAGTAATACTTTTAGTCGAAAGTTTTCCATTCAGCAACTCAACTTTTTTTATAGCATCAATTTTAGTTTTAGCAATTTTAAGTTTTTGGGATGATATAAGGCCTATCTCTCCAATATTAAAGCTAATAGTTCATTTAATAATTGGATTTATTGCGAGTATTTTTATTCTTAAACTTAACTTTAAGGACGGGTTTTTTATGATGCTCTTAGTAACAGGCTTCATAATATTTTATACAAATGCAAATAATTTTATGGATGGCATTAATGGTATGATGATTACAAACAACATACTCATACTCCTAGTGTTATTAGCTGTTAATTCTTTTAAATTTCGATTTATAGAAAATTATTTACTCGAATTTTTGTTGTTTGGAGCTTTACTATTTTTTGTTTTCAACTTCATAACTAGAGCATTACTCATATCTGGCGATGTGGGTAGTATAGTTATGGGGTTTGTTATAGTGCTTTTTGTTTTAGACCTTTATTTTAAAACTGAGAATATATTTGTTATTGGACTTTTAATTACGTTTTCTGTAGAAACAGTATCAACATTAATTTCAAGAATATCTACCAATAAAAATATTTTGATAAGCCACGAAGAACATCTATATGAAATATTGGTAATTAAAAAGGAGATTCCAGCTTTAAAAGTGACACTAATTTATGGAGTAACCCAATTAATTTTCAGTCTAATAGTTTTAATAAGTTTTTATTATCAATTAAATAATTATGTGTTCTACGCCATATTAATTTCATATATTCTGATTTATTTATTTTTAAAACACAAAGTTTTAAATCATGCCAAAGGCTATTAAATTATGTGAAGGGAAATCCATTGGAGAGCATGAAATAAAATATGTAGAAAAAGCTCTAAATGATTTTCAAATCTCCAATCACGGTTACTATATTGAGTCTTTTGAAGAAAAGCTCAAGAGCTATCTAAATACAGAAAAGGCTGTTTCCGTTTTAAACTCTGGTACTTCCGCAATTCATATGGCTCTTGTATTATGTGGCGTAACGACAGGAGATGAAGTTTTGTGTCAATCTTATACCTTTTGTGCAACGGCTAACCCAATAGCATATATCGGGGCCAACCCAATATTTATCGATAGTGAAACAGACACTTACAATATGTGTCCTAATTTTCTAGAAGATGCTATTAAATCTAGGTTGAAACTTGGTAAACTACCAAAAGCTATTATTGTAACTCATAGTTATGGGATGCCAGCAAAAATTATAGATTTACTAGAGATTGCTAAACGATATAACATAAAATTAATTGAAGATGCAGCTGAGGCCTTAGGTTCAGAAGTTGAGGGAAAAAAGTGTGGCACTTTTGGAGACTATGGCATTTTTTCATTCAATGCCAATAAAATTATAACGAGTGCTGGTGGAGGCGCTTTAATTTGCAATACAGAAACAGAAAAAAACAGAGCAAACCATTTGGCGAAACAAGCCAAGGAAAGTCAAGAATTTTATTTACATAGCGAATTAGGGTATAATTATAAATTAAACAATATTAATGCAGCAATTGGCGTTGCTCAATTAGAAACAATACAAGAAAGAATAATACTAAAAAGGAATATTTTTGAGTTTTATAAATCTTGTTTTTCTAAGACACAAAACGTTAAGTTACTTGAGGAAAAAGGAATTAATTTTTCAAATTATTGGATTAACGTCATACAAGTGGAGAACTCGACCCTAAGGAATAATATAATTAAACGATTTCAAGAAAATAATATCGAAATTAGACCAGTTTGGAATCCGATGCATCTGCAGCCTTTATACGATGGATGTTTGTATTTTGGAAAAAACGAATCTAAAAAAATGTTTAATCAAGGACTCTGTTTACCAAGCGGGATATCACTAAAAAAACAGGATTTAAAGCGAATTGCGACTATCTTTAACCAATTGATTTGATAATTTGAAGGATAATTTTAAACATAAAAAAATAGTCATTACGGGAGGAGCTGGAACTGTCGGCTCAGAGCTCACATTTCAATTACAAAAATTTAATCCCAAACGAATAGTTCTTTTAGACAATTCAGAATATGGAATCCATAAATTGCTTCAAAACCCAAGATATGATAAAAAAACAAGTAAAGTTATTTTAGTTGATATCAAGAATTATATTCATTTAAAATCGGTTTTGACTGAAGAAAAGCCTGATATCATAATTCATGCTGCAGCTTATAAACATTTACCAATTTTACAAGAGAATCCTTCAGAAGCAATTTTAACAAACGTATTAGCTACTAAAAACTTGGTAGAATTAGTAAAAGAAATCAAACCAAACAAATTTTTGTTTATTTCTACAGACAAAGCCGTTACACCCTCAAGTAATCTTGGTATTTCAAAATACTTAGCAGAAAGGCTAATAATATCTCAAGAGCTTTCCAAAACGCAATTCTACGTTGTGAGATTTGGAAATATTCTTAGAAGTAGCGGCTCTGTTTCTGAGGTTTTTGAGGGACAGATAAAAAACAAGCTTCCACTTACCGTTACAGACTTTAATGTAAAACGCTTTTTTATTAAATTAGAGAACGCATGTCAACTTTTATTAGAAACATTAGCTATTGATGTCAATAGAGGTGTCTTTATTTTTAAAATGGGAGAACCTCAAAAAGTCATTGATTTAGCAAAGGAGATAGCAAATAGTAATAAATTGGATTTATATAATGATATTAAAGTTTATGAAATAGGCTTGAAACAAGGAGAAAAACTTAACGAGGTTTTACACAATGAAGGCGACAAGTTGATAAAGACAAAACATAATAGAATTCTTCAAGTCATTGAAAAATCAAGCAACCTTGAGATTAATGGGAAGATTGATGAAATGATTGAATTGTCTAAAAACCGAATGAATTCAATGCTATCTCAACAAATAAATGAAATTATTAAGAGCTTAAGAGCATGAGTTATATAAGAGGAAGATATTCTTGGTTGTTGCGTCCTGCTCTTATATTTTTTGATATAGTTGTTATTGTTTCTTTGGCTTCTTATTTTATCGATTTTCAGACTTTTGGATTGCCCTATTGGTCCTTAGGATTTATAAAAAGTAAAGCAACAATCTTTGTGATTTACACGAGTCTCTCATGGCTATTGTCGGCGTATTCTATTAGGTTTTATAACGTATACAGATATACAACGGCACTAAATATTTTCTCGCTATTAGTTAAGCAGTTTCTAATCTTTTTTATCATCGTTTTTGCGTTTATAGGCTTTTACCGAAGCATTCGTATAAATACAATAACTGTAATACAATATCTTGTAGTTAGTATTGGACTAATAGGTGTAGTAAAGTTTTTTATGTATTACAGCCTCAAAAAATTTAGACAGTATCTCAATGGAAATTTAAGGAATGTTTTGATTATTGGAAACACCGATGGATCTAATCAATTAAAGAAGTTTTTTCGCAACAAAAAAGAGTACGGTTATAATCTTTTAGGACAGTATAGTGATTGTAAGTCAAGTGAAAATAAAGGGACAATAAATGAAGCTATTGATTTTATTAACGACAATCAAGGCATAGACGAAATTTATTGCGCCATAGATGAGTTAACAGAAAAACAAATAAGTAAACTCGTTAAACAAGCCGAAATTAACCGATTTAACATCAAATTTATTCCTAAAACAGATAATTTTTTTAGCAAGAGGCTGAAGACCGATTTTTATAACTACTTGCCTATACTTTCTATGCAAGAGATAGCCCTGAATAAACCCTTTAACCGCATTTATAAAAGAGCTTTTGATATTTTGTTTTCCATGATAGTCATTATTTTTGTGTTATCGTGGCTCAATATTTTGCTCTATATCCTAATAAAATTAGACTCTAAAGGGCCACTATTCTATAAACACAAAAGAAACGGAATTAATTATAAGGAGTTTGAATGCTATAAATACAGATCATTAAAAATAGCATCTTCAGAAGGTGAGGATTATGTTACAAAAAAAGATGAAAGAGTCACTAGAATAGGTCGTTTTTTAAGACGAACAAGTATTGATGAATTACCTCAGTTTATAAATGTATTTATGGGAGACATGTCTGTTGTTGGACCTAGACCACATATGTTAGCTTATACTGAAGCTTATTCAAAAAAGATTGATACGTATAATTTTATATTTAGACACAATGTAAAGCCAGGGATTACAGGTTTGGCACAAGTAAAAGGATATAGAGGCGAAATAAAGTCTGATGAGGATATCATTAACCGTGTGAAATACGATATTTTTTATATTGAAAATTGGTCCATCCTGTTGGACCTAAACATAATTCTCAAAACAATTATTAGATTGATAAAAGGTGATGAAAAAGCATACTAAATCAGGGTTAATAATTTTTCTAGCTGAACCGAAGCGTTAAATTCTTTCAGTGCTGTTTTCTGGATTTTAGTTTTTAACTCAATACCAAAGTCTTCTTTTTTTAACTTATGCAATGTTGTGTTTAGCGCAGCATAATCACCCGCTTCGGCCAGCCACCCCAAATGATTATTTTTTATGATTGACTCGCCTTCACCACCACCAAAATAAATTAAGGGAAGGCCTAAACGCGTGTATTCAAATAGCTTTGAAGGCACAGAACCATATATTCGGTTTAATAGAGGAATAATGGCGACGTCATAATTTACAAGAGCTTTATGAAGCTCCGCTCTTTCTAGGCTACCGTAAAACGTTATGGGTAAATGGGGGTTTTGAGCTATATAGTTTTTAATCGCTTTTTCTTCGGCTCCTGTGCCGTAAATATGAAATTCAATAGAACTAAAATCTACGTTTTCACAGAGTTTTAGCAGGCCTTGTGCAACACCTAGAAGCCCCGCATAAACAAGTTTTATTTTATCTGAGTTATCAGAAATCGAATTTTTAATTACGGGCGCTTTAAAAGAAGGAAAATTTCGATACAGTAAGGTTTTGGCATCAGGAATAATGGTTTTAATATGGAATAGAATTTCTTCACTTTGCCCTAATAACAGATGTGCTTTTTTATAATTATAGCGTTCAATCTTAACAAGCATTTTATAGGCTAAACCTTTACGTATGGCGCCTAAGTCTAACCCGGCTTTTGGCCATAAATCACTAACATTAAGGATAAGCTTGTGCTTTTTAGAACTTAAAAAGAGCAGTGAGGTAAAGGCAACCAAAAGCGGCGGCGAATTTACAATAACCGTTTTCGGAATGTGGTGCCACATAAAAAACCAAACAATACTGAAACTAAAAGACAGCATAGAAAATAGGCGTATAAACTTATTTTTAGACACCGAAGGATAAACCCAAAGCCTTTTTACATTTACTGAGCCAATCGTTTCTGTAGCAGAGAATTTACCGCGATAACCCTCAAAAATCTTACCCGTTGGATAATTGGGAAGTGGACAGACAACAGTGACCTTGTGTTGTTTCGAAAGGTCTTCTGCAAGCTGAAAAATACGATTTGACGCCGCTCCAATTTCAGGTGGAAAATAGTTTGATATGATAAGAATATCTTTCATTTAAGATGTTACGTAAGAAGAGAATTGTTTCAACTTCCCACTTTTAGAGCGTTTTAATGCAATTAATTTTTCAAAACTCACCTCAATATTAGGTTCTAAATAAGTAACCATGGCCTCTTTTATATTTGCTTTTTGTTCATCCGTGAGACTGTAGTCTGCCACATATTTCACTTTAAAGTGGTTTGGTTCTAATTGCTCAATCACAAATTCTTTGACATTACCATCGCCTTCAATAATACTTTTGGTAATATAGTAGAACGTCAATCCGGCAGCCCTTTTCCCACTAGGTAAAATAGCAATATCGTTGGTTCTTCCTTCCAGCTTGTCTAAAATAGGCAAACGCAATGTGCTGTCTTTAGAAAGTGCGCCAACATCACCAATATCGTACCTTATAAAAGGAAGGGCTTTGTTAAACAAGGAGGTTATGACCAAACGTCCCGTCTCACCGTATGGTAGTACGTTGTTATGTTCGTCTAGAACTTCAACATAAAGCGTTTCACTATTAACTTGCCATTGTTTTTTTGGATTCTCAAAAGCAATTAAGTCTAATTCTGACGCCCCATATTCATTAACAACAGGTATTCCAAATTGAGTTTCTAATAGAATTCTGTCGTCTTCAAATAGCATTTCGGATGTGACCATACAAACCTTTAATGAGGGACAGATGGTTTTCAAAACGACTTGTTTTCGTTTTAAATATTTGGCAAATTGAACAATGGGACTTGTATAACCATTAATATAATTAAACTTGGTTGATTTAAACTTTTTCAAATTATTCTCAAAAGCAGTAGCACTCAAGTCAAATACCGAAAAACGATATCTGTTTGCTAAAAAGTCTTTTAAACGCTCTTTATAATAGCCTTTTTTATCTAACGGAATTCCATAGAATCGGGCTTGTTTAGAGCTATTAAAATCAATGTCATACCAAGAAAAACGATTTATAATTTGAGCCCATGTTAAGGCATGTGCAAACTTGTCTTTTGCAAAATAGAAAGGATTACCGGAAGCTCCAGAGGTTTTATCGATGTAAACATTTTTTTCGTTAAAATCTTTTGAAAGGATCTGACTTAAGGGTTGTTGCAAGTCTGATTTTGACATTACAGGAACCGTATTCCAGTCATTCAAATCAACATTTATAGCTTTAGTTTTATAAAACGAATTGTTTTGTAAATGGTACTTTAATATTTCGGATTTACGATGCGAGATAAAAGTGTCAAACGCAACATCATTTATTTGGTGGATTTCAGTCAACTGCTGCTTCGCCTTAGAAATATCAAAGCCTTTTAGTCGCAAAGAAAAATCAAATAATCGCAAAAGTATAGGAGCTATAAGGTTTATGTAAATTAATTGTTTTTTAAGCGTAAAAGCAATTATTTTTGTCCAAACAATACACACTCATGAATATTTTAGTTTTAGGTTCTGGCGGAAGAGAACATACATTTGCATGGAAAATTACGCAGAGTCCACTTTGTGATGCGCTTTATGTAGCGCCAGGAAACTCAGGAACATCTCAAATTGCTACAAACCTACAAATTGGCGTAACCGATTTTAAAGCTATAAAAACTGCAGTTTTAGAGTATAAAATAGAGTTAGTTGTAGTAGGGCCAGAAGACCCATTAGTTCAAGGAATTCATGATTTTTTTATTAATGACAGTGCGCTTAAACATGTTAAAGTCATAGGTCCTCAAAAAGCGGCGGCTGAACTTGAAGGAAGTAAAGAGTTTGCTAAAGCCTTTATGACGCGTCACAACATTCCGACAGCGGCATACCAAAGCTTTACAGCCAAAAACTTAGAAGAAGGTTATGCGTTTTTAGAAACTTTAAATGCACCTTATGTGTTAAAAGCAGACGGTTTAGCTGCCGGAAAAGGGGTGTTGATTATAAACGACTTAGAGGAAGCAAAAGCAGAGTTAAAAGAAATGCTTATCGATTCAAAATTTGGAAACGCTAGCAATAAAGTTGTCATTGAAGAGTTTTTAGACGGTATTGAACTCAGTTGTTTTGTGCTAACCGACGGAAAAGATTACAAAATTTTACCAACGGCAAAAGATTACAAACGTATTGGAGAAGGTGATACAGGTCTTAACACAGGCGGAATGGGTGCCATATCTCCTGTGCCGTTTGCAACGGATGAGTTTTTAAGTAAAATTGAAAATCAGATTGTAAAACCAACGATTGAAGGTCTACAAAAGGACAATTTACCTTATGTAGGATTTGTGTTTATTGGACTTATAAAAGTTGGAGAAGACCCAAAAGTTATTGAGTATAATGTACGTATGGGTGATCCAGAAACAGAAGTAGTTTTGCCAAGATTAAAAACAGATTTGGTTAAGGTGTTGTCTGCAATGGCCAACGGAACCTTGTCTCATATAGATTTAGAGATTGATAAACGCGCAGCAACAACCATTATGTTGGTTTCTGGCGGGTACCCTGAAGCATACGAAAAAGGGAAGGAAATTTTCGGTTTAGAAACAGTAACAGACGCTATTCCGTTTCATGCAGGAGCACAAGTAAAAGACGATAAAATAGTAACCTCTGGAGGAAGAGTTATGGCATTAACGTCTTTTGGAGAAACGTATAAAGAGGCCATAAAAAAATCTTACCAAACCATAGATAAACTATGTTTTGATAAGATGTATTATAGAAGAGATATTGGGTTTGACCTATAAATAAGAGTGAGCCGAGACACTTTTATCTTCTTCGTTATTATCGTTATATTTTTTAAGTTGTAGCATCCAATATACAAATGCAACAGAACCAATTGCCATAAAAAACCATGACATAATATTGGCGGCAAACCAGTTTGTAAGTTCTAATTCTCTTAATGCATCTAGTGGCGCAAAAAGTGTATTAACAAATAAATCTTGTATACCGTAAAAGAAATCCTTCATAACTTTAATAAATTTACGAAGCAAAAATACAAAAAGAGTTTATGCTTACAAGCATTTTTAGTAAATCTAAACCAGTAAATTTTATAATAATAGCGATAGTGGTTATTATGGTGTTTTTGGGCCATATCTATTTGCGCAACGATTTAGATATTTTTTCCTTTTCATATTTTACTACAGCCCCTATTATTGTTTTATTTTATGTGTTTCTTTCAGACTTTATTATTTCTAAAAATGATTTAACAAAAAAAAACAGCTACGGAATTATGATTTTTGGAATAACAGTTATTGTTTTTCCTGAGATTTTTAATCATCTAGATGTTTTAATAGCTAATCTTTTAATATTATTTGCATTACGACGCTTGTTTAGCTTACATACCAAAAGGTCATTATCTAAGAAGTTTTTTGATGCTGTATTTTGGATCAGTTTAGCTACATTATTTCATACTTGGGCTTTACTATTTTTAATATTGGTCATCGTAGCATTAGCAAATTTTTGGCAAAGCGAAATTAAACATGTTGTAGTTTCAATATTTGGAATGGTAACAGTGTGTATATTGTTATCAGTTTATAACATTGTTTTTAATGACGCTTACTTTTTACCAAGTAATTTTGATATAGAATTTAGTTTTGATTTTTCAGTATACAATACACCATATAAGATTTTGAGATTAACGATTTTAATTTCAATATTTCTTTGGAGCTTAATTTTTTATATAAAATCAATTTCAAATAAGAGTAGAAAACAAAAACCCATTCATGTCCTAGTTATTGTATCTGCTTTTTTAGGTTTAATTGTGGCTCTATTAGAAACAGAAAAAACGGGGTCTGAATTTATTTTTTTTATGGTTCCGTTTTCTATCATTACAGCCAATTATTTACAGAGCATTAAAGAAAAATGGTTTAGAGAAATTTTTGTTTTACTGTTGTTGCTTGTTCCTCTTTCAAAGCTATTTCTATAGTTGTTTTTATGCTCTTTTATAAGTCCGCGTAAGGTTTCAAGTAAATAATTCAGACTATATTTGCATCTAAAATCTTATTCCAATGTTTTCAGACAAAGCAAATACCATATTTCAAGACGTTATTAAGACCTATAAAATATTGAATACCGTTGACCAGCCTTTCACCAATATGTATGATAAAAAAGAAGACCTTATCTCACATTTGTTGTACAGAAAATGTTGGATAGACACTGTACAATGGGCTTATGAAGATATTATTAGAGACCCAAATATTGAGCCTGTTGCAGCTTTAAAATTAAAGCGAATGATTGACGCGTCTAACCAAGACAGGACAGATACAGTTGAATATATCGACAGCTATTTTTTAGAAAAATATAAAAACGTAGTACCAAAATCGAACGCAAAAATAAATTCTGAAAGCCCGGCATGGGTTATTGACAGGTTATCAATTTTGGCTTTGAAAATTTACCACATGCAATTAGAGACTATAAGAGAAGATGCAAGTGACAGTCATAAGGCAGCATGTGAGAAAAAATTAAATGTATTGTTAGAACAACGTGTCGATTTAAGTACAGCGTTAGACGATTTGCTCAATGATATTGCCAATGGCGATAAGTACATGAAAGTATATAAGCAAATGAAGATGTATAATGATGATGAGCTTAATCCTGTGTTAAGAGGGCAAAAATAGTTTTAGGACAAGCTTAAAGTGTATCAAATGGCTACAATAAAACACATTCTTGTTTTTCGTTTTTCAGCCATGGGGGACGTAGCAATGTCTGTACCTGTTTTACGAGCCTTGACCACCCAATACCCGGATGTAAAAATTACTGTTGTTACTCGTGGATTTTTTAGACCTTTTTTTAGAAATCTAAAAAATGTTTCTGTTCATGAAGCAGATTTAAAAGGAAAACACAAAGGAATTCTTGGCCTGTTAAAACTTTCGAGGGAATTAAAAGCCTTGCATTTTGATGCAGTTGCAGACATTCACAATGTCTTAAGGACAAAAATTTTGAAGTTTTTTCTCGGTGGAAAAATTATACAAATTGATAAAGGTCGATCAGAGAAGAAAGCGTTAGTGTCAGGACAAAAATTTGAACAACTAAAAACAACACATCAACGCTATGCTGATGTTTTTGAAAAGTTAGGTTTCTCCATCGATTTATCAAATCCAAGTTTTCCTCCAAAAGTTAAATTAACTTCCAAATTGAATGGTTTTATAGGCAATCCAAATGTACCAACTATTGGTATTGCGCCCTTTGCTGCTTTTAAAGGGAAAATGTATCCGTTGCAACAAATGAAATTGGTCATTGAAAAGCTTTCTTCTAATTACAACATCATTTTATTTGGCGGCGGAAAGGTGGAAATAGAACAATTAAACCAATTAGCATCTCATTATAAGAATACGGTATCGGTCGCTGGTAAATTAAGTTTAAACGAAGAATTAGATTTGATATCTCATATAGATCTTATGCTTTCTATGGATTCGGGAAATGCGCATATAGGTGCTATGTTAGGTAAAAAAGTAATTACCATTTGGGGTGTAACGCACCCTTTCGCTGGCTTTATGCCTTTTAATCAGCCAAATAATTTTGCTTTAATTGCAGATAGGGCAGAGTATCCAGAGATTCCAACATCTATCTACGGCAATAAACAACCTGTTGGCTACGAAAATGCCGCTGGAAGTATATCAGTAAAAACCATTGTTCAAAAAATTGAATCAGTAATCGCTTTTTAACAAACTGTACACTTTTAAATCTCTAAAACAATTTTTAGACACATATTCACCATGACGCTGTATGCCTTCATAGGTGAATCCAAGTTTTTTTGTTACCGCTATGCTTGAGTGATTTTCTATAGCACATTTAATTTCAATCCTATTCAATTTCAAGGTATTAAAAGCAAAGTTGCAAAGTGTAGTTACAGATAATGTCATAATTCCATTGCCTTGATACTCTTGAGACAACCAATACCCTATTTCAGTCTTTTTATCTCTAAAATCAGTGTTCTTAAATGAAATTAGCCCAATGATTTCGTCTATTTTTCTAATGGTAAAAACAAATTCAAAACTACTTTCAGGAGCGTTGACTACAGATTTTATAAATGCTTCAACATCTGAAAAATCTTTTGTGAATTCTACAAAGGGCAACCATTTTCCAAGATAGGGTCTTTGGCCATCTATAATTTTAAAAATTGGGGCAGTATCCGAGATTTCAATTTGCTTTAATGACAATTCCTCATTTATTGATAACCTCATAATTTTTTAATAAAAATTTAAATAAAACTAGACTAAGCCTAAAAGCTAAGATTTCTTACCTCTAGATTGGTTACACATCATCGTAATCTACAACAACCATTGGGGTAGTTGGATGCGCCTGGCAAGTTAATATTAAGCCTTCTGCAACCTCATTTTCGGTTAAAATATTGTTTTGTCTCATGGTTGCTTTGCCTTCTGTAATGCGTGCAATACAACTACTACAAATCCCGCCTTGACAGGAGTAAGGTGCGTCAATATCTCGTTTGAGCGCTGCGTCCAAAATAGAGATATCTTGAGGTGTTTCAAATTCAAACTCTTCATCATCAACGATGACTTTAAGTTGTGATTTCCCACTGCCAATTTCGGTTGAGGTTTCGCTGGAATCGGTGGAAGATGTAAAGAGTTCAAAGAAAATCTGCTTTTCTTTTACATTGTTTTCTAGCAAGACATCTTTTACCGTATGTATCATTGTTTCAGGACCACAGAGATAAAAACTGTCTATTGTTACGCTTTTGTACTTGTTTTTAACCATAAGGTTAACGATACTCTTTTCAATACGACCAAAAAGCGCGTCAGCTTCTTGTGCTTGACTGTAAATAAAATGCACATGAAAACGATTGCCATATTGTTGTTTTAGCGTTAATAAGTCTTGAGCAAACATAGCATCGCTTAAACGTTTGTTACCAAAAACTAAAATGAAATTGCTAAAGGGTTCATCCTCCAATAGCGTTTTGGCGATGCTTAAAATAGGTGTTATTCCACTTCCTGCCGCAAATGCTGCAACAGTTCTCGTTTTAGCCTTGTTGGCTTCAAACACAAAGCGACCGTTTGGCTCGGCAACCTCTATAGTATCACCAGCCTTTAGTTGTCCGTTAGCAAATACAGAGAACGTTCCATTTTCTACTGCTTTCACAGCAACTGCGACATCACCACTGTTTACCGAGGAACAAATGGAGTAATCTCTACGAACGTCTTTACTGTTTATTTCTGTTTTTAGTGTAATGTACTGACCAGCTTTAAACCTAAAATTATCTTTAAGATTTTCTGGAATATTGAAAGTTATAGCAACTGATTTGTCAGTTACACGGTCTACAGATTTTATAGTAAGGTTATGGAAATGTGCCATTGCATTATTTTTTGGCAAAAATAAGGAATCCATTCAGTAGCACAATGTTTTAAGGTTTGTACGTGTATAATATTTTCTTAAAATTAAAAGGTAGCATTACCCAGACTATAAAATTGTGTAATTTGTGTAACAAATAGTCATAAACGAATACTAACACCAACAGAAAACCTAACCAACTATGATAAAACACTTTTTAAGCTTAGAGTGGAAACAATATTTCCGATCTTCGTATTGGCAAAAAAACATTGCCTTAAACATCCTCTTAGTGTTCTTTGCACTTTACATGATAGGGATTTTTGTTTTTTTTGGGGTATTTCTATTCAAGATACTTAAAAAGCTATTTCCTGAGCAGGATCCATTTATTGTTGCGAACACATTTATATTCTACTGGATTATTGCCGAATTATTTATTAGGTTTTTCTTTCAGAAACTCCCAGTAATGAGCGTAAAACCATTACTTACTTTTCCAATCAAACGCTCGACTATTGTTAATTTTGTTTTAGGTAAATCGGCGTTGTCATTTTTTAATTTTCTACCTCTTTTCTTAACTATTCCGTTTAGTATTTCGTTATTAAACAATGGGTATTCTGGGTCGGTTGTTTTAACATGGTTGGCGACGATGATTTTAATAACCTTCATTGCTAATTTTTTAAACTTTATTCTTGAGGCATTTTCATCAGAGTTAGACATTCCTTTTTTGCCCTTATTAGTTGTAGGCGGTGGGTTGTTTGCTTTAAATTATTTTGGAATAATTTCATTTACCGATATCGTAGGTCAAGGCATTTTAGGAATTTCAGAAAATCCAATTTACATTTTAATTCCACTAATAGTATTAATAGCACTTTACCGCTTCAATTTTAATATACTTAGAAAAAAATTGTTTTTAGATGCATCTCTGCAGTCCAAAGTTAAAGAGGTTAACGCTTCGGACCTGTCTTGGACCAAGCGTTTTGGAGACATTGCGCCATTTATGCAGTTAGATTTAAAACTCATTTGGCGGAACAAGCGCACTAAATCTATGGCCTTTTTAATGGTTATAGGTTTGCTTTATGGCTTGTTTTTTTACCCACAACCTATCTATGCAGATAAAACCTTTTTGTATGCTTTTATTGGTATTTTCTCTACAGGATTCTTTCTCATTAATTTTGGACAATTCATCCCAGCTTGGGATAGTGGTTATTATAAAATGCTGATGAGTCAGAATATTAAATACGAGCAATACTTACGTTCTAAATTTATACTTATGGTTATGAGCGTAGTCGTGATGTTCGTTTTAGGGATTCCTTATGTATACTTTGGCTATAAAATTTTAATTGCCCATGCTGCTGCTGCAGTTTACAATATTGGCGTTAATACGCATGTCATTATGTGGGGCGGAAGTTTTAATCGTAAAAAGATAGATTTAGACAAAAAAGCAGCATTTAACTATCAGGGAACAGGCGCTGTGCAATGGTTAATTGGTATTCCTTTAATGCTTGTGCCAATGGCTATTTTTGGACTTTTAGATTGGCTTACAGGGTTCGAAGTTGCAGTAGCTGTACTAGTACTAGCAGGTGGCTTAGGAATTCTGCTACACAAACCATTAATGAAAGCCATCACTCAAAAATATCTCGATTCTAAATACAAAATGATTGCTGCATTTGGCAAAGACTCTTAATACAATATAACCATGATATATACTAAAGACATTTCAAAATCATACAACGGTGTTCAAGTTCTTAAAATAGACGAATTAGAAATTCCAAAAGGCCAAAGTTTTGGACTTGTAGGGAATAATGGCGCGGGTAAAACAACCTATTTTAGCCTATTGTTAGATTTAATAAATCCCTCAACAGGGACCATCACTAATAATGATGTAGTGGTATCTCAAAGTGAAGACTGGAAACCATTTACTTCTGCTTTTATAGACGAAACCTTCTTAATCGGTTATCTAACTCCTGAAGAATATTTTTACTTCATTGGCGATTTAAGAGGTCAAAATAAAGCAGACGTTGATAAGCTTACGGCAAAATTTGAAGACTTCTTTAATGGCGAAATAGTAGGAAAGAAAAAGTATTTAAGAGACCTTAGTAAGGGTAATCAGAAAAAAGCAGGAATTGTTGCTGCGCTTATTGGTAATCCCGAAGTCATTATTTTGGATGAGCCTTTTGCAAATCTTGATCCAACAACACAAATTCGCTTGAAACAAATCTTGAAAGACTTAGCCGAAAAACAAGGTGTAACAGTTTTAGTTTCAAGTCATGACCTAATGCATGTTACAGATGTCTGTGAGCGCATTGTGGTATTAGAAAAAGGAGAGGTTGTTAAGGATTTAGAAACCAACCCCACAACCCTAAAAGAGCTCGAAGCTCACTTTGCAAAGAGTGCAGTTTCAGTGTCTGAGGAGGAAGAATAAACCAAACGGTAAAAATATATTTAAAAGCTGAAGATTAAGTTCTTCAGCTTTTTGTTTTTAGTAGTCACATCCTTTAAAACCATTTAAATTTTATCTAAAATTCAAAAAGATGTTTATTTTTACCTCATAGGATAAGAAAACACTGTGTTTTTCGTTATGCTTAAACTGAAAATTCAATCTTTTGAAATCACTTATAAAAGTAGTAGTATCAATTTTTTTAATGGCGATTATCGTCCAGAGTTGCTCACGAAAAAAGGATAAATTTATCAATCGTGCTTGGCATTCAATTGGCACAGAATACAATATTCTGTATAACGGAGAACTAGCCTTACAACAAGGTTTAGAATCTGTTTATAATGCCTATACCGAAAACTTTTGGGAATTGCTTCCTGTAGAACGTTTTGAAGCCAAAGACGAGATAAGACTTGCGAATAAAGCTGAAAACTCAGATTTTGAACGTGCCGAAGAAAAAGCTACAAAAGCTATCCAAAAACATAGCATGACCATTGGCGGTAAAGAAAAAAATCCTCAAATAGACGAAGCATACTTGCTTCTTGGAAAATCCAGATACTACGACCAGCGTTTTGTGCCTGCTTTGGCCGCGTTTAATAATATTCTAAACAAGTACCCATCCAGCGACAAGATTAATCAAGTAAAGGTATGGCGCGAGAAAACTAACTTACGTTTGGGAAATCCGGAATTAACGATAAAAAACTTAAAACGTCATTTAAAACAAGAAGAAGTTGAGGGTCAAGATTTGGCAGATATTTCAGCGGTTTTAGCAGAAGCTTATTTAGTATTAAAAGAAAAAGACACGGCACTGCGATATATTGATACAGCTGCGGTATCCTCCAAAATTAATGCTCAGAAAGCTAGATATAATTTTATAAAAGGACAACTATACAACCAATTAGAAAAAAAAGACAGTGCAAATATGGCTTTTGACGAAGTCATCGAAATGCACCGTAAAATCCCTAGAGCATTTTACATCAATGCACATTTAGCAAAATCTAATAATTTTGACGCTAGTACTGGAGACAAACTGCTTTTTACGGAGTATCTCACAGAGCTCGAAGAAAACAGAGAAAACCGTCCTTTTTTAGATAAAATATATGACCGTATAGCGAGATTTCATCAAGGACAATCAAGAGACAGTATTGCAGAAATTTATTACAATAAAGCAATAACGTCTAATAAAGCTTTAAACAATGATAATGTACTTTTTGCCAAAAATTATGTAACACTTGGTGATATGTATTTTGATAAATCAGAATACAAAGTAGCAGGTGCCTATTATGATAGTACGCTTACCAATATGATTGAAAAATCAAAGCCTTACCGTGTTGTTAAAAAGAAAAGAGAAAACCTAGAAGATGTCATTTATTACGAGGGCATAGCAAGAGCTAACGACAGTATTCTTCACTTAGTTAAATTACCAAAAGAAGACCAAGTTTCCTATTTTGAAGAGTACATAAAGGACTTAAAAGTTAGAGATTCTATAGCTTCAGAAATACTCAAGAAAAAATCATCAAAAATCAAAAATGTAGCCTTAAATAAAGGGATTTCTTCATCATTTGGGAGGCCACAAGGGAATAATTTACCAGGAGCACCGGGAAGTAATGGCGGTAATTCGGATTTTTATTTTTACAATTCAAGTACAGCGCTTTATGGTAGAAATGAGTTTATAAAGTTATGGGGAGAGCGTAAGGCACAAGATAATTGGCGTTTATCTGTCGGAGCTAAAGGCAAAAAAGGATTTAATCCTAAAACAAAAGGAGAGGGTGAAATAGTAACTCAGTTAGAATTATATGAACCTGAATATTATATTGAAAAACTACCTACAAATCAGGTTGCTATAGACAGTATTGCAAAAGAGCGTAATTTTGCATACCACCAATTAGGCCTTATTTACAAGGAAAATTTTAAAGAATATGAGCTTGCAAAAGCTAAACTCACAAACTTATTGGAAAGCAATCCAGAGGAGCGTTTAATTCTGCCTTCAAAATATTATTTATATAAAATTTATGAGCTCTTAGGTGAAACAGGAGAAGCCGAAATTGCTAAGAAACGTATTATTGCAGAGCATCCAAATTCGAGATATGCAGAGATTTTACGTAATCCAAATTCGCAATTGGCTAGGGATGAAAATAATCCCGAAACCATCTATGAAACCATCTATCGAAAATTTGAAGACCAAGAATACGTTGAGGTTATTTCACTGGCTGATAAAAACATTAAACTTTTCGAAGGAGATGCTTTTATTCCAAAGTTTGAAATCTTAAAGGCCTCTGCAATAGGACGCCTTCAGGGCCTTGACGCCTATAAAGAAGCTGTAAGTTATGTAGCGCTAACATATCCAAATTCTGAAGAAGGTAAACGCGCGCAGGAGATTTTAGAAAATGCACTACCTCTTATGGAGAACAAAGAATTTGCACCTGAAGATGAAGGCAATTCGTTTTATGTTGTTTATGAGTTCGATAGTGCTGCAAAGGACGACATTAAAGCCTTTGAAGAAGAGTTGTCAAAATTGATGGAACGCCTACCTTACAAAGACATTAGTCTATCAAAAGATGTTTATAATGAAAACAAAACCTTTATCGTAGTTCATGGATTAAAGTATATTACTTCGGCTTTAGGTTTTGGAGCAACGCTTCAAGATTATAAAGAAGAAAAAACAAAAGGAATCACTAAAAAGTATTTCACTATATCCTCAGCCAATTATGCAATTATCCAACGCCATAAAAATTTGGAGGTGTATATGAAACCCGAATAAAATAAACATCTAATGTTTTCAGATAAAAAACAAAAAACGACTATGGAGTCAACAACACAGCAAAATATCATTGCACACGGAACAAAAATCGTCGGAGATATTAAAAGTAAAGGACCTTTTAGAATAGATGGGTCTATTGAAGGTAATATAACAACGGAAGGAAAAGTGGTTATTGGTAAAGCAGGGCATGTCACAGGAACATTAAATGCTGTTAATGTAGATGTCGAAGGGGTATTTTCGGGAAAATTAGTAATCAAAGGCACCTTATCTTTAAAATCTACAGCACAGATAGATGGCGAAGTTCAAGTGAACAAATTAGCTGTAGAACCAGGAGCGACATTTAATGCAACATGTAGTATGGGTGCAGTAAAAGCACTTAATAATGGAGAAAAAACATCCGAAAAAACAGATAAAGGAACAGAAAGAACGGCTTAATTCTTACGCTCGATTCTCTGGTATTGCGATACAAATGGTTGCTATTATAGCAGTGGGTACTTATATAGGTGTAAAACTGGATGAAAAATATCCCAACAAACACAACCTTTATACTTTAGGTTTTTCATTAGGTGCTGTAATTGCATCAATAATTTATGTAATAAGGCGTATTATTGCAGCTTCAAAAGAAAAATAAAACAATACTTTTATGGAGGCATTTAAAAAGAGACAAGTTTCGTTTGTATTACAACTTGTTGCCGTAACAGCAATTTTATTGGGGAGTCACATGTATTTGTTAAGCTATTTTGCAGATAAAATCGAACTCTTTTTTCCGGTTTGGCATATTTATGTGTTTCATTTTCTTGTGACAGCGATTTTCTATACCATTATTAATTATAGATTTTCATCGGGTAAAACCAATGTTTTTAATTTATTTATGGGTTTAACTTTTTTAAAGATGATTTTCGCAATTCTTTTCTTGTTACCGCTTCTACTTTCCGATTTTGAAAACAAGCAACCAGATGTTTTCAATTTTTTCATTCCTTATTTTATGTATTTGTTCTTTGAAGTTTATGCATTAACTAAATTCTTACAAAAGGCTTAAAAATCAATAAAATTCTTACCAAAAAGCGTAGAGAAAATTATATGAAAATTAGTGTTTGTCAATTCATATAATGTGCGTACATTTGCAGCGAATTTAAAGCAAGGTATTTTTAACCCCGTAAGAATGAGAATAAACACCTTAAAAAGCATCATATTATCTGTATTATTTTTTGCAGTGTTTAATGTGAGTTTTGCCTTTGAAACGAAAGAAGGCGGAGACGACGAAAAATTCGACCCAAAAGAAATGATTCTGCATCACGTCAAGGATGCGTACGGGATGCATTTATTTGATTTTAATGGGCACCCTGTGTCTATTCCACTTCCTGTAATTACATATACAGACAAGGGACTTACTATGTTTTCTTCTTCTGAGTTTCATCACGATTATAATGGCGAGGTTATAGTAGAGAAAAACGGACAACGTTTTGTAAATGTGCATGAGAAAGTATATGTATTAGACGAAGGAGCAACTTCAGTAACTTACGATGCTGAACATCACCCAACTAATGCACATAGACCTACTATGGACATTTCTATAACAAGAAATGTTTTTATGATGTGGGTGTCATTAGTTGTGTTGTTACTCATCTTTTTAACAGCTGCAAGACGCTATAAAAAATCTAACGACAATGTGCCTTCCGGTATAGCAAGTTTTGTAGAGCCATTAGTTGTTTTTGTAAGAGACGAAATTGCTAGACCAATGATTGGTGAGCATAAGTATAAGAGATACATGCCATATTTGTTAACCATATTTTTCTTTATTTGGATTAACAACATATTTGGTTTAATACCAATATTAAACGGCGCTAACTTAAGTGGTAACATCGCGTTTACATTTACATTAGCAGCCATTACTTTTATCATCACAACCTTTAGTGGTAACAAAAACTACTGGCAACATATTTTTTGGATGCCAGGCGTTCCTGTACCAATGAAAATATTTTTAATGCCAATCGAGATTATTGGGATGTTTGTAAAACCAATCTCTTTGATGATACGTTTATTTGCAAACATAACTGCAGGACACGTTATCATTTTAGCATTAATGTCATTAATATTTGTATTTAAAACTATTGCAATTGCACCAGTATCAGTAGCATTCTCGCTATTTATTACTGTTATTGAGGTTATTGTAACAGCTATACAAGCCTATATATTTACAATATTGTCAGCTCTATATTTTGGGATGGCAACAGAAGAAGCACATCATTAATTAATTTAAATTTTAAACTATGACTATTACAGGAATTGCAGCGATTGGAGCTGGTTTAGCAGCGATTGGAGCTGGTATGGGTATCGGTAGAATTGGTGGGTCAGCTATGGAAGCTATGGCACGTCAACCTGAGATGCACGGAAAGATTCAGTCTTCTGCATTAATTTTAGCAGCCTTCGTAGAAGCGGTAGCACTATTTGGTGTTGTTGTTGCTTTCTTACAAGGGTAAGACTTTTAAATACAGAAGTAACGGTTGGTTACTTCTGTATTTTTAAAATTTAAGTTATTTAAAACAAAACAAAAATGGATTTAATTACACCGGAATTTGGATTAGTCTTTTGGACGTTAATCACATTTTTAATCTTATTATTTATTCTTAGAAAATTCGCTTGGAAACCAATACTTGGTGCAGTAAGTGATAGAGAAGAGGGTATCAAAGATGCTTTAGCTTCGGCAGAAAAGGCACGTCGTGAGATGGAGAATCTTACTGCTGATAACGAGCGTATTTTGCAAGAAGCACGTGCTGAGCGTGAAGCTATGTTAAAAGATGCTCGTGATATGAAGAATAAGATGATTACAGACGCTAAGGAAGAAGCGCAAGAACAAGCTAATAAAATGATAGAACAAGCTCAGGCAGCAATAGAAAGCGAAAAGAAAGCGGCTATGGCAGAATTAAAAAGCCATGTTGCATGTCTATCAATAGATATCGCAGAAAAAGTAGTGCGTAAAGAATTATCTAATAAAGGCAGCCAAGAAAAATTGGTTGAGGAAATGTTGGGTGAAGCAACTTTAAACTAATAACAAATGTCAGGATCAAGAGCAGCAATTAGATATGCTAAAGCAGTATTGAGCTTAGCACAAGATCAAAAAGCAGAGGACGTAGTAAATAACGATATGAAATCTATTGTTAATGCTATTGCTCAAAGTACTGAATTAAGTCAGATGCTTCAAAATCCTGTTGTAAGATCTTCAGATAAAAAAGCAGTGTTGTCATCGGTATTCGCAAAGGCAAATACGATTACTACAAATCTTATTGATACATTAATTTCGAATAAAAGATTAGCTTTATTAAACGAAGTAGCTTCTAGTTACATTAATTTATACGACCATTTAAGAGGTAGTCAAATTGCAAAAGTAACTACGGCTATAGCTTTAACACCTGAATTAAAAACTAAGGTTTTAGCTAAAGTTAAAGAACTTACTGGAAAAGAAGCAGAATTAGAAAACAATATAGACGAGACTATTTTAGGTGGTTTCATTTTACGAGTGGGCGATATTCAGTATAATGCAAGTATCGCTAATAAGCTTGATAAATTAAAAAGAGAATTTACATTAAATTAATAATGGTTTTAGGTTAGCCGTTAAAGGCTAATAGCTAAAAGCTAAAGACTAAAAAAATGGCAGAAGTAAAACCAGCTGAAATATCAGCAATCTTAAAACAACAACTTTCAGGTTTTGAAGCGAGTGCTTCATTAGACGAAGTAGGAACAGTATTAACTGTAGGTGATGGTATTGTACGTGCTTACGGATTAGCTAACGCACAATACGGTGAATTAGTAGAATTCGATGGTGGTGCAGAAGGAATTGTACTAAACCTTGAAGAAGATAACGTAGGAATTGTACTTTTAGGTACTTCGGTAGGTGTAAAAGAAGGTTCTACAGTAAAACGTACTGAGCGTATTGCCTCTGTAAATGTGGGTGAGGGTATTGTAGGCCGCGTAGTAGATACCTTAGGTAACCCAATAGATGGTAAAGGGCCAATAGTTGGAGAAACCTATGAAATGCCATTAGAGCGTAAAGCGCCTGGTGTAATCTATAGAGAACCAGTAACTGAGCCATTACAAA
>ENA-OUOG01001956-OUOG01001956.1-marine-metagenome-genome-assembly--contig:-NODE-1956-length-22526-cov-7.449641_pt1 | contig 22526 bp, 22 predicted proteins | sample MGYA00248635_ERZ508505 | MGnify/ENA primary metagenome ERZ508505 (study PRJEB26176, sample SAMN06267871) | marine metagenome | isolation source: Saanich Inlet, British Columbia, Canada | place: Pacific...
CATGACGGTGCTATGCTCCGGTTCTCACTTTCGTAATGCAATAATGATCTTTCAATAGATATACCTCAGGAATACGGTATACTTCATGAAACCGCAATTAAAGATTTCATCACGGAATGGTTAGACCTAGAATTAGAACCCTTTTATGAGCTTCTTTTATCTAAACCTATGCTCAGTACATACAAAATGAAAATAAGTGAAATGAATCTCTGATTTTCAGAAATTAGCAGAAATTCATCGATAACAACTTTCAATACTGGTTCAATATAAGTAAAGTACATACCTTAGAAACTGTTGAAAAATCAAACTTCATTAGTAACAGGAGGAGCCGGATTCATTGGATCTCATGTCGTGGATCACTTGATCGAAATGGATCATCAGGTAATTGTTTTGGACGACTTAAGTGGTGGCTTCAGGCAGCACATCAATCCGAAGGCTACTTTTGTTGAAGGGAGTATTCTAGATCATCATCTGATCGAAGCGCTTTTTGAAAAACACCACTTTACTTATGTCTACCATTTAGCAGCATATGCGGCAGAAGGGTTGAGTCATTTCATTCGTAGATTCAATTACACCAACAATATTACTGGAAGCGTAAACCTGATCAATGCCTCAGTAAAGTTTAATGTAAAACGTTTTGTGTTTACTTCTTCCATTGCTGTATATGGTGATGGAGCATTACCTCATAGAGAAACACAAATCCCTCAACCAGAAGACCCTTATGGCATTGCCAAATATGCCATTGAAATGGACCTAAAAGCAGCAAAATCGATGTTCGGACTTGATTACATCATCTTTAGACCGCATAATGTTTTTGGGGAGAGACAGAATATTGCGGATCGCTATAGAAACGTAATTGGCATTTTCATGAATCAAGTTTTACAGCAGAAACCATTGACGATATTCGGTGATGGAGAGCAGTCAAGAGCCTTCAGCTATATAGACGTAGTGGCTCCAATAATAGCACGGTCCGTAGCTATTGAAAGCGCCAAAAATCAGATCTTTAACATTGGAAGTGATCGTCCCACCTCACTAAATCAACTTGTTGACGTCCTGAGAGTAGTGACAGAATTAGATAGCGAAGTAGTTCATCACCCCACAAGAAATGAAGTCACTCATGCGTATGCCGATCACTCAAAACTAAAAGAAGTTTTTGGTCAAAGTAAATCAGAAACGTCATTTAATGAAGGCTTAAAGCGCATGTGGAAATGGGTTCAAATCCATGGTGCTCAAGAAACATCCAATTTTGGATCTATCGAACTCACTAAAAACCTACCTGCCAGTTGGAAAAAGCAACCATGACAACAACTACTCCCCTTGTGTCAATCATTATGGCAGCTAAAGATACTGCACCCTACCTAGTTGACTGTCTTGACTCTATCTTAGCTCAGACCTATAAAAACTGGGAACTTATTGCTATTAATGATCACTCAACGGACGGAACTCCCGAAATATTCGCGCATTACGCAGCCAAAGATTCTAGAATCAAAGTATGTCACAGCGATCGGCCTAAGCTTATCCCTACCCTAAAATACGGATATCAATTTGCCAAAGGTGAACTTATCAACCGCATGGACTCTGACGATAAAATGCCTTATGACAAGTTAGAAGTCCTCGTGACAGAATGGTTGAAGTATGGCAAAGGAACAATCATAGCCGGAGGAACGGAGCATTTTGTAGATGAAGGTGAAGTCGGTGGTGGATTCCTTCGATATGAAGAATGGCTAAATGATGTGGCTAAAAACAACAAGCATTACCAAGAGATTTACAAAGAATGCGTAATTCCCTCCCATTGCTGGATTATCCATAAGGATGACTTTGAAATGGTTGATGGCTTCAACCCAGAGGTTTACCCTGAAGACTATGACTTATGCTTCAGGTTTTATCAAAATGGTCTGAAGGTTGTCGGTATTGATAAGATACTTCATCATTGGCGAGACAGATCCAATCGTATTTCTCGTATGTGGGAGGAATACAAAGACAATCGCTACTTCGATATGAAGTTGAGATACTTTTATGAGATAGATCGAGATTATTCACGCCCCTTGGTGCTTTGGGGCACAGGCAGGAATGGTAAGGATATGGCAAGATTACTCCTTGAAAGAGGTGATACTTTTCATTGGGTCTCGGATAGCGAACGTAAAATTGGCGTTGACATCTATGGTGTGATTACCGAGCATTTCGAAGACATTCAACAGCTTGACAACCCTCAGATAATGATTGTTGTGGCATCTCCAGATGGAAAAGAAGAAATCAGACATCAGCTAGAGGAATGGGACAAAAAACCAGTGAGCGATTATTGGTTTTTTGCATAGATTAGAAAATCATGAGTAACAATAGCAGAGATCATAATAAGAAATGGCTAATCACACGCTTAAAGACTTCAGGAAGTAAAAAAAAGCATGTAGAGTCTGGTGACTATGCTGATACGCGTAATGCTAAGAAGCAGAAACACGTGGAAGACTTACCCAAATATGAAGGTATGGGGCAGGCTAGAAAATTTTTCAATAGCCGAGTAAATTACGGCCTACTGATCCGCTTCTTACGCGGTAGAATTGGGGACGATTGGAACGAAGTTCATGAAGAAATAATGGAGCGAATTCCCAGTAACCTCTCTGAATATAGAATGTGTGTAGAATGGTTTGTTGCCGATCTGGTTGAAGAAGAGGAAAATGAACTCTTTGACAAAAGAGATCAACGATATCTTAAACTGGATCCTGACGAACGAGCTGATCCAGACTACTATACATTTAAAGAATTCTATGTTGATCCGGAAACGAATAAGCTTAGTAAAATTGCCGATGCCCCGTCAAACAAACATGTAAAAGGATTAACCAAAGACGAACTCCGAGAGTTTCGCGAATGCCAACAGCAATACAGACTAGAGGCACGGAAAGCCAAAAACAGTGATACTATTACAGTCTCAGAAGCTATTAAACAAAAAGAGCAGCCCTAGGGCTGCTCTTTTTGTTTCAAAATCTACGCTTATCGCCTTCTTCTAATCTGCTGTGCAGGAAAAACAACAGCTGATTCATTGCCATCCTTACCAACTGCTGCAACTCCGAAGTAATAGTTATCGATAACTATACCTTCTAAAGTATGCTCATTGACGCCAGATACAAATTTGAAATTATCCCATGTTGGAGAAGTTGTTAATCTCCAGTACAGTTTGTAACCAGCTATATTAGGATCATCTGTCTCAGCCCATTGAAGGGTTGTTGAAGGTCTTACAGCTCCACCAATACGCACATCTTTCGGTGCAGGTGGTGCCCATGCTAAGCCAGCCATTGAAATGGCGTTGACTGCAGTTAACTTCTTAGCGTATGGAAAATTCACTGCTTCAATAACATCACCATACTTTATTCCATCCTCTACTCTAATGTCCTGATGCTGTTGTGTGTAGTTTTCATGTGCTTCCATGATTCTTACACCAGCAAAGCCGAGGTCATTAAAAGGTCTATGATGTCCACCTCTTCCAAAGCGATCTAATCGATAGATCATCATTGGATTCATTTCAGGCATATACGTTTTAACTTGGCCATGAATATATCTTGCTAACTGTCTCGAAATACCATCTACTTCGCCACCAGCAAACCTTCTAGCACCACGTTGTCTATCAGTCTCATTAGCCGGTGTCGGTTCTGAGAAAATTCTAAAGGCGCGGTTGTCAATCACTCCGTCTACGCCTTCGATATTTCCGATCATGTCATTGTTCAGAATACCAATCATTTCCCATTTATTATCCTGAGCAAATTTAGCCAATCCCTTACCGCCAAAAAGACCTTGCTCCTCACCGGAAAGGCCAACGAAAGCGACACTGTGCTTAAATTTATACTTCGACATTACTCTTGCAGCCTCAATTGCACCTGCCATTCCCGAAGCATTATCATTTGCACCAGGTGCATCAATTTCGAAATTCATAGTATTTGAGGCCCTTGAATCGATATCTCCTGACATCATCACATATGAGTTAGGATAATCAGTCCCACGTAGTACAGCTACTACATTTACTATCCAAGTACTATGCGGTACACGACTGCCTTCTGTTTTTTCAACAAAATCTCTTTGATAAAACACTTCTAAGCAACCACCACATTCTTGCGAGATCTTTTCGAACTCAGATTTTATCCATCTACGGGCGGCACCAATCCCCCTTGTTTCAGAAACAGTATCTGAAAAAGTATTACGCGTTCCAAAGTTTGCCAACTTTCGAATATCCGCTTCAATGCGATCTGCAGAAGTAGCGTTAACGATATCATAAATCCTTGTGTCAACCTGTGGTGGCGCATCTTGTGCACTTATGGTTTGAAAAGCAGCCATCAGGCCGAGTAAACACATTGTCTTAAAGACTTTCTTCATAAGAATTAAGGGTTAATCTGAAACTAAAAATATAAAAGATTCATCTACACTAAAATGGATTAGTGATGGGTGGAGTTTATTTTATCAACATAGGGGTTTTCTCCTTTTGAAGTGTCCTATAGGTGCAATCTTCTAGAAGAAAACTTTTTCTAGTAGTGGAGTAAACTTGGCACATTGATTGTCGTATAGGAGGAAGTAAGAATATAATTAAGATGAAAAAGAAGACATTATTAATCACAGCAGCAGCAGTAATTGCCACAGGTCTCGGTATTTTCAGCATTGCGAGTAAGAAGATATCCTTCCCTAAGAAAAGGGTGTCAGCTAAGTCGTAAAGCTTGAGCGTATAGAACTACGGGTTAAATACTGTTAAGTTCGTCAGCCTCGGTGATACCGAGGCTTTTTAATGTCTAAACTTTGTTAATTTAGTGCAAGAAATCCTCGCATGAAGAAAATACTCCTAATTTGTATATTGTCTGTTTTCGGTGCCTTAAGTATGCAGGCTCAAATTAGACCTAAAGACCCAAGATTATTTATTGATTCGGCCATCGTTTTAATGGATCAGGAAAAATATGTGGAGGCCGATGGCTATTTCATGAATGCCCTGAACAGAATTGATGTTCTTCCTGCAGACTTCTGCTTCTACTTCGGCAAGAACTCGCTCTTCCTAAAGAAGTATACACAAAGTATAGATTGGCTTAATAAATACCTCGAATTAAAAGGAAGTCAAGGTCAATATTCTAAAGAGACACTTACTATTCTAGAAAAAGCTGAAGAAGGCTTTAGAGAAAATAGAGGCATCACCACCTCTGCTGATGTAAATAGTAAATTCTTCTATCGCAATACTATCAGTTGTGATGACAGCAAACCTATAATATGTCCAGTCTGCAGAGGTGATGATATTATTATCTCAAGAGATGGATTAGGAGAAAAAAGATATAAACAGTGCCCTTATTCCAATAACGGTGTACTGACTTGTACAGAATTCAATTTACTGATTCAGGGCAATCTCAAGCCTAAAAATGGTTCTCACTAAACTATATCCTGTCTAAAGTTTTTTGAATAAGGCCATCAACAGCTGCCTCATGGTTTTTGGAAAATTCCTGACGCGCTCGATTAGCAATTAGCGCATTCAAACTGACCATTTCGTGACCTAACAACTTGGCCATGGCATAATAACCGCTAGTTTCCATTTCTAAATTTGTAAAATGACCAAAAGGAGTCTCCATGCAGGCGAGCTTGTCCACCAAGTTATCTACTTTCGGCTTTAACCGAACTTGCCTTCCTTGAGGGGCATAAAAGCCAGGAGCGGTTATCGTAACCCCTTGATAAAAGTCTTCTTTGAACAAATCTAATAGTGCATTAGACGCGTGTGCAAAATATGGCTGAAATGTTAGCCCAAGTTCATTCTTGACACGTGTCGTGAACGCATTGGCCTCAAAATCGCCTTCCCATTGATAGAAACTCATCAAGGTATCTAAACCTAGTGCCGAGGTGGACACCAAATGTGCATCAAGAGGGATTTCGGCTTGTAAACAACCCGAAGTACCAACCCTGATTATCCGCAGACTTCTAAGTGACTCTTTAACCTTCCTAGTCTTAAGATCGACATTGACCAATGCATCTAACTCAGTCATCAGAATTTCGACATTGTCAGTACCCATTCCCGAACTCATAACCGTGAGACGATTACCTCCTATGGTCCCGGTGTGAGTTACCAATTCCCGACTATGCACCTGATGCTCAATCTTATCGAAATAGCAACTAACCTTAGGCACACGATCAGGGTCACCCACCACTATGATAGTATCAGCCACCATCTCTGGAAGTAGGTTCAAATGATATACTCTTCCCTGAGGTGTAAGTAATAATTCGGACTCAGGAATTCGCTTGTTCATTATTTAATCGTTGCAGGCTCTCGCTTCACTCCTTTTAAAGGATTGTAGTGGTTAGTGTTCTTTTGGTAGTAGCCCGTGCCATCATATGGTCTTCTTGAAGGGCTTTCTCTGCATTCATCTGAGCAACATCCATCCTTCAACCATCCTGCCTCTTCACTCATTGGAATGTGTGCATTGCATTCAGCGTTAGCACAATTGATCATTCGATCAGTAGGTTCTCCAGTAATGTGGCACTTTGAGAGAATACTCGGATTGACGTGGTTTACATCTGCCGTGATACGATTATCAAACACGTAGCATTTTCCTTCGAAATCTTTCCCCTCTGCTTCTATACCGTATTTAATGATTCCGCCATGCAATTGATAGACATTTTCAAAGCCCTGCTCCAATAAATAAGCACTGGCCTTTTCACATTTAATTCCACCTGTACAATAGGTAATTATCTTCTTATCTCTGAGATGATCCAATGCCTTCACCCTTTCCGGGAAATCTCGGAAATTATCAATATCTAGTGTTAGTGCATTTTTGAACTTACCAACGTTGTGTTCATAATTACTACGCACATCTAGAATCACAGTGTCTTCTGGTTGATCTTCTAGAATCTCTTTGAATTCATTGGGTTCAACGTAAGTACCAGTCTCTTCTCTTGGGTTGAGATGTCTTAGGCTAGAGTGAACGATTTCTGGTTTTACCCTTACATGAAGCTTGGCAAAGGCCATAAGATCGTGAGCCTCCACTTTAAATTCCGTATCACCAAAGCGCTGATCAGACCTAACATAGGCCATGTACTTCTCACAGTCTTTTTCAAGCCCTGAGACTGTACCGTTTAAGCCTTCAGGAGAAATAATGACTCTTCCTCTGAGGTTATTTTCAACACAAAAAAGATGATGCTCTTCTCTATACGCTTCGAAATCTTCGATTTCGGCATAGCAGTAATAGAGTAATATTGAATAGTTCTTTTCCATAAGTTCTGCCCTATTGCTTGTAGGGTGATTATGAGTTTCTAGCTTCTATGTTATACTATACTTCTTTGGCAGGGTTACCAAATACGGTTTTGCCTTCTTTGACATCGCCTATGACAACAGATCCTGCACCAACTCTGGCGTTCTTGCCAATTGTTACGCCTGGGACAATGGTTACACCGGACCCAATAAATACGTTGTCTTCGATTTGGGCTTCAGCTCCAATTGTACTACCAGCGCCAACCTGGACTAAGTCACCCAAGGTTGCACTATAATCAACAACAACGTTGGTGTTTAGCATGCAGTGGTCTCCAATCTTTGCATTAGCTCCGATAATGACACCACTATTGATAAACTCACCATGCCCTACATGGGCAGAGGGCGCTATTTCTGTGTTACTATGAATCGCATTGACAGGCATCATTTTCCTGCGGTCTTTCATCAGTTTGACGATACTCTTTCGAAGGTTTCTATCATCTACCGCTATAAAACCCTCGCACTTTTTTCCTATCAATTTCAAGAAACCATCATCATCAGTTCTTCCAAGAATAGCCAACTCGTCTAACTCCGTTCCGTGAAGCTCCTCGTTGTCGTCTAAATAGCCGTAAACGATGATATCGTTACTTTCAAAAATCTCTCTTGCTGCTTGGCCTAAAGCGCTGGCACCAAATATAACTACTGGGTTTTTCATGCATCATTCAATTGGAGGGCAAAGATAAAGCATTTCACAAGAATTAGCTTAATTGGATTTAATTAAGCCTTAATCAGTTCCGCACCGATACTACACTCGACACATCGCTTATGCTTGCAAAAACTATTGTGAAGTTCAATTAATCCCTGGCTATCAAAAGCTGAAGAAACATTCCAGCCCAAATCCTTCCACAACCGAGTAATCCTGTTCTCTTCCTTGGGTAGGGCCATTAATAAGTTAAGTGCCTTGTCAAACGGTTCAGTTCTATCTTTATACTTCGCATAAGCCACAAGCAAAGGCACTGTTGTGTTGATTAGCAAATTCTCTTTAGCGACCTTAGTCAAACCAAGTGTCCTCATTTTACTCTCTTTATCTATCATTACATGCGTTTGCCAATAGAGAGACTGTGAGACATGGAGTTCACTAATCAATTCTTTTGGGTTCTTGAACTCAGTGAAAAGTGAGAATATATTCTGACGATTAAATAGCAAAGCAGCGAGTTGAGCAATTCGTATAGTTGGGTAGTTACTTGGTCTGGCACCTGCAAAATGCCATTGATTATAACTCAGTTGCTGAGTGAGACCGTACTTTGCTGATAGATACGTGAATTCAGTCTTTAGCTCCTTTAAATACGTATCATGTAGATCAACATTCAATAGCCCTGACACCCCAAACAAGATTGCCTCATAGTGCTTTAGGTCATTATGTTTATGCAAAATTTTGACCGGTATCAAACGAGCTAATTCCAACATAGAGTCTGAATTAATCCTAAATCCTAAGCCTTTTGCAAGCCACTGGTAAGCGGTTTCTTCCCAGTCTGAATTGTTTTCCATCAACAATGTCGTAACAGCTTCTGCCTTGCTTTCAATTCGACCAATTAAGGCCCTTTCTAACATAGATAACCTTGTAATCACTTTTGTATCTTGAAGCGTAGAAGTACAGGCTATAGGCTCCCCATTCTCTAGCATCTTCTCATAGCGAAGTAGCATTTTCGGTTTGATAAGACCCCGAAGCGATAGTGTAGGAAGTGGGTTTCCGTCTCTATTTATTACCTCTCGGTCATGGTCATAAACGACATGGAGAATGACATTATCATAGTTTTGGTCGCTTTGGTGCTTATGTTTATACCAGTCTGATGAGCTGATATGGATTTCAACTGCACCAACCCACTTTATTCCGCCAATAACAACCTCGGCTTCACTAAAGTCTGGACCGGCTAAGTGGTTGTGAAAACCCACTTTCTGGATTTGAATCGGTTCTCCCGATTGCGTGAAAATCTTGGTTTTATTAAAATACTGATTTTGCCACACGAAGTGCAAAAAGGCCTCTTTAATCATACGGTGTGTGTTTACACCTAGAATTTAAAGATATTTTCCGAGATATCCAGCCATTTCTTGTTGCAGCTCCTTGGCTTTCTGAGCTGCAACTGTGGCAAAATCTTCAGAACTATCGGCATAAATGATGCCTCTGGAGGAGTTTACTAAGAGACCACAGTGACTATTCATTCCATATTTAGAGACCTCCTCTAAACTCCCACCTTGTGCGCCTACACCCGGGACAAGTAAAAAATGCTCCGGAACAATTCGCCTGATATTCTTCAAGGCTTCAGCGCGCGTAGCACCTACAACATACATCATCTGGTCAGTATTACCCCACTCTTGGCTTTTGCGAAGTACTTCTTCGTAGAGTTCTCCCCCTTTGTTTAAACCAAGGTTTTGGAAGTCTTTACCTCCTGCATTGGATGTCAGTGCCAATAGGATGACCCACTTATTATCAAATTCAAGAAATGGTTTAACTGAATCTTCGCCCATATATGGAGCGACTGTGATTGAATCACAATCCATTTGCTCGAAGAAGGCGCGGGCATACATCTTAGAAGTGTTGCCGATATCTCCTCTCTTGGCATCTGCTACGGTGAAAATATCCTTAGGGATATATTTGATGGTTTTCTGAAGGCTTTTCCAACCCTCGATGCCATGTGCCTCATAAAAGGCTATGTTAGGTTTATAAGCTACTGCATAGTCTGCTGTAGCATCAATGATCTGCTTATTGAACTCAAAGATTGGGTCTTCGTGATCTAAAAGGTGTTTTGGGATTTTCTGGATATCGGTGTCTAAACCGACACACAGATAAGATGACTTCTTTTGAATTTGCTCAAAGAGCTCTACTCTGTTCATTCGTTACGCAAATCTTCTTTGTGTTGTACAGGGTTAGCTTCTTCATCAAACTCGAAGTACTTAGCATCGAATACTTGATCTGGCTTAAAGGCAGCCACCTCAAAATTGGTTTTTGCACCATCATAATCAATCAGATCCCAAGCTTTCAAATAAGCGTCTTTCTGACCGATGTACATTATGATGTTAGTGAAATCCGCATCTTCATCAGTAGATACCAGCTCTACCACATCTACCAACTCTCCTTTAACATTATCTTGTCGTTTGTACTCGAAAGTAAATCCATTCTTATAGATATCGTAGATATTGGCCGGGTTAATTGCTCCTTCTTCCGGCTCAAAATTACTAATCGTCAATTCTTGAGATTCTACTAAGTACGTCCATAATACAGGCCCATTGCAATAGATTTGTTGCCCTTCTATTTTAAGCACAAACTTCTCTTTAGAAACAGCCGCAGACCCTGCGGTCTGAGCAATAACCTCTGCTTCACTGAAATTCTTTTGAACAAAAGATATCTCATAACCAGACATCGCTTTATAAGTACTGCTCATTTTATCAAGGACAGCTTTTGCATCTCCACTTTGCCCCTTAGCTGCTAATGCAACAACAGCAAAAATCAACACGTATATTACTTTTTTCATCTTCTTTCTATTCTTCAGAATCATTTGTCATCGATAGTATTCAATAACTGTTCCAAACTATATTCATCTGGTATTAATACTTGTCTCGCCTTACTACCTTCAAAGGAACCTACAATTCCAGCAGCCTCCAATTGATCTATTATTCTACCGGCTCTATTATAGCCTAATTTCAGTTTACGCTGAATTAAACTAGTACTTCCTTGCTGATGCGCCACGATTAGTTTAGCAGCCTCTTCAAACAGGGCATCCCTATCTGAAAGATCAACATCACCAGTGTTTGCATCTACTTCATCACCTGTAAACTCTGGAAGCAAGTAGGCTGATTCATAGCCCTTCTGCGATCCAATAAAGTCGCAAATTTCGTCTACTTCTGGCGTATCTAAAAATGCGCACTGAAGTCTTATGATATCTGATCCCATGGATAATAGCATATCACCCTGACCAATTAGCTGATCGGCACCACCAGAATCTAGGATCGTTCTTGAATCTACCTTGGATGTTACCCTAAACGATAGTCTTGCAGGGAAGTTCGCTTTAATAATACCCGTAATCACATTTACCGAGGGCCTCTGCGTAGCCACTACCAAGTGAATTCCAATTGCACGTGCCAACTGCGCCAAACGAGCAATAGGTGTCTCCACCTCTTTACCAGCAGTCATCATCAAATCTGCCAACTCATCTATCACCAAGACGATGTAAGGCAAAAACTTATGTCCTTTCTCTGGATTCAGTTTTCTGTCAACAAACTTTTGATTGTATTCTTTAATATTTCGGCAAGCGGCATCTTTCAACAAATCATAACGCTGATCCATTTCAATGCAGAGAGAATTGAGGGTATTAATTACCTTCTTAGTATCTGTAATGATCGGCTCTTCGTTGTCTGGAAGCTTTGCTAAATAGTGTCTTTCAATCTTATTGAAAAGCGTTAGCTCCACCTTTTTAGGGTCAACCAGAACGAACTTCAGTTGTGATGGGTGTTTTTTATACAGTAAAGAGGCTAGAATAACATTCAGCCCGACTGATTTACCTTGCCCCGTAGCTCCTGCCATCAGCAAGTGTGGCATTTTAGCTAGATCCGCGACAAAAACTTCATTTGAAATGGTCTTACCAAAACCGATCGGAAGCGCCATATCTGAATTCATGAACTTTTCGGTTGAAATCACCGACTTCATGGAAACCATTTCCTTGTTCTTATTCGGCACTTCAATACCAATTGTTCCCTTACCCGGAATTGGAGCAATGATTCTTATACCCAAGGCTGCTAAACTCAAAGCGATATCGTCTTCTAGGTTCTTAATCTTAGAAATCTTGACACCCGCTTCTGGTACAATCTCATAAAGAGTTACTGTCGGACCTATAGTCGCCTTGATGCTTGAAATACCGATCTTAAAGTTAGTCAGCGTCTCTACGATCTTATCCTTGTTGGCTTGAAGCTCTTCCTTAGTCACAGAAATCTTCCCAGTAGAATACTCCCTTAACATATCCACTCTCGGAAACTGATACTTTGGTAAATCTAAAGTTGGGTCGTAGTGACCTGCGATTTCGACTAGCTTTTCAGCCTTTTCATTAATCTCTACTTCAAACGTAGGTTCAGCATCTAATGCCTTAGGTATTGGCTTGTTAACTGGTGTCACTTCCAATTCCAAAGCCGTATCTGCTGACTCTTTGGCTTGATCAATAGGTTCAGGCACCTCCTCTTGAGGTTCTTCAATGGCAGCTAACGCCTCTTGGGCCATTTCAGCTTCTTTCTCTTCTTTCTCTTCTTTCTCTTCTTTTAAGGAGACTACCCAGTCTTTCAACTCCGTCTCGCTATCAATATTTTCAACAGGCTCATTATCTTCAACCTCCTGATTCACAGGAAACTCCTCGTCTAAATCAGAGGCAAGGAATGGCGTATCATCTTCTGGATCAGTTACAGCAGGTGTCTTCTTAAATGATAGGATTTCTGTGATATTGAAGAAGAAGATCACAAAAACAAGTAAAGTAAAGGCTAAAAAAAGAATAGTTCCATAACCCAATAGATTGTCAAAGAAGATAGAAAGCTGATAGCCTAAACCTCCACTATAAAAGCTCCATTCAGAAATCGATTCGTCTCCTTTGATCATCGATCCCATCAAAAGGCTTACCCAAATCAGGAAGAATAAACTAAAGCTGATTGCTCTTGATAGCTTGACCAATGCTTTGCCCCAAATTACTTTATATCCAAAGAGGAATAATAATGGTGGTATAAGGAAAGCCGCAATACCAAACCAAGAGAATATTAGTCTGTGTGCAACAAGGGCACCGAGTAACTTCATCCAGTTACCTGCCTCTTGGCCTAAGGATTTAACAGTTTCGTTTTGATCGAAGAAGGCCTCTACCACACTTTGATCCATTTTACCTGTAAAAAGGTAACTCACACAGGCCAAAAAGATAAATACAGACGTTAGCAAAAGGAAGAACCCTATTGACAATTGAAATCTCCTATCCCTTAAAAAGGGGATGTCGATTTTAAAAGAACGTTTCTTTTTGGGCCCTTTGTCCTTAGTGTTGGACTTAAAAGTATTGGACTTATATGCGTTTTTGGTCATCTAAAAATCTAAAACCTTATAATACGAATTTAATCGAATTTTATGAACCTAATGCGATCATTCATCAAACGATCTAGAACTTGTTTTCTTTCCATTTCGCAAGACCTTTGTTTATTCTCTTGACCATACCCGGTCCTTCGTAAATAAACCCAGTATAAACCTGAACTAGGCTTGCTCCTGCTTCTAGTTTCTCTCTTGCATCATCCGCTGTTTGAATTCCTCCAACGCCAACAATAGGGAACGAACCCTTAGACTTTTCATGGAGAAAACGAATCACTTCTGTAGATCGTGACTTCACAGCCTTTCCGCTCAACCCTCCTGCACCAATTTCATCAATAGTACTTTTTGAGGTTTTTAAACCATCTCGAGATATCGTTGTATTGGTGGCGATTACACCATCAATCTTCGTCTCGTCAACGATTTCGATAATGTCTAGCAACTGATCTTCAGTTAAATCAGGTGCTATCTTAAGGAGGATAGGTTTTTTGTCGGCAAAAGCTTTCCCAGCTTCTTGAAGGCTATTTAATATATGCTTTAACGGTCCTTTTTCCTGAAGTGCTCTCAGATTTGGCGTGTTTGGAGAACTCACATTCACCACGAAGTAATCTACATAAGCATGAAGGCCTTTAAAGCAGATTAAGTAGTCGTTAACCGCCTCTTCGTTTGGCGTCACTTTGTTCTTGCCAATATTTCCTCCTATTATAATATCCGTATTTCGATGCTTTAATCTTTCGATGGCTTCATCTAGCCCCCCATTATTGAAGCCCATTCGATTGATAAGGCTTTGATCTTCTGGCAAGCGAAAAAGTCTTGGTAAAGGATTACCGTCTTGTGGCTTTGGCGTAATTGTTCCTATTTCAATAAAACCAAAACCTAGAGCAGAGAGCTCATTATAAAGTTTAGCATCCTTATCAAAACCTGCTGCGAGTCCGACTGGATTCTTAAATTTTAGACCGAAGCATTCAATTTCCAAACTACCAGCTCTATAGTCATAGAGATTTTGGCTGATACTTTTTACGCCAGGAATCTTAAACAAACGTTTAAGCCACCTAAAAGCAAAATAATGTGCTGATTCTGCATTCTTGGTAAATAGGAAAGGACGTATAATACTTTTGTACACTGGGAGATTTTCAGCAAAAATAGAGCTTATAGTCGAAACGTATAATTCTTTAAGGAGGAATTCCTCAACTTCAACCTCAATTACATAATTTTGATCCTATGAATGATCTTTTGGAAGTTTTTAATCTCACACAAAGTCAAGCATTAAACTATTTTATTTTTGCTATAGCGGTACTTCTAGTGGCCTTCATTATCCTGAAGGTTTTAAGGGCAATTCTCAATCGATACATCAAGAAGTCGAGCCATGACCTTCAAGTAGACCCTACCCAGTATAAGTTCTTAAACAACGCCTTAGGATTTATCATTTATCTAGCCGCTCTGGTAGCTATTTTCATGGTAATCCCCCCATTAAAGACCGTAGGTGTTACACTATTTGCTAGTGCAGGGATCTTCGCAGCTATTATAGGTTTTGCTTCTCAAGCAGCATTCTCAAATATTGTTAGTGGCATCTTCGTTGTCATCTTTAAGCCCTTTAGAGTTGGTGACATCGTGAAGATTAGCAACCTCTATTCAGGCATTGTTGAAGACATTACTTTAAGACATACCGTAATTCGAGATTTTGAAAACAAAAGACTAATTATCCCAAATGCCGTCATTAGCTCAGAAACCATTCACAACTACAACATCATTGATGACAAAGTCCGGAACCATATTTTTTATGGCATTAGTTACGACTCCAACGTTGACTTGGCCATAAAGATTATCCGTGAGGAGGCAATGGCTCATAAACATTACATTGATAATAGGTCTCAAGAAGAGATTGAAGATGGCGAACCAGCTGTAGTCATCAGGTTAATAGAGTTTGGTGAATCCAGTATCAATCTCCGAGCGCAAGTTTGGTCAAAGGACCCTTTCTTGGGTTTCGAATTGAAGTGCGATATCAATAAATCTATCAAAGAACGCTTTGACAAAGAAGGAATCGAAATTCCTTTCCCACACCGAACCATTGTCTATAAAGAAAAGAAAGCCTGACCTTAACTCCTTGGGTGAAATTCTTGGATCACCTGCCTTAGGTAATCTCTGTCAAGGTGCGTATAAATCTCAGTGGTTGTGATGGACTCATGGCCTAACATTTCCTGTACCGCCCTAAGGTCTGCCCCACCTTCAATCAAATGGGTGGCAAATGAGTGCCTAAATGTATGAGGGCTTATGGTTTTTTTAATCCCGGCTTTGACCACCAAATCTTTCAAAAAAGTAAAGACCATCTGCCTGGTCAATTGTCTACCTCGTCTATTCAGAAAGAGAAAAGCTTCGTGCCCTTGCTTAATATCCAAATGTACCCTCACCTCTTCTCGGTAAATATTAATGTGCTTAAGGGCTGTTCTACCAATCGGAACAAGTCTCTCCTTATTCCCCTTTCCGGTTACTCGAAGAAAACCTACTTCGAAATGCACGTTGGAGGTCTTCAAGCCAATTAGTTCGGATACACGCAAGCCTGAACTATAGAGCGTTTCGAGCATCGCTCGGTTACGGGTTCCTTCAGGAGTTGAATGATCTATGGCTTCTAGAATTTGATCTATCTCCTGTATGCTCAGCGTGTCCGGGAGTTTCCGCCCAAGCTTGGGAGCCTCAAGAAGTGTAGTCGGATCAACATCCATCTCACCTTCATAAATGAGAAATTTATAGAATGACTTGAGGCCGGAAATGATTCGAGCTTGCGAAAAAGCACTCATCCCCAATTCATTAATCCACTCTACCATGTCTTGAAGCTCTTGGAGTGTGACTTGAAGTGGATTTAAGTCCTTCTCCCTCAATTCAAGAAACTGTTTTAGTTTTACGATGTCGCGTACATAAGCATCCACTGAATTTGCACTGAGCGATCGCTCTAGCTTCAGATAATTCTCATACTCCTGAATATATACATCCCAAGACATGGTCAAGTATAAGCAAAACTCTCTATAGATTCTGAAAGAAATGTAGAATGGATTAGATTTGTCCATCATGAAGGTAATTATCATCAACGGCCCAAACCTTAATCTACTCGGCACCAGAGAAAAAAGCATCTACGGCAACGAAAGTTTCGAAGACTACTTCTCGAAATTAAAAGGGCGATTCGATAACATCACACTAGAATACTACCAAAGTAATGTTGAAGGCGAGCTGATTAACAAACTCCATGAAGTTGGTTTCTCATACGATGGAATTGTTTTAAATGGTGGCGGCTACACACACACCTCAGTAGCCATCTCGGATGCGATTGCAGCCATTAACACTCCTGTTGTAGAAGTCCACATCTCCAACATTCATGCGCGCGAAGAATTCAGGCACATAAGCCTAATCACCAAGGAATGTATCGGCCTAATCACGGGTTTTGGCTTGAAGGGCTATGATATGGCTTTGTTCGCTTTGAAAGCTGAATAAGCTAAACTTCCTCATAAAAAACTGAGGGTTTGATATCGCGTTTTCTAGCTTTGCAAAAATATTTTTTTCATGCTCAGCTTTAAAGCAATCATCTCAGTTACCCTGATACTTTTTTCAGTAATCGATATCCTAGGGTCCACCCCAATCATTATTGACTTGCGAAAGAAAAATGGTGGTCATATACAGTCAGGAAAAGCCACGCTAGCCGCTGGTGTATTGATGATACTCTTTCTGTTTGTGGGCGACAATTTACTCGGCCTTTTTGGTATTGATGTTGGTTCTTTTGCCATTGCAGGCTCAATCGTTATGTTCATCATCGGACTTGAGATGATTCTAGGAAGAAATTTCTTCAAAAACGACCCCTCTGCTAGTGGTACCTCCTCTATTGTCCCGATCGCTTTTCCCTTGATCGCAGGCGCTGGAACTTTAACGACCATTATTTCAATCAGAGCAGAATACAGTGAATGGGATATTTTAGTTGGTATCGTTGTCAACTTATTATTCGTATATCTGGTCCTAAAATCTACTAACTGGTTAGAACGCAAAATCGGGCCTGCCGGATTAGGCGTTTTGCAAAAGGTTTTTGGAATAATCCTGCTCTCTATTGCCATCAAATTATTTAAGGATAATATTGTCAATCTATGATTGTAATCTATACTGACGGATCTTCGAAAGGGAACCCTGGCCCAGGTGGTTATGGTACTGTTATGAAGTACAATGAACATCGCAAGGAGCTATCTCAGGGCTATCGTAAAACCACTAATAACAGAATGGAGCTGATGGCAGTGATCGCTGGTTTAGAGTCAATAAAAGTAGAAAAGGCTAAAATAAAGGTATATTCAGACTCTAAGTATGTGATTGATTCGGTTGAAAAAGGATGGCTTTGGAACTGGATGAAAAAGGATTTCAAAGGGAAGAAAAACAAAGACCTTTGGCTTCGATTTGCAGAAATCTACAAGAAACACCACGTCTCTTTTCAATGGGTGAAAGGCCATGCAGGCAATGAAGAGAATGAAGTATGCGATCAACTAGCCGTTGGGGCTGCCGAAAGCAACGACCACCTGATTGACGAAGGCTTCGAGTCTGGACTTTATTCTTAACCTCTCGTTTTGCCGAACACTTACTTTCAATTCAAGCAATTCCTAATAGATCAAGCAGCGGATGGAATGAAAGTAACCACTGATGGCTGCATTTTAGGCGCGCTCATCAATGAGGTTTCTAAGGGAAATATTTTAGACATTGGAACAGGTACTGGCTTACTTTCGTTAATGCTCGCTCAGCGTACAAAGGCTAAAATTCATGCATTAGAAATTGATGAAAAAGTCGCACATCAAGCGGTTGAAAACGTAAAGAATTCACCTTGGCCGGATCAGATCAGCGTGTTACACCAAGACTTCAAAACATACGAAACTGAAACGATCTATGATCAGATCATTTGCAACCCACCGTTCTTTAAAAACAGCCATAAAGGACAGTCAAAATCCAAAAACACAGCCATTCATGACGATAGCCTCTCAATGGATTCTCTTATCAAGAAATCAAAAAAGCTACTGGCAAACCAAGGTACGCTTTGGGTGATGTACCCTGCATACGAAATGGATCAGTTCGCACAGCTCGCGACTACATCAGGTTTAAAGTTAAATAAACAAACCTTTATCTATAACCAGTCTGGAGGATCTGTTTTTAGGGTAATCGCTGAATTTATCAATGGCCAAATCAAGAAATCAACTTCACGTAACCTGACCATCAAAAAAGCAGATGGCTCATATACAGAAGAATTCTCTGTCCTTTTAAAGGACTATTATCTCCATTTATAAAGTCTGCTTGGACGATAAAGGCATTAGCTTGCAGTCCCTAAAAAATTCCAATACCTTGCATCCTTTCAAAAATCACCATGGAGATACTAGGCATAGACGTTGGCGGCAGCGGTATTAAGGGAGCAATTGTCGATACCAAAAAAGGGTATTTAGTTTCTGACAGGTTTAGAGTACCAACACCCGAAGGACGTAGACCAGACGACATAGCTGATGTGATCAGCCAAATTCAAGAACACTTCAATTACAATGACAACATAGGTGTAGCCTTTCCTACAGTTGTTGTCAATGGAAAAGCGAAGTACCATAGTAACCTGGACGCAAGCTGGAAAGGAATACAAATAGACGACCTCTTTCGTGGACGTTGTAATCAAATCTGTAACGTAATCAATGACGCTGATGCCGCTGGACTTGCTGAAATGAAATTCGGAGCAGGCCGACACCATTCTGGGGTAGTCTTGATGGTTACCATTGGCACCGGACTTGGTAGTGGTCTTTTTTATGATGGCGTATTAATTCCCAACTTTGAATTAGGACACCTCTTCTACAAAAATGGAGAACTCATAGAACACTTTGCTGCGGATTCAGCACGTAAAAGAGAAGGATTAAGCTTTGATGTTTGGGGTGTGAGGCTCAATCAGTTCTTAAAACACATCGAGCGTGTGATTAACCCAGACTTTATCATTCTGGGTGGCGGAGTAAGTAAACACATTCACAAATACAGAGATCAAATCACCATCAAAACACCTTTTATTGTCGGTGAAAAAGAGAATAACTCTGGTATTATCGGTGCGGCAGCTTATGCAGCGGATCATCATAAATGATTAATTTCCTCTTTCACTTCTGGAAAGGCTAGAGGATCAAAAATCAACTCTCCCATATTCAAAAAACGCTGCATGCCCAGCATCACTTCAAAGTTAGGTTGATGCAAGTGCTTCGGAATTCTATAAATCTTAGGGTCCTTCTTTTCGAAAGGAGTTGGGATTTTCGATCCATACAAGAAAGGCATTAATATCTTCGAACAACTGAAAGCAATTCGATCAAATTCGTTCTCATCAATATGCCTAGTAATTCTTTCATTGATGTTTTCAAAAAACTCAAGCGTCTTTGCTAAACGCACTCTGGATCCAGCCCTAGATTTTCCCTTCGTTTTTAGGTGTTTAATCTGGCTTTTCCCTTGCTTCTTTCGGACCATATAAGCACTCAATACTTTGTGCTCTAAACACTCCTCCCCTTTAAATACACCGATTGCCGAACTACCTGTTTGAACCAAAAGCATCAGATATTTTACGACATGCGCTTCATCTATCGTATCATTCTTTAGAGCCAAAGTTATTGGTAATCTTACTTGAAATTGATCCTCGTCATTTTCGTAATAAAAGGCATGCTTTTCAATGTCATATTGCTTTGTATAGCCAAGCTGATCAATCGAATCAGTCGCCTTAATGATACTTGCCCTATTCAGAAAGTGGTGTTCTAAATTCACTTAGCCGGATAGCTTAAATTAAACGCATAACTAACGCCATATTGAATATCGGGAGCATTGTTTACTACTTGCAAATCTTCTCCTATTGTAATACTAAAGTCACCCCTAGGGGTTTTATGTCCAATAACTAGATATGTTGTAATAGAAAAAAAGTACATAGAAGCAGGCGTGAGCTTATTCTGATTAAATGACTCTTCGATGGTTACTCCTTCCCATGTATCACCAGCCCCCAAGTAACTTATACCCAAATCTTTATATTCATCCTGACTTGAACTAAATATATTTCCTTCTAAAAAAGCATCCTGATAATTATTTAATAATCCCAAGTAAAATGTTCTGCCTTTAGAAGGCTTATAAAAATTAAACCCCAAGTAGAACTTGGCATTCATTCGCAAATTTCGATCGGTAATGTTAGTAGTATTCGTATTAAGGCTTAACAGAGAATTATGTGTTAGTAATCCGTTCAAGCTAACATCAGTTGAAAAAGTTTTAGTTATTTTTTTTCGGTACAAAAAGGTAGTAGAAATACCACCCGATACTTTTGGATAGTAATTATTTAAGGGAATGGCAATATGCCCACCCATTTGTAGTGAATAATAAGAGGATCTGTTATTTTTCATGTACAATGGAAAATAGTAATGGGTATCTAATGTACCTAGAAAGCCAGCCCCCTTAGAAACCCTAATATTATTGCCGTCTTCGTCTTCAAATGAAATATGGGCTCTATTAAAAGGGTATACCTTTCGGCCAAAATTATCTTCTGAACCTATCGCACTGTGAATTACTTCAATCAACTTATCGGATGCAGGGTAATGCAAGGGAGAGTTGCCACCAGACAGTAAGTGTGTGTTTAAATTAAAAATAAAGGTTCCTCTTTTTTTTAGTTGCCATATATAGCTCACTGTCATGTTCTGTAAAATTCCATCTGTAGAAAAGGTTTTTTGCCGGGTAGGCAGATTTATACTTTCAAAAAATCCTGGACGGTTGGTTACATATAAATCATTTACTTCTTCCCGAAATACTGAAGGAAGATCTTGCGGATAATACATCGTAGCCTGGGGTCCCCAAATATTAGCCATTCCATAACTAACCTTAATCTCATGACTCGCTTCATTAAAAGATCCTATATAAAACGGAGCGCTTTGCATAAAAATACCAAACGGATGTAACGGATTAACCTCAGTAAATAGAATGTCGTTTTTGAATACTGAAGGCTGACTGTCTGTTTTTCCTTTTTGACCAAAAAGCAAAGTAGTTGGCAACAAGAAATATATGCAAAAGGCTATACGTGTGTTCATATAAGAATAAATGGTTTAGAATTCAGCCAATCAGTACTCCAACAATTGTCATTATTATGTTGCCGATTTTCGAGTGGAATATGCATAACAAAACTGCATGATTTTGTTCATTAGTTTGTCATATAAACCAAAATATGGCTAATGATGAGCACAAACACTAAAAGGGTTAAGTTGTTGATTAAATTAGGCATTATTATTTCGTAAAATCAATTGTTCTGGAAGGTTCTAATAATACTTAAATAGTATTTAATTCACTAATACTATTAGCCGACCATTTTTCAACAAAATCGAAAATATCTTCAAACCATTAGCTTGGTTTACAATTGCCGTACTGGCCTATCAAGACCAGTATTCATGGCACGTGAGCACAAAGGGGTCTATTAATTCGAAATTAATCTAGAACCACTTCCTCTTCCACAAACTCAAAACCAAGCGTTGCTAGCTCATCAAGTATTGGGTTATAGAATTCTGGGGTAATAGGAATCTGAACACCTCTCGCTTCTATCTTACCTTCTATGAGCAATTTAGTCGCAATGCCTAGAGGCAAACCTACCGTTTTGGACATCGCAGTATCAGTTGCATTTTCTCCTGAAGTGACCATCGCTGATCGAATTCTTTTTGTTTGACCATTCTCTTCATAGTCAAACAAGTGCCACATGACGATTTGATCTTTCTTATCTGGGCCGATTGTCCATTTCTTCTTCAGAATATGTTCGAGGATTTGAGCTGGCGTACCTTTCATCAGGCCTACTGACTCATCTTCAAACATACCTAACCAGTTAAGTTTATGCATCTCTGGTCCATCTAACTCTAACTTAAGGTAGTGTGCGAGTTTTAATTCGACAGAATCATCAGGGTTATAGGATAAAAAGGAATTGATAAACTGACGATGGGTCAAGTCAGCAACATTTTCCATTGGATAAGTATCATCAGTGGCACCTAACTGAACAAAAATGTCCCAAGCCTTAGAAAATCCCGGCCTACGTAAGGTACCACGATATAGTGTGCTAATACCATGTAGTCCATAGACGTCAAGATACTTGAGCGAATCCCTATTTGCATAACCCTCGAAATATCCATGACCTGGTATGTGGATCATCTCAATTCTTCTGAAAAGTTTAGGATATGGAATGTACTTATACCGCCCTTCTTGGAT
>ENA-OUOG01001957-OUOG01001957.1-marine-metagenome-genome-assembly--contig:-NODE-1957-length-22523-cov-11.490154_pt1 | contig 22523 bp, 23 predicted proteins | sample MGYA00248635_ERZ508505 | MGnify/ENA primary metagenome ERZ508505 (study PRJEB26176, sample SAMN06267871) | marine metagenome | isolation source: Saanich Inlet, British Columbia, Canada | place: Pacific...
GCGGCGACCATGGCGCTGAATTCAACCTCGGTCACTGCCACGATGGTGGCGCTCAACCACGCGTGCACATTCTTGAGAACCGGAAGGCCACCTGGTCCTTCTTCCCAGTGGTCGCCGGTAAAGCGCTGATCGGATTCACCTGCCATTTTGTGTGCAAGATCGAGGTTGGTCGTCGAGAGCATGTGGATGATTACGGGGGTGTCGACTGTGAGCGACGACCATGAACTGGCGGTCTGGGCCATGTTGAAACTCGCGATGGGCGGGTTTGCCGAGAGGGAAGCCAGGGAACTGGCGATGAATCCGGTGGGAGATCCGTCCTTCTTGAGGAGGGTCACCACGGCAATTCCTGCTCCATGTCGGCGGAACGCTTCGAGAAAGGCTTGCGAGGGGCTGAGGGCGTCTGGTGTAGTCATTTGTTCCATCTTAAGCCAGATGCCTGAGGGCCGAGCGCCATGGGCCCCGAGTACGATAGACCTGACATGATTCGCCTGACAGACCTCCGCGGAATCGCACTGAACGCCGAGAGTGCGCACAGCTTTGTGCCGCGCGTGACTCGGGGACACGACGAGGTGGATGCCCAGGTGCTCTCTCTCATGACTGAGGTCAGAAAAGATGGCGCAAAGGCCCTGTCCCGCCAAAGTGCTGAGTTTGATGGTGTCGATACCGTGGAGCTGAAGGTGAGCTCACGGGAACTGCGAGAAGCTGCCTCTGGCCTTGATAAGCCGGTAAAAAAGGCGCTCGAGGAATCAATTCGCCGAGTTCGAGCTGCATCGGACGATGCGGTTCCCTCCTCCACAACGACCACGTTCCACGCAGGTGGGCAGGTCACCATGCGCTTTGTCCCGGTGGATAGAGCGGGCGTGTACGTCCCGGGAGGGAAGGCCGTCTACCCCTCCAGTGTCGTCATGAACGTCGTGGCAGCACAGGCGGCCGGGGTCAGCGACATTGTTCTGGTGAGTCCGCCGCAAAAAGATTTTGGTGGACGCCCACACCCGACCATTCTTGCCGCAGCAGAATTGCTGGGAATTTCGGAGGTCTATGCGATGGGCGGAGCGGGTGCCATAGCCGCTCTCGCCTGGGGTGTCCCCGAAATTGGTTTGAGCCCGGTGTCGGTGATTACCGGCCCGGGGAATCGCTACGTCGCCGCGGCCAAGCGCCAGGTGAAAGGACAGGTCGGTATTGATTCCGAAGCTGGACCCACCGAGATTGGGATTCTCGCCGATGACACTGCCCACCCGGAGTTCATCGCAGCGGACCTGATCTCCCAAGCCGAACACGACGAACTCGCGTCTGCGGTCCTCATCACCACCTCCATGGAACTCGCGACACGAGTGGAGTCTGCTGTGCAGAGACAGGTGGGGCTCACCCACCACAGACAGCGCGTCGAAACAGCGCTCGCGGGGGAACAATCCGCTCTTATCGTGGTGGATTCGTTGGAGCAGGCCGTTGATTTGGCAAACGCACTCGCAGCCGAGCACCTCGAGGTGATGGTCGAAAACCCCGAACCCGTTGTGCACTCGATTCGGCACGCTGGCGCGATTTTTGTCGGTGATTACACCCCGGTGAGCGCAGGTGATTACCTGGCCGGTTCGAATCACGTCTTGCCCACAGGCGGTACCGCGCAGTTCACCTCGGGACTCTCGCCCATGACCTTCCTGCGCACGCAGCAGGTCGTGACCTACGACAAGTCTGCTCTGGGCCAGGTCGCCGACGCGATCGTGACTCTGGCACACGCAGAGAATCTGCCTGCCCACGGCGACGCCGTGACAACACGCTTCCCCTAAGCGGGGGAACTATAGGCTTGGGGAACCATGTATTGCCCCTTCTGCCGCCATCCCGATAGTCGCGTCATCGATTCCCGCACGAGTGATGATGGGGTGTCGATTCGGCGCCGGCGCCAATGCCCTGAATGCGGCCGCCGATTTTCCACGTTGGAGACTGCCAGCTTGAGCATCATCAAGCGCAGCGGGGTGACGGAGCCTTTTTCGCGAGAAAAAATCGCAGCAGGAGTCAAGAAAGCCTGCCAGGGCCGGCCGGTGACCGACCAGGACTTGGCTCAGCTTGCACAGAGGGTCGAGGAGACGATTCGACAAACGGGCGCATCGCAGGTCGAGGCCAATGAGATCGGTTTAGCAATCTTGGAACCACTGCGGGATTTGGACGAGGTCGCCTATCTCCGGTTCGCCTCGGTCTATCAAGGATTTGAAAACCTGGAGGACTTCGAAAACGCCATCGATTCACTGCGGTCATCGGCGGATGTCGCCCCAGAGGACGGCTGATGTATCAGGCCCTCTTTGCAGTCCTGAAGCGGCTAGATCCTGAATTCACCCATCATCTCGGGATGCTTGCTGTCCGGGCGGCTGGGACCGCACTTGGCCGACGACTTCTTCGGGATGATCGAGCTTTGTCTCCCGCGTTGCGCGTCAACACACTGGGAGTGACGTTTGATTCACCTCTGGGACTTGCAGCCGGGTTTGACAAAAACGCGGTGGCGATCCGTGGCTTCCATGCCTTGGGATTTGGGCACGTGGAGGTTGGTACCGTCACACCGCTGCCGCAGCCGGGGAACGATGCCCCTCGTCTCTTCCGCTTGCCCCACGATGAAGCACTCATCAACCGCATGGGATTCAACAATGACGGGGCGGTGAAAGTTGCCGAGAGGCTGAACCGCCTGCGATCGAGCGGTGGTGCCCTCCCGGTCATCGGCGTGAATATTGGAAAGAACAAGCTCACGCCCGCCGCCAATGCCGTCGACGATTATGTCGCGTGCACGAAGATTCTGGCGCCGTGTGCTGACTATCTGGTGGTCAACGTGAGTTCGCCCAATACTCCCGGCCTTCGAGGACTCCAAGACCGAGCGTCGTTGAAACCCATCCTGAAGGCGGTACTGGACCACGCGGGAGAGACTCCGGTGTTGGTAAAAATCGCTCCGGACCTTTCGGATTCCGCCATCTCCCAGGTGGTCGAGTTGGTGACACAGCTCGGGCTTGCTGGAATCGTGGCAACGAACACGACCATCTCGCGTCAGGGTCTGCAGACCTCAGCCGCCGAGGTTGCAGCGATGGGGGAGGGCGGCCTTTCTGGACGCCCCCTGGCTGAGCGCGCCGGCGAGGTATTGCGCGTCATTCGGCAAACCCTGCCCAGAGAGTTCTGTGTCATCAGTGTTGGTGGGGTGTTTACCGGGAGCGATGTAAAGACTCTGCTTGAGCACGGCGCAACGCTCGTCCAGGCGTATACAGCCTTTGTCTACCGGGGACCGCTGTTTGCCCGGAAGGTTCTCACAGAGATGGGCAGCAGCCGCTAGCGCGGCTTTTCGCCCCGCTTTACCTGCGCTTTGGGCAAGCGCAGACCCCGCATCTGAAGTGCTCGCATGGCCGCATACCAGCGCACACCAGTTTGGACCTTGTCCTCGCCGAACTTTGCACGGAGGCCCTTACGGACTGCGTTGCCGACAAAGAAGGCGTCGACGATGGTGATGAGGAAGAACGCCCACAGCACAATGATGGCGATGAATTGGGCTTCGATGGAGGGCAAGAACGTGGCGATGATGACGGCAAACATGATGGGAATGAGGAACTCACCAAAATTCCACCGGGCATCAACATAGTCACGAACCCATTTTTTCTGCGGGCCTTTATCCCGCAGGGGGAGAAACTTCTCTTCACCGTTGGCCAAACCTATGCGAGCGCGTTCACGCTCCTTGGAGACTCGGGCACGCGCCTCTTTGCGGTTGTTTGAGACGAGGGGTCGCTTGAGCTCGGCCTCGCGGTCGCGCCGCCGAGGGGTGGGCCGACCTTTGCCGTGCGCGTCAACATCGTCGATGGGGGAAGATTCCTGGACCACGGGTGCCTCTCGGTAGACAAAACTCGGTAGCACCAGGGTAGCGGGAGCGAACCGGAACTGGGGGCTCGGGTTCCAGGTGTCCTCAAGCTTCGCCCATTACACTCGTGATAGTCGAAAGGATTCCCATGGCAGAAACTCTGGATCAGACCCACGGTGTATCGCTGACCGAGCAGGCAGCGACGAAGGTTCGGAATTTGCTGGAACAAGAGGGCCGAGATGACCTGCGTTTGCGGGTCGCTGTGCAGCCCGGGGGATGCTCGGGATTGATTTACCAGCTGTTCTTTGACGAGCGCCTCATGGAAGACGATCTCACTCGCGATTTTTCTGGGGTTGAACTCGTCGTCGACAAGATGAGTTCTCCCTACCTGGATGGCGCAACGGTCGACTTTGAGGACACGATCCAGAAGCAGGGTTTCACGATTGACAACCCCAACGCTCAGGGCAGCTGCGCCTGCGGAGATAGTTTCTCCTAAAGCCCCGAGTTACTTCCGCACACGCGCTTGTCTGAGAGGGCTCTCCGGAGGGGATGCCTTAGACTTGTGCGGTAACGCTTGCTTGAGAAGGTGAAAGGTTTCCTGTGCGCCACACCCTGAAACGCGGCTTTAGAGGCGCGTCCCTCCTGACTGTTTTGGCTCTTGTTCTCGCAGGGTGCACCTCTCAATCCGCATTGGGCTGGTTGCCGACAGAGCGCGGTCTGACAAACCAAGTGGATCGCGTGATTGACCTTTGGGTTGTGTCCTGGATCGTGTTGCTCATTGTCGGCATTGTCACCTGGTTGCTCATCATTTGGGCATCAGTGGTGTACCGCCGTCGCCGTGGGCAATCGGGGCTTCCTGCACAGCTGCGCTACAACATGCCCATTGAGACGTTCTACACGGTGGTTCCCCTCATTCTCGTGCTGGGCTTTTTCGCCTTCACCGCGAGAGATCAAACCATCATTGAAGCCCCCTTGGAAGACCCGGATGTCTCCATTGAGGTCTATGGCAAGCGGTGGGCGTGGGACTTCAACTACCTCAACGAGAATGTGTACTCCGCGGGCATCCAAGCCCAGGAGTTGCCGGGAGGCGGCGTTGATGCTGACGCTCTTCCTAAGCTCTATCTTCCCGTGGATCAGAAAGTCGAGATCAAAATTGAATCTCGCGATGTCATTCACTCGTTCTGGGTTATTGACTTCCTGTACAAGAAGGACATGATCCCCGCGCGCACCAACTACTGGTACTTCATTCCTCAGGAAGAAGGCGTATTCCGCGGCAAGTGCGCGGAGCTGTGCGGTGAGTACCACTCTTTGATGCTCTTCGAAGTGCACGTCGTGTCTGAGCAGGAATACAACCAGCAAATCCAAGCGCTCCGGGCGCAAGGAAATGTGGGACGCCTTGGACCCGAGGTCAATGTTTTGCAAAACCTTCCCGGCACGTCCCTCAACAGTGAGAGCGAGTAGAAGCAGATGACGACTACGGCACCCCGCCCTTCCGTTACCGAAACCCCTCAGGGTTTCTCCAACGCCACGGTGGCGCGCAAAGGAAATCTTTTTGTGGATTGGGTCACGACGACCGATCACAAGAAAGTCGGCTACCTCTACCTCATTACTGCTTTCCTCTACTTCCTCCTCGGGGGAGTTATGGCGTTGGTCATCCGTGCCCAACTCTTCGCTCCGGGCCTCGAGATTGTGGCGACGAAGGAGCAGTACAACCAGCTCTTCACCATGCACGGGACCATCATGTTGCTGATGTTCGCGACACCTCTGTTCGCTGGCTTTGCCAACGTGTTGATGCCTCTGCAGATCGGCGCACCTGACGTTGCGTTCCCGCGTTTGAACGCGCTCGCGTACTGGTTCTTTAGCTTTGGCTCCCTGATCGCGGTAGCCGGCTTCCTTACCCCCCAAGGAGCGGCGTCGTTTGGGTGGTTCGCCTACACGCCGCTGTCCAGTCAGACGTTCTCGCCGGGGCTTGGCGGAAACCTCTGGGTTTTCGGTCTCGGCCTGAGCGGTTTTGGAACCATCCTGGGTGCAGTGAACTTCATCACCACCATCATCACGATGCGCGTGCCCGGCATGACGATGTGGCGTATGCCCATCTTCACGTGGAACACCCTGGTCACCTCCATCCTGGTGTTGTTGGCATTCCCCGTTCTTGCCGCGGCCATGTTGGCTCTGGGATCTGACCGTGTATTTGGTTCCCACGTGTATGACGCGGCCAATGGCGGGGCGATCCTCTGGCAGCACCTGTTCTGGTTCTTTGGCCACCCCGAGGTGTACATCATTGCCCTGCCGTTCTTCGGAATTGTGTCGGAAATCTTCCCCGTCTTTAGCCGTAAGCCCATTTTTGGATACAAGACCCTGGTCTATGCAACGATTGCCATTGCAGCTCTGTCCATGACCGTGTGGGCTCACCACATGTATGTCACCGGATCGGTGCTCTTGCCCTTCTTTGCCCTGATGACGATGCTGATTGCGGTCCCAACGGGTGTCAAGATTTTCAACTGGATTGGCACCATGTGGCGCGGTTCTGTCACCTTTGATACCCCCATTGTGTTCGCTCTCGGGTTCCTGATCTCCTTTGTCTTTGGTGGTTTGACCGGTGTGATTCTGGCCTCTCCTCCGTTGGACTTCCACGTCTCCGATAGCTACTTCGTGGTGGCCCACTTCCACTACGTGGTCTTTGGAACCGTGGTGTTTGCGATGTTCGCGGGCTTCTATTTCTGGTGGCCCAAGTTCACCGGCAAGATGCTCAACGAGTCACTCGGTCACGTCCACTTCTGGATTCTCTTCGTCGGATTCCACATGACGTTCCTCATCCAGCACTGGCTGGGCGTTATGGGAATGCCCCGTCGCTACGCGACGTATTTGCCGGAGGATGGCTTCACCTGGATGAACCAGCTCTCAACCGTGGGTTCGATGTTGCTCGCGCTGTCGATGATTCCGTTCTTCTTGAACGTGTATCTGACCGCACGCAACGGCCAGAAGGTCACCGTGAATGACCCCTGGGGTTATGGTCGGTCCCTCGAATGGGCAACTTCCTGCCCACCGCCGCGTCACAACTTCACGTCCATCCCTCGCATTCGGTCTGAGTCGCCCGCGTTTGACCTGAACCACCCCGAGGTCAACCTCCCGGCGGTGGAAGCTCCGAAGAAGGCCACCGCGAAGGCAGGGAAGTAGCCGGGTATGAAGACAAACATTGGCTTGATGTGGATTCTGACTGCCTACTTCTTTGCCCTATCCGCCGTCTACACCGTGTGGTCACTTATTGACCACGCCAGTGTGGAGTGGATTGGAACCCTCGCAATTGGCTTGAGCGGGGGATTGTCCGGATTTATTGCCTTCTACCTGCAGGTTCAGCACAAGAACCAGGGCGGAGTCTTGCCAGAAGACCGCCTGGAGGCCGAAATTGACGACGGTGACCCAGAGCTCGGGTTTTACAGCCCGTGGAGCTGGTGGCCCATTGTGCTCGCTGTCGGTGCGGCGATGGCCTTCGCTGGGCTTGCGGTAGGAGTCTGGGTGACGTTCTACGCGATTCCCCTGGTCCTGATTGCCCTAGCAGGCTGGACCTTCGAGTACTACCGGGGATATTTTGCCCGCTAGTTCTCCCGTCATCCGGTTGGCTCGAGAGGCCGACCGTGACCGGATCCTGGCGCTCGTGAAGCGCCTGGGTAACGCAATCGCGGTGGACCCAGCAGCGTTTGAGGATAGTTTCCCTCGCGTTCTCGCTGACTCTCCACGTTCGATCGTGCACGTTGCCGAGGTGGATGGTGACATCGCCGGGTATGCGTTGACCACAGTCAACACCCTCCTCTACACCAATGGACCTTCCGCTCAGCTCCAGGAAATTGTCGTGGATGACTCACTGCAGACCACGGGAGTCGGCACGGCGTTGGTGCGTGCGGTCGAAAAAGCCTGTGAGGAGCAGGGCGTGACCCAATTGACGGTGGCTTCTCGCCGCGCTGGAGGGTTCTATGACCGCCTGGGCTACACCCAGCAGGCCGAGTACATGCGCAGGCTTTTCTAGGGCCTGACACTCGTCCTCACGAGCCTTCGGGTTCTAGTGCTTTCCCGCACCCTCGAGCTCTTTGGCCTCCACAGGGAGCACACGGTCTTCGAAGAACCACCGTGACACACCTGCTCGAAGCCTCGTACCCACGGTGATGCGACCCTGGTCGTTCGGGCGAACGGTGAGGGGCTGGTAGTCGTTGTAGTCCAGTAACTTCCAGCGCTCAAACTCGTCAAGCTGCTCGTGGACCTCGACGTACTCTCCACCGGGGAGACGCACGATCCGACCACTCTCGTAGCCGTGCAGAGCGATCTCTCGGTCTTTACGTTGGAGGGCCAGACAGGTCCGCTTGGTGATAATGAACGCGGCAATCGGTGCCACCAACAGCAGGACCTGGAGTGTGCCAATCACGCCCTCAATGGTGAGTTTGAAGTGTGTGGCAATCAGGTCAGAGCTCGCCGCAGCCCAAAGCACTGCATAGAACACAACACCCGCGGCACCAATTCCGGTGCGCGTGGGGGCGTTACGGGGGCGCTCAGCGATGTGGTGCTCACGCTTGTCTCCTGTGACCCATGCTTCAAAGAAGGGGTACAGAGCCACCGCTACCAGGAAGGCTATGAGGACGAGTGTGGGGGCCAGGATGTTCCACGACCAGGTGTAGCCGAAGAGGACATACTCCCACCCTGGTGGGACAAGCCTCAGGGCACCATCGGCAAAGCCGATGTACCAGTCAGGCTGTGTACCCGCCGAGACAGGGGAGGGGTCATAGGGTCCGTAGTTCCAGATCGGGTTGATCGTGAAGAGAGACGCAATCACCATCACGACACCGAAGACGAGGAAGAAGAAACCACCTGCCTTCGCCGCAAACACTGGCATGACGGGGGATCCCACGACGTTGTCGTTGGTGCGACCGGGGCCAGCGAACTGGGTGTGCTTGTTGACCACCAGAAGAACCATGTGGATGGCCAGAGTGGCAATCAGGATCGCCGGCAGGAGCATGATGTGGAGCACGTACAGGCGTGGAATAACCTCCATGCCCGGGAACTCGTCACCAAACAGCAGATAGGAGATCCACACACCCACCACGGGGAAGGCCTTGACCATTCCGTCAATGATGCGAAGTCCGTTTCCAGAGAGCAGGTCGTCGGGGAGGCTGTATCCGGTGAAACCCTCGGCCATGGCCAACACAAAGAGCAAGAATCCAACGATCCAGTTGAGCTCGCGGGGCTTGCGGAAGGCTCCTGTGAAGAAGACTCGCAACATGTGCAGCACGATGGACGCCACGAACAGCAGCGCAGCCCAGTGATGCACCTGCCTCATTAGCAGTCCGCCGCGGATATCAAACGACAGATCGAGTGACGTGTGGTACGCCACCGACATTTCGATGCCCTTCAGGGGAAGGTAGGAACCCTCGTAGTGAACTTCTGTCATCGAGGGGTCGAAGAAGAATGTCAGGAACGTTCCGGAGAGCAGAATGATGATGAAGGAGTAGAGGGCAACCTCACCGAGCATGAACGACCAGTGGTCAGGGAAAATCTTGCGACCAAGCGCTTTGACCGCAGTGGAGGCGCTGGTGCGCTCATCAACGTAGTTCGCAGCCCAGTTCGTAAACCGCATTCCGCGGCCAATGTCGGCCTTCGGTGTGCTTTCTAATGTGTTACTCACAGCTCACGCTCCCAGAAGCTCGGTCCAACAGGTTCGGTGAAATCACTTTGCGCTACGAGATATCCTTCCGCATCAATGGTGATAGGAAGCTGAGGGAGTGGCCTGGCGGCAGGTCCGAAGATGACCTCGCAGTGGTTGGCCACATCGAACTCTGACTGGTGGCAGGGGCACAGGAGGTGGTGAGTCTGCTGCTCATAGAGGGCCACAGGGCAGCCCACGTGAGTACAAATCTTGGAATAGGCCACGATTCCTTGGTAGGACCAGGACGACTTTGCGGGGTCCTCGTTGAGTTCATCAACAGGCAAGCGCATCAGCAGAACAGCTGCTTTCGCCTTTTCTTCCAGCTTGTGGTGCTCGAGGTCTTTCCACCCATCGGGCACAACGTGGAAGGCGGATCCGATTGTCACTTCCGACGCTTTGATCGGAACGCCACTGGGATCACGGGTCAGACGAATTCCTTCCGCCCACATCGTTTTCTTCATGCGAGCGTTGGGGTCATCAGCAGGTGCCAGGTCACGAAAGAGTGCCACTGCGGGGATGGGGGTCGCCACGAGCGCACCAATCAGAGTGTTGCGCACCAGAGAGCGCCGGGTAAATCCTGACTCTTTGTTGGCTTGCTGGAACGTCTCTACGGCAGCTTCCCGTGCTTCTTCGGTTCCGCGGGTGGGGTGTCGCTCTTCCACCAGTTCGTGACCGTGCATGAGAGCTTTTGCCCATTGAACCGCACCGATTCCGACTCCGAGCAGCGCAGCGGAGAGTCCCAGACCCACCATCAGGTTGTTCATCCGAACCGACGCCATGTCACCGGGAATGATGGGGAACAGCGAATAGGCAAAGGCGGCGAAGAAACTGCCTACGATGGAGAGCGCAAAGAAGCCGGCGATACGCCGCTCCATGCTGCGAGCTTCCTTTTCGTCGAGGTCCGTAACCCGCTGGTGCTCCTCGGGAAGGCCAGGATTCTGGGGCGCCTGGGAACGCTCGACGGCGGTGCCGGGGTCCATGACCTCATCGTGATCTGAGGTTTCGACTCCGGAAGCAGGAGGCTTGTTCGCCATTGGTGCGTGTCCCTTTCTGTCAGACCTAGTTTGAGCGCGCCGTCAGCCACACAGCAACAGCAATAAGGCCGCCGAGACCGATCAGCCAGATAAAGAGTCCTTCAGATACGGGGCCAAGGCTTCCCAAGGAGAATCCACCGACTGATGGGTTTTCGTCCAAATACTTGAGATAGGAAATGACGTCGTTCTTTTCCTCTGGAGTGAGGTTCATGTCGCTAAAGACGGGCATATTCTGAGGCCCGGTGACCATCGCTCCGTAGACGTGGATGGGATCAAGGTCTCTCAAGTGAGGAGCGTACTTTCCCTCGGTGAGAGCGCCACCTGCACCGGCCACGTTGTGACACATGGCGCAGTTGATGCGGAAGAGTTCGGCCCCATTGGCCACATCGCCATCGGCAGCGTAGTACTGGGGATCGGGCATGCCAGGTCCCGGCGCAAGCGAGGCAACCCACGCGGCCATCGCGTCAATCTGCGGCTGGGTGAACTGGACAGGCTTTACTTCAGCCTGCGGACCAGACGCTGCCATCGGCATGCGACCCGTTCCCACTTGGAAATCCACCGAGAGCGCTCCCACACCGATGAGGGTTGGACCGGCCACCGTGCCCTCAGAGTTCAGGCCGTGACAGCTCGCACAGTTGGCAAGAAAGAGCTTTTCGCCCTCTTCGACCAAAGCTTCTTGGGAGACGGGCGCGTCCTGAGCGTGGGCGATCCCGGCGCTCGTCGCTGCGTATGCGCCCCCCGTTGCGAACAACCCAATGACAAGGAGAAGCGCCCCCATAAGTGGGTGGCGGCGACCAGAGTGCCGAGCGGAACGTGATGATGACATAGGGGAGGGCAGCTACTTTCTTCTCTGAGTTATCGCAGGACGTAAATGACGAGGAACAGACCAATCCATACCACGTCAACGAAGTGCCAGTAATAGGAAACCACAATGGCGCTCGTTGCCTCGCGATGCGTGAACGTTTTCACGGCGTATGCACGGCCAATTACCAGCAAGAACGCGATGAGACCGCCCGTCACGTGAAGGCCGTGGAAGCCGGTGGTCAAGTAGAACGCTGATCCATAAGCATCGGATGCGAGCGTCACCCCTTCTGACACCAGGACTGCGTACTCATACACCTGACCGGCGACGAATACTGCACCCATCGCGTAGGTGAGGAAGAACCATTCGATCATGCCCCACTGAGTGGGTTTCCATCCCGTAGCGCGAGCTTGCAAGCGCTCTGCGGCAAAAACACCAAACTGAGCAGTCACGCTGGAGAGCACAAGGATCGTGGTGTTTACCGCGGCAAAGGGGATGTTGAGCAACTCAACCCGAGATTCCCAGAGTTCAGGCGATGTGGAGCGAAGGGTGAAGTAAATCGCGAAAAGACCGGCGAAGAACATCACCTCGCTTCCCAGCCACACAATGGTGCCCACAGCAACGACGTTGGGTCGATTCACTGTGGGCGCAGACAGACCTGAGGTTAGAGATGCGCTACTCACCCCTACATTATGCCTGATACGAGCCTGGGACATTGCCGCACGACATGCCTAGTTCGGCCGATACGATGGCAATTATGCCTTCTGAATTCTCCTGGCCGGAGACGTTGACGCAGCTGCTCGAGCGACGAGATCTCAGTGTTACTGACGCGAGCCGGGCGATGGAAGCGGTTATGGCCGGTGAGGTCACAGATTCTCAGCTGGCAGGGTTTTTGGTTGCGCTTCGCGCCAAAACCGAAACGGTGGATGAGATTGTCGGTTTTCGAGACGCAATCCTGAACAACGCCGTGGAGCTGCCGATCGACCCGATGGTGCTCGACATTGTCGGAACTGGGGGAGACCCCTACGGCGCGGTGGTTAATGTGTCCTCGATCGCCTCTATCGTTGCCGCTGCGGCCGGGGTCCCTGTGGTGAAACACGGCAACAGGGCAGCGAGCTCCGCTTCAGGGGCCAGCGATGTCTTGGGAGCGCTCGGCGTGAATCTCGACCTCGAACCTGCGGATGTAGCGAGGGTATTCCATGAGGTGGGGTTGACCTTCGTCTTCGCGGCCAAATTTCATCCAGGCTTCCGTCACGCTGCCACGGCGCGTAAAGAGATCGGCATTCCCACAGTGTTTAACATTCTGGGGCCGCTGTGTAACCCTGTGCGTCCCGAGGCCAGTGCGGTCGGGGTGAGCAATCTGACCCGAGTGCCGCAGGTTGCTGGGGTTTTTCGAACCCGCGGGGCAACGGCGCTGGTTTATCGCGGTGACGATGGCATCGACAAAATGACGACAACCGGCCATTCCCATGTCTGGGAGGTCACCCAGGGAACGATTCGCGAGCACACTGTGAATTCTGAGGACCTGGGATTAGCGAAAGCGCGACCTGAGGACATCCTCGGCGAGGGTCCAGAACACAACGCCGATCTAGCGCGCAGTGTGCTCGCCGGCGACGCTGGTCCCGTCAGGGACATCGTTGTGCTCAATGCGGCTGCAGGTTTGGTGTCGTTTGCCTTGGCCAATGATCCCACCGAGGTTGAGCGCAGTTTGATGGACCGTCTTGCCGAGAAGATTGCACTTGCACAATCCACGCTGGACTCCGGTCTTGCTCAGGCCAAGCTCGAGCAGTGGGTTGCTGCGACCCAGCCCTAAACCGGGGTAGGGGCTTCCCACCGAGTGGGTTCCACTAAACTGACATAATATAGATTATCGGAGGCTACAACGATACGGCGTAGCGCCGCATGAGTTCTGGCAGGTAGTCCGGCTCCAGCGGCTCTCCCGTGGCTACCAGATCGTCGGCAGTAAACCAGCGCCAGTCTGTGACATCGACGTGTTCCTCTGGCGTCCAATGAGTGTTCGTGGGCTCAAAGCGTTCGGTGCGCACCAGGAAATACTCTGCATAACCCCTGTTGTGGTCCGCCTGGTCGAAGTGAACATCGAAGCTGTAGGTCCAAATTGGCTCGCCCGCATCCTCAAACCGTCGTCCCGTCTCCTCAAAAAGCTCCCGTAGCGCCGCCTCCGAGTGCGTTTCTCCCGGATCAACGCCGCCACCGGGCGTTATCCAGCGTGAAAACCCCGAAGAATCAGGCGCTGCGGTGAAATACAGCAGGCAGGCACCCGTGGGATCCATCAGCAGAACCCGACTGGTGAGGCGCAGGCGCTCGTGCGCGGCCATTTAGGACGCGACGAAGGTTGAAATATCGCCCACGAGACGCGTGTGATCGGCGGGAATGTCCTCGATTGCAGCCAGAGCGACCTCCGCGGCGAACTCGTCGACGTTGTAGAGCTTTCCCACTTGCTCTTTTCGCTGGTCAATAACTCCGGGGTTAGCCCGGTTGAGCAGGGTTGCCGTCACAGTGCCCTCAATCATGTCTCCCGAGACAACGACAAAGTCGATGCCCAGGCTCTTGAGTTGGTCGTTCATGCCCCGTAGAGCGTCTTCTCCCGCGCGCTTGGACAGCGCTACGGGTAGATATTCCGGCATGGTCTCGACGTCTCGAATGAAGTGGGCCTGGTGGCTGGTGACGAAGACGACCCGGGCGCCTCGCTCCATGAGCGGCAGCGCACTGGTCAAGAGTCCAACCTGGGCGTCGCGGTTCAGTTTCATGGCGTAGTCCTCGCCCATGTCCGCTTCCATTCCGCCCGAAGCGTTCAAGATGAGGAGGTCTAGCCCACCCCAGCTGTCTTTGATAGCGCCCATCATGCGCGCAACACTGAGTGGATCTGTGAGGTCAGCTCCCAGCGCCATGGCGTTGCCACCGGCGGCTTCGATGGTCTCCACAAGCTTGAGCGCCCGGGCTTCCTTGTTGCGGTAATTGATGACCACGGATGCACCTGCGTGGGCAAGATATTCGGCGGTTTTCGCGCCGATGCCGCGAGATGAGCCAGTAATGAGCGCTCGTGCGCCGGTGAGTTGACCAGGAGTGAGCGGATTTGTCATGTCTCGAGCCTATAAGCCGGGTGTGAATTTGGTGCCTATACTTGCCGCGAGCGCTGGGATTACGCATCGGGGGAAAAATGGCTTTCTTGGAGGGCGGCTTTCCCCGAGTTATTGCTCACCGAGGGTTAGCGCTGGCGCATGCCGAGAACACTGTGGGGGCCTTTCAGGCTGCGCTTGATGCGGGTGCCGACATTCTGGAGACAGATGTGCATCTGAGCAAAGACGGTGCGGTCATCATTGCCCACGACCCGGATTTAGGCCGTGTTGCCCAGCGCCCGGGTTTGGTTTCCGATTTGACGCAACGACAGCTCGCCGACATTGATCTTGGCTGGGGTGAGGGCTTTCCTACCCTGGATGCAGCCCTGCGGGCTTTTCCCGATCGAAAATTCAATATCGATCTCAAGACCCCCGGCGCAGTCGGCCCCTTTGCCGAGGTTGTGAAAGCTCACAACGCGGAGAACCGGGTCCTTGCGACCTCGTTTGACGAACCAACTCGTCAGGCCGTGATCAATCTTCTCCCCGAGGTTGCCAGTAGTACCTCGCAATCAATGGTGATTGCCGCACGTATGCGCTCCTGGTTAGGTCTCCCCAGTGAGCGCTGGGAAGTGCCGCCCGAAATCGTCGCGATGCAAATTCCGCCTTCGGCCTATGGACTGGCTTTGGTGACACCGAGCATGCTCACACTTGCGCGTCGCAAGGGCCTGGAGGTGCATGTGTGGACAATCAACGACCCACACCAGATGCGCCGCCTCTGGCGCATGGGTGTCCACGGAATTGTCACCGACCGAAGTGACCTAGCCATCGAGGTTCGAGGTGAGCTCTTCCCCGAGCAACCCCTGGGCTAGGAGAGGGAACCCCGACTGCGTCGACTGCGCTCCCCCAGTACTGCGATAGCGAGACCGGCAAGAGTGAAGCCAACAATGGTGAGCTCGATAGTCCTGCCAAATATGGTCGCAGGGGTGGTGTGTGTTGCGAGGGGAACATCCACCAGCATGTAGCCCTCTTCGTAGGTGGGGAGCCGGTCAAGCTCCCTCCCCCGAGGGTCGATGATGGCGCTGGTTCCGACGGTGGAGATGTTTACCACGCTTCGCCCGGTCTCCATCGCGCGCATCCGCGCAATAGATAACTGCTGGATGCTCTGGTCTGTCTGACCGAAGTCTGCATTATTCGTGGGAGCGAAGATGACATCGGCACCGGATTCCATCATGGACCAGAGAATCGCATCATCGACAATGTCGAAACAGATCGCAATACCTGCTCTCGCTCCCCCGACATCAAAAACGGTGTCCCGCTCTCCGAAGGAGTAATCCCTCGGAACCATGTCGAAAAGGCTGGGAGCTAAGGGGTAAAAGAAGTTTCGCCACGGGAGGTATTCCGCGAAAGGCACGGGGTGAATCTTGTCGTATTGGTCGCGAACAATGTCTCGCTGGCTTGCCGAGTCATATTCCCAGAGCAACATACTGTTGAAGGTCTCTTCTCCATCGCGGGTGATCGCACCGACAACGAGGGGGGCGTCCATCTCCCGCGAAACCTCCGAGACCACGGCTGCTGCCCGGGGATAGCGAAGGGGGTCAACGTCGGAGGCGTTTTCTGGCCAAATAACGACGTCAACCTCGGTGCCATACAGCGGCATGGTGACGCGGTGGTGGTCTGCGAGGTTATCTCCCCAGTCATAGTCGGCGAATAATCCGGCGTCAGCATTTCCTTGGACGGCGAGGACTCGAATCGAACCCGATTCTGTGACAGGCCAGGCAGGCCAGAGAATCAGAGCGAGCGCGCTCGCCCACGCCAGAGTTGCTTTGGCGTCGATCGCGACTCGTGTGTCCGTGATCAGCGCGAGCACAAACGCAACAAAAAAAGCCAGGAGGAAACTCATGCCGGATGTCCCTACCCAGGAAACAAGGGGCGCAAGGGGACTCTCTGACTGGCTTTGCGCTAAGCGGGCCCAGGCAAAACCGCCAAAGGGAAACACCGATGAGATTGCCTCTCGCGTCGTCCACGCGCCAGCAACAAGAGCTGGAACCAGCACGAGACGGCCACCCAATCCGCTCCACTGCCTGGACCCGAACTGCCAGGCGAGCCCGACGAGTCCCAGCCCGAGACTGAAGAAGAACACCTGAGCCAGGGTGAGTGCAATCCAGGGAATGAGCCCCAGGTAGACCGTGAGCCACCAAATCAGGATTCCAAAAAAGGAGAATCCGCCCAGGGCACCCACGGCCAGTGATCGGTGGAATCGTAATCCTCGCACCGACCACAGCATCACCAAAGTTCCCACGAGCGCCGCGGGCCACCAATCGGTATCGGGGAAACCGAAATCCATGATCCATCCGGCCAGAACGGCCATCAGGATGGCCACCGGCAGGCTCGGAACGAGTCGCAGGTGGTTGCGGGGGTCGAGGGTGAAGGGTGTCATCAGCCTGGAAGCCTAAGCGACGCTACTGAGAGCAACAATGCCGCGGAACACCAGTGCCCGGGCTTCGAGAGCGGTCGCGTGCACCGGACCAACCCCGACGGTAATGATTTGGTCGAGTACATCGATGATTTGCTTGCACCAGCGAACAAAGTCGCCAACCTGAATGTCATCGCCCTCGAGGATGTCATCGAGGTGGTGTCCGAGCGCCCATCGGTGGACTGCCAGAGCCAGCTGGGGTGATAATTCCGAGGTGGTGGGTAGTTGGTGCGCCTGCTCCACCTCGGAGAGCTTTCGGTGAAGTCTGCGGGTGTGATCCAGCGCACTGGGATAGTTTCCTCCGGGTAAAAAGCGGGGGTCTACCGGTCCGTCATCGCGGCGGGGTTCATACACAAGCGTTGCGACGATAGCGGCAAGCTCTGGTGCGTCAACATCGCGCCACGCCTGGCGCCGCAGGCATTCAGCGACGAGCAAATCGCGCTCGCCATAAATTCGGCGCAGAGTGGTCCCGTGCTCCGTGATGTTCACGCCGTCATCCCCGGGGCTGAGGTACCCCGTTTCGAGCAAGACGTCCATCACTCGGTCGAAAATTGTGGAGATGGCGCCCGTGCGCCGACGAATTTGAGAGCGAACCTTCTCAGTCTCTTTTTCCAGCTTCCACCAGCGCTCTGACCATCGCGCGTGTGACTCCCGATCGGGACACTGGTGGCAGGGGTGGCGGGAGAGTTCCTTACGACGCTGCGCGATTTCAGCGGGGTTTATGGCCTCAGATTTCCGAGACCGAGTCCCCTGTTGGCGTTCGAGATCGCTCACCTCCCGACGAAGCCGGCCGTAGAGGGAGAAATCTCCGAGATGGCACGTCATCGCTTCGGCGTAGCCCTCCAGTGATTCTTCGTTCTTGCGAACAGTGCGCGCGAGCTCCACGACGTGACGATCCGCTTGAAATTGGGCAAACGATGATTCCAGGATGCTTCGAGTCTTCTCGACCCCGAACTGAGCGATCAGGTTAACCGCCATGTTGTAGGTGGGCTTAAAGCTTGACTTCAGCGGATAGGAGCGCCTGGAGGCCAGTGCCGCCACGGCTTCTGGGTTGATGCCGGTCTGCCAAATGATGACCGAATGTCCCTCATCGTCAATTCCCCGCCGTCCCGCGCGACCCGTGAGCTGCGTGTACTCCCCTGCGGTGATAGGAACCCTGGCCTCGCCATTGAACTTGTCGAGTTTTTCCAGGACGACGGTTCGCGCGGGCATGTTGATACCCAGTGCCAATGTTTCTGTGGCGAAGACGACCTTGAGCAGTTTGCGCCGAAACAGCTCCTCGATGACCTCTTTGAGCATGGGGAGCATCCCTGCGTGATGAGCGGCCACGCCGCGCAGTACGCCATCCAGCCAGGAGTCATACCCCAACACGTCTCGGTCATCGTCATCGAGTCTGTCGAGTCGATCCTCGACCAGGTCCAGGATCGCGACACGTTCTTCTTCCGTGGTGAGCGTGATTCCACGATTGAGCACCTGTCCCACTGCCTGGTCACACCCAGCCCTGGAGAAAATAAAGAAAATGGCGGGAAGTAGGGCACTGTCGTCCAGTAGCGACACAACATCAGCGCGGTAGACCCGGTGACGCCTATCCTCAAAGCGCTGGTACCGAGGCGCTCCCCTCCCCCGGTGTCCGCGCGTACTCGTGCCGCGTCCGAGCATCTGAGATGTTTGCAGCACCTCAGGGTTCACCTCGAGCTTGCCTTTGCGCGCGGAGAACAACGGCAGAAGTTTGTGGGCAAACATCATGTGCTGATGCAGAGGCACGGGGCGATCTTCGCTGACGATGACGTCGGTGTGACCGCGCACGGTCTGCAACCAGTCGCCAAACTCTTCGGCATTAGACACCGTGGCACTGAGGGAAATCAGTTGGACGCTGGAGGGCAGGTGAATAATCACTTCCTCCCAGACGGCACCTCGAAAGCGGTCCGCGAGGTAGTGGACTTCGTCCATGACCACATAGCCCAGGTCATGGAGGAGCTCACTGTCGGCGTAGAGCATGTTGCGCAGCACTTCGGTGGTCATGATGACCACTCGTGCTCGAGGGTTGATGCTCGTATCGCCGGTGAGCAAACCAATCTCGTCAGCTCCGTAGGTGTCCACCAACTCCTGAAACTTCTGATTCGACAGCGCCTTCATCGGTGTGGTGTAGAAGACTTTTACCTGAGGTTGGAGCAGGGCCAGATGCACGGCAAATTCGGCAACGATCGTTTTTCCTGCGCCCGTGGGAGCCGCGACGAGCACTCCCTTGCCGTCTTCGACGGACTCGCACGAGGCGACCTGGAAACTATCCAGCTCAAAACTGAGACCCGACCGAAACGCTTCGAGCTTCGGGTGCTGAGATCGCGATTGTGCTGCCTGAAACTTATCGGCAGGGCTCAGAGTGGTCATGAGAGCGAGCGTTAGCTCGAGACCTCGTTATCGAGAAGCTTCGCGGCCTTTCGGGCTTGGCGGCGGTCGTTGAGCCACGCGATTCCTGCAGCCATGAAATAGAGGATGACCATGGGGACCGCCAGCAGAATCATGGACACCACGTCTGCTGCGGGGGTGGCAAGAGCGGTGAAGACGGAGATGACGACAATGGCCCAGCGCCATCCACCGATGATGGCTTTCGCGCTGAGCACCCCAATCACGTTCAACAACACCAGGAACACGGGCAAAACAAAGCCAATACCAATCGCGACCACTAGCTTCAACGCAAAATCCAGATACACGCGCGCGGTGAGCAGAGTGGAGGACTGCTCGGGCGCAAAGCCCGTGAGCAGCACCACGATGTTGGGCAATACCCACCAGCCCATTGCGACTCCGGAGAAAAATAGGGGCACTGCTGCGGCAAGAAAGCCCAAAGCGTAGCGCCGCTCTTTGCGCATCAACGCTGGAACAAAAAATGCCCACACCTGATACAGCCAGACAGGAGCGGCCATCACGATGCCGAGCACTAGAGCAATGGCCACCTTCGTATCGAACGCCTCGGTGACGGAGGTGTAGTTGATGTCGGCATCACGGTTACGCTCCCGAGCTATCTCCAGGATCGGCTGACTGAGCGCCTCCCAGACGGGGTCGGCAAGAAACCATCCCCCGATTGCTGCGGCAACAACGGACAGACCAATAATGCCCAGCCGTCGACGAAGTTCAATGAGGTGCTCCCCCAGGGACATGCGTCCTTCAGGCGAGCGGCGCCTACTGGCAGCCACGATTATCGAGCGGAAGCGTCGGGACCTTCAGAGCCGGGTTTTTCAGCCTGGTCGGTGGAGTCATCGCCAGGGCGGACCTCACTCTTGAAGATTTTCAACGACTGGCCGAGGCTCTTCGCGAGAGCGGGCAACTTAGGTGCACCGAAAAGAAGCACAATGACGACCAAGACGATAAGTCCGGTCCAGCCTCCGAGATTTCCCGACATTCTCAAGCCTCCCTATGGCGTGCAATGGCACGAGTGTAGCACCGGGGACTCTAGGTCACCTGTTCGTAGCGCGAGAGAGCGCGGGCGGCAAACGTCGCAACGGCCTCTCTGGCTGAGGCCGGTCCCACCACTGTGACAAGACCCGGGTGAGCTCCCACGAACTGGGTGAGGGAACCATAGTGCGCAAACGGAATGTCTATGCGGAGAGTCTCGTCCCCCTCGGGCGGACTAAACCCGCGGGGAAGGTAGTCCGCGATGATCGGCAGCGCCCGCGCAGGACATTCCACCGTGACAAGCACGTCGGTCGGCGAGGGGTCGAAAAGCGCCGAGGAAATGTCGTCGATCAGCGACGCGTGGTCGCCGTGCGGGTGCTCTGTCGCCACCACGTTCTCCATAAAGTCCACGCGGAAAGTTCTCAGCGCTTGCCGGGTGTGACACCACGCGCGCACATACCAGGTGGCATCGCGGGATTCCAGCAGGAGCGGGTCGAGGGTGCGCTGCCCGCTTTCCCCTCGCTTGTTGTGATACATCGCAGTGACCGTGGTCTTGGCGGCAATCGCGTCAGTGAGAATCTCGACGTGTCCCGCAACCGTGGCTGCCGCGACGGCTATGCGAACGGGCGTGGACGTCCCGGTTCCTGCCTGGAGTTTTGCCATGACCTCATCCAAGTCCGCCCTGCTCGAATAAGCGGGATGGGCTGCCAGATACTGCAGGCCCGCCAATAATGCTGAGGCTTCTCGCGTGGTGAAGCGGGGTTTGTTGTCCAACGCCACGGTGTTCCACAGCGTGATGGTGCGGTCATTTTCATAGAGATCCCAGTCGATATCGAATAGATCGAGATGGGAGTACGCGAGATTTTCCCCGGGAATCCCCGCGCAGGCGATGAGCTCGACAGCGCGCTCAATGTCCTTTTCGCTGCGGCCAAAGTGCACCGCGGCGTCCGACACAGATACTTCTCCGCGGTCAAGTACATAGGGAACCAGGGCCAATAACAGCAGCAGGTTGTCGGAGGTAGAGGGGCGAGACGCAGGCTTAGCCATGGTGTGCCACCAGATTCTTCAAGTGAGCAATCACGCGCTCGCGAAGTTCCTCTGGCCCTCGAACAACCACATCATCACCAAAAGATGTGAGCTCCGCTGCGAAAATATCGAGGTCTGTGTAGTGAACCTGGAGGCTACCCCCCGACGCTGTCGTGTCCCGACGCTGCGATAGGGCGCTCCAGGCGTCGGAATCGGCCACGACGTCCAGAGTTGCGACCTGCCTGGCGAAAACCTGCTCCAGATCCGCCAGCGCCTCAGCTGAGGCGTTGTCAGCGCCCGGGGTCGCGGGCTCGGCCAGGAGGGTCACGCTCGAGACGATTCTGCGCAAAAGAAATGTCTTCGTCTGGTCTGTGGATGCTTCGTGACTGTAGAGGTGCCATCGTCCCTCATGGTTCACGAGCGCCAGCGGTGACACCTGCCGCACGGAAGCTTCAGACTCCCCCGGCTTGAGATACGAAAAGCTCACCTGCACACCTGCATCCAGAGCGTCACGCAGTGCTCGGAGTGCGGGGTCTCGGGTGCTAATCAGCGGGGCAAATCCCAAGAGCGGCTCATCAATGTCAACGCCATAGGACTGCAGTTTTCTCGTGGCAACATGAGCTTCCTGAGACAGCGTTCCCTCTCGCCAGAGTGCCGCGGCGAGATTCAGCAGGGCGATATCACGACCGGTAAATTCGACGCCCTGGGGAAGGTCGTAGTCTCCTTTGGGAATTCGATACAGCGTGTTCTTGTTGTTGCCGTCATCTTCAGGCGGGATTGTCGCCTCGAGCGGGATTCCCAGCTCGCGCAGTGCGTCCTTATCGCGCTCGAATCGGCGCTCCAGGCTGTCCCTGGCCATCCCGGCTTCGGTGTCTTCGCGGTACCCACGAACAGTCGAGAGAATCTGTTCTTTCGTCAGCCCCATCCGCGTGGCCATGAGGGCGAGAATGAGGTGAAAGAGCCGATCTTCTGGATTCACACCTGCCTGGGCTTTGGTCACGCGCTCATCCTAAGCCTGAGACTATTCGCGGCTCGTTACTTGTTCACGCCGAGAATGTCGAACACGAAGACCAGCGTGGAGTTTTCACTGACGCCCGGTGGCTGGGTCCCCGGCTGGTATCCCAGGGATGGTGGAACCGACACCAGGACCTGAGAGCCAACTGTCTGGCCGATCAACGCTTGAGCGAGGCCGGGGACAACTCCCTGCCC